>OLQH01000167.1_pt1 | contig 78804 bp, 61 predicted proteins | sample 1672671 | NCBI WGS metagenome assembly OLQH01 (sample SAMEA3136712, study PRJEB25190) | human gut metagenome
AGCGGTACTAAGGTTGCAAAATACGCAACCTAAGGACCGGCGTGTTTATACGGCCTTTACAGGAATCCTTGCAGAGCGGCGGCCCGTACAGAAAGACCGGGAGGAAAAACAGGCCGCACGAGACAGAGCCACAGGCCGCTGGCACAGAATGCACGGGAACTGGCAGCCTCTACCCTTTGGTTTCCTCGCAGGCCTTTACTATCCAGATTCCTTCAATCTGTTTTACGCAGCCTTCGGCGGGGTAACTGGGCATATTTTTGTATTCTTCTGTTTCTTTAATTTGTTCGATGGCTTCTTCGTTTATGTCGGGCATTTCCACACCGATGTAGGTTTTCATGAAGTTATGGCGGACTCCGCTTGTGAGGAGGCCGGTTTCTTTTGCTACTCCGGAGAGGTCATCAAATTTTTCTCCGTCGAGTGAATAGCTTCCCAAGAGATCCGGGGTTTCACTTAAACCGTATTCTCCAATCAGGGCAAACGGCTGGCCGGGGATATAGCCTTCGGTAGCTTCTATCCGCATCATGATCCTGTTGTAATAGGCATATGCCCTTTCGTAAGCGATACCCATACGGAAATAAGCCTGGTTTGTCACGATAAAATTCTGATATCCCACCAGCAGAAGCACGGCTGTTATCAGATATGCCAGGAGCTTTCCTGATTTTAATTTTCCGTGCGCGGATATAAACAGGCCGGTTTCCGTATCCTGGCTTTTCTCCAGAAGGGCGGCTAAAAATACATATAAAATATGGTACTGATAAAGCATGAGCATGCTGACACTGGCATCCGGAGCCATAATAATTATGGAACCCATGGCAAGCGGTACCATCATGGTAAGCAGGGCGTAGAACAATGTCGTCCATACATTCCGATAGAACTTCTTTTTAATAAAGAATGCTATGACAAGGGCGGCTGTTAAAAGGCAGGAGACTACATTGAGCACCCAGGCCGCTCCTGAAATAAAGGAGAACGGTTTCAGTATAAAATATTCCGCCACCCATTTATAGGAACGTAAAATGAGTCTGGGCAGCCGTATCAAATCTAACTTTCCCATCTGGTCCAGGCCGTTGTATGCATCCAGCTGAGGATAAATCATCCGGGAAATGACAGTATATACCACAACGGATACGCATGCAACCACAAAGGCTTTTATCCCTTTCCGGAATACCAGGCTGGCTTTGCTGCTTTCCTCCAGCATATCCAGGAATAGCCCTGTTACCAGGATGCCCAGTGCCAGGCAGAGATACGCCTGATAAATTCCCATGCATAATACCAGACATACAATTCCCGGCAGGAAACCGTATTTATATTTTCGTATAAACCACACTCCGGCGCAAGACAGCAGAATTCCCACCGCATAGCAGTCAGCGGTAAACATGAATGTAAACAGGCTGCACATACTGGGAAAGGAAAGCATCATCAGAGGAACGAGCACTGCAGAAGTGATACTCTTAAGTCCCAGGGCTGACAGTACAAAGCAGGCTGCCGCTGAAATGAGGACAATGGCGAAGATTCCGCTCAGCCAGGGGACGCTCCATATACCATCCAACGGGTTTACATATTTAAGAAACCATCTTCCAAATTCCGATCCTACAGCGTAGCCACCAATATTATTAATATCATCCCAATTTGGAAGTTTATTGGTCAGCATATAAGCATGTATGATAATTCCGGAGATTATTCCGGAAAGCATACAACATTTAATATGAAAAGGGATTTTCTGATAAATATCTTTAATCGTATCTCTTGTATCACTCATTTGTATTATTTATCCTTTCCAAATGAAATCTCCCCATTATTTCACCTTTCCCACAATCACCCCATCCACTTCCACATATTCCATCTTCGGATTAAAACATTTATCTTCTTCCGCCGCTTTATATATATACAGTGTATCCGCCTGTACATTATTCATTTCTTCCTGCAGATGTTCTGCCGCAAGACTGCGTATAGTCTGGCAGGAATAATTAAAATAATTCACCGTCATATTGTTTTGGGCCGCATAGATACTCAGACTGTACATCAGTTCTTCATCATCCAGCATATAGGACACAAAAACCATATGCTTCAGGTCATCTTCTTCTGCCCATTCCTCCCACTTTTCATCCTCCAGCCGGCTTTCGTATATAAAATCCGTACCAAACTGTACCTGCCGCTGCATCAGCTGCCACTTCCCGTCATAGATCTGAAGAATGCCGAAAATAACCAGAAACACTGCCGCCATTGTCTCCCAGGGCATTTTCTTTTCCATCCACACAACGCTTCCCAGGATAACGAGATAAACGACCGGCCATATAAAACGACCGCAGCTGCCAATCCGCTGCCAAAGAGAATACAGCCAGTTCGGAAGATCCAGGTTCCAGATCAGATCGCTTCCATAGGCCGCTTTGGGAGATACCGCCACCAGCACGGAGATTACAACCAGAACCAGATAGGCAACCCCATTTTCTTCCCAACTCCATTGAATCTGTAAGGATTCCTTATCCCGTTTAACGAAAATACGATAAATAAGGTGCAGCAGCCAGGCCACGGTACCTACTGCCAGTGTCAGCAGAATTCCTGTTCCCGGAAACGCCAGGCCTTCGGAAGAATTCACTCCGTATACCGGAAGACTGGTCAGCACCTGGGACCATCCCTGGGGATTCAATAAACCGTTCAGGTTAAAACTGGACTGCCCCAGCAGAGAAATATCCGGCAGATGCTTGTGGGAAAAGCCTCCCAGCAAAGCCACCGTCCCCACTGCCGTTCCTATATAAGAAAGAAATGCCCATAAATCCCGTGTATACTTCCTTCTCTGTATGACATCCGCAAGAAGGAAGCTCAAAAGGATAAAGCCGCACATCGGCACAAAATAAAGCTGTATGCTTCCCGCAAGCAAACCCACAATTCCCCAGGAAATCATATATTTTTTCTTCGTCATCTCCTGTCTGTAAATTCCCAGATACAAGGACAGAAGAATCAGCCACTGGGCGCCTAAAGCCATATTCAATGACATCTGCCCCAGCATTATGGGAGTGATCACAAAAAGCAGGGAGCCTACAACAGCCTCCGCTTTCTTTTTTACGTAATGAAAAATCAATAGTGCGCCAAAGGCTCCCTGGGCACCCATACACAGCATGGACCAAATCCCGAAATATTGGAACTCTCCGGGCAGAACCGCCCTGAGCATTTTAAACAAAACAGCGAATAACGGCACAGAATCCGTGAATATTACGGATACCGGATTCGGATAGGAAGCATTGTCCATCAGGCCTAAAGGGAAAAACCAGTCGCTGTTCCTGAAAAAGCACCAGCCAAGGTAGTTCTGGGTGATATCGCCGCCTCCCAAAAGCCAGTCCGTATAGGTCACATTCAGAACATGAACACCGAAAATACAGATAAACGTTATATTTCCTACAAGTGCACCGAGTATCCAGACATTATGCTTTTTCCAATAATTTAAAACGCTCTGCACCGTACCCTGTTGACCTCCCTGTCTTACATCCCCATTTATTCCGGCAGATACCCAGAAGATATATCTGGAATCCGTATGTGTTTGATCCGCAGACAGCCGTCAGAATCAAGCCGGCCTGACCCTGACGACTGTCCCTGCAGAAATAAAATGCGATGAACCGATAACTGATGCCAGTATATCACTTTTCCAGGTGTCAAGCAAGCCAAAGACTCGGGCAGATGGGACCGCCGCTCAGAATTTTATCTGCACCTCCCCCTGACATAGATATTGGTTTATGTTTACCTCATTTTTTAAAAGCACATCCAAATCAAAGCGACTCAATACTTGATAATATACGAAAAATTGAATATAATATATATATTCAGAAAATAAACTAGACGAGAGGAAACAGTATGGCCGAAAAACAGAATATAGAGTGGAAAGCAATCTGGAAAGACGACTATCTGGCATGGCTTTGTGGGTTTGCTAATGCCCAAGGCGGAAAACTATATATCGGGGTGGATGATAGTGGAAAACCTATTGGACTTTCAAATTGTAAAAAACTCCTTGAGGATCTTCCAAACAAAATCCGTGATTCTCTGGGGATTATTGCAAATATTAATTTGCATACAGATGAAGGACAAGATTATATTGAAATAGAAATTCCACCTTATCCTATTGCAATTTCATGTAAAGGTTCGTATTACTATCGCAGTGGGAGTACAAACCAAAAGCTCATAGGTGCAGAGTTAGAAAACTTCCTGTTAAAGAGACGCGGATTGGATTGGGAAAACCTGCCCTTACCACAGCTTACACTTGACGACATGGATGATGGCATTATCAGGAACTTCAAGGAACAAGCCACAAAGAAAGGGCGTATTGATTCAGCTATACTTTCTGAGAGCAAAGAACATCTGATTGATAAGCTGCATCTTAAAAATGAAAGCTATTTGACAAATGCCGCTGCACTTCTTTTTTGCAAAGACCCGGAACGCTGGATTGCCGGCTCTTATGTTAAAGTTGGCTTTTTTGAAACAAATGCCGATTTGATATATCAGGATGAGATCCACGGCTCCCTTTTGGAAATCGTTGATAGGATCATAGAGCTTGTCTACTATAAATACCTTAAGGCAAAAATTACGTATTCCGGGATGCAAAGGATTGAGCGGTATCCATATCCGGAGGCAGCTTTACGCGAAGCGCTTTTGAACGCAATAACACACAAGATGTATGGGAGTAGGATTCCCATACAAATCAGCGTATATGACGATAGGCTTTACATTGCTAACTGCGGTCAGCTCCCGGAAAATTGGACTGTTGAAAAATTGATGACAAAACACGTTTCCAAGCCTTTTAATCCGGATATTGCCCACGTCCTTTATTTGGCCGGATTTATTGAAAGCTGGGGGCGTGGTATTGAAAAAATATGCGATGCCTGCCGGGAAGACGGGATACCCCAGCCAGAATACATAGTCAACCCGGGAGATATTATGGTTAAGTTTACAGCTCCTGCAGATCGTGTGATTTTTTCAGGCAGAAGGGTGACTGAAAAGGTGACTGTAAGGGTGACTGAAAAAGTAACTGTAAAGGAAAACGAAATATTAGAGTTACTATTTGAAGATCCCGCATATACACTTGTGGCAATGGCGGAAAAGCTGGGCGTCAGCCGAAAGACCATAGCGTACCGCATAAAATTGTTAAAAGAAAAAGGCATCATTCAACGGGTGGGTTCCGATAAAAAAGGCTATTGGAAAATTACGGATGTTTGAAAATAGATGAATGGACAGTGCAGACATTATCCATGTCAGGACGACCACCTTATTTCTCCTTTACCTCTTTCTGTGTAAAAGGTATAATAAGTCTAAAATCATTAAGGGAAGAGGCGCTATGAATACAGAAAAAAGCATTCTAATCCGGACGGATGGAAATCAGGATATCGCCGCCGGCCATCTGATGCGGTGTCTTTCTATCGCCCAGGCACTGCATGAAAAAAAAGTGCCTGTCTTTTTTGCGGCAGCTGATGAAACAAGCGCGGGCCTGCTCAGGACTTTTTTCGGACCGGGTGAAGATTATCCCATTTTTATTCTTCATTCTGACTACCGGAAGCCGGATTCGGAAACGGATTCTCTTATTTCGCTGTTTTCCCAGTTCCATATCGGCTGTCTTTTAGTGGACTCTTATTTTGTTATCCCTTCCTACCTGGAAACTCTGAGCGAAGTGACTAAAACGGCTTATATAGATGATCTGTATTCCTTTGATTATCCGGTTGACCTGCTGATAAACTATGATGCCATTATCCCTGAAAATTTCTATCAACAGGCCCGCCGCCGGCTTTTGGGGCTCTCCTATACGCCCTTAAGGAAACAGTTTTCCAGGCTGCAGCCGACGGTCCGACCTGAGGTAAAAGAAATATTGATTTCCACAGGCGGTACGGATCCCTGCCACGCAGCAGTATCCCTGCTCAGCCAATTGATTGATTCTGAAGAAAGCCGTGACTGGTGTTTCCATGTGCTGGCCGGCCCCATGCATTCTGATCGGAAGTCCCTGGAGCAGATGGCTCTTTCCCATCCCGGACTCCGCCTGTATGAACATGTTGCGCAGATGGCTGAGCTTATGCAGCGCTGCGATCTGGCTGTTTCGGCTGCCGGAACCACTCTCTTTGAGCTGTGCGCCGCAGGCACTCCCGCGGTCAGCTTTACCATGGCGGACAACCAGTTCACCACAGCCGTCCAGATGGAGGCCGGTGCCGGAATTCCATGTGCAGGAGACGTCCGAATCGCCAAAGATTTCACCTCCGGGCTGTGCCGTATCCTGTATGGCCTGGCCTCGGATTATGAAAAAAGAAAAGCGCTGTCATCCTCCATGCACCGGCTGATAGACGGAAATGGCGCGGTCCGTATTGCCGATGAGCTGATCCGGCTGCTTCATTCCGATTGAATCCAATCCGGCAGGATCGGATTTTTGGCAGCTGCTGTGAAGGCATGGAATCGTTACAAGTAATCACAAACAAGGAGTTATAACCTATGAATACATTCAGCACATCATTAGAAGCATCCGAAAGCCGTCCCAAGGCTGTCGCCATCATCACAGCCAGAGGCGGAAGCAAACGGATTCCACACAAAAACGTACGGGATTTCTGCGGAAAACCCATTATCAGCTATTCCATCCGGGCTGCCCTTGCTTCCGGGGTTTTTGATGAGGTTATGGTTTCCACCGATGAGGAAGCGATCGCTGATGTCGCCAGAGAATACGGCGCCTGTGTTCCGTTTCTTCGTTCAGCCGAGACGGCGGGCGATTATGCTTCCACCGATGACGTCATCCGGGAAGTGCTTCTGGCCTATGAAAGCCGCGGGCAGCATTTCCAACGTTTTTGCTGCATTTACCCCACCGCTCCCTTTGTTACGGCCCAAAAACTGAAAACCGCCATGGAGCTTCTGGACAAAGCGGAATCCGTCATGCCGGTAGTTCCTTTTTCCTATCCTCCCCAGAGGGGAATTATTCTGGAAAACGGCCGGGTCCGCCGAAAGTATCCTGAATTTCTGACCACCCGTTCCCAGGATCTGGAAACCATGTATCATGACTGCGGTCAGTTCTATGCCTGCCGCACCGATGCTTTTTTCCGGGACAGCACCACAGACGTGGATGATCTTCTTCCCATGATCATGCCCGAAATGGAAGTACAGGATATTGATACAGAGGAAGACTGGGCAATTGCCGAGCTGAAGTTCCTTCATATGAAGGATGGGAACCCGGCCCCTTAAAAGGGTAAAAATTTCCATTCTCCGCATGAATCCTTCCGGATTTGCAGAATCTATAGTATATGTTAACAGAAAGGAACTCTCATGAATTCAGATGCACTGCAGACACCATATTTTTATATATCGGAAACGGGACTGGACACAGATGCCTCCATGCTGAAGGAAGCCCTTTCCGAAAGCTGGGGCTCCAACCACCTTGTAGGCTATTCCGTAAAAACAAACTCACTCCCCTGGCTCCTTCAATATATGAAGGCACAGGGCTTTTATGCGGAAATTGTTTCCGATACGGAATACCGGCTGGTAAAAGAGCTTGGCTTCACCGATTCCCAAATGATTTACAATGGTCCCATTAAAGACAGAGCGATATTTGAAACCATACTTCTGGAAAACGGCTATATCAACCTGGATTCCACCGAAGAGCCTGAATGGCTGGAGGAACTGAGTGCCGCTTACCCACAGCGGATTTTTTCCGTTGGCCTCCGGGTGAACTGTGATATAGCCGCCCTTTGTCCCAACGAGGTGTTAGTCGAAGAAGAAGGCGGGCGGTTCGGTTACTGTTATGAAAACGGAAAGCTTAAGGAGGTTATCCTCCGGTTATCCGCCCTCCCCAATGTAAAGGTAGCCGGGCTCCATCTTCATTCTTCCACCCAGTCCCGTACTGTCGAGGTTTATGCGGCTCTGGCCAGCATGGCTGTCCGTATAGCGGAGGAATATTCCCTTGACCTTTCTTATGTGGATATGGGCGGCGGCTACTTCGGCGGCCGAGAGGACAAACCGGACTATCGGGACTATTTTCCTGCCATCTGCAGCAAACTGCGGGAAAAATTTGATCCGGCCCATACCACTTTAATTGCAGAACCCGGCGTATCTCTGATATCCAGGGCAACCACTTTTGTGACCTCCGTAAAAGACGTAAAGGAAATCCGTGGCCATTCCTTCCTGGTGACAGACGGCAGCCGCACCAATCTGAATCCTCTGGTGACCAGACATGTGTATCCTCATCATTTATCCTATTGTGACGATCCGGCCGGCCGGCCCCTTGTAAAAAGCCAGTGGGTAACCGGCTTTACCTGTATGGAATACGACCGCCTTTTCGAGATAACAGACAGTCCTGCCCTCAGGCCGGGGGATAAGGTTATATACGATACCGCAGGCGGCTACACCATGTGCCTGAATCCCCTTTTTATCCATTATTTCCCCGCAGTTTATGTGGAGCATCGGGACGGTTCCCTGTTTAAAGCCCGCGATCCGTGGGATATCAAAGAATTTATGCAGAAAAATTATACGGAAGAGAGGAACAGCCATGAATAAGAATTTTACAATCGGTTCCCGCCAGGTAGGCGCGGATGCCCCCGTTTTTATCGTTGCCGAGATGTCGGCCAACCACCTGCAGGACTATAACCGCGCCCTGGAAATCCTTCATGCCGCCAAAGAAGCCGGAGCAGATGCCATTAAGCTTCAAACCTTTACCCCAAACACCATAACCCTGGATTGTGATGATCCCTGTTTCCAGATCACCCAGGGAACCATCTGGGACGGAACCACTCTCTACAAGCTGTACCAGGAAGCCTATACTCCCTGGGACTGGCAGCCGAAGCTGATGGAAAAAGCAAACCGGTTAGGATTGGAATGTTTCTCTTCTCCCTTTGATTTCACTTCCGTGGATTTCATGGAATCCATGAATATGCCTGCCTATAAGGTGGCTTCCTATGAAATCAATGACATTCCCCTTATTCGTAAAATCGCCCGTCTCCATAAGCCGGTGATTCTGGCCACAGGTGTCGCCTATCTGGAAGATATCGAGCGTGCCCTCCGGGTATGCCGGGAAGAAGGGAATGAGGACGTCATGCTTTTAAAGTGTGTCTCTTCTTATCCCACTCCCTATGAGGATATCAACCTGAATATGATTCCCACTCTGGGCAATACCTTCAACTGTCTGATGGGTCTTTCCGATCATACCCTGGGGCCTGCCGTCGCCGCCGGTTCCATCGCTCTTGGCGTTAAAATGGTGGAAAAGCATCTGACCCTCCGCCGGAGTGACGGAGGTCCTGACGGAGCCTTCTCCATGGAGCCGGAGGAATTTGCGGAAATGGTAAAAAATATCCGTATCATGGAAAAAGCCCTTGGTTCCTCTGAATTCCGCCTCACCCCTAAGCAGGAGCTTGAGCACGATGAAGGCTCCCGTTCCCTTTTTGCCGTCCGGGATATTGCACAGGGCGAGGCCCTGACTCCCGAAAATATCCGTTCCATACGGCCGGGCAATGGGCTCCATACCATGTATTATGAGCAGGTGTTAGGACAGAAGGCTTCCCGGAATATCCGAAGAGGCACACCTCTTTCATGGAATCTGATAACAGAATAAAACGTTATCAATCACATAAGGCGTGCGGGATAAAGGAAAAACCTTATCCTGCACGCCCCTGTTTTCTTTATTCTTCTGTGAGAAGCATTTTTCCTGCTGCCAGCCGCACGATCAAATCTACACAGTTATCCGCTCCGATCACGCCGCTGTCCAGGGAAAGATGGTAATTCCGGCATTGTCCCCATTCTCTGCCGGTAAAATGCTTATAGTTTGCGCTTCGCCTCGCATCTTTATCCTTCAGCCTGAGTTCCGGCGATTTTTCACTTTCTCCGTACAGCCGTACAATACGTTCCGCACGGAATTTGGTATCTGCATGAATAAAAACATGCAGGCAGTCCGGATTCTCCCGCAGGATATAATCCGCGCAGCGTCCTACAATGACACAGCTTCCTTTCTCCGCCAGTTCCAGAACTGCCTGACGCTGCATGATCCAAAGATAGTCGGCGGCATTCAGCCCGTTCATGGTATCCTGTCCTCCGGGAGGTGCAAACACATAGGAAAGTCCGGTTTTTCCAGGCGCATATTCCCCCTGTTCTTCTATATATTGAGGTGCAAAACCTGTTTTTTCCGCCACCTGTTTGATCAGTTCTTTGTCATAGTATGGAATCTCCAGCCGCTTTGCCGCCTCCTTTCCTATACTTCTTCCTCCGCTGCCGAATTCCCGGCTGATAGTAATTATTTTGTTCATCGAAAGAACCTCCTTTTATTTTAATATCCGGTATGTATACCGGATGACTGCCGCAGAAACCAGAAAGGTGAGAATATCTGATACCGGCATGGAGTAAAGCACACCGTCCAGGCCGAAAAACAGGGGCAGCAGCAGGGCAAATCCCACGCCGAACACCACCTCACGCACCATGGAAAGCACGGTGGAAAGCAATGCCTTTCCCAAAGACTGCAGATAGATAAATGTGGCTTTATTCACACAGGCAAAAATCATCATGCAAAGATAAATCCGGAAGGATTTAACAGCAAAGTCCGTATAATAAACGCTCTCGTTGGCTGCCCCGAAAACCGCGATGAGCTGCCTCGGAAACAATTCTACAATAAGAAGTGCTGCGGCCCCTACGGCAGCCTCTGCTGTCAGCAGACGGGTAAAAAGGGCTCTGGCGCGATCTTTGCGCCCTGCACCGATGTTATAGCCTACAATGGGTATACAGCCCGCCGCCATTCCCACAGATATAGATATGACTATCTGGAAAAATTTCATGACAATTCCCACCACCGCCATGGGTATCTGGGCATATTCCGTCTGGCCGAACACCGGATCCAAAGCGCCGTATTTCCGAATCATATTATTGATAGCTGCCATAGCTGCCACAAGGGAAATCTGAGACAGGAAGCTGCAGATTCCCAAAGGCAGAAATTTTTTTGTCAGCCTGCCGGACACAAGAAAGCTCACTTTTTCCAGTTTAACGGCCTTCATATGGAATAAATACCAGACGGCCAGCAGCGCAGTTACTACCTGACCGATAACCGTAGCCACAGCCGCCCCCATCATTCCCCACCGGAAAACGAAAATAAACAGCGGATCCAATATAATATTGATCACCGCCCCTGCCAGTGTGGAAATCATGGCAAATCTGGGACTTCCATCGGAACGGATAATAGGATTCATGGCCTGCCCGAACATATAAAAAGGAATACCCATGGAGATATAAATAAAATATTCTTTGGAATACCGGAAGGTTTCTTCGTTGACCCGTCCGCCGAACATCGTCAGAATCGGATCCCGAAACAGAAAATACAAGGCTGTCAGCAATACGCTGGCAAGAATACACAGAACCACTGCGCTTCCGATACTCCTGTGTGCATTTTCCTTTTCATCGGCCCCGAGGCTGATACTTACAAAGGCGCAGCAGCCGTCTCCAATCATTACAGCCACTGCCAGCGCCACTACCGTCAGAGGAAATACCACCGTATTGGCCGCATTTCCGTAAGATCCCAGATAGCTGGCGTTTGCGATAAAAATCTGATCCACTATGTTGTATAATGCCGCCACCAGCAGCGAAATAATACAAGGCACCGCATACTTTCTCATCAGCGTGCCGACTTTCTCCTTCTCCAAAAAAGCATTTGATTTCTGTTCCATCCTTACTGTACCTCCTCATTATCAAATAAAAATAAGCGCATGCCGTTGAGAGCTGGATTTATGCCTCTGGCTACGCGCTTTTTGTCCCGGGTATTCTGTTCTGCCACAGGAATCACTTATAAAATTATTTTCCTGCCTTTTCGGATCCTCTTCAAAGCCACTGCCTTCAAGGGCCGCAAAAAAGCACACAAAAAACGTGTGGCAGTCAACTGGATTTACGCAGTTATGCCACACGCTGTATTTTGATTATACTCGATTTTCCCATCTGGTTCAAAGGTAATTTTACACAAAAAACCTGTTATTCCCTATAAGATCACCGTTTATTTTCCTTCTTCCCACATCCTTACTTAAAACGTCTGTTCCTGGTCCGTACCCTACTCCAGGCCAAACTGTCCGAGAACCATGCTTGCCGCATGTATCAGTTTAGCTCCGGGGGCCATATTCTTATCCTGCAGCCCTTCTTCCTCCTGAAGGATAAAATATCCCCGTCCCATGAGCGAGTGTCCCGTGGTCACCTTTTCCAGATAATCTCCCGGCCTGATGGTACAGTGCCAGGCTCGCAGCACGATTCCCTCCGGAAGCTTCAGTTCCTCCGGTTCCGGGACCTTTTTCACAACGCACTCCTCCAAATCAAAATAATGGATCATCAGCTTCGCCGTTTTTTCAGGGACAAAGGAATATTCCATACCGCAGCGGCTGCGGATATACTGTTCCGCCATATCCACCCCGGTCGCCATGGGTGTGAACAGATTATGGAGATTGTGGCCGGAAGGCCTGGCAGACAGCTCTATCGGAAAAACATAACCGTCTTCTGTCATCAAATCCGCATGCAGCAGACAATTATGCAGACCAAGCAAAGCAGTCACCTCTGTCAGGCAGGCCTCCACCCGTTCACAAAGCCTTCTGCTTTCTTCGCTCTCCCGGGGAGAAACCGCAATATATCCTACCGCCTGGCGCGCAGGCGGAGGTGTCAGCAGCTTCCTGCGAAGAAGAATCATGCGGAAGCTGCTCCCGTCCATAACAGCGTCCACACCATATTCCACGCCGTTCACAGCCTCTTCCAGGACGTAATCCTCCTCAGGAAACCGTTCCTCCCCTTCACAAAGCTTCGGCAGAGCCTCTTCCAGCTCTTCTTTATTGTTTATAAAAAAAATCCCCCTGCTGCCCGAACCATATCTGGGCTTAAGTATGGCAGGGAAATCCAGTTCTCCGTATTCCTCTTTGCGGATCGATTCTCCTGAGGCAATCAGATAGCAATGACAGTTCCTTAGCCCTTTTTCCTGCAGTTTCCTGTGAAACAGATATTTATCCGTACAAAGCACCGCCGCCTGCCTGCTGATACCGGGAAGTCCCAGGGCATCATTTACTACCCCTGCCGTAGTCAGATACCTTCCGATAGGCCCCGTTATCAGAAAATCAGGCTCTTTTGGCCGCAGCGTCTCCAACACGGCCTCTTCATCCGATATATCTACAGCCAGTCCCTCGTCGGCCGCCTTCAGGCCCTCCGCCCCGGGATTACCGTCCAGCGCTGTCACCTGGACTCCCAGCTCCTGCGCTTTTTGTATGGTATGCAGAGACTCTTCCCCCGCCCCTATCAATGCTGCTTTCATCCTTGCTCCCATCCGCGCGCTCCTGCGCACATCATTACATTCACTTATGTTTTTTCCGGAAATTCCGGTACGTCCACAACAGGGTAAAGTAAAGCATAAAAACCAGTGAAGATTTCTGCTGCATACGAACCAGCTTTTTCTCTTCCTCATTAAAGCGTTCCAGGTAATAAGGATTTTCCTGGAATCCCGGAAAAGTATCCTTCATTTCCTTACCCAATGCCTTCACAAAGGACAGCTCCTTCTTTTTCACGCCAAACATATAAGTAAACAGCGTATTCACATAAAATAAAACCGCAAAGCTGCACTCAAGCTCTTTATAATATTCTTCCAGATACCCATATTTCTTAGCTTCCGCAATCATGATCCGTCCGGCTTCCATCCTGTCCTCACATCGTTTCCGGGTGATGGTATGCACCGTGGATTCCTCATGCTGGTAATAATAGTACATGGCTTTGGGAATATAGGCAAAGTTCTTTGCACGCAGCATCCATGTATTCCCCAGCGCATTATCCTCATAAAAAATGTCTTCCGGGAAACGGCTGTCACAGCCAAGGATAATCTCACGCCTGTAGATTTTAACGACCAGGCTTCCGCTGTCCAGAATGAGTGAAGCATACTTTTCATGATCCAGGACTCCGGCCTGGGACGGCTTATTATTGGGAACCACCTGTCCCACCTTCATGCTGTGCTCATGGGTCAGACAGTAGTCACAGCCCACCATATCCGCGCCGGTTTCCTCCGCGCGGGCCAGCATGACTTCATACATATCCGGAGTGATCCAGTCATCGCTGTCGATAAATCCTATCCACTCTCCTCCCGCCATGGAAAGCCCTATATTTTTAGCGCCCCCCTGCTTACGGTTTACCGGAGAATGCACCGCCCTGAACCGATCCGGATATTCCGCTTCATAACGCCGGAGTATCTCCCAGGAATTATCCGTGGAGCAGTCATCCACCGCAATGATTTCCATATCCCGGCACGTCTGGTTAACAAGGGAATTCAGGCAGTATTCCAGCTTTCCCTCCCCTGCCGTATTATAAACAGGAACGATTACGCTCAGCTTCATTCTTTTCTCCATTCCTCCAACCTCTACGGAGGCCTTTTTACTCCGTAATTCCTTTGGTCACCCGGTAAAGATCGAACTCATTGTGTTCAATTCCGTAATGCCCCACGTACTCTATCTGCAGATTATAGGGAAGGATTTGATCGGGAACGAAATCCCACTCAAAATCCGTATCCAGAAACCATATTTCGTCAAAATCCTGTGACAAATCCACATCTCTCACATAAAAAAGCCTGTCCTCCGGAAAATAATATTTGTAATTAAAATAATATGCCTGATAGTTATATACCACCAGATCATTTCCCCCCAGATTCTCCCGGAAAAATTCCTCCGTCTGTTCCGTCAGAGTGGCTTTATATTCCGCACGGAAGGCATCCCGATAGGATATCCCCCCTGTAAACAGCAGAAACACAAGGATGAGTACAACAGCCTCTTTCCGCATCCTCACACACCCTATTGCCAGGAACAGGCAGAAAAGCCCCATAGCAGGAAATACATACTGATCTCTGTAAATAGGCTGTTTCAAAAGCGAAAGGATAATTCCTCCCGCCGCCGTCAGCGTGGGAACCGCCATGCAGAAAAAAGCAAATCCCCCTCTTTCCCGTATTTCCTGTTCCTCATTCCTGACAGCAAAAATGCAGAAAACACCGGCCAGTATAGAAATCCCAAGAAATACAAAAGCAGTCTGCGGAAGAGGTTCCAGGCCAAAAGCCCATACAAAATAGCTCCATATGGTCTCCGCTGTAATCGGGGGTATCCAGTACCCTGCCTCAACCCTCGTCACCTGGGCATAAAAATAAGGCAGCCACGGCAGATAAGCCGCCACCATCAGCAGGGAAAACAGAACCCATTTCCCCAGCTTTTTCCTGTTCTCTTTCGTTAAAAGCAAAACCAGGAATAAAAGCCCGTTAATAATGATAACGGAAACAAAGGAAAAATAATGCAGATAGGCCGCCGCAACTGCCGAAACACTGAGCATGATCCAGGAAGACCATCTGCCGTCCCTGTATATTTCCCATGCGGCAAGAGCGCAGGCCGTCACACACAGCAGCGCCCAGGAATACATGCGGATTTGTACCGCATACTCCATGGAGCAGGGAATACAGCCAAGAAAAATCAGGAAAAGAAAGGAAACCCCGTTTCCGAAAAATCTGCGTATTTTCGTTGCGCCAAGGACGAGCGTCAGGCTCATGGGAATAATAGTCAGAATTTTCTGCACCTGCAGGCTGTCTCCGAATAAAAGGCGGAAAATCCTCCCAAGGAAGTAATACAGAGGAGGATGCACATCCTCCGCCGTATCCATAATGATCTGTCCGAAGCTTTCACGAAACAGGTTTACACTGAAGATTTCATCCGTCCATACATTATTGTTGAAAATCAATGACAGGTAAAGCAGGGTAAATAAGACAACGCTTCCCCAGATAAGCAGATCCCAGCCCCGTTTCCTGACTGAAGGCACTGTTTCCTCAAAACAAGTCCCCTTCCCCCCATTTTTCCTTTCGTCTGTCTGCATACACTCTCCTCCGGCTGTCAGTCAGGTCTGCCTATACGGCATAATATGCGGCTATTTTCTTCACAGCCGTAATAACATCCTCCACATCCTTATCGCTCATGGCATAATACAGAGGAAGGCTCATAATCTCTTCATACAGCTTCTCCGCTTTGGGACATAACCCCTTTTTGTAGCCCAGCCTCTGGTAATACGGGAAATAATACGTAGGAATATAATGAACATTACAGCATATATTCTCCGCACCAAGGGCTTCAAAAAATTCTTTTCTTCCAATGCTCAGGCGTTCCGGCCTGATACGCAGAATATACAGATGCCTTGTGGTATCTGAATCCGGGATTTCCTCCTGCACCATTATCTGCGGAATCCGGGAAAAGGCTTCATTATAGCGTTTTACTATTTCTTTCCGACGCGCCTTAAACATCTCCAGCTTGTCAAGCTGGCTGATAAGAAGGGCCGCCTGAATATCCGTCATCCGGTAATTGTATCCCAGCTCTATCTGCTCGTAATACCAGGGTCCGTCGGGAACATTCTCCAGCCAGTCCGGATTCCTGGTTATTCCATGCTTGCTGAACAGTTCCAGACGCTTATAAAGCTCGTCGCTGTCAGTCATAACCGCCCCGCCTTCTCCTGCCGTCACGGTTTTCACCGGATGGAAGCTGAAGGTTGTCATATCCGCAATGGAACCCGTGGGCTTTCCGTCATAGAACGTTCCGATAGAATGGGCGCCGTCCGTGATCAGAACAAGCTTATGTTCATCACAGATTTTCCGCAGGGCCTTTAAATCCGCGGACTGTCCGGTATAGTCCACAGCCACCACAGCCTTTGTTTTTTCTGTGATACAGCTTTCCACACTGGCGGGATCGATTTCATAGGTTTTTTCGTTGATATCCGCAAATACCGGTTTGGCCCCGCAGTACAGCGCACAGTTTGCGGATGCGGCAAAGGTAATAGGGGTGGTTATCACCTCATCCCCTTCTCCCACGCCGGCCGCCAGACAGGCGATATGTAGGGCGGCCGTCCCGTTGCTGACCGATACGGCATGTCTCGCTCCGGTTATCCTGCAAAGCTTGTCCTCCAGTTCCCCTATCTTGGGACCGCATGTAAGAGGCCCGTTTTTCAGCACATCCAGGACCGCCTGATAATCCGCCTCATCCAGATACTGGTGACCGTATGAAATTTTCGTATCCCTTACCGGCGTACCGCCTGCTATTGCCGGGATTTCCTGTATATTTTCCTTCATAATGCCTGCCCTTTCCCTATTTCAAAAGGAGGGTGCCCCTGTAAAGCCTCTTTCCTTCATCCATGCCCCGGTGAGAGAAAGAAGCCCTGCGGGCCCCCTCTTTCTTTTCTTATTTCTCTAATTCCACATTTTTTAATAATTCTCTGATATCTTCCACCGTAAGCCATTCCGTGTTGTTTCCGGAACTGTAGGAAAAGCCCTCTGTTACCTTGGTGCCGCTCAAATCGGGCACCTGCCTGTCATTCCACACCACCTGGGGATAGACAATGAAATGCTTGTCATATTCATAGGTATTGAAAGAATCCTCGGGAGTAATCATAATCTCATGAAGCTTTTCTCCCGGACGGATGCCGATTTCTTTCTTTTTGCAGCCGGGCAGCATCGCTTCCGCCAGATCCGTCACCTTAAAGGAAGGAATCCTGCTGATGAAGGTTTCCCCGCCCTTCGCTTCCGCCAGCGCCTTGATTACCAGCTCCACGCCTTCGGTAAGGCTGATCCAGAACCTTGTCATGCGGAAATCCGTAATAGGAAGCTCAGTGCCTCCGTTTTTAATGATATTATAGAACAGCGGAATAATGGAGCCGCGGCTTCCCGCCACGTTGCCATAACGAACGATGGAGAAATTGATGTCCTTGTTTCCCGCATAGGCATTCGCCGCAACAAACAGCTTATCACTCACCAGCTTGGTTCCCCCGTAAAGGTTTACCGGATTAACCGCCTTATCTGTGGAAAGAGCAACCACCCTCTTCACATTGGTATCCAGGGCCGCGTCAATCACATTCTGGGCGCCGTTAATATTGGTGCGGATTGCCTCATTGGGATTATACTCACAGGCAGGCACCTGCTTCAATGCAGCCGCATGAATAACATAATCCACACCTTCAAAGGCTCTTCTGAGCCTGTCTTTATCCCTTACATCGCCGATAAAATATCTCATTTTCGACTCGTATTCTTTAAATTCATTCTGCATGATAAACTGCTTAAACTCATCCCTGGAGTAAATGATGATTTTCCTGGGATTATAATGAGCCAGCACATACTTGGTGAAACACTTTCCAAAGGAACCTGTGCCGCCTGTTATCAGTATTGTTTTATTATCTAACATGAACTTTCCTCCGTTTGTGTATAGTCTGCCGTTTTTTCTGATAGTCTATACCTTTCTGTTCTTATCTGTGTACCTGTGTACACAAAAAATTAAAGAAAAGGAAGATTTTTCTTCCGCTTTTCCTACCGGCATTATATCATAGCCTCCGGCCGAATGCAATGAGCCCTTCCGCAGGAGCTCAATCCCGCAGACGGTATGTCTCTCCTTCGGTTTCCTCTTCCTGCATTATGATTCCATCCCTCAGCAGCAGGTCGATGCAGCCGGCAGTTTCCTTCTCCGATATCCCCAGCGCCTGAGCCAGCTCCGGGATGCCGGCACGGACATGATCCGTCAGATAATCCAGCAGTCTGGGAACATTTCTCGCTTCTGTATATTCCCGGCGCCCCTTTTCCTCAAGCTTTCTTCTCTCCTCTTCGCCTTTGGTGAGCGGAAGGATCAGAACCACTCGGTCAGGATTGAACTCCTCCAGAAGCCTGGGGCTGTTCCAGCCTCTTTGCGTCCAGATACGCCGGATCCGGGCCAGGCCTTTTCCGGTGCCGTCCCCTACCCCGATGAGATGGAACATCCTGCTGATTCTTTCATTTCTGGCATCCGGAGCCGCACCCCTCAGCACAGCTTCCGCATCCACACGCATGTCTCCTGGATTGGCTATCAGGATCTGCTCCTTTTCCTTTCGCACCAAAACCCCGTTCCGATCATAATAGTTCGCATGGCTCAGTGCATTAGCAAGCGCTTCCCTTATTCCGGCAGCCAGATTTTCCTGTGCTTCCTTTCTGCTTCTCTCCTGCATGGCGGCCTCTGACGCAAACCGCGTATCCTCCAGTATATTCGCACAAACCGAGAGGAAAAAATCAAAAAGATTTCCGTTCCATCCCCCAGGCATTACCTCCGTAGTTTCCGCCTCCGCGAAATCCGGTTTTGGGGGTTCGTATCGAATCTCCTCTTCCGCTTCCCGCCCGTATTCTTCATACTTCAGCAAAAACCGGGGAAACTTTTTTATAATTTGTTCTTTTTTTCCAAACATCAGAAGCCCGGCGGCAGTTACATGATACTGTCCCTTCCCATCTTTCTCCAGCGCCCCCAGTTCCTCCCAAAAAGCTTCCTTTACAACAGTTTTTTCGAAAGAGCCCTTCGTCTGCCAGAGGCTGTATTCCCGGATATATCGTTCCATCGTCCCTTCATCCAGGGCTTCTGTCCCCAAATCCATAAAAATCTGTCCATCCTGGGAACCCGTATCGGCATCACGGAGCATACTTTCCACTTCTTCCCTGGTACAGCGGTAATCGCCCTCCCCGTTCCTCCTGTAAGAACCCATATAAGGATCACTCCCTATAAAAACAGGCTTTTTTCTTCGATCCGCCCGTGGTACTTCGATGACGACAATTCGTTCTTTCCCTCCGCCGTCTTCCGCACTTCCTTCCCCACCTGTCCGCGCTTCCACAATCCGTACCTGATCAGGGGAAAGGATATTTGCGCTGACTATCTGCTTATCCTCCGCCTTTCTCCAGAACTCCTCCGCCAGCCATTCCGGCGACGGCAGACGGACCGGATAAAAAGATTTATCCGCAAGTTCCTGCACCCCCAGAAGTATTACGCCTCCTACCGTATTGGCAAAAGCAGAATAAGTCTCCCACAGGCTCTGCGGAAATCCGCCCTGGGCTCTTTTTGCTTCAATCCGATTATTCTCCTTGTATTTATCAATCTCTGCAAAATCAAGCATCCGCCGCTCCCTTCTCAAACAGCCCCATTCCCCCGTGAGTCGCCGGAAATCCCGTCCTCCCACATTCCTTCAGCCCTGCGGCAGCCTATTTTCTTAACTCCATCACCGCTCCATGAACCCGGCGAACCGTCCTGGGAGCCGCCGTCAGCAGCAATAAATAAGCCTTCTGTTTTCCGGTTAAATAAGGAGATTTTATCGTATCCGCGATATGCTTCCGGCAGTATCTTTTCACCGCCACATAAAAATCATCTCCCGAAACCATCTTCTTTACCGGAATATGCAGCAGATAATCCAGCCTTTGATACAGCCCGAAACGGACGGCCTCCTCCTTCAGCGCCGGGTAACGCTTTTCCACCACAGCCTGCACATAATCCGCATTCCGCACGATATCCACAAATACCCTGGAAAAATCATTCCGATCCTTTTTCCTCGTATTGCTCCCTATCCGGTAATATACATGATACAGCTGGCGGGGCAGGATACAGACGCCTGATGTTTCCTGCAAAAGCTCCGTTAAAAGGAAAAAATCCTCGTTCAGTTCACCTTCCGGAAACCGTCTGTCTCCGAGCAGGCTTCTGGAGGTAAGCTTGGTACAGAAGGAACAATCCCCCCTGTGAAGCAAAAGCTCCCGCAGGAATTCCTCACTGGTCATAAAACAGATCTGGCCGGGAGGTTTACATACATCCGGTCTTTTCTCCCCATTTTCATCTATTTCATCCCTGGAAACCTGCACGATCTGCCAGCCGCCCTTCAGCGCCTGTTCCGCAAGGCTCGCATACATATCCGGTTCGACAAAATCATCACTGTCTACAAAACCAAGATATTCCCCCCGCGCCCTTTCTATGCCGTAATTTCTTGCAGAGGATGAGCCTCCGTTCGGCTTATGAAATACCCGGATCCGCGCATCCTTCCCGGCCAGTTCATCACACAGCCCTCCCGTACCGTCCGTAGAACCGTCATCCACAAGCATAATTTCCAGATTTTCATAGGTTTGTGCACAGACCGACGCCACACACCGCTCCAGACAATCCATGATATTATAAACAGGAATTATGACAGAAATAAGAGGATTTTTCATCCCCGCCTCCTTCCCGGCCACACAACAGGGGCCGTACTGAACGGCCCTTCCGGGGGCGGTTCCACCTTCCCCTGCAGCCAGTTATCATAAAAACGCAGACATTGTTCCGCCGCATTCTGTGCATTCCACAAAGAAACAATGGTTTGACAGGCGTTTTCCCCCATCTTCCTTCGTTCCTTCCCATGCTCCATCAGAAAACATACGGCCCCCAGAAACTCTTCATAGCTTCCTCCGGAATAAATCATGCCGTTCTTTCCATGCTCAATGAGGTAGGGAACGGCACCCGCTTCCCGGTTTGCCACCACGGCACAGCCGCTGTTCATCGCCTCATTCACCACAGCTCCCCAGCCTTCCAGATGATTACTGGTAAAAAGATGAATATGGCTTTTTTCCATCCGCTCCCTTACACGGGCAGGATCCAGGAACCCATACATGGTAATCTTATCCTCCAGGCCTCTGCTTTGGATATCCTGTTTCACCGTTTCTTCCATCTCTCCGCTGCCGATGAGGTGGATATGAAAGGAATAGCCTTTCTTTTTCAGATCTTCCCCCAGTCTGACCACGAATTCCGGATGCTTCAAAGGCATCAGACGGCCGGCCCATACAAGCTGTACCTCCTTCCCCTGCCCTTTCATCCGTTCCAATTCCCCGCTGCCATAAATCTTTTTTTCGGGGAAATAGCCAAAGCGGAATTTTTTTCCGGGATATGCATGAATCAAAGTAAAATCCGAAGCGACATAAGCCCCTGCACACAGCAGATACACCGGCTTGTTCCGGTATCTGACATGCTCCTTATATTTATGGATAAGCCCTTTAGGAGAAACCGCCTTCCACTGCCCTTCTCTGTAAATCCTCTCACTGATACGGATTGCCGGCTTCCCGCTTCCCAGCCTCGCCGAAATCAATTCCTCTTTTTCCATCCAGCCTGCCAGCAAAAGGTCACAGTCATCGATCAGCCGTCTGCAGATTTCTTCCTCTTCATAAAGCAAATGTACATAGGGAATAGCATGTGCATCCACTGCCCAGCCCATACGCACCCGCTCTTCCTCCATGGGCTCCGTCTGTATGAAAAAGAAATCCTCTCCCAGTTCCTGGTATAAGCAATTACAAAAGGGGATTTGATGATGATTAATGTAGTTTGAAATAAAGGTTAGTTTCATGACTGCTCCATTATTCTTGTTTCACGCTTTTTCCGGAAATATAGTATTATTCTTTCCAAAAAAGAAGCTGGTTCCGTTCCCGTTCAGCAAATATCCTGCTTTGGTATCACAATCAGCGGTACAGTTAGTTCTTCTTTTGTTAATCCTGCATGGGCGCTCTTAAAATCTTCATACCCGCCGTTTATATCCTTGTACCAAAGTGCGACATCAGACACCGCAGCCGCCACATAATCACCAATGAAATCTTCTGTTTTTGAATGCGGAACGCCATTACCGAGCAAACCGCTTTCTAAAAATTCTTTATGAGAGAACAGTTTGAATTTATTGCCAAAAGCATTGGTGAACAATTTGGGGAAATCTGTTTTGTATTCCTCTTTTACACAAAACGAGCAGCATCTTGGCTCAACACAAATATGACGTATCAGAGCTCTGTTTATTGCCGGGTAATCCTCAACGCACTTCATTGTTATATCTTTCATTCCATGATCTGCTGTTATTAAAAACAATGTGTCAGAAAGCGAGTTTACCAATTCTTCAAGCTGATTATTGTAATTGAGCAGCATCTGTTTTATACAATCGGAATCTACTCCAAAATCATGGATATCATGGTCAGGCTGAGCATGATAAGCGTATATAAACTTTCTTTCATCGTTACCGCACAAATTTTTTATATGCTCACAAATACCCTCCATTGTATCTGCAAAATATTCCGTGTACGGCCAAACAGCGCAAGTTTTAACATTATCACCAATCACACTCAGAATATTATCATAAGGCATATATTTATATGGCTGATTCTCGTCGCTTGCAGGGCTTTCTGTCCCACTCTCAAGATTCGAAAATAAGTCGATACACTTATCAACTTCTTTGAAATAACAAGACCAGCCTATCCATCCATGCTCGGCAGGCGTTCTGCCTGTGAGAACAGAGGTAGTTGCCGCAGTTGTAGTACAAGGGTAAACACTTGATAATTCAGTCTTTATGTGTTTACGCAAAAAAGCATTTTCAGGCAAGCTTCTCTCTAAAACATTTACTCCCATTCCATCCATAAGCAAAAGTACAACATTTTTATAATCTTTTTCCAGCAATTCGTCTGCAAGAGGCAATGTTGCATGATGCGGTTTTACTCCATAATATTTTAACAGAGAATTAGTAATACTCATTATACTATTATCGTAATTAGGTTTCACCATATAGTTTTCACCATCCCATTACATAAATTCTCTTTGTATCTCATCTGCTTTCTCTTGAGAATATTATACTCTGTTAAGCTATAGAATCTTTCTGACTTTTACATCTTCTTTTTTTATCTGTTATCAAGGTGTTAATTTCATGATAAATCTCATCAAAATTTTCTGGTAAAATAATATTTACAGACATTTGTGTACAATCCTTTCTGAAAGTCGCGATAATGTCGCGACTTTTAATTCATAACTATTGCAACCGCCTTCCTTTACACAGTACCCAAAATCTCATGGTAAATTTCCATCATCCGCCGGTAATTCTCATTTCCGTCATGATTCCTGAGCGCCCTGTCCCTTGCGTCCTCTGACAGTTCCCGGGCCAGTTCCTCATTCCGGAAAATCCGGATAATACAACCGGCCAGCCCATGGACATCACCTTTTTCGAAAAACAAAGCGCTTGTCCCATCCTCCGCCATATCCGGAATCCCTCCCGTTCTGGCCGCGACACAGGGAAGGCCGAGAAGCATGGCCTCCCCCAGGGAATTCGGTGAATTTTCAAGTGCCGAAGGACAGGCAAATACATGGCTTTTCAGATAAGCCTCTTTCATCTGTACATCAGAAAGCGATCCCAAAACAGTCACCTTATCCTCCAGCCCATTATTATGAATCAAATCCCGGAGGTATTTCCCATACCCGGAAATTTTCAGCTTCTCCTTAAGGCTGCCGCAGGCCGTTATGCTATTTCCCGCCACGCTCACATGGGCTTCGGGAAACTGTTCCAGGATTTCCGGCATAGCCTGAAGCAGATAATGAAAGCCCTTCAGCGGATAATCCCCCTGGCTGGCAAAAATTTCATAAGGCCTGCAGCCCTCCCGATTCCAGCTGCCCTCATAGAAACAGGAACGCATGGTCTCATTCATCTTATGATAGTGCAGCTTCGGGTTACAGGCAAGAGAACCTACCCTGTCAAACTCCGTCCGTCCTGTCACATGCCCGCATCCCTGCAGCACCTGGCGTTCCCGTTCTCCCCGGATACGGAACTTCTCCTGCTGCTGCCGCAGGCTGTCTTTTCGCAGGATATCCCTGAACGTGGCTTTCTCCTGTACCCGCGCCGGGAGATCCGCCATGTAGCTTTTCGCGCATTCCCCCACCAATCCCTGGATGCCCACCAGGATCCGTTCCGGCCTGCCGAAGCTTTTCACCATCGCTAGGGCATGGGGGAACTCCGTTCCGAAAATATGGACCAAATCCGGCCTGAAATCTTCCAGGATTTCCTGAAACCTCTCCTCCATGCCGCAGTCATAGACCTCCGGCCGCTTTAAATCCTCACGGAAACCATATACAGACACTTCTTTTTCCCGGCATGGCCCTCCTGTATGATCTGTCTTAAACTCCCTCAGCGGTATTTTCTTCTGCAGCCAGACACGCTCTCCCTCCGCCGGAAAGCAGACGGCAAGCTGCACAGGCTCCCCGTCTTCTGCCAAAAACCGGTTCAGGGCGCCTGTAAGCCATCCCTCCCGCACGCTGTAGCTTTGTCCCAGGGCCGCCGCCACGGCAGGAGGGCAGATATTGCACAGCCATAAAATACGCATCTTATTTTCTCCTTCCGTAAACAGCCGATTTCACTTTATTATAAACGCCTGCCAGTGCAGGATTTTCAGCGATCCAGGTACGCAGGGGTGCAAGCGAAACCAACATAAGAAAAGCGTACCAGGTGCTTTTCCCCCACCCCTGATAATACCGGGTAATCACCTTATGCTCCAAAGCGGATCTCTTCCGGTTTTCCTTCGTTTCGGAAAAGCCTCCCCCTTCATAAAAAGCCACGGTTACCGGCATATACACAGCCCGTGCATTTTTATCATAAATGCAGTACAGAAAATGCTCATAATCCGCCCGTACCCGGTAATCCGTGTCATAGCCCCGCTGCGCAAACAGCTGCGCATCATAAAAACAAACCTGATGACAGGGCACATTCCGGTAACAGGTGAAATCATTCATCACAGGAGCGGAATGTACCGGACTGTTCTGCTGCTGATTGAACTGATCCCCATAAAATATATAGCTTCTTCCCCGGACAACCTCCGTACTCTCCTGCTTTTCTATAAAGGAAGCCGCATCCGAAAGAACGCTGCGGTTAAAAAAACGATCCCCGCAGTTCAGGAAAAGCACATACTGCCCCTGTACTTTTTGAACCGCCTGATTCATTCCATCGTAAATGCCGCTGTCCGGCTCCTGAAAAAAACGGATCCTGCTGTCCGCCGGTATTTTCCGTTCCGTTCCTTCTCCGAAAAGCCGCAGCACCGATCCGTCCGTGCTTCCGCCGTCCTTTATGATGATTTCAAAATTTCCGTAGTCCTGATCCAGAATACTCTGAAGCGTGGAAAAAAGCTTATCTCCCGGATTTAAAGACACCACTACAATACTAAAAAATAAATGAGCCATTCAACCATTCCTTCTCTGTAAAAATCCAGCTGTGATAAGGCAGCACACGGACGCCCTCCTGGTGTGCCGTCATCAGGAAATAAACAAAATAAAGCAGACAGAAGCCCGCCGTCGCCGCATACATGATTCTTTTCTTGTTCCGCAGGGATTTCCCCTTTTCAGAGGTTTCCGGCATATTTTTCAGAATACCCGGAACCAGAAGAATATGGGCCGTGATCAGATAATAACCGAACCGGGATACCAGCGGCAGAAAAGAGGCACAGGTATACAGCGCCAGCCCCAGCAGGTTGAGTTTAAAATACAGCAAATTCGCCTTATTGTCCCTGATCGTTTCCCGATAGGCACATAATCCCAGCACCAGCACGGCGGCACAGCGGATAATCCCCATCAGGCTGCCCTCCAGGCCGGTATCCTTCTGCAGATAAACCGTATTCTGATAAGAAGGGTACAGTTTCAGGACCACCGCCATCCAGAAATTCTGAAAAAGAGGAAGGCTTACAGCCAATGCCGTCCCCAGGACCACCTGCCATTTTTTCCAGGGAAGAGCGGCAATCAGGTACAAAGGAATCACCACCAGTACCGATTTATGAAAGAATGCGGCAAAAAGAATGAGCAGAATAAACTTTCCATATTCCTTTTTCAGCACATACCTCAGGCTGTACAGCGTAACCGCCAGGACAAAATAATACCGTACCGTATTAAAAGTCCTGAAATAAAGCCCCAACAGCATAAACAGCGCAAAGGAAATGGTAAAATCCACACTCTGATCATACATGGACTTCAGGAAAAGGACAGCCGTAACCACGGCAAACAGACCGAATACCAGCAGATAATTTTCGCCTCCCGCCAGTCGGAAAACCAATTTCACCAAAAGGTTGAAGCCAGGCTCCGTCACCACATAGCCGCCCACATAGATTTCATGGAAAGTGGTTACATAATTCCCGTAATCATTCCCCACGTCGATCCGCAGGGACGCCGTCCCGGCCATAATCAGAAACAGAGTAAATAAAACAGCCCCGTTCATGGCCTGCCGCCTTGTCACTGTGCCGCCCGCCCCTCTCCGGCAGACGGCTTCCCTGTTTACCAAACATGCCAGCGCAATCGTAGCCGCGCCCAGAAGACCGTAAAAAATCATTCCTGCCCCGCTCCTTTTTCCATACGAATCCCTCTGCGCATCAGGGCAAAAGCCTCCCGGAACGAGAACTCCTTACACATGACATCCTTCTGCTTATAAAGGAAACGCAGTGCCATCAGAAACGCTGCTTTTCCATACAGGAAATGATAAAGCACGCCTCTGTCATAAAAAAACTTTTCATTATATCCGTGAAACCATGTGGAAGGCCTGCCGTTTTCTTTTCCGATGGTAACAGGCGCCTTAAACACCTTCAGCCCTTTACTGATACATTCCGCCAGAAACAGGCTGTCCTCCCCATTGCTGTACCGGGCGCCGCCCCCGAACAACAGAGAAAACGCAATATTCGCCTCCCGGAGCTTTTCCGTCCTGGCGGCGAAGCTGTAGGTAGGGTATCTTCCGCAGTTATACCACCTCACCCTGCCGTAGCCGTCTATATGATAGGTTGCCCTGTCCTCAGGCACATCCATATTGAACAGAATCATATCCGCATCCGGATTTTTTTCAAACTCCGCTTCGATAGCCCGGACCGCGCCGGGACGGTATATGATGTCCTCATCCGCGAACAGGCAGATATCCCCCTTGGCACGCATCAGGCAGTTATTCCGGGAAAGCCCCACTCCCCGCTCCGCAAAGCTGTAGCAGCGGATACGGTGCTCCTGATACGTATATTCCCTGTAGGTATTTTCGCCGCACTGATTTACAATAATAGCATCCGCCTGAAGATTCATACGCTCTGCCAGCGTGTCCACATCCTCATTCACCGCGGAAACAAGAATTTCCAGCTTCATTTCCGTCTCACTTTCTGTAATAAGCCTTCAGGTATCTGTCATCCGCACCCATGAGAATGGCTCCCCTCACGGATATCTGCTGCTTTTCCAGCTGCATCAGGATATGGGTCAGTTTTCTGCCGCTGCCGTATCCCCACGGCAGAACCAGAACCACGCCGTCTCCCCGGCGCATCTTCTCGCATTCCTGATCAGCAAAAGGCCAGGCCATCCGCAAAATCTCCGGCTTATCCCCGATGCTTTCCGCCAGAAGCTCTCTCACTTCCTCCAAATCCTGCGCTGTCCCTTCCGACTCCTTCTCCGAAGGACCCGAATCCCTTTCCTTCTTTCCTTTTTCCACCTCTATCAGGCACAGCTGCCCGGCCCCCTTCAAAAGAAAGGCGGCATTCGTCAGAAGCTCCTGTCTGTACTCCTTATTCCTCTGCCTTGTCAATATACCCAAAAGAGGAGCATCACAGCGTTTCCTGAAATCCTCCTCCAGATAAATGGAATCATCCAGAATATAAAGAAAAGCCAGTGCCAGAAAAGCCAGTATTGCACCCAATACTGCGCCGAATCCCACCGCATTGCCTGTTTTCGCGGCACGCGCTACCGGAACCGCCGGTTCCACCAGCCAGCACTGCATATCGCTCAGCCCTTCGATAGACCGGGCGAATTCCCCAAGACCATATACGTAAGCCTGCGCAATCTCTTCGGAAAGAGCGGCATCGCCGGTGGTGATATACAAAGGCATGATCTTCACGTCATTCATCTGTCCCACGGAAACAGAAGCCTTTACCTGTTCCTTCGTTATATCCTCCGGCAGGGCCTCCATCACAAAATCCACCACCTGATCGGTTTTCATGATTTCTCCCCAGGTATAGGCATTGTAATAATCCTCGATTTCCCCATATTTATCCTTATCGAAATAAATACGGTACTGAGACAGTACCTGATACTGTGCAGGGCCTCCAAGCACCAGGGCCGTAAAGAGGTAAATCCCCCCTGCCGCCGCTGCGCCGATCAAAGCCGCAGCCAATATCACCCATACTTTTCTGAAAAGACAGAGGGCAAAACGCTTTCCGTCCATGCCCTCCTGCCAGAATTTCTCTTCTTTCATCAATTATTATCCTCTTCGGAATCCGTTTTCATCGCTGTTATCTGCTTAGAATCCACACCCTCCGTGCTTTCTGCCTTAAAAAGAATCTTCAGAGTGAGAAGCATAAGCTTGATATCCATCCACACAGAATAATCTTCAATATAGGTCAGATCCAGCTTCAGCTTATCATAAGGAGTGGTATTGTATTTTCCATATACCTGCGCATACCCTGCCAGCCCCGCTTTCACCTTCATACGGAATGCAAATTCCGGCATTTCCTCCATATACTGAGCAATGATTTCGGGCCGCTCCGGCCTGGGGCCGATGAAGGACATCTCCCCTTTCAGAATATTGATCAGCTGAGGAAGCTCGTCAATACGCACCGCACGGATAAACTTACCCACAGGAGTTATCCGGGAATCGTTCTTGGCAGCCAGCCTGGCCACCCCATCCTTCTCCGCATCCACACGCATGCTTCGGAATTTCAATATTTTAAACTCTTTGGCATCCCTTGTGCATCGGATCTGCTTGTACAGCACCGGGCCGCCGTCATACAGCTTGATCACGATTGCGGTGATCAGCATAAACGGCGAAGCTATCACCAGCAGAATCGCCGCACATACAATATCTATAATCCTCTTTATAATTCTCTGTTCCACCGTAAGCGTGAACTCCCGTGTGAGAAAAATAGGAGTATCAAAAAGATGCAGCTGTTCCGATCCTTTAATGATAACATCCGGGATTTTCGGCATCATGTAGATACGCACGGACCGGCTGTAGCAGTATTTTATCAGTTTGTTCCGAACAGCGGTGGATATATCCCACAGCACCACCCCGCCATATCCCTTCTCTATCTCATCGAGAATGGCGTCCGCCCCTTCCGAAACATTCAGGCATTTGGCTATATTATATTTATCCTTCCTGCTGGAAAACTTCCGCTGGATATCCTCAATGGGCCTGTCCCCATAAATTAGCAGAAGCTGTCTGGGAGGGAAAAGCTTCCGGTAAATCCTGTTTGCCAGATACGTATAAAATGCAGCGAAGACAATCTGCCCCACAAAAGTCAGGAAAAGCTGCAGCGGAGGTATCAGGCTGCCGTGTATCATGGCCATCTGCAAATAGGAAAAGATATTGGTACATAGCAGAGCAAATACCTGGGATCCGAAAACCTCCATAGGCTTAAGATACCCAACCTTCAGCCCCCCATAAGTCCTGGAAAAGAAAAAAAGAACCACAAGATAAAAAAACAGGATTAGCAAATGCCCTTTAAAATAAAGTTTGGTATCATATCTTAGTATAGCAGGGTAATAATAGCCAAAATAAGCCGCCGCATAACCGGCCAGCATGACTAACAGCCCAAAATAAGATATAAGTAAGACCAGAAGTCTTTTCCTGGATTCCGCTTGATTCATTCACTAGCTCCCATCCGTCCGCCCAGGCGGCGCTATTATTCTGTAAAGATTCTGTTACCGTCAGTTTACCATACCTACACCCTCCTTGCAACCGCGCGCAGGGCCCAGAAGCAGAAGTGATAAAGGCTTGTAAAAAGAGAAAGACCTTCCTGTTTCCTGTACAAATACCAGATTCTTCTGATTGCCTCCAGTTTATTGGAGGACAGGGACTTGGCCGGTCTGCGGTAAACGGCCAGGTTCTCATCCAGCCCATAAGCGGTGTAGCCATTACGAAGGATTCTCCACCAGGCTGCGGTATCCTCGCTTTTTACCTGTGGCATACAGACCAGCTCCTTACTGATTTTCTGCAGGTCAAAAAGAACCGTAGTCGTAAAAATCACAGTTCTGGAAAGTGCTTTTTTATATGTGAGCGTCTCCGGGACATGAACTATTTTCCCATTTCCCACCCCGTCGCTGTCGCCGAACTCGTATCCTGTAAATGCAAAAGCAGCCTGCTTTTCCTTTAAAAAAGCAAGCTCTTTTTCCAGTTTTGTTTTCGTCCACAAATCGTCGGCATCCAGATAAGCCAGATACCTGCCCTGTGCAAGCTCCACACCCTTGTTTCTGGACGCAGCCGCCCCCTGGTTGTGTTCCTGGCGCACCGGGCGTATTCTGCCATCCGCTTCCGCCAGCCTGCATAACAATTCAAAGCTTCCATCCCCGGAACAGTCATCCACCGCGATCAGTTCCCAGTTCTTATAGGTCTGCTCCTGTACCGTCTCCACTGTTTTTTCCAGAAATGCCTCTGCATGAAAAACGGGCATGACGATACTAACCAAATCGTTTATCATCCTCTTATAACTCTTCCTTTACCAGATAGATGGGACGTTTCTTCACTTCCATATACGTCTTGGACATATACTGTCCCACAATGCCGAGACAGAAAAGCTGGACTCCGCTGACCATGCAGATAATACATACCATGGAAGGCCAGCCGCCCACCGGATCCCCTACAGCCAGAGTCTTTATCACAATAATAATTATCAGAAGAAACGCTATAAAGCAGAAAATCACCCCCAGGATAGAAGCCAGCGCCAGCGGCACCGTAGAAAAGGCAATAATCCCATCCAGCGCATAAATAAACAGCTTCCAGAAAGACCATTTCGTCTCCCCGTGGGCTCTCTCCACATTTTCAAATTCCAGCCACTTGGTGGAATACCCCACCCAGCCGAAAATTCCTTTTGTAAACCGGTTATATTCCGTCATCTGCAGGATAGCGTCCACCACCTGCCTTGTCATCAGACGATAATCTCTGGCGCCGTCCACGATCTCCGTTTTGGAAATCCGGTTTACCAGCTTATAAAACATTCTTGCGAAAAAAGAACGGATGGGAGGCTCTCCCTTTCTCGTCACTCTCCTGGTCGCTACGGAATCATAGCCCTCCTTGATATAAGAAAACATCTCCGGAAGCAGCGAGGGCGGGTCTTGTAGATCAGCATCCATCATAACCACATAGTCGCCCTTCGCCTTCTGAAGCCCTGCAAAGATAGCAGACTCTTTTCCGAAATTTCTGGAAAAGGATACCAGACGGACCCTGTCGTCCCTCGTTTTCAGATCCTTTACCTCTTCCACAGTCCTGTCCTTAGAACCGTCGTCCACGTATAGGATCTCCACATCCAGCCCTTCTTTTTCAAAGAAAGGGGTGTTTTTCATCAGTTCCTCATAAAAGCAGTCCACGTTCTCTTCCTCGTTATAACAAGGAACAATAACGCTCAGCAGACTCATAAATGTCCCTCCTAATTCGTAACCACCCGGACCTGTCCGGACGGTTACCCCTCCATGCGTATCCGGTCCGCAATTCTGGCTATGTATTCGCTGTTGGTAGGCCTCACCGCTCCGGATGCAGCGCTGTAGCCGAACAGCTCTTCAAATACCGCCGGATTTCCTCTCTCCCAGGAAACCTCAATGGCGTTGCGTATTGCCCTTTCCACCCGCTGTATATTGGTATGGTTATTTTTTGCAATATTCGGATAGAGAAGCTTGGTCACACTTCCCACCAGTTCCATATCCATAGCAGTGAGCACAATGGCCTCACGCAGATAATAATATCCCCTCAGATGAGCCGGCACTCCCAGCTCCAGCATGAATTCCGATACGTAGCGTTCTATCTGTGCCTGCGTCAAATTTTCCGTCATTTTATTTCCTCTCATTCCGCCGCGAAAGCAGCTTTTCCGTTCCATGCAGGGATGAATTCAGGTAATCCATCTGCAATTTTCCTGTTTTTTCCAGGTCCATCTACAATAATAGCATGGTACAAAAGGAAATAGAATGAAAACCAGTCGAGAAATTTCGCGTTATAAATACGAATTTTCTCCTTTTTCCGACAACGCCTCCACGATCTCTTTCACCCTCTGTGCCTCGGACTGGGGGCATACCAGCACGGCTTCCCCGGCCTGCACAATGATCAAATCTGAAACGCCTACGGCAGCAATCAGCTTGTCTACAGAATACGCGGTACAGTTCCTGCTGTCAAGAAGTAATGTTTTTCCCACCGTTAAATTCTGGTTTTCGTCTCTGTCCTTCAGGGCGTCAAAAGCATCCCATCCGCCGACATCGCTCCAGCCAAAATCACCGGTAAGCATGAGTACATGATCCGCCCTTTCCATAATTCCGTAATCCACGGAAATCTTAGGAATCCGGGGATAAATTTCCCACAGAGCTTCCTCTTCCCGGGGCGTACCGAAGCTTTCGGCAAGCTGCATCAGGCAGTCGTAAATATCCGGCAGAAGCTTCTTATAATAGGACAGTATGGTGGATGCCTTCCAGATGAACATACCGCTGTTCCATGCATAGCAGCCCGCTTCCAGATAAGCCTTCGCCGTTTCCTCATTCGGCTTTTCCACAAATTCCTCCACCCTGCGGTAAGGCTTTCCTTCCGCCTCCACACTGCGTATATAGCCATAGCCCGTGGAAGGGAAGGAGGGTTTTATTCCGATGGTCACCAGGGCATCCGTCTCCTCTGCCGCCCTTACCGCTTCCCCGAGCGTATCCTGAAATACCGCTTCTTCCCGGATATAGGGATCCGAAGGGACCACGCACATGATACCGTCCCCATATTTTTTTACAATCGTCACAGCCGCATAACCGATACAGGCCGCCGTGTTCCGTGCCGCCGGTTCCGCAAGGATATGATCCTTACGCACACGCCCCGCAGTCTGGGAAAGCATGACTTCCGTCTGGGAAGCATTGGTGACAATAAAAATATCTTCCTTGCCGGCAACACCCAGAAGCCTGTCCACCGCTTCATTCACAAGCGTCTCCTTCCCGGAAAGATTCAAAAACTGTTTCGGCATCTTTTTCGTGGAAAGAGGCCACAGCCTGGTGCCGCCTCCGCCCGCCATTACTACTCCATATGTTTTCATAAATACCATTCCTCCCGGAAAAAAATTTTATTTCTGGCGTAACTGTTCCGTGCCTTCCCGGTTATTTTCTGGCTTCCTTAATATTATCCTTAAACCAGTCATAGGCCAGCTTCACGCCTTCCTCCAGTTCCACCCTGTGGGTCCAGCCCAGGCCATGAAGCTTGGTCACATCCGTCAGCTTGCGGGGTGTTCCGTCGGGCATATCTGTATTCCAAACGATTTCTCCTTCAAAGCCCACTGTTTTCTGTACGGTTTCCGCCAGCTGGCGGATGGTTACCTCTTTGCCGGTACCGATATTCACATGCTGCTCCCCACTGTAATTTTCCAGCAGGAATACACAGGCATCCGCCATATCATCCACATACAGGAATTCCCGAAGAGGAGTTCCTGTCCCCCACAGTTCCACGCTTTCCGCACCGTTCACCTTCGCCTCATGGAATTTGCGGATCATGGCAGGCAGCACATGGCTTCCCTGAAGATCATAATTGTCATGAGGCCCATACAGATTGGTGGGCATACAGCTAATAAAATCATCTCCATACTGCCTCTTAAAAAATTTACACATTTCCAGCCCGGCAATTTTGGCAATGGCATAGGCTTCATTGGTGGCTTCCAGCGGCCCGGTAAGCAGCGCATCCTCCGGAATAGGCTGGGGAGCCAGCTTGGGATAAATACAGGTGCTTCCTAAAAACAGCAGCTTCTTGATGCCGAAATCGTGGCAGCACTTAATCACATTGCACTGAATCTGCATATTTTCATAGGCAAATTCCGCAGGCGCCGTATTATTGGCATTGATTCCGCCCACCTTGGCTGCCGCAAGGACCACCACATCCGGTTTTTCCTCTTCAAAAAAAGCGGTGACCTGCGCCTGGTTTGTCAGGTTCAGCTCTCTGTGGGTCCTTCCGATAATATTTTTATACCCTTTTGCCTCTAAATTTCTCACGATGGCGCTTCCCACCAGTCCCCGGTGGCCGGCCACATAAATCTTATCTGTTTTTTCAATCCTGCTGCTCATCTGTTTTCCTCTTTTCTCTTATATTCCCGCGGGCAACGAACCCAACGGGCACGCTGGCGTGTCCACTTGGCTCCCGCAAGCAACGCGCCTTTACGCATCTCTGTTATTTCGCACGGAAGCCATGCCGGATATCCCCTTCTCTTCTCAGCTCAATATCCTGGATTCTGGGCGATGAAGGAAATTTATCGTATCCGATCTGTCCGCCGTCCACCGGCACATATATAGTGATACCGTCCACTTCATAGGTGACGGCCGCAAAGCTGCCATATCCCTGCTGCCTGATATAGTAAGGCTCTCCCGCCGTTTCCCCGATTCCCTGCAGAAGCCCTGCTCCCTTTATCAAAAGGAATACAAGCGCCCCGGCTCCGAAGGCGTAATATCCATAAATCCTTATTTTCTCCTTTTTTCCGGTCAGCCATATATATACGTAGCCCAGCACCGCCGCAGGCAGCATCACCACATACACATACCCATAACGGACCAAAGGGGCGGAAAACTGCCAGAAGAAATAGCCTGTAATAAGGACTGCCGCATACAGCAGCCAGTCCCAAACGTCGATTCCGCCGATATCCCCATCCTTTTTGCCCTTTATAAACCAAACGGCTCTCCCAATGGTAACCGCTCCCAGCACAGTACAGCCGGCGCTGGCCGCCACCCACAGCTTTTCCAGTCCCTTCAGCGAAGAAAACCATTTCCCCGCCCAGCCGGAAAAAGGCGTGTCATAGAGATTCACGTCATACAACAGCCTGGCAAAAACCTGGATTTCCTTGGAATCACAGTCCGCATAGCCTTTCTCAATTTTCCAGTCCACCGGAAAAAGATCCAGGAATGTAAACGGATAAAACAGCCATCCCGATATCAGCACTCCGCGTATCAGCCACGGGAGGGCTGTCAGCACGCCAAGCCCGATATACAGGGCGATCTCCTTCCAACGCTTTTCCTTCAGAAGCATAACCGCCGGCTTCAGCACAAGCAGCAGCATAACCGCTGCCGACAGCTTCACTGTTATGGTAAATACCAGAAGCAGACTGAGCAGTGCATAAGGCGTCACGGAAGCTTCCCTGCGCTCCAGCAGATCCAGCCAGGCAATCAGGATATAAAAAAGAAGCAGCATGGCAAAATAATCCGAAGCGGGCGACACCATTTCCCGGTACAGTACCGTTAAATAATAAATCGCTCCTACCCGGACAAAATCCGAAACCAGCACCCGTTTCCGTTTTGCCAGCCTGCCCAGCCCGCAGCACTGGATTCCCACCAGCAACGCCAGAAAGCCCTGTACGGCATGCATGCTCTCCGTCCAGGACCCGCCGGCCATCCAGCGCATGCCATAGATGGCACACAGAGGAAACGCCGCACTGTTATAGGCAAATCTGCTGTGAAGGTTTCCCAGGCCGGGAACCACACCGTATTCTTCAATCCAGCGGATAGCCTGGGCATGGTACAGCCCCGTATCCACATGCATATATCCCCGGGAGGTTCCATAGGCCATCAGCAGCACAAGAACCGCCAGAAACAGCCTGCCCCCCGGACTGCTTTCCCGCCATTTTCCCAGGATAAACGCCGCAAGCTGCCTGCGCAGCAAAACGGCACAGACGGCACAGGCCAAAAGCAGAAGCACATTTGCCCAAAGCCCCACTCCTGAAAAAAGGCTGAATACCTGAGCATATACCGTGATAAAGGCAAGGCCGGCCATCAGGACGCCCGTACCTGTCCGGCAGACATATCCTGTCTCCTTTTCGGAAATTTTTCTCCCAAAAGGCGCCAATACCGCAAATCCTGCCAGAAATGCCGTTATCCCTATATACGCCCAGTTAAGCAGCACCAATAACATAATTTTCCCTCGTCAAACCGCCTTAACGGTTTCTGTTCCTGAATTCCTCGCAGCTCATCCCCACGATTTCCTGCATATCCGCATTCATCATCATGGCGACCAGGCCCCTGAAATCCACTTTTCTCTTCCAGTTCAGTTCCTTCTCCGCTTTGGTACAGTCACCCCACAGGTATTCCACCTCCGCCGGACGGTAAAACTCAGGGTTCACATCCACCAGAAGCTTACCGGTTTGTGAATCATAACCCTTTTCATTCACGCCCTGTCCTTCCCAGCGGACCTCAATACCCACCTCACGGAAGGCTTCCTCCACAAATTCCCTTACCGTATGGGTTTCATTGGTAGAAAGCACATAATCACCCGGTTTCTCCTGCTGCAGCATCAGCCACATGCCTTCCACATAATCTCCCGCAAAGCCCCAGTCCCTCTTGGCATTCATATTTCCCAGGGAAAGCTTTTCCTGCTTTCCTGCCAGAATGGCGGCAATGGCAAGCGTGATCTTCCGGGTAACGAAATTTTCGCCTCTTCTGGGAGACTCATGGTTAAAAAGGATACCGTTGCAGGCGAACATGTTATAGGATTCCCTGTAATTTACCGTAATCCAATAGGAATACAGCTTCGCCACACCGTAGGGGCTCTTGGGGTAAAAAGGCGTTTTTTCGCTCTGGGGAGCGGTTTCAGGCAGTCCGCCGAACAGTTCTGATGTGGACGCCTGGTAAAAACGGCAGGGCCCGCCGTTGATACGGACAGCCTCCAGGAGCTTCAATGTGCTCATTCCCGTGGCATCTGCGGTATATTCCGGCACTTCAAAAGAAATCCCCACATGGGACTGCGCCGCCAGATTATAAACCTCCGTAGGCCTGATTTCCGCCATGATGCGCATCAGGGCGCTGGAGTCTGTTGTATCTGCATAATGAAGAAAGAATTTAACATTATTATAGGGGGAATGAATCAGATGGTCAATCCTGCTGGTGACAGAAATGCTGTGACGCCTTACCAGCCCATGCACTTCATATCCTTTTTCCAGCAGAAATTCCGCCAGATAAGAACCGTCCTGACCGTTGATTCCTGTAATTAAAGCCACGTTTTTCATATATAATACCTCTCAGTCTTTGCCCTTTGGGCTTTTTTTGCTGCAACTGCAAATCAATATACCATGTAATATTGCTGAAAACAATTTATAATCTTGCCTACAAATAGGAATATATTGCTATTGTTTATGGTTTGCTATATAATAATTTCTGTTGTGGGACGCATCCGTCTGTGTACCTGCCTCTGCCTTGCCCGGCCTTCCGTGTTCCTTTTCCTGTCTGGCCGGTGCTTGCCGTTTCCTGCCGGGGTGCCTGTGTTGTGCGCGGTCGGATTCAAAAAAGAGAAATTTCTAACTGTTTCTTTTGTCCCGGCTGCTGTCAACGCGGCTTGAACTCCTCACTTCGCGGCTTTTGGCCGCTTTCGTTCGTCAGACAGCGCCGCTAAGGACGGACAGCAGCCGGGACAAAAGAAGCAGTAAGAAATGTCATCTTTTTTTCGTACTCCCTTACACAACACAGGCACCCCGACAGGGAACGGCAGGCACCGGCCAGACAGAAAAAGGAACACGGAAGGCCAGGCGGGCAGGGGCAGGTACACAGACGGATGCTGGGTGAAGGGTTTTAAATAAAAAACAGGAGGGGGAAAGGGATTTTTATGGCTAAGTCTTTGTCGGATCGGGTGCTTGCTACGCCTTCTTCTTATGCGAAAAAGCATTATCTTTATGTGCAGGAGATTGGTACTTTGACTAGTATGGAGCCTCATGTGAGTTCCAGGGAGAATATTAGTTCTTATCTTTTTCTTACGGTGCTGAAGGGGGAAGGGTATCTTACTTACAGGGGGCGGAAGCATTATATTCAGGCCGGGGATTGTGTTTATATTAACTGCCGGAATCAGTATGCTCATGAAAGTTCGGCGGAGCATCCGTGGACTTTGATGTGGGTGCATTTTAATGGGAATGGGGCGGATGATTTTTATCAGGCTTATCAGGGGCAGGATCGGAGTTCTATTTTCCATCCGGCGGATACGGCTCCTTTTACTGATAGTCTAACCGCTCTGTTCGGTTTGATGCAGGCAAAGCCTTCTCTTATGGAATTAAGTGCTCATAAGTATCTGACGGATATTATTACGTTGATTTTTACGGAAAACAGGCCGGAAGGGGTTCAGGGGGCTTCTGTGTCGGCGAAGCCGGCTCAGGTCCGGCAGTATCTGGAAGAGCATTATATGGAGAAAATTTCTCTGGAGGAGCTTTCTTCTCTTTTTTATATCAGTAAGTATTATCTTTCCAGAGAGTATAAAAAAACTTATGGTATTACTATTGGGAGTGATCTGACGGCGCGGAGGCTGTCTCATGCGAAATCTCTTCTCCGGTTTTCTGATAGTTCTATTGAAGAAATTGCGGCATTGTGTGGCTTTGCGGATGCGGGGTATTTTATTAAGGTGTTCAAAAAGGCGGAAAATATGACGCCGCTGGAGTATCGGAAGAAGTGGTAAGGAGGGTGTATGAATAAGAAAAAAGGAATAATATGGAATGCTGCGGAGGGTTATTTTGCGGCTTTCGCATTGGCAAATATAGGGCAAATCGCAGCTGTCGATATCATATCGCTGGTTCTTTTTCTGATGTGTTTTCAGTTGTTTCTTTTTGCGGACAGGAAGGAAACGGAAAGTGCTTTGTCGGCGGATGGGAAAAAGCTGGTTAAGGGATATTCTTCACGGAACCGGAGGGTTGCTTCCGTTATTTTGGGTATTCTTTTTGCCTTTTTTTATTTGGCTGCGGAGCATGGTTCTCTTACGGGGGCTTTGGAGAACAGATTGTTTCAAATGATTTATCTGCTTATGACGGGGGCCGGGTTGTTTTTCCTGTTCTACAGGGGGTGCCGCCTTCTCTTGCTGTATCTGGAAAGGCGTTCCCTGCGTATTTCTTCGATTCTGGTATCAGCAGATTCGCCGGAGCCTGCACTTTCTCTGCAGACTAAGCTGTTTCTGTTTCTTCTGCTGATTGCCTGCTGGCTGCCCTGGTTCCTTTATGATTTTCCGGGTGTTATGACACCTGACAGTCTGAGTCAGTACAGTCAGGCCATGGGGCTGACGGGGTACAGCAATCATCATCCTTTTGTGCATACGCTGTTGATCCGTCTGTTTGTCTCCCTTGGAAATGCCGTGTTTCATAATGTGTATGCGGGAATTGCCTGTTATACGGTATTTCAGATGATTGCCATGGCTGTTATCGTGGTTTCCTGTATCAGTGTGCTCATTCGGCGCCGGGCCGGGAAGAAGCTGTGCTTCTGTTTTCTGCTTTTTTACGCGCTTGTGCCTTATAATGGGATTTTTGCGGTTACGATGTGGAAGGATATTCTGTTCTCGGGCGTGCTTTTGCTGTTTGTATTATGTATTTACCGGTTTCTTCCTTTTTATCGGGAGGGAAGGCCGCTTTATCAGAAGCCTCTGCTTTACCTTTCTTTTCTGTTATGGGGAATACTGGCGTGCCTGATGCGTTCCAACGGGCTGTATGTGGTGGCGGCCACGGCGCCTTTTTTGATTTATGCGTTCCGGAAGCAGTGGAAGCTGATCCTGCCTTCTCTGCTGGTCATATTGGGATGCGCGGTACTGATAAAGGGACCTGTCATGGATTCCCTGGGTGTGGCAAAGCCGGCCTTTTCTGAATCCCTGTCCATTCCGGCCCAGCAGATCGCACGGGTGGTCGCCGAAGGGCGGGAGCTCACGGCGGAACAGATTTCCCTCATAGGAAAAACCATGGATTATCCTTCTATTCCGGATTATTACCAGCCGGAATTATCGGATCCGGTTAAAGCGCTTATTCAGTATGGCCACCCGGAATATCTGGAAACCCATAAAGGGGAGTATCTGAAATTATGGGTACAGCTGGGCCTGAAATATCCTCTGGATTATTGGAATGCCTTTGTGGATCAGACGAAGGGCTACTGGTTCCCGGGCGCTCCGGGGATGCTGACCAATGAGGGGATTTCCCCGAATGAACTGGGGCTTTCCTGGCAGCCGGTTCTTCATGGACAGGGAGTGGCCAAAATCGTGGAAATCATTTCCAAGCTTTATACTATTTTTCCTCTTTATGGGCTGCTTTACAGCATAGGCGCTTTTACCTGGGCGGCTGTTTTTCTCTTTACCAATTGTCTGCTGAATGGGAAAAAGGAAAACTGGATATTGTTCATTCCCTTTTTTGCCGTAGTGCTGACCCTCTGTATGGCAACTCCGGTGGCCTCCGATGTCAGATATCTCTATTCCCTGATTTTCGCCATGCCGCTGTTAATCCATGCGGGGCTTGAGGTAAAGGGAAAATAACAGTTCAGGCCGGGGAAAAATACAGACAAAACGAATCAAAATTATAATAATCATGACAAGGAATTTATCTATGGACCAATACAATATTCATCCGGATTTTTTAAAATATAAGATAACTCCGCCTCTCAATCCTGCTTTCCTTCCGGCCGTCCAGTTTTTCATGAAACGGATGCAGGACATGGTGAAAATACCGGAGGGACTGAAAGAAACCAGGCGTAAGATTCCGGGATATCAGGATGCACCTGTCGGTATATCCATCTTTGAACCGGAAGAAGGAAGAGAACCGCTGCCTGCACTAGTATACTTTCACGGCGGAGCTTTTGCCTTGCAGTCAGCCCCCTGTCACAAAAAGCTGTCCTGCAGCTATGCATTGAATACGCCATGTAAAGTCGTTTCCGTGGATTATCGGCTGCTGCCTGAAAATACATTTCCCATCGGTTTGGAAGACTGTTTCGCCGCTTATCGCTGGGTGCTGGAGAATGCGGCGCAGCTCGGCATCAGCCCGAACCGGATAGCCGTCGGCGGAGACAGCGCCGGAGGCGCGCTTTCCGCTGGTGTTTGTCTGTTGGCAAGGGATCGGGGCATCCCCGTACCCTGCTTTCAGATGCTGATTTATCCCGTTATGGATGAAAGGCAGAATTCCGCCTCCATGAAAAAATACAACGACACGCCCCTGTGGAACAGCAGGCTGAATGCGAAGATGTGGAAAATGTATCTGAAAGACGGCCTGCCTGTCGAAAAGGGATACGCGTCTCCTGCAGAGGCAGTTTCTTTGGAAGGAATGCCTCCGGCCTATGTGGAAGTCGCCGAATATGACTGTCTGCGGGATGAAGGCATTGCTTTTGCGAAAGCGCTGAAGGACAGCGGGATTCCCGCGGAATTATATGAAACGAAGAGAACCGTCCACGGCTTTGAGATTGCGGAAAAAAATGAAATTGTAAAGGAAAGCGTTGACAGAAGAATTAAGAAACTCCGTTCTGTATTTCAATGACATATAAAACGGCAGCTCCGGATCCCTGAAGTGCAGGAATACAAAACAGCCCTGGCGGTAAAATATTTTTTAACCGTCGGGGCTGTTTTTATATTACTTATAACGTCTTCATATACTCCGCAATCGCATCATGCCAGTCAGCAAACATAAAATCGGTAGTCAGCTTAAACATCCGGTTTTCCAGAATGGAATAAGCCGGTCTGGGAGCCGGAGCTCCGAATTCCTCGGTGGTAATCGCCTCCACCTTCGTTGTTTTTCCAGCAAGGCGGAACACCTCCCGGGCAAACTCCGCCCAGCTGCAGGATCCTTCGCAGGTTGCATGGAACATGCCGTAATTTTCCGTAAAGAGCAGCGCATTAATCGCTTTGGTAAGCTCCGAAGCGCTTGTGGGAGATCCGAACTGGTCGCCTACCACTCTCACCTTTTCATTAGTTTCGGAAAGACGGAGCATGGTCTTGGCAAAATTCTTGCCGTCGCCATACAGCCAGGCCGTCCGCAGAATAAAATATCTGTCTGCAAAATCCTTTACAAAATTTTCTCCTGCCAGCTTGGTCGAGCCATATGCGCCCTGAGGATTGGTGGCATCCGTTTCCACATAAGGCCTTGTCCCTTTTCCGTCAAACACATAATCCGTGGATATATGCATCAGCTTTGCTCCGGTTTCCCGTGCCGCAATGCTCAGGTTTCTGGGTCCTATGGCGTTGATTTTGAAAGCCTTGTCATACTCTGTCTCACAGGCATCCACCCCGGTATGTGCCGCACAATTGATAATGGCATAAGGCTGCACCTCCCTGGCCAGCTCCATAACCTTATCAATATTGGTAATATCCAGCTCTCCCACATCCGTATTCACAAAACTGATGTCCTTATTATCCTTAAAAAAAAGATTCACAGCCCGTCCCAGCTGTCCGTTGCATCCGGTCACAATAATTTTTTTCATTCAGGAAACCTCCAAATTTTCTGTCTGCGCACAGCCCTTACACCAAAGCCTTCCGCAGACACGCTTACATTTTTTCTTATTATATCACCACCGCACATATTTTACTACCTGCCACTTTCTCAGTGTACAGATAAAAAACATCGCTGCCCCTGTCGTCCTCCCCATGCGACCGCTGTCCTGCAAGGATTCCTGTAAGGGGCGTTATAAGCACGCCGGTCCTTAGGCTGCGTTTTTTGCAGCCTTAGTACCGCTGCGTGATTATCCGAGCGAAAGCGTCCCCTTTAAGGAACCTTGCAGGACAGCGGCCGCATGGGGAGGACTGCAGGGGCAGCGGAAGCATTTACCATTTTCGCCCTTTTTCCTTAAAAAATACTTAATTTTAGTGACAACCCCTCCTTTTTTGTCTATAATGGCAGTTAGGGTTTATTTTCAAATTTACGCGGAGGCTGTGACTTCCGTATAAGACGGCGCCGGTATCGAAGGCGCCGGTATTTGCCTGTGTACTTATGAAAAATACGAAGGAAAGCGAGGATTTATGATGAAAAAACTGGGTGTATCACTCCTGGTGGGCCTTACTTTTGCCATGCTCCTTTTTGGCTGCGGAAAAGAAAAGGCAGAAGAAGAAACCGTACCGGCAACAGAAGAGACGGCAGAAAGCCTGCCTGTGGAAACCGAATCAGAAACCGAGACAGAGACAGTTGCTGAAGATGTGCCTCCTGAAGAGGGAATGGTGAGAAGCTCTCTGACCAACGAATGGATCAGCGGGGATATCGCCGATCAGCGTCCCATCGCAGTCATGGTTCCCAACGATTCTTCCGCTCTTCCTCATTACAGCCTTTCCAAAGCGGATATCTTGTATGAATGTCCTGTAGAAGGCAACATTACCCGTCTTATGGCTATATTCAAGGACTGGGATAATGATGATATGAAGCGTATCGGCAACGTAAGAAGCTCCCGTGATTATTTTGTGTACTGGGCTTTTGAATATGATGCCATATATTTCCATTTTGGAGGGCCTTATTATATCGCTCCTGTCATTGAGCAGAAAAGCACTGATAATGTAACCGGCGCCAACTACGGCGGTACCGGTAAAAAAGGTGTTTTCGGCAATGCGTATTACCGTTCCTCCGACCGCAAGGCGCCTCAGAACGCCTATCTGAGCGCAGAAGGTGCCAACGAAGCCATTGACAAGCTGGGAATTTCCAAAACCTATCGTGATAACTATTATGATCCGGATCATTTTAAATTCGCTCCGGAATCAAGCCCCAATACCCTGGATCAGTACAGCAATGCCATCACAGTTAAGAAACTGGATATGGCCAAATGTTATCCTATCTCCAAAACCTATTTTGAGTATAATGAAGAGGACGGGCTGTTCTATCGTTTTGAATACGGAAAGCCCCATGTGGATGCCGGATTTGACAACACACAGCTGGCTTTCAAAAATGTCCTGGTCCAGTTCGCTTATTATGAAGTAAGAGATGAAAAGGGGTATCTGACCTTCCAGGATCACGATACCACCAGGGACGGATATTATTTCACAAACGGTAAGGGAATCCATGTTAACTGGAAAAAATCAGGAGACTATGATCCCACCAAATTCTATGATGACGATGGAAATGAAATTGAGCTGAATACCGGAAAGACAATGATTTGTGTGGTAGAAGAAGGGGATACCTTCGGATACGAATAAAAAACTCCGGCGGCGTGTAAATTTGATTCTTTGCATGCAGGGATAAAACAGGCGGCAGTACCTTTATGGGTGCTGCCGCTTTTGCGTCTGACAACGGATGGTACGCAAAGCGCAGCATCCGTTGTTCCGTTTCATTTTTTAGTTATTGCATGTCACCCTAATTCCAGCCTGTTGATCGCTGAGAAAATGGCTCTCACGGACGCTCTTGTGATATTGGAGCTCACACCCACGCCGTATGTGACACGTCCGGTTTCCGCATCAAGAAGATGGATATAGGCCGCCGCCTGGGAATTGGAGCCGCTCTGAAGGGCATGCTCTTCGTAATCCAGTACCTTAATGCGCAGGCCGAGTTCCACCTGAAGGCCTCTCTGTACCGCATCGATAGGTCCGTTGCCCACGGCAATGAATTGTGCGGGTTCTCCGTGACTGGTGTAATCCACCGTAACTCTGGTGTCAAATTCGGAAGCCGTTTCTCCGGTAAGATCATCGATTTTCAGCTTGCGGAAATGAATGGGCTCTTTTTTATCCAGGTATTCCCTGCGGAAGGAATCCATAATTTCATCCGGTGATACCTCACCCTGCTTTTCCGATATTTTCTGAATCACATTGGCGAATTCCTTATGCATGGCCTTAGGAAGCTTGAAACCATAATAGGTATCCATAATAAAGGCTACGCCGCCTTTTCCGGACTGGGAATTAATGCGTACGATGGGTTCGTATTCCCTTCCGATATCCGAGGGGTCGATAGGCAGATACGGAACCTGCCAGATCTGGCTGTTTCTTTCCTTCATCGCCTGCACGCCTTTATTGATGGCATCCTGATGGGAACCGGAAAAAGCGGTGAATACCAGCTTGCCCGCATAGGGATGTCTTGCATCAATAGGCATCTTGCAGCATCTTTCATATATTTCAATAATTTCATTGATATGCTCAATGTTCAGTTCGGGATCGATTCCCTGGGAAAACATGTTGTAGGCAATCGTGAGCAGATCCACGTTTCCGGTGCGTTCTCCGTTTCCGAACAGGGTTCCCTCCACTCTCTGGGCTCCTGCCAGCAGTGCCAGTTCAGAGCTCGCCACGCCAGTTCCCCGGTCATTATGAGGATGGATGCTGAGTATAATAGTTTCCCTGTCTTTAAAATGCCTGTTCATCCACTCAATCTGATCCGCATACACGTTGGGCGTATTCATTTCCACTGTGGAAGGCAGGTTGATAATAATGGGATCTTCTCTGGTAGGCCCCCAGGTTTCCTGCACCGCAGTGCAGATCTCCAGGGCAAAATCCAGTTCCGTCCCGGTAAAGCTTTCGGGAGAATATTCCAGAACAATCTTTCCGGGAAATGCAGCGGCGCGATCCTTCACCATCTGCGTCCCTTTCACTGCGATATCGATGATTTCTTCACGGGAAGCATGAAATACCACATCCCTCTGCAGAGTCGAAGTGGAATTATAGATATGTACCACGGCCTGCTTACAGCCCTCAATCGCTTCGAAGGTACGATCGATCAGTTCTTCCCTGCACTGTGTCAGCACCTGAACCCTCACATCATCCGGTATCATCTTCCGATCCACCAGCTGGCGCAGAAAATCAAATTCTATCTGGCTTGCCGCAGGAAAACCGATTTCTATTTCCTTGAAGCCAAGCTTGATCAGATATTGGAACATTTCAATTTTTTCTTCCACAATCATGGGATCGATAAGCGCCTGATTTCCATCGCGCAGATCCACACTGCACCATACCGGCGCTTTTTCAATTTCCTTGTTCGGCCATTCCCGTTCCGGATATTCGACTACCGGATTTTTACGGTATCTTTTATAATTCAGCATTTCCTACCTCCTGCAAACAGAGCCGCCCGGCGGCGGTCCCTTAAGTAATTCCCCTGCTGGCATCATGAGCAAAAAAAATCAGCCCTTCTCCCGCCGAAACTCAAGTTGGGCTGATTTATCTATCTATCATTCTCCGAGGCCGCTTTCTATCGCATTTACCAGCGCTTTCAAAGCCTCTTCCTCGTCTTCACCCTCGCAGGTAAGCTCGATCTCATCACCACATTTCACACATGCCCCCAGGACACTGAGAACACTTTTGGCATTTGCCGTGCTGTCCCTGAATGTAAATGTTATTAACGATTTAAACTGCATCGCTTCTTTACATAGGATGCCGGCCGGCCTTAAATGCAGCCCTGTAGGATTCTTTATAACCACCTTCTGGCTTACCATGAACATTCCCTCCTGTTTCTTCATCCCTGTAGGAAAACCGCTTTATCCTACTAAAATTAGTATATCATCATTCCATTCATATCTCAAGAGTTTTGCCCGGAAACCCCTCCGGAAAAACCTTTTTCCCTTTATATTTCCGTCATCAGAGCATGATATTCTGAATGAGATCCGCCAGCTTGTGGGCTTCCTCATCAATCATCTTCTGATCCCTGCCTTCTATCATAACACGGACCTTCGGTTCCGTTCCGGAAGGCCGGATGAGCACCCTGCCGTCGCCGGCAAACTTGCGGTTCAGCTCATCAATCGCCCCGGCGATTTCAGGATATTCCATATATTTATCCTTCTTATGATTCGGCACTCTGGCATTTACCAGAGCCTGGGGCATTACCGTCATAATGGAAGCAAGCTCAGACAGCGGCTTTCCGGTATCCACCATAACCTCCAGAAGATGCAACGCACTTAACAGGCCGTCACCCGTTGTGTTCTCATCCAGGAAAATCACATGCCCTGACTGTTCGCCGCCCAGGCTGGCGCCGATTTCACGCATGCGTTCCAGCACATAACGATCTCCCACCTTCGTCTGTTCCATATGGAGTTTTTCTCTTTCCCCCATCTGGAAAAAGCCCAGATTGCTCATAACCGTAGCCACAATCGTATCTTTTTTCAGCTTTCCCTGATTCCTCATATGATTGCCGACCACTGCCATGATCTGGTCGCCGTCTACAATGGCGCCGTTTTCATCCACCGCCAGAAGCCTGTCGGCGTCTCCGTCAAAGGCCAGGCCCACATTGGCTTTCTCATAAACCACTCTGGCCTGAAGCTCTTCCATATGTGTGGAACCGCAGTTGGAATTGATGTTGGTCCCGTCCGGCATATTATGGATGGGAACCACATTCGCTCCCAGCTCTCTCAGCGCTTCTACCGATGTATAGAAGGATGCTCCCTCCGCACAGTCCACCACAATTTTCAGTCCGGATAAATCCACCGGAACAGACTGAATCGCATGGTTGATATATTCTTCTCTTGCATCTGTCCTGTATTTGATCTTCCCCACCCTGGAACCGGTAGGCATTTCAACGCCCTGCATTCCATTGCGGATCAGCGCTTCGATTTCATCCTCCATGCTGTCCGGCAGCTTATAGCCATTCCCGTCAAAAAACTTAATGCCGTTGAACTCCACCGGATTATGGGATGCGGAAATCACGACTCCGGCTTCCACCTTATATTTCTTTGTCAGATAAGCCACTGCCGGTGTGGGAATCACACCCACATATACCGCGTTGGCCCCTACGCTGCAGATTCCCGCCATCAGCGCATTCGCCAGCATATCCCCCGAAATACGGGTATCGCAGCCTACCATGATAGTAGGCCTGTGTTCGTTCTCTTTTGTCAATACGGTTGCCCCTGCCTGCCCAAGCTGCATAGCCAGCAGCGGGGTCAGTTCCTCATTTGCCACTCCGCGCACACCATCCGTGCCAAATAATCTAGCCATATAATCCTCTCATTCTGCCTTACCAACGGCTCTATACTAAATATCCTGCATACCGGACGAAAACCTTATTCCTCCGGGTTATCCTCCGGTATTTTTTCTATATTCAATGTTGCCTTTACCGGCGCCGTCAATGTGACTCCCGAAGGCAGAGAAACATTCACTTCCGCTTCCGCGCTTCCTTCACTTAATTCCGTCACTCCGGTCTGATCCATCCATTTACTGATATCCACCGTACAGGTGAGGTTATCGACGCTGACCTGATCCAGATTTTCCTGCAGCCCCCTCATTTTTATGGTAACAGAACTATCCGGGTTCAGGGAGACATTGTACCCTTCCGGAACATTAAGAATCTGGACTCTGGAGCTGTCCACCGCACGGGTTATATCCACAAGGGGCGCTATTTTCACTGTAACAGCCACTTTGCCGTTAAATTCCTCGCCGTTTGTACTGGTCAGGCTGACTCCGTCGGGAAGGTATCCCCGCACATCGATCAGCTTTGTCACATCGGCCGTCGCTCCTGTGAGATCCAGTTCCTCAGCCGGAATCACAATTTCCCTCACATCTGCGAGTGTGCTGCTCCGGCCCGCAACCGTAACCACAGCAGGCGCACAATTGATCTCTCCTGTAGCCACATATCCGGCTGCCGGTTCTCCCGTAGTGGATAAGGCCACAGGTATTTCCTTCGTGGCAAGTATGGTAATGGAAACCTTGGCAGTATTCACACTGCGGGAAATCCTGCTGTCCGTAACCTCTTTGCCGTCCTCATCCAAAAGGCTGATTTTTTCAGTAATATTAATGCTGTCTGTCAAATCGCTGACATTCGCTTCCACCACAGCCTTTTTAACTCCGTCCACCACAGATTCCGGACCGGTAATCTTCATGGCGTTCCCATCCGTGGTAGTTATTTTTCCTACGATATAGCCTTCCACCGGCTCGCCCGTCTGGGCGATTTCGATGACAAGCTGCTTTTCCTTTTTATCTTCCACTTCCAGTTTCATGCTGTCTATGCTTCCGCTGATGCTCTCTATTTGCTTATCGACATACCGGCTCACGGACAGTCTGATGGGTACCGTATTGGTAAAAGACAATTCGGAGAAATCCGCGGTTGCCGAAATATCGCTGGAATTAAGATTCTCCAGGACAGAACGGCTCGCCCTTACCGTAACAGTCACCGTATCCGTATCGTCCAGCACCTGATAGAGCTTGTTTTCATCGGTGAGGACGCTTGTATTCGTTGTTTCCACCTTGACATCCCGGAAAATCTTTCTTTCCACGGGATCATTAATGTTGACAGCCACCAGCCAGAGAAGGATGGAAAAAACTACCGCCATGATTTTCAGGCCGAGATTATGCCATAACTTATTTCTTCTTTTCATTCTTTGGCCATCCTTTCCAAAGCTTGTGTTCCTTCTCCTCCACGGGTTTATTCTGTATTTTTTTAAGCTGTTCTTCCAAATCCGCAGGGGACAGGCTGCGGTAAAGCACACCGGAGTAGGCCACGCTTATTTTTCCTGTTTCCTCGGAAACAATGACAGTCATGGAATCCGTCACCTCAGAAATCCCCACGCCTGCCCTGTGCCTTGTTCCCAGATCCTTGCTCAGGGACATATTATCCGACAGAGGCAGATAACAGGTTGCTGATATAATCCTGTCTCCGCGTACAATAACAGCACCGTCGTGAAGCGGTGTATTATGTTCAAATATATTAATGAGCAGCTGGCTGGTAACAATGCCGTCCACATCAATCCCGGTCCGTTCATACTCTGTCAGCGGATCGTTCTGCTGCACTACTATGAGCGCCCCGGTTTTTACCTTTCCCATCTCCGCACAGGCTTTGGATATTTCATGGATTGTTTTATCCGAGAACAGACCGTCCTCCACCTTTCCTATTTCAAAGGGAAGAAGGGAGGCCAGGAATTCGGTTTTCCCCAATTGCTCCAGCGCCTTGCGCAGCTCCGGCTGCAGGATCACCACCAATGCAACCACACCGTACATAACTACATTTTTGGCAATCCATAAAATGGTATTCATTTCAAATAACGCGGCGATCACAATAAATACCATGATAAATACAACGCCTTTAAACAATGCCCAGGCCTTTGTATTTTTAATCCATACCATTATGTGGTAAACCAGAAAAGAGATTATAATAATCTCTACAATATCCGTCACCTTTAAAGATGGTACATGTGCCAAATATTTGTCCGCAAAGCTCCTAATCTGTTCCATATCCACCTAAACCCGCTATTTCCTCGCAGTGCTTTTTGAATGCGTATGCCTGGCATTTCTGTTATTGCGCTGCGTCGTAATCTTTTTTACCTTTTTCTCAGGCGTGGCCACCGTCATTTTAGGCACCGCCTTTACATAATAATAATACTCATCATCCTCAAACTGTACTTTTTCCGTTCTGGAATAGTCCAGATTGAATTTGAAAAACTGCACCACCATGGCCATGGCGATAGCCGCCAGGCTTCCCAGAATCACACCGCCTATGGAGAAATTGGCGTCATACATCAGATCGCCGACCATCAGGATCACAACATCCAAAAGGGCTCCTGCCACTACGGCAATCGTCCATGCATAATCTACAGACAGCCTCCTGATCAGATAAACCATAATCACAGTAACCGCAAATGCGGCGATAACGATCATCATCGCACGGTTGCCGAAAATCCCGTCAAAAATATCACGGAACCGCTGGATCATAGACTCCGCCTGGGATGCCCCCAGTATGGATGCATTCACATTCATATAGGTAATGAGATAATATATCACTACCCCGCAGGCCACCGTCACCGCGGCAAAGGGATTGGCAAGCAGTCCTGCCAGCAGCGGAGCGGCATAGGGAATCTTCAGCACAAACAGCATGGGGGTTACGATTACCAATACCACGCTGTCCGGTGAGAACCGGAAATACAGCAAAAACATAAGAAGAAATACCAACAGCGCTATTATCGCACATTCCAGCGATACTTCATACAAATGCAGCGTTACAAAACCTGCCCCCACAAAAAGGATAAAGTTCTTAGGCATGAAGGAGCATACCAGAGCCACCACGAGCACAGCCGCCATATTGTTCAGCTGGCTCATATACCCCAGCTGCTCGTTAATCATCAGCAATGATATCAGGGCCAGCACAAATTTCAGGACGGGCACAATGTATTCTTCATATTTTACATAGAAATTCCTGATATACTCTCTCACTTCAAGTAATGATGTTGTCATAAATGTCCCTCTTAAGAATTCCCGGTAACGGCCCTGCTATGCACAGGCCCGACTCCCTTATTCCTCTTCCTCGGAATCGCCGTCCAGCTCTTCCAGTTCTTTACCAAACCGAACCGTTGCACGCAGTGCAAGCCCATATCTTCTCTGGGCGATTATAAACGCGGCAATAAGGTATACAGCGCACAGAATCACATATGCGAATACAAATCTCTTGGCTAACGCCAACAAATCAATGCTGTAAAAATCCATCATTATGCTGTCCATCTGGAAAAGCAGATAGATACCGCACATAATACAGAAGGCTACCGTAACGGCAATCCAGGTTTTCAGCATCTGGAAACCAACATAATCGCCTCTGAAATAACTGCAGATGGTCTGGTTTTTCTTTCCGTCGCCTGCTTCATACGCAGCCATTCTTGTCATTACCGCCACTTTATTTTCGTTTATCATCCTACATTCCTCTGCCAATTGCCAATGCCACAAAATAAACGTGCTTTATGCCTGCATTCCTGCAGACCTCTGCAACTGCGTCAATGGTACTACCGGTGGTGTATATATCGTCAATAATTACAATCGTATTTAATTTTACATCATTCTGTGCTATTTTAAAAGCTTTTTTCAAATTAATTTGGCGCGCTGCGCCGTCCAATTCCTTCTGGGGACAGGTATTCCGGCTTCTTTCCACCAGCCCTGAAAATACCGGAATATTCAGACACTTCCCCATCTCTTCCGCAAGCAGGGCCGCCTGATTATATCCCCTCTTTTTCTCCCTTGCGGGATGAAGCGGTACCGGGACCAGTCCGTCAGGCCTCCAGGAAAGGATTTCCCTGCCCAGCCGCATGGCAAGCTCCCTTCCCAGGAATTCCCCATACTCACGCCTTCCCCCGTACTTCAGCCTGTACAGGGCCGGCCGGATGCTTCCATAGGTATAAAGAGCGATTCCCCTGTCATATATATGCGTTTTGCCTCCGCAGTCATAACAATATTCCTTTTCTTTTTCCCGAAGCTGCTTGCCGCATTTCAGACAGCGGGGTTCCTTAATAAAAATAAGCTTTTTTCTGCATGCCCCGCATATATAAGCCCCGGAAGGCTCAACCGGCCTGTCACAAACCGGACAGCGCCTCGGGAAAAGCAGATCCGTTAAAACAGCGAGTATCCTGGTGCATCTTTCTTTCATATGGCTCCTTTAAGCCATGACTTCCTTAATCCTCACATCCAGACTGGTATACCGCCTGGCCTCACTTTCATTGGCGATCATATCCTGCACCACCTGACGGCTTCCCAGTATGGTCACACAATTTCTGGCCCTTGTCACCCCCGTATACAGCAGATTCCTGTTGAAAAGCATCCGCGGGCCGCCGAGAAGCGGCATAATAACCGCCGGATATTCGCTTCCCTGGGATTTATGGATGGTGATGGCATAGGCCAGCTCCACCTCCTCCAGCTGGGCAAAGGCGTAATTTACCCGTCTCTGCTCATCATACTCAATCATTACAGTCTGTGCATATTCGTCAATCTCCTTCAGGATTCCCATATCCCCATTGAAAATCCCTACTCCGTGATCCACGGGAATGCCATATTTGCTCACAATATCCCATTCCAGCTGATAGTTATTCTTCGTCTGCATCACCTTATCCCCTTCCCGGAACAAAGTGGAACCGGACTGGTATTCTTTTTTGGATGCATCCTTGGGATTCAGGTACGCCTGAAGCACCTGATTGAGCACCTCCACACCCAGATTCCCTTTTCTCATTGGCGTGAGCACCTGAATATCCAGAGGCCCTGCCTGTACATAGCGGGGCATCTTTTCCTGTATCAGGAGAATCATATGCTTATAGATCACCTGTACGTCGCTTCGTTCCAGGAAAAAGAAATCCCTGCTTTTATTATCCAGGGGAATCTCCTGACCGGCATTTATTTTATGAGCGTTCACAACAATGTCGCTCTCTCCCGCCTGGCGGAATATTTTTTTCAATTCCACTACAGAAAAAACGCCGCTGTTAATCAGGTCACGAAGCACCTGGCCGGGGCCAACGGAGGGAAGCTGGTTCACATCCCCCACCAATATCAGCCGGGTGCCGGGTGTAACCGCCCGTAAAAGAGACTGGAACAAATGGATGTCCACCATGGACATCTCGTCCACAATCACCACATCGGCCTCCAGCGGGTTTTCCTCATTCTTTTCAAACCGGGCATTCCTTCCATACCGGTTCTCTTCTTCCAGCATGGCGCCGTTAAGCTCCAGAAGACGGTGAATGGTCCGCGCCTCATAACCTGTGGCCTCCGTCATACGCTTGGCCGCCCGCCCCGTGGGAGCCGCCAGAAGGATATCCATCCCTTCCGCCTCAAAATAATGGATCATGGTATTTATCGTTGTTGTCTTTCCCGTGCCCGGACCGCCGGACAGGACAAAAACCCCATTTTTAACGCTTTCCAGCACAGCCCGCTGCTGCAGCTCCTCCAGCTCTATCCCCTGGTTTCTTGCCAGCTTCTCAATATCCGCAAGGAGCTTGGTCTCCTCCGAAGGGAGAAGCTGTCCTGAAAAAACCATGCTCACATTCAATTCCTCCAGCATGCGGGCACAGGAGAGTTCCGCATAATAATAGGAAGAAGCATATACCGGATCCTCTTTCCCGTCCTGTTTGATCACCAGCTTTTTATCCATTGCCAGGTTGGGAATCTGGATACTCACATAATCCGGATCCAGCCCCAGAAGGGCCGCCGCCTTTGCCGTCAGCTCCTTATATGGCAGATAGGTATGCCCGTCCATGGCCGCCAGCTGCATAGTATACAGTATACCGCTGCGGATCCGGAAATCGGAATCCGTATGTATTCCGATTTTGGCCGCCAGCTCATCCGCCCGCTTAAAGCCTATTCCGTCAATATCCTCCGCCAGGCGGTAGGGGTTTTCCTCCAGGATTCCATAAACCTCCAGGCCGTATGTATTGTAAATTTTAATGGCCAGCGTATTGGAAATACCGAATTTCTGCAGGTAGATCATCGCCTCCCGCATCCCCTTCTTTTCCTCCAGCAGAGCGGCGATTTCCATCGCCTTTCTCTCACTTATCCCCTTGATCTCGGCAAGGCGTTCCGGTTCTTCTTCCATAATCCGGAAGGTATCCTTTCCGAATTTCCGGACGATCCTGGCCGCAAGAGAAGGGCCCACTCCCTTTATCGCGCCGGAGCCGAGGTATCGCTCAATGCTCGTTTCATCCTCCGGAGCTACATGCTCGTAGCTTTCCACCTTAAACTGGTTTCCGTAAACCGCATGGGCCACATATCCGCCTGTCAGCTCCAGGTTTTCCCCTTCATCCAGGGCACGGAAGGTTCCCACACAGGTGATTTCCTCCCCCTCTGAGACGAGCTCAAATACGGTATAACCGTTTCCGGTATTTCTGTATATTATATGATCCACATAGCCTGCTTTTTTTTCCACCGGTTAACTCCTGCCATCTGCTCTCCGGACATGAACGGGTATCAAAAGGGCTACTCCGACGGAGTAGCCCTGACTCTATACCTGACAGATCCTTACTTAAATTTCATCCTTATATCCAACTAAAAACTCCACGTATTTACCTGTCCCGATAGCCACAGCCGTCATAGGATCCTCTGCCGTCATGGTATTGATGCCGGTTTTATCCGAAATCAGCTCCTCCAGTCCCCGAAGCAGGCTGCCGCCGCCGGTAAGGACAATTCCCCTGTCCGCAATATCTGCAGCCAGTTCCGGGGGAGTTCTCTCGAGCACACTGTGAATGGCTTCCACAATCTGCAGCGTAGGTTCTCTCAAAGCCTCTTCCGTTTCCTCCGAAGAAACCTTGACCGTTTTAGGGAGGCCGGTTACCAGGTTACGTCCTCTCACATCCATATAATCAGGCTCCGGACGCTTATATGCGGAACCGATCTTGATCTTGATATCCTCTGCGGTCCTTTCACCGATCAGCAGGTTATGTTTTTTACGCATATAACGGACAAGTGCCTCGTCAAAATCATCTCCTGCAATCTTAATAGAAGCGCTGACTACCGTACCGCCCAGAGAAATTACCGCTATATCGGAAGTACCGCCTCCGATATCCACAATCATATTGCCGCAGGGCCGGGAAATGTCAATACCGGCTCCGATAGCCGCTGCGATAGGCTCTTCAATAATAGAAACCTCCCTTGCACCGGCCTGATAGGTTGCATCCTCTACGGCCTTCTTTTCCACTTCGGTAACACCGCTGGGAACACATACTGCAATCCTTGGCTTACGGAAGGTTTTTCTTCCCAGGGCCTTCTGGATAAAATGCTTCAGCATCTTTTCCGTAACTGTATAATCAGAAATAACACCCTGGCGAAGCGGCCTTACTGCCACAATATTCCCGGGTGTACGTCCCAGCATCAGCCTTGCATCCTCGCCGATAGCCTTGATTTTATTGGTATCCCTGTCAAATGCCACTACACTGGGTTCTTTCAGAACGACGCCTTTTCCTCTTATATACACTAAAATACTGGCGGTACCCAGGTCGATTCCAATATCTGTATACTGCATATTCTCCTCCATTTCAAATGAAGACGGCGCGGAAGACTTTCTCATCCAATCCCCTGCGCTTCCTTCTGCCTCTATTATATTATGGACCAATCTTTATGAATCAAGCATATATATTTTACAAATCACGTAAAATTACGAAAAATCCAATAAAAAGCCTGTCCGACGCAAGCGTAAAATATACCGTCTGTTATTATAACCTAAATCCTCCCTTATGGAAAGTGTTTTCATAAAAATTTAAAGAATACACCGCTTTACCGCATATTTTCAGGCGGGAATACAGATCCGGCTGTCAGCCGAATCTGTATTCCTTGCGGTAAAACGATGTATTCTGTCTTTTTATTCAAACACCCTGCCAATTATAGGTATATTTGACTATTCCTTTTTGCCGATCTTGTTTTTCTTCGCCTTCTCCAGCATTTTTCCAATATAATAGCCTGTATAGGAATCCTTGCAGCCGGCCACCTTTTCAGGGGTTCCCTCCGCGATCACGGTTCCGCCGCCGTCACCGCCTTCCGGTCCCATGTCAATAATATAATCCGCGGTCTTGATCACATCCAGATTATGCTCGATGACAATGACCGTATTGCCTCCGTCCGCGAGTCTGTGCAGGATTTCCACCAGCTTATGAACATCCGCAAAATGGAGTCCTGTGGTGGGCTCATCCAGAATATAAATGGTTTTGCCCGTACTTCTCTTGCTCAGCTCCGTAGCCAGCTTGATACGCTGGGCCTCACCGCCGGAAAGAGTTGTGGAAGGCTGGCCCAGTTTGATATAGGAGAGTCCCACATCATAAAGGGTCTCAATTTTCCTGCGTATACTGGGAACATTCTCAAAAAATGTCACAGCCTCCTCCACAGTCATATCCAGCACGTCGAATATATTCTTCCCCTTATATTTGACCTCAAGGGTTTCTCTGTTGTAGCGTTTTCCGCCGCAGACTTCACAGGGGACGTAAACATCGGGGAGGAAGTGCATCTCTATTTTAATGATTCCGTCACCGCCGCAGGCTTCACATCTGCCGCCCTTCACATTGAAGCTGAACCTTCCTTTTTTATAACCCCGTGCCTTGGCATCCTGTGTGGAAGTAAACAGATCCCTTATCATATCAAATACGCCGGTATAAGTAGCCGGATTGGAACGGGGCGTACGCCCGATAGGGGACTGATCAATATCGATCACCTTATCCAGCTGCTCTATGCCTTCAATGCCTTTGTTCTTCCCGGGAATGGTCCTCGCCCGGTTCAGATCCCTGGCCAGAGTCTTATACAGGATCTCATTCACAAGTGAGCTCTTTCCCGAACCGGAAACACCGGTTACACAGGTCATCACTCCCAGAGGGAACCTGACATCAATATTCCGAAGGTTATTTTCTTCCGCTCCTTTCACCTTAATCCATCCCGTCGGTTTTCTGCGCTTATCGGGTACCGGTATGGAAAGGGCGCCGCTCAGATACTGGCCGGTGATGGATTCGGGATTCTGCATTAATTCCTCAGCCGTACCGCAGGCCACCACCTCGCCTCCGTGAGACCCCGCTCCCGGTCCGATATCCACGATATAATCCGCGGCAAGCATGGTATCCTCATCATGCTCCACCACAAGAAGGGTATTGCCCAGGTCCCGCAGGTTCTTCAATGTATTCAGAAGCTTGTCATTATCCCTCTGATGCAGTCCGATACTGGGCTCATCCAGGATATAGCAGACGCCTACCAGTCCGGAACCGATCTGGGTAGCCAGACGGATACGCTGGGCCTCACCGCCGGAAAGGGTCCCCGTGGCTCTGGACAGGGAAAGATATTCCAGCCCTACATCCGCAAGGAAGCCTACCCTCGCCCTGATTTCCTTCAATACCTGCTTACCGATGAGCTGCTGCTGTTTCGTCAGCTCCATTCCGTCCAGATACGTTTTCAGGTTACGGATGGACATGGAGGTGACTTCATAAATGTTTTTATCACAAACCGTGACTGCCAGCGCTCCTTTTTTCAATCGCATGCCCTGGCAGACATTACAGGGGGTGATGCTCATAAAGGTTTCGTATTCCTGCTTCATAACATCCGAACCGGTTTCCCTGTATCGGCGTTCCACATTCTTGATAAGCCCTTCAAAGGCTACCGGATACACGCCTTTCCCCCTCTGGCCCTGATAATATACTTCCACCTCATGGCCCTTGGTTCCGTGTATCAGGATATCCTTTATCTTATCCGGATATTTTTCAAAGGGCGTATCCAGGCTGAAATGATATTCTCTGGCCAATGCCTGGAGAATAGCGTTGGTGAAGCTGGATTTATCGTTGCAGGACTGCCATCCCATCACGGTGATGGCGCCCTCATTAATGCTGAGACGTTTATTCGGGATCATCAGATCCACATCAAATTCCATTTTATAGCCCAGGCCGAAGCACTCCGGGCAGGCGCCGAAAGGATTATTGAAAGAAAAGCTTCTCGGCTCTATTTCATCAATGCTGATACCGCAGTCAGGACAGGAAAAACTCTGGCTGAAGGTTACCGGTTCCCCGTCAAGCACATCCACGACCAGCAGCCCTTCCGTAAGAGCGAGTACATTTTCGATGGAATCCGTAAGACGGCGTTCTATTCCTTCCTTCACTACCAGACGGTCTACCACGATTTCAATATTGTGCTTGATGTTTTTATCCAGCTTTATTTCTTCGGACAGCTCATACAGGTTACCGTCCACTCTCACACGCACATAACCGCTTCTCTTGGCTCTTTCCAGCACCTTCACATGCTCGCCCTTCCTCCCGCGTACCACGGGGGCAAGAAGCTGGATCCTGGTGCCTGCAGGCAGGCTGCAGATATGATCCACCATCTGATCCACGGTCTGTTTTTTTATTTCCTTCCCGCATTTCGGACAGTGGGGGATACCGATACGCGCATACAGAAGCCGGAAATAATCATAGATTTCCGTCACGGTACCTACCGTGGAACGGGGATTCCGGTTTGTGGATTTCTGATCGATGGAAATAGCAGGAGACAGACCTTCTATTTTTTCCACATTGGGCTTTTCCATCTGTCCCAGGAACTGTCTGGCGTAGGAAGACAGCGACTCCATATACCTGCGCTGTCCCTCCGCATATATTGTGTCAAAGGCAAGGGAAGATTTCCCGGAGCCGGACAGCCCCGTGAGGACCACCAGTTCATTTCTGGGAATATCCACATCAATCCCTTTCAGGTTATGCTCATTTGCCCCACGGATTTTGATATATTCACGGGGCTTCATCTTTATGCTTTCCTGTTCCATGTCGTAATTACTTCTCCTTTCAAAGCGGCTGTTTCCTATGCCCTGTTCCATCCTGTCACTCTTTTATTTTCGCCAGCGTTTTCTTCAGTTCCACCATCTTGTCACGAAGCTCTGCCGCAGCTTCGAAGTTCAGATCCGAAGCTGCCTTTTTCATCTTCTTCTGGATGTCGCCGATAAGCTTCTCCAGCTCCTTCTCGTCCATGGATTCCGGATCCTTTTCGAAACGTACCTCCTCCTTGGCAATCACCTTGGAGATACTTATCAGATCCCTTACGCTCTTTTTGATGGTCTGAGGCGTAATTCCATGCTCCTCATTATACTTCTGCTGGATTTCCCGGCGCCTGTTCGTTTCGGAAATGGCGGCCTTCATGGAATCCGTCATATTATCAGCGTACATAATAACATGTCCGTCCGAATTTCTGGCAGCACGGCCGATAGTCTGTATCAGTGAAGTCTCTGAACGCAGGAAGCCTTCCTTATCCGCATCCAGTATGGCGACCAGGGAAATCTCCGGTATGTCCAGACCTTCTCTCAGAAGATTGATACCCACAAGGACATCAAACACATCCAGACGCATATCCCGGATAATTTCCGCCCGTTCCAGCGTATCAATATCCGAATGCAGGTATTTCACACGGATGCCCACATCCCTCATATAATCGGTCAGATCCTCTGCCATCCGTTTGGTCAGGGTTGTCACCAGCACCTTGTTATGTTTATCGGTTTCTTTCCTGATTTCTCCCACAAGATCATCAATCTGCCCTTCCACAGGCCGTACCATAATCTCCGGATCCAGCAGCCCGGTAGGACGTATAATCTGTTCCGCCCTCAGCAGCTCATGAGCCTCCTCATAGGCCGAAGGTGTGGCGGATACAAAAAGCAGCTGATCAATATGCGCTTCAAACTCTTCAAAATTAAGCGGCCGGTTATCCAGCGCCGAAGGCAGACGGAAACCATAATCCACCAGCGTCATCTTTCTGGAACGATCCCCTGCATACATTCCTCTTATCTGAGGAACGGTGATATGGGATTCATCGATCATAATCAGGAAATCATCCCTGAAGAAATCCAGAAGGGTCATGGGCGGTTCTCCCGGAGCGGTGCCGTTCAGATGCCTGGAGTAATTTTCGATTCCGGAACAGAACCCGGTCTCCCGCAGCATCTCAATGTCAAAATTGGTTCTTTCTGAAATCCTCTGGGCCTCCAGAAGCTTGTCCTCCCCCTTAAAATAACGGATCCTCTCCTCCAGCTCCCTCTCTATATTATCACAGGCAGCATTGATCTTCCCCTGGGATACCACATAATGGGATGCCGGGAAAATGGCAATATGCTCCAGAATGGAATGCAACTGCCCTGTCAGGGGATCCACCTCGGCAATCCTGTCGATTTCGTCTCCGAAAAATTCCACCCGGATCAGATAGTCTCCGCCCTGGGCAGGATAAATCTCCACACAGTCCCCTCTCACCCGGAAACAGCCGCGGCTCAGATCCATGTCATTCCTGTCATACTGTATATTAATCAGTTCCCGCAGAACCTCGTCCCTTTCCTTTACCATACCGGGCCGCAGGGATACGATCATATCTTTATATTCATCCGGGCTGCCCAGGCCGTAAATACAGGAAACACTGGCCACTACAATAACATCCTTGCGCTCCGCAAGAGATGCCGTAGCGGACAGTCTCAGTTTGTCAATCTCATCATTGATGGAGGAATCCTTGGCAATATAGGTATCCGAAGACGGCACATAGGCTTCCGGCTGATAATAATCGTAATAGCTCACGAAATACTCCACCGCATTCTCAGGGAAAAATTCCTTGAATTCGCCGTAAAGCTGTCCGGCAAGCGTTTTATTATGAGCAATAATCAGGGTAGGCTTCTGAATCTGCTGGATGATGTTCGCCATGGTAAATGTCTTTCCGGAACCTGTGACACCCAGCAGGGTCTGGAATTGGTTGCCTTCCTTAAATCCGGCAACAAGCTGTTTAATAGCCTGCGGCTGATCGCCGGTGGGCTGATACTCTGAGTGTAATTTGAACTCCATATTATATATTCACCTCCGCAGTAGCCTTAAAAATACCCGAAAATCCTTTACTGTTTACTGACAATAGTCCAATTTTCAATATCATCAAAAATTATATCATAGACTATATGAAATGTATAGCACATTCCAGAACATTTGTTCTGAAATATGTTTTGCCTTTTTCTCGTCTGCATCGTTCCCGCATAACCCTTATATTATACCGAAACCCAGTAAAAAACACAGGGCAAAATAAAAATAATCCGCACTGTGTTTTCCGCCGTTCTATTCTTTTTTTTCAATCAGTACCTTTTTTAATGTTTCTCTCAGAACCTCCACATCAATCGGCTTTGCCACATGGGCCGTCATGCCCGCGTCCATGGCCTCTCTCACATCCTCCGCAAAGGCATTGGCAGTCATGGCAACAACAGGGATTTCCCATGCATCCGGCCGCTCCAGTCTCCGTATCCGGCGGGTGGCTTCATATCCGTTCATTTCCGGCATCTGGATATCCATGAGAACCGCATCATAGGTTCCCGGGGCCGTCTCCCGGAATTCCTTCAGCGCCTGCGCCCCATCGGTTTTGACTGCCGTTTCCGCCCCATAAATGGACAGCAGTTCACAGAGAATCTCCGCGTTGATGGCATTATCCTCCGCGATCAGGAACCTTCGGCCGGCAAACAGCTTCCTGTTTGCGGCATCCGGGGATTCAGCTCCGCCTCTTTCTCCGGGGTTCTCCAACTCTCCGTCCGCACATTCTCCTTCCAGCTCCACACAAAAGGTGCTTCCCCGGTGAGGCAGGCTTTTTACGGAAATCGTCCCTCCCATCAGTTCGACCAGCCCCTTGGTAATGCTCAGGCCGAGTCCGGTGCCTTCCACCCTCATGGTTCCGGAGCTGCGCGTAAACGGTTCGAAGATCCGGGAAAGAAATTCCTCCGACATACCCACACCCGTATCGCTTACCGTAAACCGGTAACGAACCCTGTCAGGCCCATTGACGGCCGGTATCTCCTCCACCGTAAAATCCACGGTTCCGCCCTCCGGCGTATATTTTACCGCATTGCTTAATATATTGATCAGTATCTGATTGCTCCGCAGGGAATCCCCATAAAAATACTTATGCGTTATCCCTTCGGTACTGATAGTAAGCTGCAGCCCCGCATCCCTCGCCTGAGGCGACATAATTGCCGACAGCTGGTCTAAAAGGTCCGGAAGATATATCTTCATATTATTCAGCTTGATTTGAGAGGATTCTATCTTGCTCATGTCCAGAATATCATTAATCAGGCTGAGCAGATGTCTGGAGGAAACCGAAATTTTATTCAGGCAGTCCGCCACCCGCTCCGGCTCACCCATATGGGCAACCGCCAGCGCCGTCATACCCATAATGGCATTCATCGGCGTCCGGATATCATGACTCATGGCGGATAAAAAGTCACTTTTAGCCCGGTTTGCCTCCTCTGCAAGCTCCAGGGCATTCTCCAGAGCTTTTTTCGTCTGCCTCTCAGCAGCCAGGACATCCGTCACATCCGCCCTCACCAGGCAGATGGTGCTGTGGTTCACATCTCCCCACATCACATTAATCTGTTTGTATCTTTCACCGTTCTTATCCCGATAGGAAACCAGGAAATCATAACCGTTGGGCTTCTCTTCCAGACGCCTGATCATGGTTTTCAAATCAAATTGACAGGCTGCTTCCTCCCTGTTATCTTCGGATATATACCGGTTCACAAACCGCGGAATGGCTTCCCCATAGTTTTCGCTGAAATAAGGGGGCAGATTTTCCAGAACGGTATTCCTGGAATACAAAGTCAATCCTCCGCTTCCGATATTGATAAAGCCGGAAAGCTCAAAGGTATATGCTATCAGACGCAGAAGTCCCTGCTGTTCCCGTACGGAATCCGTTATATCCGCCCTCGCAAGGCAGATTCTGCCCAGCCTTGGCTCCACGACGGAAAGAGTTACATTTTTGGTCCTCACATCTCCCCTGTTATCCGTCATGGAATAAGCGAAGGTAAAGGGACTCGATTTCTTCAGCCTCTCCAACAAGGTCCCGGGATCCATCACCTCTTTATACCGTTCCCGATCCTTCGGAACCACGTTGTCTTCAAGCATCCTTTCCACCCACTGGGAATAGTATCCCTGCCGGGGAGGTATGCAGCCCGCATTCTCATTCCATGTCAGTACTGTGTAGCTGTCACAGGTGAGATCAATGTCTGATACAAAATCATATCCGGCAGAAGAAAGTCTGTGCAGAATACGGTCGGATATGGTCTGTTTTGTGATATCCGTTACCGTGAGGATACCTGTAACATCCCCGCTGTCAGGTTCCTCCACCAGATTCATTTTTATGTGTACATATCTGCCTTTTGTTTCCCGGGGTATCTGTACAAAGCATTCATACTGTCTCTCAGGTATCCCATTTCGGAATGCCTCAAGAGCCGGCTTATTCAGATACATTCCGTAAAATTCCTGCCGTTCCTCTTCGTCAACCACAAGACTGCCCAGACCGGTAAAAAATCCTTCTCTTGCCGAGCCGAAGGTCTTAAGCAGATCTGAATTTGTATGATCGATAATTTCCAGTATCTGATTCTTGGTAATATTGCAATGGCCTATGATCAATGCGTTGGGATCCTGCGTATGGTAGTGCTGCAAAAGCAGATCCTTATACTGCTGGCGAATCCGGTCCTGTGCTTCCCTCTCCTTGGTCATATCCTGGTAAACCGAATAAATCCGCGTTTCCCCATCCTCGTATTTGATCAGGGTAATATTGTTTTTGACCCATATATAACTGCCGTCCCCTCTTCGGAGCCTGTATACGATTTCGCGATGTTCTCCCCCGGCAACATAGGAGTCCATCTGCTGATATACATATTCCCGATCTTCCGGATGAACTCCCGCCATGGCATCATTCCGGTACAGCTCCCATGATTCCTCAAGGCTCATCCCTGCCATTGCCGCAAATCCGTCCGATAAAAATTCAGGAATCAGCCTGCCCGGCTCTTCATAACGCATTACCGCAATCCCGCCCGGCAGATTTTTCAGAACGGTCTGGAAATATCGTTCCAGCCGCTCTTTTTCCTTACGGTTGGTGACTGTTTCCGTAATATCCCTCACATACTTTACGTATGCCGGAATTCCATTCCAGTCCGTTTCCCGGAAACGGGTGCTGTAAAAACGGCCGTTTCTGTCGGCAGACATCTCATGCTCTTCCCCATCCGGTTCATGATCCTTCAGGGTACAGAAATTACAGGGGCTGTCCTGACCGTGCAGGGCCGAATAACATTTCTGCCCCACACAATTCTTTCCCTCGGCAAAAAGATTCCTGGATTCATTCACATAAAGCAAATCATAATTTTGTTTATCGATTACATATATTCCGTCTGCCGTCTCATTTACCATACTTTGAAACAGGCGCGTATCCGCCGACATTCCTGTAAAAACCGCATAAAAACCGGTATTTTCCGCCAAAGGCCCCATCCGGCGCCCGTTGAGGTGTATCCAGATCAGCTGTCCGTTCTTATGGCGCATACGATAGGAAACATCCAGAACCTCTCCGCTCTGCAGCGCATTCATAGCCGCTTCCCGCACACGTTCCCGGTCCTGCTCATAAATGATATCAAGGACATTATTCCCTGTCATTTTTTCATATTCTTCCCGGGTATGTCCGGAAAGCGCCGTAACGCCATCGGAAAAATAAGTGGGAATAAAATTCTGCCCTTCCACACGGTAGCTGGCTATTCCGCCGGGTATGGAGTTAACCAGATGATTCATTTCCAGCTGGGTTTCCTTCAAATCGGTAATGTTATGAAATACACAGTGAAGCATCGGATACCCGTCTTCTTCACCAATCCACTTGACCTGAACACGTACCCATACGATATTGGCATCCTTATGCCGGCAGCGGAATTCGAAACTGTCAATTTCATGCGTCCGGATAACCTCCATCGCCCTGGCAGTCACCATTTCCACATCTTCCCGGTAGATCATCGCCGCAGCATCCAGCTTAATTAATTCCCGGTACTCTTCCACTGTGTATCCGGACATTTCCGGAACTCCATCGGAAAAATACACCGTATCAAAAGTATCGGACACCTTATAAATTGCCACCCCTCCCGGGATCGCATTAATAATATCCTGCATTTTTTCATTGGCGCGGCTCAATTCTTTTTCCGTTTGGATCTGTCCGGTTACATCGCTGTAAACGCCATATAACTGCTTCACATCCTCTTCGGTTTCCTTCACAGAACCTTCCAGATGAATCCAACGGTACTCTCCCCTGGTATCATTCCACAGCCTGTATGTAAACTGCATGGAACCGTTACTGCGTATCGCTTCCTGTATATGCATCTGCAGCTTTCCCAGTTCATCCGGATGAACTCCCAGGAAATTGGTTTCCTTTTCCACCAGACGGATATGATCCTCCGTATAACCCATAATTTCATAAAAGACAGAATTATGATAAACAGGGAAAATTTTCCCTCTTTCAAATCTGTATACGCATAATCCGCACGGAATACTGCTGAGCGTCGTCTTAAAATCTTCCCTCATCCACTCTGCCCTCCTTCTCCTGCATAGTACAATTTCCCCGCTCCCCTTTTTATTCAGAAGAAAATAAAAATGCAGAGCCGTGATACACTTCTGATTGTATCACAGCCCCGCATAATAAGTAAACATTACTGCTCAGATCCCAGCTTCTCATTCATGATTTCAATAGCTTTATTCAGCTGGTTATCCACGCCGTCATTATAATAAGCTTCACTGTCAAACTTTTCTTCTATATCCGGTTTAATGCCGATCTTATGGATATTGTTGCCGTTAGGGGTATAATAATTACTTACAGTCAGTTTTACCGCGGAACCATCACTGAGGGAAATAATCCGCTGTACAATCCCTTTCCCGAAAGTTGTAGTTCCTACCAGAGTACCAATTCCATAATCCTTCACAGCTCCCGCCAGAATTTCCGATGCGCTGGCGCTTCCGCTGTCCACAAGAACCACAAGCGGCTCTTTCATTTCCTTTGTCCCGTCACAGGTATATTCCGAACGCTTGCCGTCCTTATCCTCCGTATAAACGATAAGTCCTTTGGGAAGAATTTCACGGGCAATATCGCACACCGTATTCAGGTTGCCTCCCGGATTTCCCCGAAGATCCAGAATCAGTCCCTTCATTCCGGAGCCTCTGCAGACCGCCAGCGCCTCTGTAAACTGATCCAGCGTAACCGTATCGAACTCCGTTATCTGTATATAGCCAATACCGCCGTCCAGCATTTTCTGGTTTACGGTGGGACTCTCCACTTTTCTGCGGACAACATCCACCTCCAGGTAATCCGTGGCGCCTTCCCTGATAATGGTCAGATGAACCGAAGTTCCTTCTTCTCCCTTAATCTTGCTTACCACCTGGGTCAGCTCCAGTCCCTGGACCTCTTCCCCGTCGACCTTATACAGAAGATCTCCTGCCCTCAGGCCGCTTTCCTGAGCGGGCGTCCCTTCTATAATGCCCGTCAGCCTGGGAAGGCTGGTATCAGCGTCAATTCCCACATAGGCGCCTATTCCATAATAAATCCCTTCTGTTTTATCCTGCAGCTCCTTCAGTTCTTCTGAGGAATAATATGTGGAATAGGGATCCCCCAAGGCTTCCACCAGGCCGTCATACACGCCTTTTTCCAGTGTCTGCTCATCCACACTCTCCAGATAATACCTGTCGATAGTATCCTCCAGCACCTGAAGCTTATTCATGGTCTGCGCATTCGCCACACTGTTGCTGCTCACACCATCCTCTTCATTCTGTGCTGCGGTTTCCTGTGTTCTGGATGACTGATATAAATTCCATACGGACTGCCCTAAAAAGACACCGCTCACTATCAATGCCGCCGCCAGAACACCTGTAATAACCCCTCCCCAGAAGCTCTTTTTGTGATTCATTGCCTTGCTCCCATCTGCCCGCTTTAACGGGCGTACCTGCCGGAGAGACTGAAAATACCTTTTATTCAGCCAGCTGTCAGGCCATTCAAAAATTTACGTCCTGTTTTAATATATTGAAAATTATTTTAAATAATTCCATGGATTTACATATTCACCGTTCACTCTCACACTGAAATGCAGATGTGGCCCGGTTGACCGGCCGGTAGAACACACAGCCGCAATCTGTTCCCCTTTGCTCACCGTCTGTCCCTGTGACACGTAGAGGGCAGACGCATGCATATAAATGGTATACAGCCCGTCCCCATGATTTATCATGACATAATTGCCCATGGAACTGTTATAGGCCGCGCCCACTACCGTCCCGCCGTAGGCCGCCAGAATAGGCGTCCCGCTGGGCGCGGCAAAATCCACGCCGTTATGGAATTTCTGCACTCCCAGAGTAGGATGCATGCGGTAACCATATTCATCGGATATTCTTTTATAAGAGGTGAGGGGAAGCTGAAACATCCCTCCGTCATAGGTAACCTTCGGTTTATTCAATTCCTCCAGCTGCTTTCGCTCTGCCGCAGCAGCCGCCTCCAGTGCGGCTATTGTGGAATTCTGGGCCGCGATATCCGCTTCGTATTCCTTAAGCGCCGCCTCTTTATTGCTGATATCCCCCTGAAATGCAGTAATCTGCTGTTCCTTCTGCGATATCAGAGTTTCCAGGCCGGCTTCTTCCTTTTCCACTTCCGCCTTGGCCTGCTGCAGAACCTCCTGCTCTTCTTCCAATGCAGTCTTGCAGGTTTCCACCAGTTCACGGTTCTTCTGGTATTCCTCCAGCTGCCTTTGATCATAAGCATTCATTTCTTCCATATAATTGGCATTATTCAAAAGTTCCCCGAAGCTTTTTGCAGATAAAAGCATTTCCAGGGAATTGCTGTTTCCTTTTTCATAGGCATACTGTATACGGACCTTCATCGCGGCATACTGTTCTTTTTCCCGCTCCACAGCTTCGTCCAGCATTTGCTGTGTTTCTTCGATTTCTTCTTCCTTGTCCGATATCATCTTTTTAAGCTCATCGATCTTGGACTGTATTTCAGCCAGGTTCCCATCCAGCTGCTTCACATATGCCTCCAGATCATTTTTAGAGCTTTCCAGGCTGTCTACCATAGCCTGTATATTGGACATGGTGGACTGCAGCTGTTTTTTCTCTTCCTGCGCCTGAGATATGGCAGATTCCTTCTCCTTAATGCTCTGTTCCAATTCACTGGATGTCGCCGCATCACTTCTCACTGCCGGCCACATCCATACAACAAACAGAACGAAGCCCAGCATAAGGCTGATGCATCTTTTGTTCTTCTTCATAATTCACCACCGTACCGTATCATCTGGCCTACCTGACGTGTCAGACACGCAGATGCTTGCGGACAGTAATAAAACTGCCCAGGAAACCGATTCCTACGCCAATAGCGACTACCACAGGGGCCAGCGTGGAAAATACCGTATTAACCGGCAGGAAATTCAGCAGTCCCGACAATACGGAAAACTTGGTCCCGATGTATTCCACTACCTTATTGTACAATACATAAATGGTTCCCAAAGGAAGGGCGGAGCCGAAAACACCGATAAGGATACCTTCAATTACAAACGGCGCCCTTACAAAGAAATCGGTTGCCCCGATATATTTCATAATGCTGATTTCTTCTTTACGCACGGAAATACCTATGGTTACGGTATTGCTTATGAGGAATACCGAAACCAGGAGCAGAATCAGGATAATGCCTGCCGACACATAGGCAACCAGCGCATTCACGCCCGTCAGCGTTGATGCGGCGAGCTCCGACTGGTTAACGGTCCTGATTTCCGGAATGCTGTTCAGATAGTCCACCAATGCCGTCTGCTGTGAAATATCCTTCATATAGATAGCGTAGCTTGCGGAATTCTCCAGAGGATTATCCGGGAATCCGTCCGAAAACTCTTCCGGTATCCAGTTTTCCTTATAATATTCCCATGCCTGCTCCGGGGAGGTGTACTCTATTTTGGAAACCTCATCCCTCGCTTCAATTTTGGAACCGATATCCATGATCTGTTCCTCGGTAGTGCCGGGCTGGAAAAATATAGTTACGGATACGCCTTCCTCTGCTGATTTCACAATACTCTGAAAATTGGTAATCACCGCATAAAACAGGCCGAACAGAAACAGACAGGCGCTGATCGTTGCCACAGAAGCAAGCGAAAACCACTTATTACGGAAAATATTGATAATGCCCTGCTTCAGGGTATAAAAAAATGTACTAATTCTCATCTATATAACCACCTTTTTCTTCGTCGCTCACGATGACGCCCTTCTTCATCGTAACAACCCGCTTACGCATTTCATTTACAATTTCGCGGTTATGGGTTACTACCAGGATTGTGGTTCCTCCTTCATTGATTTTCTCCAGAAGCTTCATGATTTCCCATGAATTCTTGGGATCCAGATTACCGGTAGGTTCATCTGCCAGCAAAATAGGCGGTCTGTTAATCAACGCCCTGGCCAGCGCCACTCTCTGCTGCTCTCCGCCGGAAAGCTGCTTGGGCTTTGCCTTATATTTTCCGGCCAGCCCTACTGTCGCCAGGATAGCCGGAACATTTCTCTTGATTTCCTTTGTGGGCACCTGTATGATCCTCTGCGCAAAGGCCACGTTTTCATAGACATTCCTGTCCTTCAGCAGACGGAAATCCTGAAAAACGATCCCCAGATTTCTCCGGTACCTCGGGATCTGGCGCGGTCTCAGATCCGCCACATTCTGTCCGTTAACCAGAATCGTGCCGGAAGTAGGAGTCAGTTCCCTGAGCAGAAGTTTGATAAGAGTGGACTTTCCGGAACCGCTGTCGCCAACGATAAAGACAAATTCGCCTTTTTTAATTCTTAAGTTAACACCATTTAATGCAGGTGCCCCTGTAGAATAGCTCTTACTCACTTTATCAAGAACTATGAGGGAGCCGTCCTCCTTAATTCTCCTTTTTGTCTTCTTTGTACCAAAAAGTCCCAAAGCTATACACCTCACTATCCGGCCGGAAAAACAACGGCCTAGTATTCAAATGTTTCCATATATTTCATGTATTTTACAACCATCAGCGCTATTTTAAAGGTAATGGCATCTTCAAATACCCGTAAATCCAGGCCGGTACTCTTCTGAAGCTTATCCAGGCGGTATACAAGCGTGTTTCTGTGAATGAACAGCTGACGGCTTGTCTCCGACACATTCAGGCTGTTCTCAAAGAACTTGTTGATGGTAGACAATGTTTCCTCATCAAAATCATCCGGGCTCTTTCCGCCGAAGATTTCCTTGATAAACATCTTGCAAAGAGGGATGGGAAGCTGGTAAATCAGTCTTCCGATACCCAATTCATTGTATGCGATAATATTCCGTTCGTCAAAGAAAATTTTTCCCACATCCAGAGCCATTTTGGCTTCCTTGTAGGAACGGCTCACCTCTTTGATTTCCTTCACAATCGTTCCGTAAGCAATACGGATACCTGTAATCCCCTCTTTTTCCAGGAATTCGTCGATGATCTTGGCCGCCCGGTCAATTTCCCTGCCGGCATCCGGCTCCACGAGCTCCTTAACTACGATTACATTATTTTCATCGACCGCAGTTATGAAATCTTTATTGTTATTTCCAAAACCGCCCCGCATAATTTCCAGAACATTATTATCCCGGTTGTTGTCCGATTCAATGATCAGGGCCACCCTGGCCACATCCGTGGAAATATGAAGCTTTTTCGCCCGGCTGTAAATATCTACCAGAAGCAGGTTGTCCAGAAGAAGGTTTTTAATGAAATTGTCCTTATCAAACCTTTCCTTATATGCCACCAAAAGACTCTGTATCTGGAACGCGACCATCTTGCCGATCATATAAACATCTTCGCCGGCGCCTCCGATAACAAGGATATATTCCAGCTGTGTTTCATCCAGTATCTTAAAGAACTGGTATCCCTGTACCTCCTGACTGTCCGCAGGGGATCTGGAAAAATCCTGTGCCGCTCCCAGACAGTTGCTCATTTCTTCAGATGTTGTGGCAATCATTTTGCCGTCCACATCCACTACACACAATTCGACGCGTGCAATGCTGCGCAGTCCGTCAATCGTAGTCTGCAAAACCTGATTTGATATCATAATCTTACCCCGCTCCTTCTCCTATGCAATTTCCACAAACATGAAAGCCTCCGGAAAATTGTCTAATGTAACACCCTTTTTCCATTTTAATTGAAAACCACAAAAAGATCTATAGGAAACTCAAAAAATTTATGCACTTTTAAGCTTTTTTTTCTTACAAACCATTTTTCAGACGCTGGTCAACCTATACAAAAAAGACAGGAGTCAGTTTCCTGTCTTTTTCTTATTATATTCATTTACATTATGAGTGAAAGCCTGATAGACGAGTTTGCGCTTTAAGCGCGCCAGCAGGGAGGGGTTCCTGACCCAGCCCACCGCCCCGAAGGGAAGGGAAACCCACAGCTCCGCATTCACAAAATGTCCGTAGGCATGCATCAGCTGAACATCTGTAGGCCATGGCATCCTGGATATAATCACCTCAGGAGCCAAATCATTCAGATTATTTACCAGCCGTTCGGGCTGGCTCCCAAAATCCTCATAGACGCCGCAGCCTTTAATCAGGAGATTGTCCTGGTATTCGGAAACGATTTCCTGCAGTACCTCAAGATTGTCCTGCGTATCCGCAAGAAGATAAACGCTGTTTCTGTTCCTTCCGAATTTCCTGAACAGCTCTCTGAGATATACCTTTTCATCTATTTCGCGGATCCGGTTCCTTCCGGCAATACCTGCTGCCTCCAGGACATCCGGTTCCGTACATACCGTCATGTCTATGGCTTCCAGACAGTCCTTCAGCTGCTCGTCCTTGGAAGCTTGCGCCAGATTGGAACTGGAAATATACGCAATCGTATTAAGCGCCCCGTTGTGCAGGAAGCTATCCGTATTGCGCAGCGCCTCCCGCGCTCCGTAATCATATAAAGTAATTCCTAATATTGTATATTTCTGCATACTTTCATCCTGGCAGAATAACGCCTGCACCTCCCCCCTGCATTTTCCCTTCCGCTATTATAGCAGAAAATTCCCCCTTACGCAACGTACCACGTAACACACCGCCGCGGCCTTCGCCGGAGGGACTCCCGGAAACACAGCAGGAGGGAACCGCCGCCCCGGGCTACTGCCACACGACATTCAATATCATATATCCCAGGCAGATAACAATGGCTATAATTAACGGAATGCTTATCAGCTTTCCCTTCTTCTTTCCCGATTTTCTTTCCCGAAGAAGCCAAAGGACATATTCCTCCCGTCCCTGGTTCCTGCACAGCCATACAAGCACACAGACAGCCAGCGCTGTGGAAATTACGGCTATCACCAGATAAACACTGATAGCGGCTATCATATCCTCGCTGGTCGCCACGGTCTGTGTCTGCTCCAGCCATACCCTCGGGAAAAATCTCTGGTAAAAATACATGGCCAATACCGACTGGGCATTAAAGACCACATGCATCAGTATGGAAGACCAAAGGCTTCCTGTAGCCTCCACCAGCACAGCCATGGAAACGCCGATGGCAAAAGCATAGGGCGCCTGATTAAAATTCATATGCATCAGGCCAAACAGCAGGGAGGACAAAAGAACCGCCCCCACCACATTTCCGCTTTTCAGATATCCTCTGTACACCACTCCCCGGAAGCAAAGTTCTTCACAGACAGGCCCGAATACGGCCATCAGGAAAAAGGTCAGCAGAAAAGGGAGGTTCAGAACCTCGCTGCTTATGGAAACCACCGCATTATCCACAAAAAGCATGCTTATGGCATTCAAAAGGGTTGTCAGGGGGCCCATGAGAAAGGTATACAGTATGATCATAAATACCGACGATACCTTCAGTTTATGGAAACCCAGCACCCGGTTGGGTTTCTCCCTGGAGGTGAGCACCGCAAGAAAGGCAGGCACCGCCAATATCAGTTCGCTGACCAGAAGATTGGTCACCATCCCCATGCTGTACACATTACGAAGCGCCAGCAGAAGCCCTACCACTCCGAGATGCAGCATTATCATCCCCAGAAAACACCAGTTAACTTTCCTGTAATTCATCTGACGCTCCTATTGTATCTTTCTGATAGATTTTTCAGTAATTTCAATCCGTCCGTTTTTCAGCAGATGGCCTACCGCTCTCTTAAACTCGTTCTTACTCATCTGCGTTTCCCTTTTAATGACTTCAGGCGATGCCTTGTCGTTAAAAGGCAGGACTCCGTCAAAGCTCTCAATGAGCTCCATAACCTTCACCGCATCTGTTTCAATAATACGGTAGGACTTATCCCTTATACTCAGATCCAGCTTGCCGTCCTCATGCACCGCTATCACTCTGGCCTGAATCAGTTCTCCCACACGAAGCTCTCCGAACATCTCACGGGGCGGTATCAGGGCGGAATACCGGTCATCCACCGCCACAAACGCTCCGAACTGGCGGCTGATTTCATACAGATGGCCGCTTACCTGATCATCCTTTTTGTAAGGGCTGTCCGTCTGCAGATAATGATATATTTTCATGCTCGCACATAGGCGGCCGCTTTTATCCACGTAAAGCACTACAGGGAAGCTGTCTCCCTCCTGCACCCTGGCTGTCTGTTCCTTAAAAGGAAGAAACAGATCCTTTTCCAGTCCCCAGTCAAGAAAGGCTCCGAATTTGCCGGTCTGGGCCACTGTCAGTACGGCGACCTCCCCCAGGCTCAGTTTGGGCTCTTTCCTGGTAGCTATGAGACGGTCCTTGGAATCCCGATAGATGAATACCGTCACAAAATCACCTGTTTCACAGCCTTCCGGCACCTGTTTCCCGGGAAGGAGCACCTTCTCCTCCTGATTATCCTCCGGCGCAAGATAGACTCCGAAATCCACCTTTTTCACCACCATCAATTCCTGCATTTTCCCTAATTCAATATGCATATTCATCCTCACTGCTTCTTTTTTCTGAACTCCACCACCGCATAAGGCTGCCCTGCCTCATCGCAAAGAGATACACTTACCAGGTTTTCCTGTTCAAATACCTCCGGTACAATACAATCATGGAGCAATGCCGATTTTCTGTATTCCGCCCGCATCTGCCCGATGGCAAAGTACTCCGGCAGAAAATCCTGCGCCATATTTATATACTGCCCGTTATTTACATGATAATTACTGTCTAAATGCTGTTTTCCCACCACAAGGGAGGCTTCTTTGCGTCCACCGTCAGGGAGGACGATCTTGCGCGGCTCATAATCCATGGGCAGCTTAGTCTCCAGCTGATAGGCCGTCAGCATTTCCTCCGGAGGCCTTACCGGCCTTCCTGTCTTCAGATTTATCAGGCTCCATATGGAATTGGCCCGGATGATATCTTCTCCGGCCTCATCCTTTATAAAAAAGTTACGATACCCCATGAATCCTTTAAATTCATAGGGAAAGGTCCCGATTGTTATATTGTCACATAATTTGGGATATCTGTCTATCACAATCTGCCAGTAAGACATCACCCATAGCATGTCCCTCTCTTCCAGATAGTCAAGCCCCACCCCGAGCTGCTCCGAATGAAAGGTAGAACAGTCCTGAAAATAATCCACTATGGATGCTATGCTCAATTTTCGCTCCGGATCCAGTTCGCTGTAACGTACCCTGCTTTGAAATGTGTACATCTCTTATGCCTCCTCCTGCCTGTCTCCAAGTTGCCTTAAAAACCTATTATACCCCAGGTTCCCGGGACTTTCAACTTTTGTTCTTTTATAATGTTTTCCGCATTCTAATTCAAGTTACAGGCAATTGCAAAAAGATAGGCTCTAATATTATGACATAATAAAACCTCAGCGTATTTCTCTGCTGAGGTTTAAAACAGGGCTGCAGGAATCCGAACCTTGGCTTGAGCCAGCATCATAAAATTATGGGGTTTCTCCACCCTTTTCTTCTAAATATTTCCTAATCACCTCAATGATGGCTTTCGCATTATTAAGCTGCTCCAATGCTTCTTCCTTTGAGGCAATATAAAAGTCATCATAATCACTTTTTTCACGGCGTTGCTGTAACTGGCCTATTTTTCTCCCGAAACTTCTTGGTATTATTTCAGTCGCAACATAAGTATGGTTAAAATACGCTATAACATCTTTATGTCGTTTAAAGTCTATTCCCTCTAAAGAAAGGACTGCTTTTACCGCATAAAATACCGAATAATAAGATCGGTTAATAGAATCCTTGAAATGATTCTTCATATAACAATCTTCTGCTACCGAAAAACTTTCCTGCGCATTTTGCATCCGATACTCACATAACGCTTTTTTTCTTTCATCCGACAAGAACAATCCCCTCCTTTTCAACGTTGTCATAATATGGCAATGCTCCCAGCCAATAATTAAAGTGATCAATATTCTTTATGCTCACACTAATGTGTACATTCTCTGAAAGCTCGTAATCTGAAGCAATATCATAAACTGAATTTTCAATTTTCCTGATTCCGTCGTCATCTAGAGAGGTCAGAATCATCACATCCATATCTGAATTTTCATGAAAGTCACCTCTGGCATAAGAACCATATAAAATGATCTTAACCAAAGAAGTTCCTAATAAATTTATCACATCATCCGCAAAACGACGTAAAACCAGCTTCTTATCCATATCAATCACTTCCTTTCAAACAGGTAATCATTTTCAGGAATATGTCGGCGATGTACTTAATGATAGTTTGATATACTCTTTTAATACCCATCTTCCATGAGGACATTCCTTCCTCCTTAGTATATCTATATTATATCTTCATTTTACTTTATATAACAACACCAAATCAAATATTTTCCCGGAAACCTCTGATTGTAAGCAATAAAAAACCCCAGCGAAATAAATCACTGAGGTTTTATGAACAGGGCTACAAGGATTCGAACCTTGAAATGACGGAGTCAGAGTCCGTTGCCTTACCGTTTGGCGATAGCCCTAAATTTGGACAAGCTTTTTTAGCCGCTTGCAAGAATAGATTATATATGATCCGCTCCACTTTTGCAAGTACTTTTTTTATAATTTTCCATTTTTTTATTTTTCTGCAAAATACGATGGAAAACTCCCTTTTTACGGCCTTTTTTCTGAAGGCGGCCGCCGGATAACCGGCAGGACCGCCTTCAAGGTTGGGGGAACCTCTATACTTCAAACATCAGATCTCCGTAGGTAGGGAACGGCCAGTCTGCTTTATCCACCATCATTTCCAGTTCATCAGCAGGAGCCCTCAGGGCATCCATTGCAGGAATAACCACATCCTTATAGCGGAATGACTGTGCCTTCACATCCTCCATGGCCGATGCTGCCGCTTCTTCTTTTTCCAGGACGGACAGAGCTTCCTTCATCTCGGTAAGCTTGCTGTTTACCTTTGCAAGAAGTTCAGACTGTACAACAGGCTCAACGCCCGCCGCCTTTACGTCCAGGACAGTTTTTGCCAGTTTCTGGCTGTATTTCACTACCGCAGGAATAATCTGCTTTGAAGCCATATCAATCATGGTAAGAGCCTCTATGTTGATGCTCTTTGCATAAGTCTCGTATATGATTTCTTCGCGGGATTCCAGCTCAGCTCTCGTAAATATATGGAATTTTTCAAACAGCTGTACTGCTTTTTCCGTTGTCAGGGTATTGGCGGATTCAATCATGGACTTGATATTGGGAAGCCCTCTTTTTGCCGCTTCCTCCACCCATTCATCAGAATAACCATTTCCGTTGAAAATGATTCTGTGATGTTCACTCATATACTTTTTAATCAAATCATGTACGGCCATGTCGAAGTCATCCGCCTTTTCCAGAACATCGGCGGCTTCGCAGAAGGCCTCTGCAACAATTGCGTTAAGTGTCGTATTCGGACTTGCGATGGAATCTGCAGAGCCTACCATACGGAATTCAAATTTATTTCCGGTAAATGCAAAAGGTGATGTTCTGTTTCTGTCCGTTGCATCCTTCGGCAGATCCGGAAGTGTGGACACACCTGTCATGAGCTTGCCGCCCAGAAGACAGGATTTGGCTTCACCGGTTTCAATCAGCTGTCTTACCACGTCTTCCAGCTGTTCGCCCAAAAATACCGAAATAATGGCCGGAGGTGCTTCGTTTGCACCCAGTCTGTGGTCATTTCCCACATCCGCAGCGCTCTGGCGGAGCAGGTCCGCATGGATATCAACAGCCTTCAGGATACATGCCAGAACCAGAAGGAACTGGATATTTTCATTAGGTGTTTCACCGGGGTCCAGAAGGTTCATTCCATCATCTGTAGTAATCGACCAGTTATTATGTTTACCGGAACCATTTACACCGGCGAAGGGCTTTTCATTCAGAAGACATCTCAAGCCGTGACGCTCCGCCACCTTTTTCATGGTTTCCATGATTATCTGGTTATGATCCACCGCGATATTTGCAGTCTCATATATAGGAGCCAGCTCGTGCTGTGCGGGAGCCACTTCGTTATGCTGTGTCTTGGCCGTTACGCCCAGCTTCCACAGTTCTACGTTCAGATCCTTCATGAAAGCGCCGATACGTTCTCTGATAACACCGAAGTAATGATCTTCCAGCTCCTGTCCCTTAGGAGCAGGTGCCCCGAACAGGGTACGTCCCGTAAAAATCAAATCCTGTCTCTTTAAGTATTTCTGACGGTCTACCAGAAAATATTCCTGTTCCGGTCCGACAGAAGCCGTAACCTTGGTAGCCCTCGTATTTCCGAAAAGCCTTACCAGACGGAGCGCCTGCTCGCTTATGGCCTCCATGGAACGAAGCAGGGGGGTCTTCTTATCCAGCGCCTCACCTGTATAGGAACAGAAGGCTGTGGGGATACAAAGAATCACACCTGTGGCATCTTCCTTTAAAAATGCAGGGGAAGTAATATCCCATGCGGTATAGCCTCTGGCTTCAAAGGTAGCCCTCAGGCCGCCTGACGGGAAAGAAGAGGCATCCGGCTCACCCTTAATCAGTTCTTTGCCGGAAAATTCCATCAACATCTTCCCGTTTTCATCCGGGTGTCCTATAAAAGAATCATGCTTTTCCGCAGTGATGCCGGTCAGCGGCTGGAACCAGTGAGTATAATGGGTTGCGCCGTTTTCAACAGCCCAGTCTTTCATGGCCTTAGCCACAATATCTGCGGTAGCAGGGGAAAGTTCCCCTCCCTGGTCCATAACCTTCTTCACCTCTTTGTACACATTCTTAGGAAGGCGTTCTCTCATGGTTCCCAGGTTGAATACATTTTCGCCGAAAATTGCTTCCACATTCAGAACTTCGCTCATTTTATCCTCCATTCCGCCGCCGCGAAGTACGGCACTTTCTCCAAATTTTTACGTCTGCAGCCCCGCAGGAATCACTTCTTTCAGTCCGCCGGCTTCTCTCTGAGAAGCCTCCCTTAGTTTTCTGCATAAAAAAAATGCCCCAAAAACCCCTTTGGAACACCTTCGTTCATGATACCTGCCAATATGAAAACCGCTTTCGTTTTCTATAAGATACCCTAAATCACAAAAAAATGCAAGTAAAAAATAAAAAAATTTTGTATGTAAAATTTTACATGCTCCGCATAAGTGGTTACTGTCCACACCCGCGGGTGAGTACAGTAACCATAAGGGTTCTTCATATCATGAGTGGGAAGGAAGCCTGATTTTTTCAATTTATATTACCACAACTTTTTTCCCCTTGCATCAAAAAAATAAAAAACCTTTCATGCCTTATAACAGTTCGGCCCCTCTCCGTCTGCTGGTCTTGCGTTTCCGGCCTGCGGTCTCC
>OLQH01000168.1_pt1 | contig 78178 bp, 90 predicted proteins | sample 1672671 | NCBI WGS metagenome assembly OLQH01 (sample SAMEA3136712, study PRJEB25190) | human gut metagenome
CTATGTTATGCCGGTGTGATGGAATTGGTAGACGTAGTGGACTCAAAATCCACCGCTGGCGACAGCGTACCGGTTCGAGTCCGGTCACCGGCACCATCAAGCGCCTCGGTTCCTCGGAATACGGGGCGCTCACAATACTATCCGGGTGTAGCGCAGTTGGTAGCGCGCCTGCTTTGGGAGCAGGATGCCGCAGGTTCGAATCCTGTCACTCGGACCAGATGAAACACCGCTTAAACGTCGTTTTGAGCGGTGTTTTTTGTGTTTGCAGAACAGAATGAATTTTCGGGAGGAACAACATGAAACTGACCCATTTGGATGAAAACGGTGCAGCGCACATGGTGAACATCGGCGCAAAGCCGATCACGCAGCGCGAAGCTGTGGCGCAGTCCGTGCTGACCATGCAGCCGGAGACGCTGCGCATGATCCTTGACGGCACAGTGCCCAAGGGCGATGTGTTCGCGTGCGCGCGCATCGCGGGCATTATGGCGGCCAAGCGGACGGCAGAGCTGATCCCGATGTGTCATCCAATCCCGATCGAGAGCGTGGACATCGCCATTGAGGCTGTCTCGGAGACGCAGGTGCGCGTTGTCAGCACGCTGCGCTGCTCGCACAAGACCGGCATTGAGATGGAAGCACTCACGGCGGCCTCTGTTGCCGCGCTGACCGTCTACGACATGTGCAAGGCGGTGGACCGCGGTATGCGTATTGATGAGACGCTGCTGCTGCACAAGACCGGCGGCAAGAACGGCGATTATCACGCGGAAGGAGCGGCGGCACGATGACTTTGCTGGAACAGCTGCAGGCTGCCGCAGAAAATGCGCGCAAGGGACTTCCGGCGGCGCTGACCATCGACGCGGACGGCGTACAGTATACGCGCAATTTCATGCCGCAGGAACGCCTGATTCTGCTCGGCGGCGGCACGATCGCGCAGCCGCTTTGCCGCTATGCGGCCGATCTCGGTTTTGAACTGGTCGTAGCGGACGACCGACCGTCCTTTGCCAACCATCCGCGCTTTCCGGAAGCAAAGCAGATTGTATGCGATCTGTTTCCGGCGGCAATCGAGAAAATCGGCATCCGAGAGAGCGATTACGTTGCCGTTATCACGCGCGGGCATCGTTATGACGCGGACTGCCTGCGGGAGCTTCTGCGCGGCATCATGCCGCGCTATCTCGGCATGATCGGGTCGAAAAGACGCACGGCCGGTCTGCTGAACATGCTTGAGGAAGAAGGCTTCTCTCGGGCAGATCTCGACCGCATTCATACGCCCATCGGTCTGGACATTGGTGCGCTGACCGTCAAGGAGATCGCGATTTCTATCGTGGCAGAGCTGATCGCGGAACGCCGCCGCACGACCGACCGCCGTTCCAAGAGCAGCATTCTCACCGCAGAGGATATCGACCTACCGCTGCTGGAAACCGCTGCACGCGGTGATATTCCCAAAACGCTCATGCTCGTGTACGAGACCAGTGGTTCCACGCCGGTAAAATCCGGCTCGTACATGGTGGTCGATGCCAATACGGCTACTGCGGGCACCATCGGCGGCGGCTGCAGTGAGAGCGCCGTTATGCGGCAGGCGTATTACTTGATCGGCACCGGCGAGCACAAGTGCGTTACCATCGACATGAGCAACGACATTGCTGCGCAGGAAGGTATGGTTTGCGGCGGGCAGATGAAGGTACTGCTGGCGGATTTGGGTACGAAAAAAATCGACATAAAGTGAAAAAGTTGTCGAAAAATACTGGGATAAAATGTCATATTCTCTCTGGCATTCATAGATTTAAAATGGTATAATAAGGATAAAAAGTAAAGCAGGGGAAGCCATGAGACTCAAAAGACGGATTTTCGGTGTATTTGCGGCAGCACTGGCGGGTGTGCTGCTGTGCGGATGTACGGCTGCCGAGGGTATGCAGGAGCACCGGACGGAAACACCGATAACGATCAAGGTGGGCAGCGACAACTATCCGCCGTTTAATTATACCGATGAAAACGGCAATCCGGCAGGCGTGGATGTGGATTTGGCTAAGGAATCCTTCGGACGGCTGGGGTATGCAGTATCCTTCGTCGGCATTGACTGGGAAGAAAAGAAGAAACTGGTTGAACATGGGGATATTGACTGTATCTGGGGATGTTTTTCCATTGATGGGCGCGAGAACGAATACAACTGGACTGAACCGTATATGATCAGCCGCCAGGTGGTTGCTGTCAACCGAAGCAGCGATATTTACCGGCTGAGCGATCTGGAGGGCAAGACCATTGCCGTGCAGTCCACCACCAAGCCGGAGAGTATTTTCCTCGAGCGAACGGACAGCCGCATTCCGCTTGTGCGTGAAGTATACAGTCTGGAGGATCGCGAACTTCTCTACACCTCTCTCGGCAAGGGCTATGTGGATGCAATCGCGGCGCACGAAACCGCTATTCGGCAGTACATGAAGGATTATGATGCGGATTACCGTATTCTGGACGAAAGCATTCTCACGACAGGAATCGGTGTGGCGTTTGCAAAAAACGATACGCGCGGACTGAGCGAACAGCTTTCCCGGGTTTTCGAGGAAATGCGTGCAGACGGTACGACTCGAACAATCATAGGCAGGTATCTGTCCGATCCGGACAAATATTTGGAGGTGGACTGTGCTGCAGATTAAAAAGGGCAAAGCCACACGCCGGTACGAACGGATTGCGGCTGCAATCGGCGCCGTGCTGGTTATCGTGGTCGGCTTTAACACGATGCGTGCGGAGAGCGCGCAGACACGGGAACAGCTCGGCAATACGATAGATTATGTGAAGGAGCAGTGCACGACCTATACACGCTACAATGCTGCAGCTGTTACCAAAAGCCTGATGCGTATCATGGACAACGCACAGCAGGTAAACCGCAATATCGGCTATGAAGGTTCGGCTGTAGATGAAGAACGGCTTCGGTTCTATGCGCAGGAACAGCGGCTGACCGGCATTATTCTGCTGGACACAGATGGAAGCGTGCAGTGCGAGTATAACGGTGATCTGCTGGATTTTCTGACACTGCAGGAGTATATAGAGCGGGATACAGTGCTCGATGTGGTCAGGTATCCGCAGAAGACCTATGCTTCGCGGATTGACCTGCCGGACGGCTCCTATGTGGATATTTCGGCGTACGGCCGTACAGATGTGCCCGGTGTGATCGTTGCATACTATCACACCACTGCGGAGTATGCACGCAATTATACGCTGACCATACAGGGCTCGCTTGCGGGCTATAACACCAGGGACGACGGTGTGATTGTGGTGGCAAACGGCGACCGCATTATCGCGTCCAACGATGAAGAGCTGGCTGATACCAAGGTGGAGGACAGCCGTATTCTGCAGCAGATCAAGTCGAATCTTTCGTCCGCCGCGGCCGGGCATTTCAAGTGCGATGGCAGCACCTATTTCGGCGGTCTGGACCGCAGCCGCGATTACTATATCTACGCCTATGTATCCGACCGCATGGTAGCGACTGATATGGTCAAAAATATGATGGCGGCGCTGATCATTTATCTGGTCATGCTGACCGCGATTCAGATGTTCCGCAGACGTTCCGCGCGGGAATATCTGGCCGAGCGGGATCGGCGCGAGCGGGAATTCCGTGAGCAGCTGATGGAATCCGCTGAAAAGGCCGAGCAGGCCAACCGCGCTAAGACCGAGTTCCTGCAGCGCATGAGCCACGATATCCGCACGCCGATCAACGGCATTCGCGGTATGATTGAGATTGCGAATTACTACAAGGACGATCCGGACAAGCAGACCGAGTGCCGGAAGAAAATATGGGATGCCTCCGGTCTGCTGCTCGAGCTGGTAAACGAGGTGCTGGACATGGGCAAGCTGGAATCCGGCGAGATCATGCTGGAGGAACGCGAGTTTGACCTCAAGGAACTGCTGGACAGCGTTGGCATGGTGGTGGATAAGCAGGCGCGGGAGCGGGGCATTACGATAATAACGGATGGCTATCCGGTTGAGCACCGCTGCCTGATCGGCAGTCCGCTGCACCTGCGGCGGCTGCTGATGAATATCATCAGCAATGCGGTCAAGTACAACCGCGTGGGCGGCGAAATCAGGCTGGGATGCTGCGAAAAGCCGAGTGCGGATCCGGAGACTGCACAGATTGAATTCACCTGTGCGGATACCGGTATCGGCATGAGCGAGGAGTTTCAGAAGCATGTATTTGAGCCGTTTGCACAGGAGCGGAATACGGCTCGATCGGAATACGGCGGTACCGGTCTGGGTATGCCGATTGCGAAAAGTCTGGCGGAGAAAATGGGCGGCACGCTGTCCTTTGTCAGCAGGCAAGGCGTAGGCACGACGTTTACGCTATCGCTGCCGTTCCGCATCTGCCATGCACCGGAGAAGCGGAACAAGCCGAAACGCCTGCTGCAGACCAGCTCTATTGCCGGACTGCATGTGCTGGTTGCGGAAGATAACAGGATGAATATGGAGATTGCTGAGTTTGTACTCAATGTGGAAGAAGCCTTCATCATCAAGGCAGTGAATGGCGAGGAGGCGGTACGCATTTTTGCCGATTCCCGGCCGGGAGAAATTGATGCGATTTTAATGGATGTGATGATGCCGGTGATGGACGGTCTGGAAGCGACGCGGCGTATTCGCGCGATGAAGCGTCCGGATGCGAGAACCATTCCAATCATCGCCATGACAGCAAACGCTTTCGCAGAGGACCGTCAGCGTGCCTTTGCTGCGGGCATGGATATGCATATTGCAAAGCCGCTGGAAGGCTCGGAGATGGTGGAAACGCTGGAGCGGTTTGTCAAATCCTCGCGGAAATAGGAGCAGAAGCGCAGAAAGAATACGATATCAAGGAAAGTCAGCCCAAAACGGCTGACTTTTCCTGTATAGTGCAGTTCTGCTGCCCGCAGCATACACACAGCGGAACTATTCGGCAGGAGGGGAAACTCACATCAGCCGTTCCTTCGCAAGCAGGTGGGCGTAATGCTGTTTGGCGCGGCTCAAGCGCGCACGGCTGGCCTCGTGACTGATATGCAGATATTCGGCAATGTCCACACAGTTCAGATTTAGCTGATACCGCAGATATAGAATCTCCTTATCCGTGCGGGATAATTCATTCGGCAGCAGGTCGAGCATAGAAAGGAACGCCGGTTCGCAGCCAAGATTCTGAACGCTGTCCAGCGGCACCTGCACATACCGGCTCTGCCGTTTGTACTCATCAAGCGCGAGATTGGTCAGCACGGTGTGCAGCCAGCCGGGCAGATTCGGGTGCTGGCGCACCCGGTCAAAATGCGTCAGCAGGATGGTAAACGCTTCGTTTGTCAGCTCCTCTGCTGTAAACGGGTTGTGTGCAATGCGGATGGCCGCATACAGCAGCCGCTTGTAATTCCTGTCGTATAATTGAGAAAACAGCTCCTTGTCCTGTGCCGTCATAGATCGTTCACCTGATTCCTATCGGGTTATGTTATGCACGATACCCGTTTTCAAGGGGAAAATCAATAGCGCGTTCCTGATTGGTCACTTTGCGTTCCCGCTCTGCAGCCGGACGTCCATCAATCTGCGGTATAATAGAAGCGGGGCAGCAGGAGACAGAACGCTTTGTGAAATATTGTCTGCTGTGCTGCTTTATGGTATAGTTAGTTCAGAACACAACAGGGAGGGGCACGCATGCGCATTATACTGTGCGATGACGATACCGCATTCACGCAGGTCTTTGAAAAACGCCTGCTGACCGTTTTCAAAAAATACGGAATCACACCGGAGATCGTGTCCGCGCACACGGGCGTGGAAGCCTTGCGCGAGATTACACGCAGGCCGACGGATGTGCTGTTTTTAGATATTGATATGCCTGAAAAAGACGGCTTTTCGGTCGCGGAAGAGCTGTCAGCCATGCCGTCGAAGCCTCTTATCATTTTCGTGTCCGGCATGGAAGATCTGGTGTATCAGTCGTTTGCGTTTCAGCCGTTCTGGTTTCTCCGCAAAACGCATCTGGAGGAGCTGCCGCAGGTAACCGAGAAAATGCTGCAGCTTCTCAACAGCCGTCAGATTCACTACACGGTTACGATGAACGGCAGCAGCACCCGCATTCCAATCACGGAGATTGCGTATTTTGAGAGTCAGGGACATTATATCGTTGTGCACTACAACGAGAAATCCCTGCGGTTCAAGGCACGCATGAGCGATATCGAAACGGCACTCAGCAAATACTTTTTCGTGCGCTGCCACGTTGGCTATCTGCTGAACTGCCAGTTTGTTCAAATCTGCAGCCGGACAAGCGTCACCTTGACGGACGGGACGGTCCTGCCGGTCAGCCGCGCCAAAGCAGAGGAAACACAGACCGCCTTCATGGCGTATATGAGGAGTCTGCGCCCATGAATTTCTGGTTTGAAATGGCGATTAACGCCGTAGAGGTAACCCTTATTTTGAGCTTCTTGGTGCAGTATTTCGGCTACCGCATGGCCTGTCCGGCGAAATACATATGGACGGCACTCTTTGATGTGCTGTCCTTCGGCAGTGTAGCCTTTTTCTCCTGGGGGAAGCTGTATGAAGGCTATGCAAGCTTGGTACAGATACTGATCAACATTGTGTTTTGCTGTATTTTGCTGCGTGGGTCAATTCTGCAGAAGATATTTGTTTCTGCATTTACAATGGGCCTTGTGGCTGTTATTGCAACTTTTACGGCACTGCTTGTTGCAAAACTATCAGGAAATAATGTTACCCTGCTGCTCAGCCGGTTTAATTCGGTTCGTATTATCTCGATTTTGATAACCAAGCTGCTGTTTTTTGTCATCACGCGGATTATCCTGCGGGTGAAGGAAAACGGTAAAATCAAATGGCTGGATGTTATCCCGCTGGCAGCGATTCCGACATTATCCATTATTACGATTACGCTGATGATGTACGCGGCGATACAGGAACCGCATATTCAAAATATTGTATTTTATGCGGTGTGCATCGTATTGGCGCTGAATATCCTGATTTATTTCCTGTTTGTTCGATTGGGGCAGGTCAGCAAAATCCAGACCGAAATGGCGCTGCTCGCGCTGCAGAACGAATGCCTGCAGGAAAACGCCAAGGACATTGAGAACATGTATGACACGGTTCGTGCGCTGCGGCATGACCTCAAAAATCATCTGCTCTGCATTTTATCCATGGCGGAAGAACGGGATGTCGAGGGTATCGAGCAGTACACAAGACAGCTTCTGCAGCAGCAGAATACTGTCAACAAGCTGATCATGTTTTCGGGCAGCAAGGTGCTGGATGCGATCATCAACAGCAAAAGTGCAGCCGCGGAACGGGCAGGCGTTCGGCTGAGTGCTATTATCACAACCCCGCTGGCGGGTATTTCGCCGGAGGATATTACCATCATCCTCGGCAATGCGCTGGACAACGCGATTCGTGCCGCAAAAGACAGTCAGCGCAAGGTGGTGGATATTCATATTCAGCCGCAGGGAGCATACAGCTCGATTGTGATTGCCAATGATATCGCACATCCGGTGCTGTCGGACAATCCGGCACTGCGTACCACGAAAAATATCCGGTATCGCCACGGCTTCGGCATTCAGAATATGCGGCAGGCGGTGGAACGTAATCAGGGACTGATTCGGTTTTACGAGCAGAACGACCGGTTCATCTGCGATATTTTGCTCCTTAACGTGCAAAGCAGGAACGAATAACGACTAAGCAGGAATAGCCGGTTGCAATTTCAGTGAAAAGCAGTTATCTTACAGATAGACCATGACAAATGCAATGTGCATGGGTTATCTGCTGAGATAACTGCTTTTTGAGGTGAGTCCGATGGTATGTTGAAATGAAAACCGGCAAGGTATGGATAGTGATTAGAGAGCAAATAGGGAGGGTTAAATGATGAACAGATTTCGAAAAATACTGAGCGCCGCGCTGGCAGGCTGCATGGCGGTCTCTGCGCTGATGATGAGCGCCGGTGCGGCGAATACCGGCACAGAAGCCGCACGCGAGAAGACCATTTACGGCAGTCAGGCGTGGACGGTGAACGGTGCGGCAGCTATTCAGCACAGCGACGGCACAGTAGAGCCGGTACCGGAGTTCTCGGCGCTGTATCCCGGGTGGACAGTGCCGAAGCAAGCGGCTTCGGTATCGAGTACGACACTGGCTGAGGTGGCTGATGTCGGTTCGCATTCGATCAGCGGCTATTACCGGAATGTGTATTTGACGCAAGATGTGAAGTACAAGCCGTTTTACAGTTTTCTGGGAAACGGTGAGACGGTCAGTGCGTTTGCGGTGACGATACCGGGCAGCAAATACAATCTGGGCATTTACAACGAGACAGCGCAGCAGGACGCAGGCTGGCTGCCGAATCTCTCTAAGGGTGATCGCGTGCTGCTGCAGACCGTAAATGGTGTATACTGCTCGATTCGCGCAAGCGTACCGATGAATATGCCGATTGGGTATTCGCGCATGAAGGTAGAGGAGGCAGGGGAAATTGAAAATGTGGGAAAGAGCTGAAAATTTTGGGTTTCAGCTCTTTTGGTGATGCGGAAATTGTGCTTTTGCTGCCGATCGGTAGCATATGTTCTGAAACGATATCCGGTCACCCTAAAACTCGTTAAAAAGGTGCTGAACCTGCACTAAAATGAAGTGCCGCGATTTTGGTAGACACTTGTGGTAGACAGCAGTTTTTCACAAATTACATCACAAAACTAAACACCGTAAAAAGTATAGAAAAAGAGCTTCAAACATAAGTTTGAAGCTCTTTAACTTGGTGCGGATGGGGGGACTTGAACCCCCACGTCCTTGCGAACACTAGCACCTGAAGCTAGCGCGTCTGCCATTCCGCCACATCCGCATATTTTTGTTGTTGAAAGAAGGTGGTGCGAGTGACGGGACTTGAACCCGTACGTCGATCGACACACGCCCCTCAAACGTGCCTGTCTACCAGTTCCAGCACACTCGCATTCTGTTCTCATCGAGTCGCCTCACTGTCAGCGACAAGAATTATTATATCCATGTGGACGCCAAATGTCAACACCTTTTTTCAAATTTTTTTGAAAAATTTCAAAACGCGAAAAACAGACGATTTCTCTGACACGCGAAACAGTTTGTGTGTTACAATAGAAGCAGTCAGAAAACTCACAGCGAAAAAGGAGGAAGACTTCAGTGCTTTCTAAAAAAAGTAAGGCAATCGGTTTTATCATTATGTCCGCATTCGGTTTTGCGATGATGGCGGCATTCGTGCGTCTGGCGGGTGATCTGCCGTTCACGCAGAAAACATTTTTCCGCAATCTGGTCGCGGTGGCAGTGGCCGCCGTGGTGCTGTGCCGCGAAAAGGTTGGTTTTAAGTGGGAAAAGGGCAACCTGCCGCTGCTCATCATACGCGCAACCTGCGGCACACTCGGCATTTTCTGCAATTACTACGCTATTGACCATCTCGTACTGGCAGATGCAAACATTCTTAATAAAATGTCGCCGTTCTTCGCTATCATCTTCTCGCTCATTCTGCTGAAGGAGCGGGCCAGCGTATTCCAGTACGCGGCGGTGCTTGCGGCATTCGGCAGCAGCATGCTGATTATCAAGCCGGGTTTTTCCTCGGCAACCTTCCCGGCAATTATCGGCCTGCTGGGTGGCATGGGTGCAGGCGCGGCCTACACCTGTGTGCGCGCACTCAGCCGGAAAGGCGAAAAGAGCGCCCGCATCGTGTTCTTCTTCTCGATGTTCTCCACGCTGGTATGCGTACCGTTTATGATCACGGACTACCACCCAATGACATGGGGACAGTTCTTCTGCCTGATCGGCGCAGGTGCGTCAGCCGCGCTCGGACAGTTCGGCGTAACGCTCGCGTACGCCAACGCACCGGCCAAGGAGATTTCGGTGTTCGACTACACGCAGGTCATCTTCTCGGCTATCCTCGGCTTTTTCCTGTTCGGCCAGCTGCCGGACGGCTGGAGCGTCCTCGGCTATCTGCTGATCTGCGGCATTTCGGTCGCGGTGTTCTTCTACAACCGCAATCTGGAGCGCAAGGGACAATGATATGATCGAGTACGAACTGGTTCGCTCCAAACGCAAGACGCTTGCTGTGCAGGTGACGCGCGAGGGGCGTGTGATCGTTCGTGCGCCGCTGCGGCTGGCAAAATACCGTATTGAACGGTTTGTCGCGGAGCATACGGACTGGATAGCCCGCGCACTTGCCGATCAGCAGTCCCGCCGTGCGGCACATCCGGAGCCGGATGAGGCCAAGCAGGCTGAGCTTATCCGCCGAGCGAAAATAGAGCTGCCGCCCAAGGTACAGCATTACGCAAAACTAATGAATCTGTACCCGACCGGATTGAAGATCACCTCAGCGAGAACACGGTTCGGCTCGTGCAGCGGCAAAAACAGTATTTGCTTCTCATGGCGGCTGATGGACTATCCCGAACCCGCTATCGACTATGTGGTGGTGCATGAACTGGCGCACATTGCACATAAAAACCATGGACCGCAGTTCTGGGCGCTGGTGGAGCGCTATTTACCCGATTATCGTGCGCGGCGTGCCATGCTGCGCGAATGAGAACAGGAAACGAGTATGAATATGACGAATCAATACAAAATTCTGGCATTGGATTTAGACGGAACGCTGCTGGATGCGCAGAGCCGTATTACGCCGGAGAACGCCCGCGCGGTACGCATGGCGCAGCAGGCGGGCGTGCAGATCGTGCTGTGCACCGGACGCAACGTGCGCGAGGTGCGCCGCTTCAGCGAACAGCTGGAAGCCGCACCGGACTGGCTCGTCACCGCAAACGGCGCGGCAGTGCAGCATCCGGACGACAGGGAACCGGCGTTTTTCGACGGCCTGAGCACAGAAATGGTGGACATCATCCTGAACGAGTGCACTGCCATTGATACCGACCCGTGCTTGTATACCACGCAGGATTTGTACTATGGACATGCCTTTCGGCATTTCCTCGAAAATCTGCAGCGGCGCGGACGGGTCGTGATGGATGAGGCCGACGAGGGTTATCACTTTGTCGGGGACAAGAATGCGTGGCGCGCTGTGCTCGCAGACGAGCCGCGCCCGTTCACCAAGGCGATTCTTTATCACGATGACCCGAATGCAATCGCGCCGCTGACGGCTGCGCTCGATAAATACGGTATTTTCGAGCTTGCGCCGTCCGTCATGTACGGCGGAGAGCTGCGCAATGTCGAGGTCAACCGCGTGGGTGTGCACAAGGGACGCGGACTGGAATGGCTGGCGCATCACCTCGGCTGCACGCTGGCCAACGTCATCGCCATCGGTGACAGCGAAAACGATCTGACCATGCTGCAGATGGCGGGACTGGGCGTCGCCATGGCAAACAGCGAGCCGTGCATCCGCGAAGCAGCGGACGTTATCACCGGCAGCAATACGGAAAACGGTGTCGCACAGGCGATTTACCGATATATTCTGGGGGATGAACGATGAAAAAAGTAGTGGCAATCGGCGAACTGCTCATTGATTTCGTGCCGCAGCAGCGCGGCTGTGCACTGGATGAGGTCGTGCAGTTTGAGCGTGTCGCGGGCGGTGCGCCGGCCAATGTGGCAACCGCAGTGGCGCGTCTCGGCGGCAGAGCGCAGATGATTTCGCAGGTGGGAGAGGACGCATTCGGTACGCACATTCTCAAAACGCTGCACGCAAACGGCGTGAACATCTCAACGGTGTTCCGCACCGGACGGGCGAATACCGCACTGGCGTTTGTTTCACTTGATAAGAACGGCAACCGCGAGTTTTCCTTCTACCGCAATCCCTCGGCAGACCTGTTTCTCGATGAAGAACAGATCACGCCGGATATTTTCGCGGACTGTGCCGTGCTGCACTTCTGCTCGGTCGATCTGGTAGATGCACCTGTCAAGCAGGCACATCGCAAGGCCATCCGGCTGGCAAAGGACGCAGGCGCGTTCCTCTCGTTTGACCCTAACGTGCGTCTGCCGCTGTGGGGCAGCCCGGAAAGCTGTCAGGCAGCGATTCGTGAGTTTCTGCCGTATGCAGACCTCGTGAAGCTGTCGGATGATGAAGTTGAATTCTGCACCGGCTGCAAAACTGAGAGGGAAGCGGCAGAGCTTCTGTTTTCGCGGGGCTGCAGGCTGCTGCTTGTGACACGCGGCGCGGGCGGCGCGGCAGTCTACACGCCGAACGCGAGCGCCGAGACCAAAGCGCTGCCGGTGACGGTCGCGGATACCACCGGAGCGGGCGATTCGTTCATCGGGTCGTTCCTGTATCAGCTTACCCGCGACGGTGTGACAGCGGAAACGCTCGCAGACATCCCGCAGGAGAAACTTGCGGATTATCTGACATTTTCGTCCGAATGTTCAGCGTATACCGTGCAGCATAAGGGCGCGGTTATGCCAACGGAAGAAGACTTGAGAATGGAAAATAGAGAATGAATGTGTCCGCCCACAGGGCGGCAATTCAATAATGCGCTTTGCGCGTAACCGCGGTTCTCAATTCGCCATTCTCAATTTTCCATTAACCTGCCACTAAAATTTATTGCACAATGTGTGCGAACGTGGTATAATTTTGAGGTTATAAAGAAATGATAACGATTCTTGGCATCGACCCGGGCTACGGCACGATTGGCTATGGCGTGGTGCGGTTCGATAATATGAAATTTACGCCGGTGCAGTACGGTGCGGCAAAAACCGCTCCCGGAACACCGATGCACCTGCGCTTATGTGAGATTTACGATGATATCTGTACGCTGGTGGACACATTTCACCCGGACGAGGTGGCAATTGAGGAGCTTTTCTTCTCGAAAAACGTCACAACCGGCATTCAGGTTGCGCAGGCGCGCGGTGTGATTCTGCTGGCACTGGCACAGAAGGGACTGCATCCGGTATCCTATACACCGAATCAGGTGAAGCTGTCCGTTGTCGGCTACGGCGGCGCGGAGAAAAAACAGGTGATGGAAATGACGAAAAGCATTCTCCATCTCACCAAGCTGCCGCGTCCGGACGATGCCGCGGATGCGCTTGCGCTGGCCATCTGCCACGGGCATTCCCGGCAGGCCATGCGCTATGAAGGCTTATTATGAGGTTTAAATAGATGTTTTATTATGTAGACGGCACGGTTTCCGTGCTCCAGCAGGGTCTTGCGGTGATCGACTGCGGCGGTGTAGGCTATGCCTGCCACACTTCGCAGAACACCATCGGCAAGCTGAAAACCGGCGAAAAAGCGCGTCTGCTGACCTGGCTCAATGTCCGTGAGGGCGTGTTTGAGCTGTATGGCTTTATCGACGAGGAGGAGAAGTCCTGTTTCCTGATGCTGACCAGCGTTAACGGTGTTGGCCCGAAGGCGGCGCTGTCCATCCTGTCGGTCGCACCGCCGGACAGACTGGCGCTCAGCATTATCACCGGTGATGAAAAAATGCTCATGCAGGCGCCGGGCATCGGCAAGAAGATTGCACAGCGCATTGTACTTGAGCTGCGCGACAAGATGAGCAAGGAGCAGCTGGAGACCGCATCTGCAGCGTCTCCGGTGGCGACAGCCGCCGTTTCCGGCGGTGTCAACCACACGCAGGAGGCAGTCGCGGCGCTTATGGTGCTCGGCTATACGCAGGCAGAGGCGCTGCACGCAATGGAGGGTCTGGATGCTGCCGGCATGGAGGCGGACGAGATCATCCGTCAGTGCTTGAAAAAGCTGGTCAAGTCCTGATTCTGGACGATAAAAGCCTGATCAAGTAGGGGAGTGTACCTTTGAGTATTGAATTTTCTGGCGGCATGACGGATGATGAGCGCATCATCTCCACCCGCCAGCTCAGCGAGGACGAGACCGAGAATTCGCTCCGTCCGAAATCCATGGCGGACTATATCGGTCAGAAAAAAGCCAAGGAAAACCTGAGCATTTACATACAGGCCGCGAAAATGCGCGGTGAATCGCTCGACCATACGCTGCTGTACGGTCCGCCGGGTCTGGGCAAGACCACGCTCGCGGGCATCATTGCCGCAGAAATGGGCGTGAATATCCGTGTTACGAGCGGTCCGGCAATCGAAAAAGCGGGAGATTTGGCGGCTTTATTGACAAATCTCTCAGAGAATGATATTTTGTTTATTGACGAGATTCATCGTCTCGACCGTGCGGTAGAGGAGATTCTCTATCCCGCGATGGAGGACTATGCACTCGATATCATCATCGGCAAGGGGCCTTCGGCGCGCTCGATCCGTATCGACCTGCCGAAATTTACGCTCATCGGCGCGACTACGCGTGCCGGTCAGATGACCAGTCCGCTGCGTGACCGCTTCGGCGTCATGCTTCGTCTGGAACTGTATTCGCCGGAGGAGCTGTGCGGTATTGTTGAACGCTCGGCAGGTATTCTTAATGTACCGTGCGAGCACGAGGGCGCATTCGAGATTGCGCGCCGCAGCCGCGGTACGCCGCGAATCGCCAACCGGCTTCTGCGCCGTGTGCGAGACTTCGCACAGGTAATCGGCACCGGTACGATTGACAGAAAAAGTGCCGACATTGCGCTTCGTGCACTCGAGATTGATGAGTTAGGTCTGGATAATGTAGACCGCAGGATGCTCAAAAGCATCATTCAGAACTACGGCGGCGGTCCGGTCGGACTGGACACGCTGGCTGCGACCATCGGTGAAGAAGCGATCACCTTGGAAGATGTTTATGAGCCGTATCTCATGCAGATTGGCTTTCTCAGCCGCACGCCGCGCGGACGTTGCGTGACGCTGCAGGCTTACCGTCATTTGAATCTGGAACCGGCGGACGGACAGCAAATGCTGTAATTCAATCGTTTTCCCGCCTTTATCATATAAGAAAGTTAGGTGTTTCATTTGGGTAGATATTTTGGAACAGACGGCGTTCGCGGTGTTGCGAACTCGGAACTTGATGCACTGCTGGCGTTCAAGATCGGCGCGGCAGCGGCATACGCACTTACGCAGGAGTCTGCACACGGCCGCAAGGCGAAGCTGCTGATCGGCAAGGACACCCGCGTATCCTCGGATATGCTGGAGAACGCGCTGGTCGCGGGCATCTGCTCGGTTGGCGCGGATGTAGAGCTGCTCGGCGTTATCCCGACGCCGGCGGTCGCTTTCCTCACCATCAAGCACAAGGCAGATGCGGGTATTGTCATTTCCGCAAGCCACAACTCCTTTGAGTACAATGGCATCAAGATTTTTGCAGGCAACGGCTACAAGCTGCCGGACGAAACCGAGGCAAGAATTGAGGACCTGATCGACGATTTCGAGTCTATTCCGAAGATGACCCACGAGAAGATCGGCCGTGTACTCAAAAGCGAGATTGACCCGGTAGTCGAGTACACCGACCATCTTGCAGATACCATCAAGGGCGACCTGTCCGGTCTGCGCGTGGCGGTGGACTGTGCAAACGGTTCCTCCTCCACAACGGTGGAGCGCCTCATGCGCCTGGTCGAGTGCAAGGCGGAAATCCGTTTCTATGAGCCGGACGGCATCAACATCAACGATAACTGCGGCTCCACCCATCTCGGTCAGCTGAAGGAGCGCGTCCGCTCGGGCAATTTTGATCTTGGCGTTGCCTTTGACGGTGATGCGGATCGCTGCCTGATCGTAGACGAGACCGGCGAGGAGCTGGACGGCGACCGCATTATGGCAGTCTGCGCGGCGCACATGAAGAAGGAAGGCAAGCTGCGCGGCGGTGCATTTGTTGCCACCATTTTGTCCAACATGGGCCTGCACGCCTACGCCGATAAGAACGGCATGAAGATCGAGTGCTCCAATGTAGGTGACCGCTATGTGCTCGAAATGATGCTCAAGAAGGGCTACATTCTGGGCGGCGAGCAGTCCGGACACGTTATTTTTCTTGAGTATGCGTCCACCGGTGACGGTGAGCTGACTGCATTGCAGTTTATGTCTATCCTCAAGGCGAGCGGCAAGAAGTGCTCGGAGATCGCAGCTGAGGTTGAGCCGTGGCCGCAGTTGATGATCAATGTCAAGGTGCCGAACGATAAGAAGGCTACCCTGCAGCAGCTGCCCGAGGTCAAGGCGGCTATCGATGCGGCTTCCGCAGAGCTGGGCAATAACGGCCGAATCCTGGTTCGCCCGTCCGGTACGGAGGCGCTTGTGCGCGTCATGGTAGAGGGCACGAACAGTGAGCAGGTAGATACTTTGGCAAAAAAGGTTGCCAAAGTCATCGAGTCTGTTGTATAATATAGAAGAGCCAACGGGAGTGGGTGTGGTTTGCACACCCACTTTCTGCATTCTGAACAGGGAGGTGGGAGCATTTGCGCACAATTCCATAACATGCTAAGCGCCAGAACTGCGGTGCAGCCGGTATCGCAGTTGACGAGGAAAGGGTTAATCGAAAGTATTCGGCGGGTGCCCTTCGGTCACAAGTGGGTTGATCGTCAGCAGGCTGTTAAAACATACGGGCGACCGTATCGACAGAGCAGTTATGCGTAACGCACTATTTTTATACCCAAAATTAGAAATTCACCGCATATATTGAGGTAAGGCAATACGGAATAATTAAACAAGAGCGATTTGTGAGAGAGTTTTGCGGACCGACAAGGCGCGACCGGAGTTCGTGCAAGAAGCCACAGCTTTCATTGTTCCGTGCTGCCTAAGGCTCATGCTGAAATGTTGCGGAAGATATGTTATATTTACCGTTGCAAAGGAGTATTATTTTATGTGTGGAATCGTTGGATTCACCGGACGCGAGAACGCGCTTCCGATTCTCATCAAGGGTCTGTACAGTCTGGAATACCGTGGCTATGACTCTGCTGGTGTGGCTGCCTTCACGAAGGACGGTCTGCGCGTTGTCAAGGCGCGCGGCCGCATTGCAAACCTTGAGGAGAAGATCAAGGAGGAAGGCGGCGACATGTACTGCACCTGCGGTATCGGCCACACCCGCTGGGCAACGCACGGCGAGCCGTCCGACCGCAATTCGCATCCGCATCTGGGCGGCAAGGGCAAGGTAGCAGTTGTACACAACGGCATTATCGAGAACTACAAGGAGCTGCGTGAGCGTCTGGAGGCACACGGCTACGAGTTTAAGTCCGAGACCGATACGGAGACTGTCGCGCACCTCGTGGACTATCTGCACACCGGCAAGCAGGAGGATCTGGCAAAGACCGTTCTGCAGGCCGTGCAGCGTCTGCGCGGCTCTTACGCACTGGGCGTAGTCTCGATGGATAACACGCAGGAGATCGTTGCTGCACGCCGCGGCAACCCGCTGGTTATCGGTATCGGTGAGGGCGAGAACATGATCGCATCCGATATTACCGCTATTATCAATCGCACCAAGCGTTACATTATTCTGGATGATAACGAGGTTGCAATCGTTCGCCCGGACAGCGTAGTTGTCATGAACGAGTTCGGCGATACGGTAGAGAAGGAAATCATGACCGTAACGTGGGATATGTCCGCAGCGGAAAAGGGCGGCTACCAGCACTTTATGCTCAAGGAGATCATGGAGCAGCCCAAGGCAGTTGCCGATACGGTTAAGCCGCGTATCAAAAACGATGCGGTTGTATTCGAGGACAACGGTCTGACCGACGAGCGTCTGCGTGAGATCGAGCATATCCATATCATCGGCTGCGGCTCTGCACTGCACGCAGGCATGGTCGGCAAGCGCGTGATTGAGGCAATGTGCCGCATTCGCTGCACGGCAGAGGTTGCCAGCGAGTTCCGTTATGAGAACCCGATCATCGGCAAAAAGGATATGTGCATCGTTATCAGCCAGTCCGGCGAGACGGCGGATACGCTGGCTGCCATGCGTCTGGCCAAGCAGGCAGGTGCGTTCACGATTGCGATCGTAAATGTCGTTTCCTCGACGATTGCGCGCGAAGCAGACGGTGTGCTGTATACCTGGGCCGGCCCGGAGATTTCGGTTGCGACAACCAAGGCATATTCCGCACAGCTGTCCGCTCTGTACCTCATCTCGGTTAAGATCGCGCGTGTGCGCGGCCTGATTTCCATCGGTGATGAGCGTGCGCTGTGCGCTGAGCTGCAGCGTCTGCCGGAGTGCATCGAGCAGACCCTGAAATGCCAGTCGGATATGCAGCGTATCGCTACGCTGTATGCAAACCGCTCGAGCGTGTTCTTCCTTGGCCGCGGGCTGGACTATGCCGCCGCGCTCGAGGCTTCGCTCAAGCTGAAGGAAATTTCCTATATTCATTCGGAGGCGTATGCTGCCGGTGAGCTTAAGCACGGCACCATTTCTCTGATCGAGGAGGGTACTCTGGTTGTTGCTCTGGCAACGCAGCCGGCACTGTTTGAGAAAACAGTCTCCAATATCCGTGAGGTTGTAGCGCGCGGCGCAAGCGTCGTGCTCGTCACCACGGACGATTTCACCGGGGACGAGTCGGTCTGCCAGCACATCGTGCGCCTGCCGAAGTGCCTGTATGAATTTTCCGCTTCGCTTTCGATTATTCCGATGCAGCTTTTGGCATACTATATCGCAGTGGAGCGCAACTGTGATGTCGATAAGCCGCGCAACCTGGCAAAGTCGGTAACTGTAGAGTAAAACGTTAATAATATTGTCATAATTGCATAAAAACGGAAGCGCGTTTTTGTGTGATATCGGTAAAGATGACAATCGTTTCTTGACATTTCCAATTCTACCGCGTATAATAGCTATTGACATGAGAAATGATTATCAAATACAGCCATCGAACGGGATTTCGGATGAAAAGCTGTGCCGTCTGGCGCGGCAGGGAGACGGACCCGCGATGGAGAATCTGATCCGTCGTTATACCCGTCTGGTCAAGACCTGTGCGCGGCCCTACTTTCTGGCAGGCGCCGATGCAGAGGATTTGATGCAGGAGGGGATGCTCGGGCTGCTGAATGCCGTCCGGGAGTACGACGAGAGCAAGGGCGCACCCTTTGGAGCGTTTGCACGGTTGTGCATCACGCGGAAGATTTATTCCGCAGTGAAGGCGGCAGCGTCGCTCAAGCACGACCCGCTCAATCAGTCCATGTCAATCGATCGACCTCTGTTTGAAGACCTTGCGGAATCGCGTACCCGGGTAACTGCACCGAATGGTGATCCTGAATCGCTTGTTATCGGCAATGAGGAGAGGGAAGAGCGGAAAAAGAAGCTCTACTCGCTTTTGTCTGAATTTGAGGCACAGGTTTTGACGTTGTTTTTGGACGGCTTATCGTATGAAGAGATGTCCGAAGCGCTGCACAAACCAATCAAATCTGTGGATAATGCCGTCCAGCGCATCAAGCGAAAATCGGCAGCCATTAAACCTATTTAGGCGATAGCAGGCGCAGTGTCTGTACGCATATATTTCAAGTTTCCCGAGGGAACAGTATCAAAGAGAGGTAAAAACCATGTACGAAGACAAGACTTTAGTATGCAAGGAATGCGGTAAGGAGTTCGTGTTCACCGCTGGCGAGCAGGAGTTTTACGCAGAGCGCGGTTTCCAGAACGAGCCGCAGCGCTGCAAGTCCTGCCGCGATGCGCGCAAGAATGCTGCACGCGGTCCGCGTGAGTTCTTCACCGCTACCTGTGCTGCTTGCGGCGGCGAGGCTCGCGTTCCGTTCGAGCCGAAATCTGACCGCCCGGTATATTGCAGCGAGTGCTTCGCAAAGATGCGTGAGCAGTGATACCGTAACGGTAAAAAATCAATAAATGACACGTTAAAAGTGCCAGTAATGACTTCTCGTTGCTGGTGCTTTTTTCTTTGCCCAAAAGAAAGGAATCAGCAAGGGAATGTATGTGTTCCGAAAAATGATAAAGAAATGAAGAATCGAATCCGCAGGCGATGGGCGGCTTGCGGCAAAAGAAAACCTCTGCTCAAAATGAGCAGAGGGGATCTTTTTGATTTTAAGCAATAATGTCGTATCCCAGAATCAAGCCACGTTTCTGCCGATCGTCAAGGTCAGCAATAGCGGCATCAATACTGGGAAATAAGCAGGGGCAGATATGGCCTTTGCTAAGATTCACAAAGCTGTACATGTTTGTTCCCTTGTGGGGGAGCAGAAGTACGTCCAGCGTTTCGTTGCGCTTGAAAATGCAGAAATGCATAGAGAAGAGCCTCCTTTACTTGGTTTCGTTGATGGTAAGCAGCTCTTCGATCGTCTCTTTCTGCCGGCCAAGAAAGCTGAGATAGAAACTGTCAGAAACGGAAAATGCGATGAATGCTGCGTGCAGCAGAAGGACTCCGATATGTATGAGAAGAATTATGATCTCTGCGATGTTCATATTTTTTGATGTGTAAAAGGCATAGGCGGGATTGGTAAACAGCAGATAAAAGTCCCGTAAGATAAGCACACTAACCGGAATCAGGGCGAACGATAAGGCAATCCAAACGCGGGTGTCTTTCTTAAGAACCTCGTACAAATGCAGAATATCGGCGTGCTTGGTTTCCAGTTCCTCGCGCGAAAAGCGGGAATAGTAATCCAAGTCACATAGTTTCTGGTACTTAATGAATTCGGCTGCGCCGTTTTCATCGGACTTTGATGGTATATTGCTGGGCATAGGCGATAACTCCTGTAAATCGGGGTAGTTCTTGATAAAAAGAAAAGGAAGACTCTAAAGAGCCTTCCTTTCAGGTCGCAGGCCTCACAGACTTCTGCGACACTAATCACTATAAGCAGTATAGCATAGCAAATGCCGGCCTGTAAAGCGCCGAGAAAGGCTTTATTGTTCAGACGGTATTATTCCCGCATTGTCGAAAGCAGCGTTACGCTGGTCAGCACAACATCCGCCTGCGGCGGCTGAGGAGGAGACCAGATGTTAGGGCGAACGGCCTGAAGATGGTTATTTACGATCAGGTTCTTTCCGAGCGACTGCTGCAGTTCAACGATGTCTGCCGTTGTCAACTCGTGATCGCGGATGATGTTGGTTTCGCCAAAGCCCTTAACAGGGTTCTGTTTTGCAACATAAACGGTGTAGGCGTAGCCGATATAGTAGAGATAGTTCATGAGCGGTTACCTCTTTATATGTTGACTTGTGCTCACATTGAGCAGAGGTTAGTGCCAAACCCTCAGCGTTTTGAGGGCTTGGAAGAAGATAAAATTACATGGTACTCAAACATGTCAATCTATCTATCAAGAGAGCGTCTGGTTTTGGAAGAAGATAAAATTACATGGTACTCAAACTCAAAAAGGCCTCGTCTGATTGGCCCGACTGTTTGGAAGGCGGAAGGAATTACAGGGTTCTCAAGCCTTTATCATGCGCCCAAATTCCTCGTCCGCGATTTGAAGGGGAATAGCATTACAGAGTTCCCGAACGCACCTGATTGGCAAGCTGCCGGAAGATAAGGTTTGGAAGAAGGTAAAATTACATGGTTCTCAAACTCGAAAAACTGTTCCGAATGTTGCACTGTGGGTTTGGCAGACGTGAAATTACATGGCTCAAACCGGATTTTTTGATGTGCCGATGAATTTCCAGCTTGGAAGGGTGAATTACATGGTACTCAAACGCACAGAAATATACAGGAAACAATGAATTTGGTTTGGAAGAAGATGAAATTACAGGGTACTCAAACGGAAAAAATCTTCATATAGCTTGATTTTATGGTTTGGAAGAAGATATTACATGGTACTCAAACAGGGGTGTCCCCTTACAAGCCGGGGTCTTTGGTTTGGAAGAAGATAAAATTACATGGTACTCAAACTCGTGCTGCTACCGATCCACTCGTTTTGGAGAAGAAAAAGCTACATGGTACTCAAACCAGATTTTTTTGATGTGCCGATAAATTTCCAGCTTGGAAGGGTGATTGCAGGATTCTCAAACAAGCACTCTGCGTGGCTGCTCTGGCCTTATGGCTTGGAGGGGAATAGAATTGCAGGGTTCTCAAATCTTTTGCGAAGGAGGAAACGGCGTCCACGCGATTGGGAAGGGAATAGAATTGCAGGGTGCTCAAACGACGCCGCCATCTGAAGCAAACAAAGCAATGTTTTGGAAGCGAAAGAATTGCAGGGTACTCAAACGAGTGTGTGGTCGCGCTGACAATGTTTTGTGGTTTGGAAGGAGATAAAATTACAGGGCTCTCAATTAGACTTTCTCTAACGGAAGTTGAGTGCATAAAAGCTTTGGAAGTAAAAGAAATTACAGGGTACTCAAACTCGGTAACATGCCAAAGGCAACAGTCGATATCCAGCCTTCAGATTTTAGGTTTGGATGGGGGAGAAATTACATGGTACTCAAACTCGTGCTGCTACCGATCCACTCGTTTTGGAGAAGAAAAAGCTACATGGTACTCAAACCAGGAGGGTGGACTACCGAGTTAGAAGAAGATAAAATTGCAGGGTTCTCAAACAACGCCGCCATCAGAAGCAAACAAAGCAATGCTTTGGAAGCGAAAGAATTGCAGGGTACTCAAACGATTGACTTACGGAGATAGGTTTAGAAGAAGATAAAATTGCATGATACTCAAACCATAGATTACCACGGCGGAAGTGCTTTGGAAAAGAGTAAATTACATGGTTCTCAAACGATGTACAATATCGCTCCTAAGTCGCCACCTTGGGTTGGAAGAAAGTAAAATTACAGGCCATTCAAATAAGAGAGAAAAATTGCAAGGCTCTCAAGAAGGGTACCCAAAGGGTCCAAATTAAAAACTCGAATCACAAACGCTTGGTCGCAAGAGGAGATAGACTTGTGCTCACAATGAGCAGAAGATAAAATTACATGGTACTCAAACGAGGAACAGCAGTCAACTTGCGGAAGTCTCGGTTTGGCAGAAGATAAAATTACATGGCACTCAAACTCAAAAATGCCTCGTCTGATTGGCCCGACTGTTTGGGAGGCGGAAGAAATTACAGGGTTCTCAAACATCATGCCATTCTCTTATCCGCGCCTAATCGTTTTGGAAGCAGAAGAAATTGCATAGGGCTCAAACACGACCGTGTCTCGTGCTACACAAAGGTTTGGTTTGGGAGTATAAGAAATTGCATGGTACTCAAATGGACATAGAGAAATCCACACACCCCTCAATGGTTTAGAAGAAGATGAAATTACATGGTACTCAAACGCGCTGATCGCTCCGCTGCACATGCCTTACGGTTTAGAAGAAGATAAAATTACATGGTACTCAAACACACACTCAGGTGTAACAGTCGGCAGGTGGTTTAGAAGAAGATGAAATTACATGATACTCAAACACACAGAAATATACAGGAAACAACGAATTTGGTTTGAAAGAAGGTAAAATTACATGGTACTCAAACGCGTCGTTTCTACATAAAGCAGCATATCTCGGGTTGGAAGGAAGTAAATTGCAGGGTGCTCAAACATCACCAAAGAGCCTCAGCGTTGTAAGGAAGCAAAATTACATGATGCTCAAACCTTGCATCCGTTGAAAATCACGAATGTACAGGTTTAGAAGAAGATAAAATTGCATGGTTCTCAAACTGAGATGGTTCACCTGTACTACGCTACAAATACAAGAAATTGCAGGGCACTCAAACTCAAGAGACTCAGTCAGACGCACGACATCGGGTTTGGAAGAAGATAAAATTACATGGTACTCAAACACATGCTACACTTTGATGAAAAATTACAGAGCCCTCAAATTCGGTAACACGGTCCTACGGCGCTTTGGAGAAGGGTAAAATTACATGGTACTCAAACATATCTTGTATGGCAAATAAGATCAGCCCACTTTGAAGAAGAGTAAAATCGTATGGTTCTCAAATAAACAGGGCCTAATATTTTTGCGTACATTTCTACTTGAAAGGCACAAAGAAATCGTAGGAGCACTTGTGCTCACTTTGAGCAGAGGTCGATGAGAAACTCTCAGCGTTTTGAGGGTTTAGAAGAAGATGAAATTACATGGCACTCAAACGTCGTCATTGGTTGCCAAAAGGGACTGGCAGGTTTAGAAGAAGATGAAATTACATGGCACTCAAACCAGCATAGCCCGCAACTCGTGAACCGTGTAGGTTTGGCAGAGGATAAAATTACATGATACTCAAACAACTCGTACAGCTGCTTAAAGAAATAAGTCAGTTTGGAAGAAGGTAAAATTACATGGTACTCAAACCAGACCATAGCCGGACGGAGAAGGTTTGGAAGAAGATAAAATTACATGGTTCTCAAACAATTCAGTTCCATTTATATGTTACACACTCGATTTGGAGGGATGTGAAATTGCAGGGTGCTCAAACAGATATCCACTATATTGTCAAGTCTTTTAAGGTTTGGAAGGGTGTGAAATTGCAGGGTACTCAAACATCAAAAAATCAAAGAGCCGCTGTTTTGTAAGGAAGCAAAATTACATGGTGCTCAAGCCCTACAGCCGTTAAAAATCACGAATGTGCAGGTTTGGAAGAAGATAAAATTGCAGGGTTCTCAAACTTGCTATTGCGCTGCAAAGACAAAGAAATTGCAGGGCACTCAAACATTTACTGGCTGATCGTTACGGCAGCAAAGGGTTTGGCAGAAGATAAAATTACATGATTCTCAAACTTTTTCATTGTTATTCCCGCTTTGGAGAAGGGCAAAATTGCATGGTTCTCAAATAAACCAGTGGACAAGCTGCGCCCAATGGAGCTTTGGAAGAAGAGTAAAATTACATGGTACTCAAACGAACAAGAGCGCCTATCTCCGCAAAATGGCAGTTTAAAAGAAGATGAAATTACATGGTTCTCAAACAAGCAAGATTTCGTCCGAAAACGGAACAAAGCTTTGGAAGAAGAGTAAAATTGCATGATTCTCAAACATGTACCATAACATCATCAGCATCATCCTGGGTTTGGAGGAGTGTGAAATTACATGGTACTCAAACACATGCTACACTTTCTAGCCAGAACACACTTGGAAGCGGAAGAAATTGCAGAATTCTCAAACAAGGATGTAGGCGGTTTTGCTTTGTAATTATTATACCATATCCTGATAGAAAAGCAAACATTTGTTCTATTCGTTTGAGAGCAGAAAAGGGTGAAGTTTAGGATGTGCTTCACAGAGAATGTAGATATTCCCTGATAAAGAATGATAAAAATGATTATGTGAGAACTAAAAAACAGAATTTAAGAAACAAAAAGGAAAACGTATATGATTTATTATGATGATTTTAGAGCTTTTGCAAAAGAGCATGAAGATGAAATTTTCGAGTATTTCGTTCGAGATGGAGAAGATGCTGCGCAGTATGGCACGATCATGGAGGTAGTGCCGCTGCCGGACGCAGATTTTCTGATTGGCTTCAATGCATGGACAGCATGCTATAACGATAAGGATTTCAGGCTGTACCAGCAAGATGATCTCGAATATTATAAGCTGAGCGAGATTCGTCTGAGTATCTATCCGGATTTCGAAGCAGCAAGAGCACCGCTAATTGGATAAGAATAAAACGCGGATAGAACAATCGGAATGGAGGGTATGAATGCGATTTTGTCAACTACCCCGACCCTAAAGGGTTGAGACTGTTGGCAATTAAACATATCAAGTGGTGGATGCCTATGATAACCGATGGCTGGCACAAACTTGCCGAGGAACAGCCGGAAGAAGGCCAGAGAGTCTTAGCAATGAGTTCACATGGAAGGTATCCGATGCGATATGGAAACGCTTCTTTACTATGTCTGAACCTCAATTCGAGCCCTTCGTCTGGGAGGTCGTATATTGGATCGAAATGCCTGCGCTGCCGCCTGATGTAAAATTCAAATACAGGCTTTACTTGAAAGACTTTCAAGTAATTTACAAGTAGTTTCAAGTAGAAGCTGCTTTCCGCCAATGACTTGCATTGGCTTTGATAAAGAAATGAAAATGAAATGCTGTTGCCCGTCCTCAGATGCGACAGGAGGACGGGCAATGTGACGAATGTGAAATTTAACTACTGAAGATTAGAAACGCTTACAGCGCATTGTAGCGCTTATTTATCCCACGCCTCAGGAGCCGCCCCCGCCATCACCACCATCGATGCCAGCAGTGCACAAGGCGATACCGTAACGATAAAAATCAATCTGCAATGCCTATTGCTTATATGGGCATCGGAACCCGAGCGCATAGAATCATAACAATAATACCAATCAGTATAGTTACGATAAAAATAATGCATGCAATCTCAATTTTATATTCTTCTTTGTGCAGTTTGAACGCTGCAATGAGAACAATTGCACTTGCAAGTGCGATAATACCTATTCCTTTCCATAACCATGAAAGTTCATGTATTAACTGCATTGTGGTCACTTCCTTTCTGAAATCTTGTAGAAAAAATATGGGATAGGATCACCCTACGTGTGTGGTGGAAAGACTTAAAATTATCCCGGTAACAATGGTCCATATTAGCCATCTACATTTATAAATACCGAAAATCTGGTTTTTGTAACACAAGAACAAATTGCATAAAAAACTCCGTCTAACCGCAAGGGTATAGATGGAGTAGGAATTTTCGGTTGTGTGGGTGTTAATTTGACTGAGGGATATGCAGTATTTTGGCGGTTTCAAGCCATGCGATTTCATTGGACTCCAGCTCTTTGATGGCCTCAAGGCGAGTATCTCCTTGAGCGACACAGCCTTTCAGGTGCAGGCTCTTGGCGATCCAGACACGATGCCCATTGACGCTCTCACGGCTTATGGCGTAGGGATACAACATGAAGAACAGCTCCTTTAGCAATAAAAACGGATTCATATGATAAGGTGTAGCACAAGGCACGAGAACAGAACAAGAATACCCACAAAAGTTGTTGCCATTCCTGTGAGAAAACATCCCATAGTCAAAGAACCAGGAGAGGATTTGCTCGAGTCTTCAATTAGAAACGCAGCAAGTAGAAGGACGAGCCCAAAACAAAGCAAAAAGCGCCTGCATGAATGTTAAGAGGGATTATCATTTAGAGTTCTCCTTGTTTATGCAGATTTTGAAAGTAGAGGATTTTGCATAGGTCTCAAACTGGGGTACTTGCACTTCTTCCGCCGACAGCGGTTTGGATATATTTCGTTTTACATAGGTCTCAAATTTCTACCCTAAAAAACCCGAGGTTTGGAAGCATCTCGTTTTACATAGGTCTCAAACTATGATCCAACACGGCATTATGTTTAAAGGCATCCTGTTTTGCATAGGCCTCAAACGCAAAAAGCCAACCTAACGGTGGAGGGCAGGGCTCAAAAGCCAGTCCAAAAGACTTTTACATATAAGAGAAAGGTCTTAATCTTTCCGAGTAGCTTTGTTGTAATCAGCCTGTCCAGCCGCAATAACAGCGGTCACGCAAACGACCGTTGCGAAAAGACACAGGCCAGCAATAATGCCGATGATAAACAAAGAAATCGCCTCCTATATAAGCAAAAATGGTTGTGAATTTACAAGGTTAAGTCACTCAAACGCGCGTAGCGGTACGGGATAGCCGCTGAAAGAGGTTCGACATAAGGCTCAAACCCTGATGGAACGGATATTTCATATCCGGTTGGAGGTAGATAGTTTTACATAGATCTCAAATCATCTTGTTCAAAGGGGAGTTTAAAAATAGGTCTCAAACGGCGGTCTTGACATAGCTTTCGGTAAGTTAGAGGTATCTGTTTTACATAGGGCTCAAAGGAGGCGAGTAATTTTACATAGGTATCAAACTGAAAAAATTATTCCATGCTCTCAATGATCCTTTTAGAGGTATAGGTGATTTTAGATAGGACTCAAATGACCGGTTTGAACGGTGATAACAGGATAAATGATTTCACATAGGTCTCAAACTGGCAGTTCCAGAATCTGTTGCTAAAGCCGGTTTTAGAGGTGGACCGTTTTACATAGATCTCAAACCAACAGAAGTCAATGTAATCACCGCCAAAGGCTTTAGAAGTAAATGATTTTACATAAGTCTCAAACTAATCTTCGAATGCCGTTATCGGGCAACTTGTTTTGAAAGTATTTAATTTTACATAGGTCTCAAACGTATAAACAAGCTATAAGAGGATGATAGGAGTTTTGTTGGTATGTTGTTTTACAGAGGGCTCAAACCTACTATTAGTCAACCAAAAGCATCTTAACAGCTGGTTTCATACAACCCCGTAGAATCAACGTACTTAACATCGTTATATCCCTGCTTTGCTAACTCCATTCCCAGCTTAACAGCCTTAATGAAGTCCTTTTCGTCGAACAGATCTCGACCAATTACCGCATCTTCGGGGCATTCATTTAGATTCCATGCCGAAAACACCATATTGTCGTTCTGATCGAAAAGGGAAACGCCAACAGCAAAGTCTAAGTCGTCTGTCTGGTATTCGGCATTAAATTGGTATGTCTTCTTCGTCGGAATCGCTCCTTGTGATGGAATTGAGAGGTAGATAATTTTCACATAGGGCTCAAACTCCCTTCGACTTTGTCGATTTGGCGAAAGTTTTGGGTGTGAGTGATTTTACATAGGTCTCAAACCACGCTGCTAAAATGCATGTGATTAGGCCTCAAACCGCAAGAACGGCAGCTACATTACCGATCAGGGTTTGGAGGTATATGGTTTCACATAGGTCTCAAACCGGGATCTTTGGATTGATAGTGGGCGAGGTTTGGAGATATCGTATTTACATAGGTCTCAAACTCAGCAGAGGTCTGTAAGCCCGTCACCTTTTGGTTGGAGGTAGGTAGTTTTACACAGGCCTTAAACTGTGGGTAACACAGTCGGCAGGTTTCAAGGGAGTTAGAGGTTTTGATTCTACATAGGGCTCAAACAAGCGACAAGCTATTTTTGATGAACCTTCACCCCTAACGGTTTTCCCTTATAGAGGTGGTATCTTTGGCGGGTATTTTGTTTTACTCCGCTCACATATTTTCATGGAGACATTCATCGCCGCAATAACAACGCATCGCAAGTGTACCTTTACTATGACGATTGATGATTTCAAATGCCGTATGCGTGGGCATCTCTATAATCCAGAATCCATTGCGGCAATAGCTCTTCGGCGGAAGATAACCGAATTCGAAGAGATCTTGTTTAATAGTCTCAACTTCAGCTTCGGAATCACACATGCTTAAAGGCCAAATGACCAGTGTGTTGCGGTTAGCGAAATTAGACTTTAGATATGAACGAAGCATATCGTCAATGGTTACATGTTCTAATTTCATAATAGCCTTCTTTCTTTGAACGCAACATTTGCTTTGTAATTATTATACCATATTCTAGTGAAAAAGCAAACAATTGTTCGATACCCGGACTTATGCAGTTTTTGCATTAGCGAAAGGGAAGTGAACTGTGATATACTACAAAATTTGCGTCAGAATCGCTAGTATGGCAGGGGACAAGTAGTTCGGAAAGAACCCTTACTCTTACCCGTATCGTGCCTCATACGCCGTCTACACGTCGCTGCAGCCTATTCCATTTTGCACTTAGCAGGGTTGACATTGGTATGGTATAATGCAGGGTTTGGGCACTTTTTTATTTGTTCGGAGCAAAAATAGTCTTCAAATAAGAAAGAGAAAAGAGGTGTGAAAAATGAGAAAAATGGTCTATCTCCCATATGTTCGTTTTGAGCAGGAAGAAGGAGAAGGTCGAGGCTGGCATGGAACAGAGTTCATGCCGGACTGTCTCTATTAGGTTGCAGATGCTTGATACTGCGCAGGTGGAATACCGGAAACTGAGCGAGGTTCATCTGCAGTGTCGTGTAGACGATAATCAGCCTGAGTGATTGGGCAAAAAGAAAACCTCTGCTCATATTGAGCAGAGGAGTGTAGAATGGCATTAAGCCTTTGAATCAGGAAACGCCATATGCATATGTATTTCAATACTATCAAGGTACTGGCATATTGATTTATTGAAATTTTTGTAATCGGCTTCTGTGAATTTGTCATTACGTTCCACGCACACATCAATAAACTGCAATTGATTGTGAAATATTACCTCTATGCGAGCCTTTACAAGTCTGGATGCACCCCGGATGATCAGAGTGTTGCTTTCTTCAAGATTTAAAATATCATCTACACACGATATTTCTGCGCGTTTTGGAGAAGCAAAACCAGCAAGAAGAATTTCGCCATCAATAAGATCCGGATACATACAAAGAGCAGCCTTACAAATATTCATCCAGCCTACGCCGTAAGCTAGTTTCCAACTGGATATAAGCCAAGGCCCCTCAGCTTTTACGCCTAACAAAACCATAGTAACACTCCGTGGAATCACTCCCACATATGTGGGGAAAATTGCTTTGTAATTATTATACCATATTCCAGCGAAAAAGCAAATTTGTTCCATTTATAGGTGGGAGAAAATGCCAACCGTTTCTCGGTATCGGTTGAACGCGGAACGCCAGAACGATGGGGTTTTAACGTGTCATTTGTATGGTTTTTAACGTGTGGAATACAAGCAGTGATATTGTAACGCTAAAAAGTCATAAAATGACACGATAAAAAGTGTCGGTAATGAAATCCTCATTACCGGCACTTTTTTATTTGTCCGGAGCAAAAATAGTCCTCAAATAAGAAAGGGAAAAGAGGTGTGAAAAAATGAAAAAAATGGTCTATCTCCCATATGTTCGTTTTGAGCAGGAAGAAGGGGAAGCGGAGGGTATCGGCTGGTACTTTACGCAGTATAATGCCGAAACTGGAGAAGGTCGAGGCTGGCACGGAACAGAGTTCATGCCGGACTGTCTCTTTGAAACGAAATGCGAGGGCGGCGAACCGGAAACAAAGTTCTTTGATGTGAATACCAATGAGCCGATCAAGCAGTGGAGTTGGCCGGAACCGCCGGATGACAATGCGTTCACGAACTATGGCTCGCTGGATGAGTTTGTAGCGAATAATTCGCAGAAGGTGTTCCGTGTTGTTGACCTCCTCAATGAGATCCGCCTGACAAGCTGCCAAGAAGACATGGGATATGCGTTGTACCCTCTATCCACACCAAATTAAAAATAGCCCATCTCGTCGCAAATCTTGACAAAATCCGCAAAAACCGATACAATATAAAGGCTAAAAAGGAATTTCGGCTCCTGCTCTGACGGCGGGAGCCTTTTTGGAGGAAAACCATATGCAACTCACATTATGCTGCCCGACCCTGTTCGGGCTGGAAGGCATCGTTGCGGACGAGCTGCGCTTCGGCGGCAGGCTGACCGACGTGCACGCGGAAAACGGCCGCGTGCTGTTCACCGGTGACGAGAACACGCTCGCATGGGCGAACCTGAACCTGCGGTGCGCCGAGCGCGTGCTCATCCGCATCGGCACATTCAAAGCCAAAACGTTCGATCAGCTGTTCGAGGGCGTAAAAGCACTCCCGTGGGAGCAGTTCATTCCGGCGGACGGCGCATTTCCGGTCAAGGGTCACAGTCTGGACTCTGCGCTGCACTCCATCCCGGACTGCCAGAAGATCATCAAAAAGGCAGTTGTATCGCGCCTGGGCGCAAAGTACGGTCAAACCTGGTTTGACGAGATCGGTGAAAAATATCAGATTCAGTTCGCCATCATGCACGACGTAGCCGAGCTATACCTCGATACCTCGGGCGCCGGTCTGCACAAGCGCGGCTACCGCGCCAACAGCAACGCGGCGCCGCTCCGTGAGACGCTGGCGGCGGCTATGGTCAAGCTGGCGCGCTGGCGCGGACGCGACCCGTTCCTCGACCCGTTTTGCGGCTCGGGCACGATTGCGATTGAGGCGGCCATGATCGCGCAGCGCCGTGCGCCCGGTCTGCTGCGCCGCTTTGATGCGGAGAAGTGGAGCTGCTTTGACAAGTCGGTCTGGCAGCAGGCGCGCGAGAGTGCGCTCGACCTTGCCCAGCCGGACGCTAAATTCGATATCGTCGGCAGCGACATCGACCCGGACTGCGTGCAGCTGTCCATCGAGAACGCGCGCAAGGCCGGTGTAGCCAACACGGTGTTTTTCGAGCGCGCGGACGCGACCAAGCGCGATTACAGCAATGCGGGCGTACTGTTTGCCAATCCGCCGTACGGTGAGCGTCTGCTGGACTTGCAGCAGGCGGAAAAGCTGTACGCCGACCTCGGCAGAGCGACGAAAAACAGCCCGATGAAGCAGTATCTGCTCAGCTCGGATCCGCTGTTCGAGCGCTGCTACGGCCGCAAGGCGGATAAGCGCCGCAAGCTGTACAACGGCATGATCAAGTGCGAGCTGCATATGTATTTTAAAGACCCGTCTGCATCGAACAGGGGAGAGAATAAGCACTCCGACCATCCGTCTGCTAAACGGCCGGCAAAACGCTGAGCGGTACAGGGCACTGTTCATAATTTGTTCAGAAAATTTTTGTGAAAATTCCGGATTACCCCCTTGCATATTGCGGCTCCTTGGTGTAAGATAATACTCGAAGTTAGCACTCGGGTAATTTGAGTGCTAACCCCCAACATTGTAAAATCTTATTTTTCATAGGAGGAATCCATTATGAAGCTCAAGCCCCTTTGCGACCGTGTAGTTATCAAGATGGTCGAGGCGGAGGAGACCACCGCAAGCGGCATTATTCTTACCGCATCCGCACAGGAGAAGCCCCAGGTTGCTGAAATCATCGAAGTAGGCCCGGGCGGCGTTGTTGACGGCAAGGAAATCAAGATGGAAGTTCAGAAGGGCCAGAAGGTCATCACCGGCAAGTACACCGGCACCGAGGTTAAGCTGGACGGCGAGAAGTATATCATCGTTCGTCAGAGCGACATTCTGGCAATCGTAGAGTAATTTTCAGGAGGTAATTCATCATGGCTAAGCAGCTTATTTACGGCGAGGACGCGCGCAAGGCTCTGCAGCGCGGTATTGATCAGCTCGCTGATACCGTTAAGGTAACCATCGGTCCGAAGGGCCGCAACGTTGTACTGGATAAGAAGTACGGCGGTCCGCTGATCACCAACGACGGTGTTACCATCGCTAAGGAGATCGAGCTGGACGACGCTTTCGAGAACATGGGCGCACAGCTTGTTAAGGAAGTTGCCACCAAGACCAACGACATCGCAGGCGACGGCACCACCACCGCTACCGTTCTGGCGCAGGCTTTCGTTCGTGAGGGCCTGAAGAACGTAGCAGCAGGTGCAAACCCGATGGTAATGCGCCGCGGTATCTCCAAGGCAGTCAAGGCTGCTGTTGCAGCGATTGCTGAGAACTCCAAGAAGGTTGACGGCACGAACGACATCGCCCGTGTAGGCGCTATCTCCTCCGGCTCCGACGAGATCGGCACCCTGATCGCAGAGGCTATGGAGAAGGTTTCCACCGACGGCGTTATCACCGTTGAGGAGTCCAAGACCGCTGAGACCTACTCTGAGGTTGTTGAGGGCATGCAGTTCGACCGCGGTTATATCACCCCGTATATGTGCACCGACACCGAGAAGATGGAAGCAAACCTGGACGACGCTCTGGTGCTGATCACCGATAAGAAGCTGTCCAACATTCAGGAGCTGCTGCCGATTCTCGAGCAGGTCGTTAAGGCCGGCAAGAAGCTGCTGCTCATCGCTGAGGACGTTGAGGGCGAGGCTCTGTCCACCCTGATCGTAAACCGTCTGCGCGGCACCTTCACCTGCGTAGCTGTTAAGGCTCCGGGCTTTGGCGATCGCCGCAAGGATATGCTCCGCGACATCGCAATCCTGACCGGCGGTACCGTAATCTCTGAGGAGGTTGGTATCGAGCTGAAGGACGCTACCATGGATATGCTGGGTTCTGCCCGTCAGATCAAGGTAACCAAGGAGAACACCACCATCGTTGACGGTGCTGGCGACAAGCAGGCTATCGCAAACCGCGTTGCTGAGATCCGCGGCGCAATCGAGCGCACCACCTCTGACTTCGACCGTGAGAAGCTGCAGGAGCGTCTGGCTAAGCTGGCCGGCGGCGTAGCAGTTATCAAGGTTGGCGCTGCAACCGAAACCGAGATGAAGGAGCAGAAGCTCCGCATCGAGGATGCACTGAACGCAACCCGCGCAGCTGTTGAGGAAGGCATCGTAGCAGGCGGCGGCGTGGCTTATGTAAACGCTATCGCAGCGGTTGAGGCTCTGGCAGCAGAGGCGACCGGCGATGAGAAGACCGGTATGCAGATCGTTGCACGCGGTCTGGAAGCACCGATGAAGCAGATCGCTGCCAACGCAGGCATCGAGGGCGCAATCGTTGTTGATAAGGTAAAGCACGCTGACAAGGTTGGCTACGGCTTTGACGCTGCAACCGAGACCTACGGCGACATGATTGCAAACGGCATCGTTGACCCGACTAAGGTAAACCGTTCCGCACTCCAGAACGCAGCTTCCGTTGCTTCGATGGTCCTGACCACCGAGAGCCTGGTTGCTGATAAGAAGGAGCCGGTTCCGGCTGCTCCGGCTGCTCCGGATATGGGCGGCATGTACTAAGAAGTACCGAAAAACGCTGAAAACACTGGGAATTTCAAGGGTTAAAAGGCAAACTTACCATAAGCTTACGACAATCGTCAGTGGAAAAGCATCAGATATGTATGAGGCCGACGCCTGCATTTTGCAGGCGTCGGCCTTTTTCCGTTGTCGAAAAATTACAGATGCAAATGTGCTTAATGGATTCTTCAAGAGGCTTGAGATTTACCCGGAAATGAAAACAGAGCGTTTCACAGCAGTGAAATGCTCTGTTTTTGTATGAGTATCATCGGATTTGCGTGCGCCGGAGCTTCATGCTGTATTGCTCGGAAATCCGGATGAAATAGTTCCGCGGCAGCCGGAGATTATTCGTACAGCGGGAACTTCTCGGTGAGTGCCAGAACGCGTGCGGAAATCTCGTCCTTCTTCTCATCGTAGTGGTAGATGCAGTCTGCAATGCAGTCCGCGATGACCTTCATCTCTTCCATGCCCATGCCGCGGGTCGTAGCGGCCGGGGTGCCCAGACGAACGCCGGAGGTGATGAACGGGCTGCGCTTCTCACCCGGAACGGTGTTCTTGTTGGCGGTGATGTGAACCGAATCCAGACGCGCCTCCAGATCCTTGCCGGTGCACTCCTCGTCGGTCAGATCAACGAGCAGCAGGTGATTGTCGGTGCCGCCGGAAACCAGCTTGACACCGCGTGCCTGCAGCTGTGCAGCCATAGCCTTGGCATTCTCGACGATCTTGCGTGCGTACTCCTTGAACTCCGGCTGCAGTGCCTCACCGAAGCAAACCGCCTTGGACGCGATAACATGCTCGAGCGGGCCGCCCTGGGTGCCCGGGAATACAGCGGAGTTAATGCGCTTTGCCAGAACTGCGTTGTTGGTCAGGATCAGGCCGCCGCGCGGACCGCGAAGCGTCTTGTGGGTGGTGGTGGTAACAACGTCAGCATACGGCATCGGGTTCTGGTGCTGACCGCCGGCAACCAGACCGGCAATGTGCGCCATATCGACCATCAGGTAAGCGCCGTAGCCATGTGCGATCTCGGCCATTTTCTCGAAGTCGATGGCACGCGGATACGCGGATGCACCTGCAACGATCAGCTTCGGGCGATGCTTCTTGACAGCCTTCTCAAGCTCAGCGTAGTCGATGAAGCCATCCTCGTTTACGCCGTAGGAAACAAAGTGGTAGTTCTTGCCGGACTGGTTGACCGGAGAGCCGTGGCTCAGGTGACCGCCCTGAGACAGATCCATACCCATAACAGTGTCGCCCAGATCGAGCAGAGCGAAGTAAACCGCAAGGTTGGCCTGTGCACCGGAGTGCGGCTGAACATTCGCATACTTTGCACCGAACAGCTCACATGCGCGCTTGATTGCGATGCGCTCTACCTTGTCAACAAATTCACAGCCGCCGTAGTAGCGCTTGCCGGGAAGACCCTCAGCGTACTTATTGGTCAGCACGCTGCCCATAGCAGCCATAACGCCGGGAGAAACGATATTTTCGCTGGCGATCAGCTCGATATTCTGGCGCTGACGGTGCAGCTCCTCGTTCATCGCACTGCCCAGCTCGGGGTCGATCGACTGGATCATACCGATGGAATCCATCATTTCTTTGTACATTTGAACTACCTCCAAGCTTTAGTAGTATAAAGTTCTCTTTGACTATACCATTGCCCTCCTAAAAAAGCAAGTCGATTTTACGAAAAATATAACCAAAAATGAAGGATTGTAAAAAGCCTCCTGCAAAAATGAAAAAGGCAGGTTACCCTGCCTTTGCTCAGATGTTCTGATAGAACAGTCCGTCCCTCGTGCAGTACCACAGCAGCATGCCGTGCCGAATATAGGGCAGATGCACGTCTAATCCCCATTCCGGGTACTGCTTTTTGACGATCATTGTGTCTCCGGTGAGAAATGCAACGAACGAGATATAGTGCTCGCGGTGCATTTCATGCGGTGCGGTGATATACCATTCGCCGTCGCTGTGCTCAATTTGCAGTGCATTTTCCTCGTCCGGTTTGTGCATAACGAGGTTGGTCAATTTTGTACCGCAGCAGGTCACATCTGCGTCATCGGTCGAGAACAGCAGGTTGCCGCAGGCTGGACAGCGGTAAAACCGCATTTTCTTCATATTGCCGTTAGTCATATCGTTTTCCTCCAGATCGCCTCTCAGCAGGGCTTCGGTGTCCACGCCGAGGGCCTGTGATAACAATGGGAGGAGCGAGATATCGGGAGCACCGCCGCCGCGCTCCCATTTGGATACCGCCTTGTCGCTGACGCCAAGCTGTTCAGCCAGCGCAAACTGTGTCAGTCCCAGTTTTGTCCGCATTGTACGGATTAGTCTGCCGGTTTTTACCTGATCCATTCGGATCACCTCCCTTGCGTTCTATTATACGGAAAACGGAGGAGAATACAATGAACGCTCCGTAGAGTTGCGGAAAATTGAGAATGGAGAATTAACGTAAGAGCAAACCTGAGACATGATGCTCCCAAAGCGGGCGCACTGCAAGCATAAGGCGAAAGCCACGGCTCCTTTATGCGGCATTGCCATAAAAATCCCGCGTGAAATTCAACGCGGGATTTGCTGTCTTATCGGAAGACAGACTGCGGAAACGCTTCCGGATCGGCTGCCTTTGCGGCGGCATCGTCGAGGCGGACCTCGCCGCTGCGGACGAGTTCACCGAGCGAATCGTCCATCAGCATCATGCCCTGATTGCGGCTGGTCTGCATGGCGCTGATCAGCTGATACGACTTGTTCTGACGGATCAGGTTGCGCACGGCAGGGGTGCCGGTCAGAATCTCAAATGCGGCTGTGCGGCCGCCCATGGTGCGCGGTACGAGCGTCTGACAGACAATGCACTCGAGTACCTCGGCAAGCTGAATGCGAATCTGCTCCTGCTGCTCCGGCGGGAATACGTCTACGATACGGTCGATCGTACCGGCAGCACCCTTGGTGTGCAGTGTGCCGAATACAAGGTGACCGGTCTCGGCAGCCGTGATAGCGGTCGAAATGGTCTCCAGATCGCGCATCTCACCGACGAGAATAACGTCCGGGTCCTGCCGCAGAGCCGCCCGCAGACCGCTTGCGAAGCTGTCCGTGTCCGCGCCGATTTCGCGCTGGTTGATCATTGAGCGAATGCGCGGGTGTACATACTCGATCGGGTTTTCGAGTGTGATGATATGGCGTGCCGCGGTGCGGTTGACGTGGTCGATCAGTGCCGCCAGTGTGGAACTTTTGCCGGAGCCGGTGGGACCGGTCACGATAACCAGTCCGCGCGGCTTTTCGGCCTGCTGTATAATGATATCCGGCAGGCGAAGCTGCTCCGCAGTCGGGATTTCCATCGGCAGCAGACGCAGCGCCAGCGCCGTGTGGTGTTGCTGGCGAAACAGATTGCAGCGCATGCGCACGGAATCGGCAAACGTCACTGCAAAGTCGGACTCGCCGATGGTTTTCAGCTCGTGCAGCTGATGCTCATCCGCAAGCTGCTGCGCCGCATCCTGCACATCCTGCTCGGTCAGAGGTACGTCACCGTGGGTACGCAGCTCACCGTCGATACGCAGCATCGGCGGGAGACCAACGGTTAAATGCACATCGGAGGTGTTTTTCTCCTTGGCGTAAAAAATCAGAGTTTGTAAATCGTACAAGGTGTGTCTCTCTCCTTGGTGTCCCAAAGCAGGGGACAGAGTTTATATGGGTATTGTACCGCAAATTGCCTGCCGCTGCAAGTAAGGATAAATGAAAACGGCTTCGGAAAACCGAAGCCGTTGAGATTGTTGGAACACTTCGTTCCTCTTTTGTTTTCGCGTGTTATTTCGGCGGGTCGTTTCCTTTATTTGAACTGCAGTGCGCTATGACTTCGTTCAGATAGACCGACATGCCCGCACACAGGACACCCTGCACCACACCTTCAAACAGAGCGGCTGCCCAGTTGCCGTAGCTGGCATAGCGCGATACGACCGACAGACAGGCCAGTCCAATCCCGCAGAACGTGAGTGCCAGAGGGATAAATTGATTGGGAAAACGCTGTATTGCCTTGAGTCCGCGTCCGATGCAGTATAAAACCGCCACCAGAACCGCGAAATCCGCCTTGATATACTGCGTCAGTTCTTCCATGGGTTCACCTCCCCTTAACAGCCTATGCGGAAAGAGAACGATGTTTGCCAAGGCATATCGCAGGGCGGCATGACCTCATGCCGCCGTTCGCAACGATCTGCACATACTTACAGGCGGGCCGGGGTCAGCCCACCCTGCATGATACGTTTATCGCTATCTACTCCTCACTCTCTGCAAGCTGGACTTGCAGATTTTAGTTTGCTGCTGTATAATACAATAGATTAGGAATGTTTACCGCCAAATAAAAGGCTGGAAAATATGGGAGATACGAAGATGAATACTGCTTCTATTCTGGGCGTGCAATTTCACGCCGTTACCAAGCAGCAGGCTGTTGAGCTTGCAATGAGCAAGATCCGTTCCCGGCAGAAGGGCTACGTTGTTACCCCGAATCCGGAGATCGTCGATCTCTGCCGCCATGACGAAAAATTCATGGGCGTTGTCAACCATGCGACGCTTGTCCTGCCGGACGGCATCGGCATCATCTATGCTGCGAAGATCCTCGGTGAAAAGCTGCACGGTAAGGTAGCCGGCATTGAATTTGCCGAGAGCCTTGTTGCCGCGATGGCCAAGGAGAACATGCGCCTGTATCTGCTGGGCGCGAAGCCCGGTGTTGCCGAAAAGGCAGGTGCAAACCTGTGTGCAAAGTATCCGGGACTGGTGCTCGCCGGCACGCATGACGGCTATTTCTCCGATCCGCAGGAGGTTGTTGACAGCATCAACGCCGCAGGCGGTGCGGATGTTGTGTTCGTCTGTCTGGGTGCGCCCAAGCAGGAGAAATTCATTGCGGACAACATGGACGATATCCACAGCACACTGTTCTGCGGTCTCGGCGGCTCGCTGGATGTGTTTGCAGGCGTTGCCAAGCGTGCGCCGGATATTTTCATCAAGCTGGGTCTGGAGTGGTTTTACCGTCTGCTCAAGCAGCCCAGCCGTATTGGCCGTATGATGAAGCTGCCGAAATTTCTGCTCATCGTTATCAAGGAGCGGCTTTTCGGCAGGAAGGGGAAGTGATAAGAATGAAAGTAAAACTGCTTGCTTATACGCCGGACCCGGAAAAGCTGGTCGCGGCTGCAGCAAAGAACTGCTATTCCTCCACGGACGTGGACAGCGTGCTGGATGGTCTGACCGAGGAAAAGACCGAGAGCTTTGTCAACATGCTTTCCGAGATCGGCCACGAAAGCCCGATCGAGCATGTGTCGTTCACCTTTGCAATCGAGGGTGTATCGCGTTCTCTGCTGGCGCAGATCACGCGCCACCGCATTGCATCGTTCTCGGTACAGAGCCAGCGCTATGTGCGTGAGAAGGGCTTTGAGTATGTTGTTCCGCCGGAGATTGATAAAATTCCGGCTGCCCGGGTAAAATTCATTCAGGCGATGGAGGACGACCAGCGCACCTACGAGGAACTGACGGCCGTGCTGATGGAAGGCTACCTCAAGGAGCTGCTCGAGCAGGGCGTTCCGGAGAAGGCTGCCCGCAGCAAGGCTGAAAAGCACGCCATTGAGGACGCACGCTACGTTCTGCCGAACGCCTGCGCGACCCGCATCGTCATGACGGCGAACGCCCGCAGCCTCAAGAACTTTTTCCGCCTGCGCTGCTGCAATCGCGCTCAGTGGGAAATCCGTGCGCTTGCCGAGGAGATGTACAAGCAGGTATACGCTGTTGCGCCGACGCTGTTTGGTCACTGCGGACCGGCCTGCGTGGACGGCGTCTGCACAGAGGGCAAAATGTCCTGCGGCAAGGCTGCAGAGGTGCGCGCGCACTATCAGACGCTGCGCGAGGGCAAGTAACCCTCAATCAATCTTGCGAAAGGAATTATATGTTACCGTTTAGAGAAATTACCTTAGAAGATAAACCGATGGTCGAGCACTGCGGCTCGCATTACAACTATCATCTGTGTGAGCGCTGCTTTGTCGATCTTTTCATGTGGCGCAGCCACTACAATACGCAGATCTGCTTTAAAGACGGCTTTATGCTGGTGAAAATGTCTCCGCTGGACGGCGGACACGACTGCTATCTTGCGCCTGTCGGTCAGGGCGACCTCGGCGCTGCGCTGGATGCGCTCGAGCAGGATGCCGCTGAACGCGGTCTTCCGTTCGTCATTGTCTCGGTCGCTGAGCCGATGATCGAGCGTATCGAAGCCGTTCGTCCGGGCAAGTTCACGTTCTCGCACGACAGCGAGGACGGTGACGATTATATCTACCTCGCGGACAAGCTGCGCACGCTCTCCGGTAAGAAATTGCAGAGCAAGCGCAACCTCGTCAACCGCTTCAAGGCTGCCTACGAGGGCCGCTGGAGCTACGAGGATATGACCAGGGAAAACATCAAGGACGCATTCGCGTTCCACATCCACTGGTGCAACCTGAACGGCTGTGCACGCGAGCGCGACTTTGAGGGCGAGACCTGCGCGATCGTGCAGGCGCTCCACAACTTCGACTACCTGAATCTGCGCGGCGGACTGCTTCGCTTGGACGGCGAGGTTATCGCGTTCACGTTCGGCTGCAAGGCTACGCCGGATATGTTCGTGGTACAGATTGAAAAGGCCGACCACACGATTCAGGGCGCGTACCAGATGATCAACCAGCAGTTCGTACAGCGCAACTGCAATGATGTGGAATACGTCAACCGCGAGGAGGATCTGGGACTCGAGGGCCTGCGCAAGGCGAAGAAGTCCTATTATCCGGCCATGCGCGGCGTGAAATATGTGGCAACACCGAAAGGTTGATTGAAATGATGCGATTTGCCGAAAAAGGAGATTTTCCTGCCGTTCGCGCCCTCTGGGAAACCTGTTTTCCGGATGAGGGCGGCTTCAACGACTACTTCTTCGCGCACTTCTATAAAGAGAAATATACGCTGCTGTATCTCGAGGGTGAAACGCTCGTGGCGATGGTGCAGATGCTCCCGTACCGGATGACGGTAGGCGGCGTATCCCGCGAGGTGACGTATATCTACGGCGCGTGTACCGACCCGGCACACCGCCGCAAGGGGTATATGGCGCGGCTGCTCGAGCGCTCGTTCGAGCTGGACAGGGAAGCGGGGCGCATTGCGTCCGTGCTCATTCCGGCAGAAAAGTGGCTGTTTGATTTTTACAAACCGTTCGGCTACGAGCCGTTCTTCCATATTTCCCGCCGGGAGATTACCTGCACGGCAGGGGAGCGCGAAGCACCTCGGCGGCTGACCTCGGCGGATGTGCCTGCACTGGCGGCGCTGTATGACAAGCTGGTGCCGAAATGCCGCATCGAGCGGGACACGGCGTACTGGAACGCGCAGCTTGCGCTGTTCGACACGCTCGGCGCGGGCGTATACGGCTGGTTCGAGGACGAAACGCTCACCGGCTATGCGTTCTGCTGGGAGGACAATGTGCAGGAGCTGCTCGGCGCAGATGACGCGCAGCTGCAGGGTCTGCTGGACGTGCTGCGGCGCGATATGCTCGCCGTGACGGAAACCGGCAGCGAAATAGCACTCGGCGTATGCAAATGGCATGAGAAAGCGGATGAAACCGCTGGATATATGAATTTAATGCTCAACTGAAAGGTGTGACAAACATGGTATATGTATTACTGGCAGAGGGCTTCGAGGAAGTCGAGGCGTTGACTCCGGTCGATCTTCTGCGCCGCGCAGGCGTGGAGACCAGGCTGGTCGGTGTGACTGGTGCAACCGTGTGCGGTGCACGCGGCATCAAGGTCGTAACCGACCTGTCCATGGACGAGGTTGACCTTGCAAAGGCCGATATGCTCGTTCTGCCGGGCGGCATGCCGGGCACGACCAATCTGTACGCGGACAAGCGCGTTACCGATGCGGTTCGCACGATGGCAGATGCAGGCAAGTACGTTGCGGCCATCTGCGCGGCTCCGTCCATCATTCTGGGCGGCATGGGTCTGCTCGAGGGCAAGAAAGCTACTTGCTATCCGGGCATGGAGGACGGCATGACGGGTGCGACCCCGGTCAAGGCGAACGCCGTCACCGACGGGAAGATCATCACCGGCTGCGGCGTGGGCGGTGCGCTGGATTTCGCGTGCGCGCTCATCACCGCGCTGTGCGGCAAGGCCAAGGCGGACGAGATCGCAGAGTCGGTCGTACATCATGTGTACGGATAAGAAAACGCTGCGGGGGCGCTATCTTGCGGAACGGGCAAGCCTGTCCGCTGAGGAAAAGCAGGCGATTGATCGCGGTATTGCACAGAACATTCTGAAAAGTGAGTTCTATCAGCAGGCAGACTGCATTTTCTGCTATGTTTCGACTGCTGAGGAGATTGATACCCGTACGGTGCTCGAAAACGCGCTTGCGTCCGGCAGGACGGTCTGCGTGCCGCTGTGCGGCAAGGGCGGCAGCATGACCGCGCGGAAAATCACCGCGCTCTCCGAGCTGCAGACCGGTCACTACGGTATCCTGGAGCCGTCCGACACGGCGCCCGAGATTGCACCGGAGAACATCGACCTGATTCTTGCGCCTGCGCTCTCGTGCGACAGAAAAGGGTACCGTCTCGGCTACGGCGGCGGCTACTATGATCGGTTCCTCAGCCGGACAAACGCGGTCTGTGCGGCGCTGTGTGCATCGCAGCGCATGAGCGCAGCCCTGCCGCACGAGGCGTTCGACCGCTGCTGTCATTACATTATCACCGAAAGAGAGGTGCTGCGCACCGATGAATCAAGATAAACGCACACTGCTGCCGGGTCTCAGCCTGTTTGTGTGCTTCTGCCTGCTGACAGGCATGGAAAAGCTGATCACGCACTTCAATCTGCCGCCGTCGCTGATGGCGCTCGGTGAGATCGTGTGCTTCGGTCTGGCGCTTGCAATGGCGCTGCCCGGTATGGATCGGGAGCGCTTTAAGCAGCGGCTTGCATTCAAAATGCCGCGTAAGGGCGGCTGGCTGCTCATCCTGTTTATGGGCGCGGCGACCGCATTTGCCGCCCTCAGCCTGAACATGCTGGAATATCGTCTGCTGGCGCATACCGGCCTCCGGCTGACGATTGCATCCCTGCCGATGCCGCTCGGCGGTATGTCGTTTGCATGGCGGCTGCTGATCGGCGTTGTGATAGCAGCTTTGGTCGAGGAGATCTATTTACGCGGTGCACTGTTCAGCGTGTACGGTGAAGAAGTCGGTACCTCGGCGTGCCTGCTGTTCGGCGGCATCGTGTTCGCACTGCTGCACGGCAGTCCGCTTGATCTGGCGGCAGGCTTCTGCGCTGGTCTGGCGTTTACCTATCTGACCTATGTGTTTGATACCGTATGGGCGGCGGTACTTTCCCATGCTGCGGCGGCATTTGTCACCGTGGTGATGCAGTGGATAGCAGATACCTATGCACCGTTCGGCATTTGGAACATCCTGCTGCCGCTGACTGTGCTCTTTTTCCTGCTGTTCGCGTTCTTAACGCTGGACACGCTGGGAAAAATGCTGGCTCGCGGTTCCATTCCGCACTTTGAGGTCAGCGCCGGCTGGTACGACCTGTGGCTGCTGGTGAAAGAGCCCGGATTTATTGTGTTCGTGCTGGCATTTGCCGGTAAAATCATTCTGAATTACTGGATCGGCTGAGGCTGATCCGCAGAGAGGTGAATTATGGATAATCATTTTAACAACGATGAAACGCGGCGCGTACCGCTGCCGGGTTCGGAATCGCCGGTGCCTGAGCAGTTCACGCCGGAGCATTTCGATGACGATCGGGAGCCGGAGCAGCCGCAGAAGCAGCCCAGACGCCGCCGCAGCCGCCGCCAGATGAACGCAGGCTGTGCAGGCTCGATGGTGTACATGATCGCAGTAGTCGGCGTTTCGCTGGTGCTGTCGATTGCAGCGCTGTTTATGGCAAACGACATTTTTGCCTTTGTCAAGGCGGATGCGGTCAAGGAAATCACGGTTTCGGAGAACACCTCGGTATCCTCGCTCGCCAAGGAGCTGGACGACCAGGGCGTTATCAATTATCATTCGGTGTTCAAGCTGTATCTGACGCTCAAGCACCAGACCGATACCTCGGTTCTGGCAGGCGCCTATCAGCTGAACCCGTCGATGGACTACGGTCAGATCGTAGATGCGCTGGCCAACACCGCAAGCACGGAGACCGTGCAGATTACCATCCCGGAGGGTTATTCCATCTCGCAGATCCGTCAGGTGCTGCTGGACAACCATATCTGCACCGAGGATGCGCTGGATGAGGTGCTGAATGACTATTCCTTCAAGCACGATTTCCTTGAGGATGAAAAACCGGCCGCGGAAGGCTGGCTGGAAGGCTATCTGTTCCCGGATACCTATGAGGTATACAAAGGCAACGCTGCGGTTGTCGATACCATCAACAAGATGCTCAACAACTTCGGCAACAAGTATGACGCGGACATCAAGTCCGGCGCGGAGAATCTCGGCCGCTCGATGCACGATATTGTCACGATCGCCTCTCTCGTTGAGCGTGAGGCACAGCGTGATGATGAGCGCGCACGCATTGCGGGCGTTATCTACAACCGTCTGAACAATTCCTCCGAGTTCCCGTATCTGCAGGTGGACGCATCCGTTCTGTATGGTCTGGGACGCACCGGCGGCAAGCTGAGTGACGAGGATCTCAAATCGGATTCCGAGTACAACCTTTACAACCACGAGGGTCTGCCGCCCGGACCGATCTGCAACCCGGGTTATGCTTCGCTGTACGCAGCAAGCCATCCGGAGGACAACAATTACTACTATTACGTTGCTATGCCGGACGGCTCGCACCTGTTTGCAAGCAGCTATGAGGAGCACGAGCGCAACATCGAGGCTTCCAATCAGGCACAGGCGCAGGCTGCAAGCGCTTCGGCAGACACGACAACAACGGAGGCAACCGGTGAATAACACACCTGAATTACTGTCGCCCGCAGGCGATCTGGACAAAATGCGGTTTGGCATTGCCTACGGCGCGGATGCGGTCTATATGGCCGGAACGCGCTTCGGCATGCGTGCCGCTGCAACCAACTTTGACGATAACGCGCTGCGCGAGGGCATTGCCTACGCGCATGCGCACGGCGTCAAGTGCTACATTACAGTCAATATTATGCCGTCCAACCGCGACCTTCCGGCACTTCCGGCCTATCTGGAGCTGCTGCAGGACGCAGGCGCGGACGCACTCATCATCGCGGATGTAGGCGTGCTGCGCATGGCGCGCAGATACGCGCCCAAGGTTCCGGTGCACATCTCGACTCAGACCAGCATCCTTAACCACGAGGCGGCAAACTACTGGGCGGATGAAGGCGCCGAGCGTATCGTGCTCGCGCGTGAGCTTTCCCTTGAGGAGATCGCCGAAATCCGTGCCAAAACCCCGAAGGAACTCGAGATTGAGGCCTTCGTTCATGGTGCTATGTGCATTTCGTACTCCGGCCGCTGCCTGATCTCGCAGTACATGACCGGCCGCGACGCCAACCACGGCGCATGTGCACAGCCGTGCCGCTGGAAGTATTCGCTCATGGAGGAGAAGCGTCCGGGGCAGTTCTTCCCGGTCGAGGAGGACGGACGAGGCACCTACCTGTATAACTCCAAGGATATGTGCATGATCGAGCACGTTCCGGAGCTGATCGAGGCCGGTATTACCTCGTTCAAGATTGAGGGTCGCAATAAAACTGCGTACTATGCAGCCTGTGTCACCGGTGCATACCGTGCCGCGATCGACACCTATAAAAAGGACCCGGAAAACTTCGTTCTGCCGCAGTTCTGCCGCGATGAGGTCAATAAGGTCAGCCACCGCGAGTATTACACCGGCTTCTACTTCGGCAATCAGGAAAACGGACAGCATTACGGCGACAGCCAGTATATCCGCGAGTACGAGGTTGTCGGCATGCCGGTCGAGTGTGACGATAGCGGCAAAGCCGTGTTCGCACTCAAGAACCGCTTTTTCGATGGGGAAGAGCTGGAGCTGATCCAGCCGGGTCAGGCGCCGTATGTGTTCCGCGCGGAGAACGTCACTGATGACGAGGGCACGAAGCGCGAGCTGTTCAACGTGCCGCAGATGCGCGTACACTTTGCGTTCCCGTTCAAGGTGAGCGAGTGGGCCATTTTGCGGAAGGTCAAGGAACGGCCAGAGTAAACAAACCGTGAGGAGTTAGGCGGCAGGAGTTTTCCTGCCTTCAGCTCTCCCGCAGGGGCGCACAGTGTGCGCCCTTTTTCTTTATCCGTTGCAGGCCGCTGGGGCGGGCGCACACTGTGCGCCCCCCTGCGGAAAACGTTCATCATTGTCCACTCCTATCTCCTCACTCCTGCCTCCTAACTTTTTGAACGGTTGCAACCTTTCCTAAAGTGTGGTATCATTACAATTAAGTATGGAAACCTTTCGGGGTGAATTGAACCGAAAAATTCTAAGCAAGGGAAGTATATACATGAGCGATAACCAGAAAAAAACGATTTTCTCCGGCGTGCAGCCGTCCGGCAAGCTGACGCTGGGTAACTATTTGGGTGCTATCCGCAATTTCCCGATCCTGCAGGAGCAGTACAACTGCATTTACTGCGTGGTCGATCAGCACGCCATCACGGTCCGGCAGGAGCCTGCGGCGCTCCGCCGTGCAACGCTTGAGCTGATCGCGCAGTACATTGCCTGCGGTCTGGACCCGGAAAAGAGCATTCTGTTCATCCAGAGCCATGTGCCCGCGCATGCGGAGCTGGCGTGGGTGCTCAACTGCTTCACCATGTTCGGCGAGGCTTCCCGCATGACCCAGTTCAAGGACAAATCCGCCAAGCACGCGGACAACATCAATGTCGGTCTGTTCACCTATCCGGTTCTGATGGCGGCTGACATTCTGCTGTACCAGACCGATCTTGTGCCGGTTGGCGTGGATCAGAGCCAGCACATCGAGATCTGCCGCGACATTGCAAACCGCTTCAACAATCTGCATCCGAACACCTTTACCATTCCGGAGGGCTACTACCCGAAGGTTGGCGAGGGTGCCAAGATTACCAGCCTGGTTGACCCGAACAGCAAAATGAGCAAGTCCGACCCGAACCCGAACGGCTATATTCTGCTGATGGACAAGCCGGAGGACATTATGCGTAAGTTCAAGCGTGCGGTTACCGACTCGGATTCCCGCATCATCTTTGACCCGCAGAACAAGCCGGGTGTTTCCAACCTGCTGCAGATTTACGCACTGGCGACCGGCAAGACCATCGAACAGGCGGCAGCCGAGTTTGACGGCAAGGGCTACGGTGAGTTCAAGCCCGCAGTCGGCGAGGCCGTTGTCGAGCTGCTGCGTCCGATTCGTGAAAAGACCACCGATCTGCTGAACAACAAGGATTATCTGGAGCAGGTCTACAAGGAGGGCGCACAGAAGGCCTCCTATCTGGCGCGCAAAACGCTGGATAAGGTTTATCGAAAGGTAGGCTTTGTCGCACGCTGAGCCAAAAGGGAGTAAACCATGTCTGAATATATTGTTATCGGCACGATCATTGCAGCGTTTGCCATAGCTGCCGTGCTGAGCTATTTTTTCACACCGCCGGTCAAGAACTTTGCACACAAGGTCGGCGCGATCGACGTGCCGAAGGATGCACGCCGCATGCACAAAAAGCCGATCCCGCGGCTGGGCGGTCTGGCCATTTACGGCGGCTTCCTGTGTTCGATTCTGATTTTCGGGCAGCTTGATGAGACCATGCTGTGCGTCCTGCTTGGAGCGGCCATCATTGTCGCACTCGGCATTTTCGATGATGTGCTGGCGCTCGGCGCCAAGCTCAAATTCGTGGTGCAGATTGTGGCGGCAGCCATTCCGGTCTGCATCGGCAATCTGCAGATTGGTCTGTTCACCAATCTGAATCCGCTGTCGGATACGCCGTTTGTCCATCTCGGCATTCTGGCAGTGCCGGTCACGATTATCTGGATTGTCGGCATCACGAATGCGGTAAACCTGATTGACGGCCTGGACGGACTTGCGGTCGGTGTTTCGTCTATCGCGGCGATTACCATGCTTGCCGTTGCGCTGCTGACCGGCAACATGCCGATTGCCATCACGATGGCGGCGCTCGCCGGCGCGTGCATCGGCTTTATGCCGTACAACCTTAACCCGGCTAAGATCTTCATGGGTGACACCGGTTCGACCTTCCTCGGCTACATGCTGGCGACCGTGTCCATCATGGGGCTGTTCAAATTCTACGCAGTCATCTCGTTTGCGGTACCGTTCCTGATTCTCGGCCTGCCGATTTTTGATACAGCCAACGCCATCATCCGTCGTGTGGCGGCAGGCAGAAGTCCGATGAGCCCGGACCGCGGCCATGTGCATCACAAGCTGATCGACATGGGCTTCAACCAGAAGCAGGCGGTTGCTATCCTGTACGCTATCAGCGCAACACTCGGCCTGACCGCCGTGGTGCTCACCTCGTCCGGCGAGGTTAAGGCGATCGTGCTGCTGCTGGCGGTTCTGGCCGCGATTCTGGTAGGTGCATGCATCATTTACGGTGCGGAACACTGGAGCAAACACGCTCCCGAAAACAAGGAGGATAAAGACGATGAATAAAATCAAGGTAATGACGGTTTTCGGCACCCGCCCGGAGGCCATTAAGATGGCGCCGCTGGTGCACGCGCTCGAGCAGAATGAAAACACCGAATCCATTGTGTGTGTTACCGCGCAGCACCGTGAGATGCTCGATCAGGTGCTCGATATTTTCGATATTAAGCCGGATTATGACCTGAACATCATGCAGCCGCGTCAGACGCTGGCGACCATCACCGAGAAGAGCCTGCACGGTCTGGATGAGGTGCTCGAAAAGGCACAGCCGGACATCGTGCTCGTCCACGGTGATACCTCGACCACCTTTGCCGGTGCGCTTGCGGCGTTCTATCACAAGGTACCGGTCGGCCATGTAGAGGCCGGTCTGCGTACCTACGATAAGTACAGCCCGTTCCCGGAGGAAATGAACCGCAAGCTGACCGGTCAGATTGCAACGCTGCACTTTGCGCCGACTCCGCGCAACCGTGATAATCTTGCAAAGGAAGGTATCACAGACGGCGTGTTTGTCATGGGCAACACGGTTGTTGACGCAATCCACATGACTGTAAAGCCGGATTTTGAGTTCCGCGATGAGCAGCTCAAAACGCTGGACTTTGAGAACAACCGCGTTGTCCTCGTTACCGCGCACCGCCGCGAGAACTACGGCGAGCCGATGGAGAACATCTGCCGCGCCATTGCCGAGCTGAGCGAAGCATATCCGGATGTACACTTCGTTTATCCGGTGCACCTCAGCCCGTATGTCCGCGAGACTGCGGAGAAATTCCTCGGCGGCAATAACCGTATTCACCTCATCCATCCGCTAGCCGTGGACGAGATGCACAACCTGATGGCTCGCTGCTATCTCATCATGACCGACTCCGGCGGACTGCAGGAGGAGGCGCCCAGCCTCGGCAAGCCGGTTCTGGTGCTGCGCCGCGAGACCGAACGTCCGGAGGCCATCGAGGCCGGTACGGTCAAGCTGGCAGGCGTGGAGCAGGCCAATATCGTTAAGCTCGCGCGCGAGCTGTTTGACGATGAGGACGCTTACGCAAAAATGGCGCACGCTGTCAATCCGTACGGCGACGGAAAAACCTCGCAGCGTATCGTGCAGGCGATCGAGCAGTATTTTGGTCTGCGCGAGGACGGTCCGGCTCCGTTTAACCCGTGAAACCCGTAAAAAAAGAGAAGCATACGCCGAAACACTATCTGCCGGACACTACGCCGAAGATTGCGGCTGCGGGCGCTACCGTGCTCGTGCTGCTGGTGGTGCTCAGCTTTGTGCTGTCCTCCGGCTGGATGCACGGCAGCAGCACCGGCATTATCCTGCCCGGCAGTGAGGGCGATTCGCCAACGGTTGGCACAGGCAGTGCGCTGCTCACCGGGCAGAGCGTGGATGATATTACCATTGATGTCAATAACGCCAAGACCGTTATTGCAACGCTCGCACGTCCGGCGGCATACAGCAGCAGGATCGAGAACACGATCTACTATGATGGCGGCTCGGCGGCTCTGTACTGCCATCGCTATGTGCGGGATAATGTGATGCGCACGGATACACTCAGCAGTGACAATCAGGTGCAGTCTACGCTGATTCGCGTTCCGGACAGCAAGGTGTACGCGTGGAATGCAGGGGACAGCACTGCTTATCAGGGCAAAGCCGGCGATTTTACCGATGACGCAGTTGCTATGCTGCCGACATACGAGGATGTTCTGGCTGACGACGTACAGCTGACTGCTGCCGGCCGGCAGGATATTAACGGTGAACCGTGTATTGCCGTTACGTTTGAGCAGGACGGCTACCGCTGCGTATATGCCGTTTCAACGGTCAGCGGTCTGCTGGCGCAGGCGCTGTTCTATGACGGCGATACGCTGACGCGCAAAGTCACCGTCAGCGAGCTCAGCACGGAAACGCCGGACAGTGAACTGTTTACGCTGCCGGACGGCGAAAGCGTTATATAGAAAAAGTGGAGAGTGGAGATTGCAGAGTGGAGAGACAGCGAAACCGTTTCGCTATCTTCACTCTTAACTCTCCACTCTTCACTCTGATAGAAGGAGATTACACATAAATGTCTGAATATATTAAGATTTCACCGGAGATTCGTGCGCTCGGCCGTGAGGCTGAACGCGAGATCCGTCCGTATTTCGAGCGTCTCGAGGAGATTTGTGACCGCAACACCGAGAAGGTGCTGGCGGCATTTGCGAAGAACCGTGTATCCGACAATCTGTTTGCCGGTACGACCGGTTACGGCTACGACGACTACGGTCGCGACACGCTCGACAAGATCTACGCCGATATTTTCGGCGCCGAGGCCGCGCTGGTGCGTATCGGCTTTGTAAACGGCACGCACGCGCTCTCCTGCGCGATGTTCTCCGCCGTCAAGACTGGCGACACCGTGCTGTCCGTCACCGGACCGGCGTATGACACGCTGCAGAACACCATCACCGGCGATTACTGCGGCAGCATGAAGAGCTACGGCATCGGCTACAGGCAGGTTGACCTCAAGAACGGCGAGCCTGACCTGCCCGCCATCAAGGCAGCGGCGGCAGATGAGAATATCAAGCTGGTATTCATCCAGCGCAGCCGCGGTTACGGTGTCCGCAAGACACTTTCCGTTGAGGAAATCGGCGAAATCTGCAAGGCCGTGCGTGAGGTCAATACGACTGCGGCCATCATGGTCGATAACTGCTACGGCGAATTCACTGAGGAGATCGAGCCGACGCAGGTCGGTGCGGACATCATCGCAGGCTCGCTCATCAAGAATCCGGGCGGCGGTCTGGCCCCGACCGGCGGCTATATTGCAGGCCGTGCCGATCTGGTCGAGAACGCCTCCTACAAGCTGACCGCACCCGGCATCGGCGGCGAATGCGGCTGTACGATGGGTCAGAACCGCCTGCTGTATCAGGGCCTGTTCATGGCGCCGCATGTCACCATGCAGGCCATCAAGACCGCGATGTTCTGCGCAAAGGTCATGGAAAAGCTCGGTTACGAGGTAAGCCCGAAGGCAGAGGAGCCGCGTTACGACATCATCCAGACCATCGCGTTCGGTGCGCCTGACCCGCTGCGCCGTTTCTGCGAGGGCATTCAGGCCGGTGCGCCGGTCGATTCCTATGTCACGCCGGAGCCGTGGGCAATGCCGGGTTACGATGATCAGGTTATCATGGCTGCAGGTGCGTTCGTGCAGGGCGCGTCCATTGAGCTTTCTGCCGATGCACCGATGCGTGAGCCGTATGTCTGCTATATGCAGGGCGGCCTGACATATGAATCCGGCAAGCTGGGCATTTTGCTTGCTGCAGATAAGATTACCAAGGCAAAGGCACAGTAATGGTGAATGAAAAATAGAGGATGATGGTATCCTGCATTTTTTAATTCTTCATTTTTCGTGCGAAATCAGTTGACAAAGCGCGGATATGAGCGTTATAATAAATCTGTATTTATTAAGTTATAGGCAATGACGGAAATCCTGTTTTCCGAAAAGCATTTGGCAGAGAGCGTGCGCCACGGCTGCAAGCACACGCAATGCGGAGAAAACAGTACCGATTCTCGAGCTGCACAGCGGAAAACCGCAGTATGCTGTGCCGTGTCGTTCGCGTTAAGAACTCCGAGCGGCAGTCCTGCAAGGGCTGCAAGCAGGGTGGAACCGTGGGCAAGCGCTCACCCCTGAGAGATACAGGGGTGAGCGCTTTTTTGTTACTCTGCAGTAATGAAAAATTGAAAATGGAGAGTTAAGAATTGTGGTTACGCGCAAAGCGCGTCACAAAATTCCGTCCCGTGGACGGATACCTTCATTTTCCATTCTCCATTCTCCATTATCAATTACTCCACTCGTTATGATTTTACAAGAAAGGTCTGAATAAAAGTGTCCGAAGAAAACAAGTACACGTTTGAGAACAAGGAATACCGCGACACCTACCGTCACACGGTATCGCACATTCTCGCACAGGCAGTAAAACGCCTGTATCCGGAGGTCAAGCTGGCCATCGGCCCCTCCATCGACAACGGCTTCTATTACGACTTTGACGCGCCGTTCTCCTTCACGCAGGAGCACCTCGATGCTCTCGAGGCAGAGATGCGCAAGATCTGCAAGGAGAAGGAGAAGCTCGAGCGCTTCGAGCTGCCGCGCGCAGAGGCCATCAAGTTCATGGAAGAGCGCGAGGAGCCGTACAAGGTAGAGCTGATTAACGATCTGCCGGAAGACGCTACCATTTCCTTCTACAAGCAGGGCGAGTTCACCGACCTGTGCGCAGGCCCGCATCTGGACTCCACCGGCCGCGTAAAGGGCAACGGCATCAAGCTGATGAACGTCACCGGCGCTTACTGGCGCGGCGATTCCTCCAAGAAGATGCTGCAGCGTATTTACGGCACCGCATTCCCGAAGAAGGACGAACTCGACCAGTACCTCAACATGCTGGAAGAGGCGAAGAAGCGCGATCACCGCAAGCTGGGCAAGGAGCTCGGCCTGTTCATGCTGACCGAGGAAGGCCCGGGCTTCCCGTTCTTCCTGCCGAACGGCATGACCCTCAAGAACACCCTGATCGACTACTGGCGCGAGGTACACAAGCGCTACGGCTACGTTGAGGTCTCCACCCCGATGATCCTCAACCGCAAGCTGTGGGAGCGCTCCGGTCACTGGGATCACTACAAGCAGAACATGTACACCACCGTCATCGATGACGAGGATTACGCAATCAAGCCGATGAACTGCCCGGGCGGTATGCTGGTCTACAAGGCTCAGCCGCACTCCTACAAGGAGCTGCCGCTGCGTGTCGGCGAGCTGGGTCTGGTACACCGTCATGAGCTGTCCGGCGCACTGCACGGTCTGTTCCGCGTGCGCTGCTTCACGCAGGATGATGCCCACATCTTCATGACCTGGGATCAGATGAAGGACGAGATCAAGAACGTCGTTCGTCTGTTCGATGAGGTTTACTCCACCTTTGGTCTGACCTATCAGATCGAGCTGTCCACCATGCCGGAGGATCACATGGGCGAACTGAAGGACTGGCAGTTTGCGGAGAAGACCCTTGCAGAGGCCATCACCGAGATTGGCAAGGACTACGTTGTCAACGAGGGCGACGGTGCGTTCTACGGTCCGAAGCTGGACTTCCATCTGGCAGACTCCATCGGCCGTACCTGGCAGTGCGGCACCATCCAGCTGGATATGCAGCTGCCGGAGCGTTTCGAGCTTGAGTACACCGGCGCAGACGGCGAGAAGCACCGTCCGGTTATGATCCACCGCGTTGTCCTCGGCTCCATTGAGCGCTTCATCGGCGTTATCACCGAGCATTTTGCAGGCGCATTCCCGACATGGCTCGCACCGGAGCAGGTTCGCGTTATGCCGATGACCGACCGCAATATTCCGTGCGCCAAGGAAGTCATGCAGCAGCTGACTGATAAGGGCTTCCGCGTAACCATGGACGAGCGCAACGAAAAGATTGGCTATAAGATCCGCGAAGCACAGGTTCACAAGATTCCGTATATGATCGTCATTGGCGACAAGGACGAGGAAAAGGGTGTTATCTCGGTTCGTACCCGCAAGACCGGCGAGACCACCGCTATGGAGACCGGCGAGTTTATCGAGAAGCTCGCGTATGAGGTTGAGAATAAGCTGAAGTAAGCAGCAAAACGGAGAGCGGAAGCGATATTCCGTTCTCCGTCACAATAGAATAAAAGGTTCATAGAGTTTTGTCATATATGCAGGGAGGGTGCGGCATGAAAAAATTTGTTTCCGCGTGTCTGATGGCAGGTCTGCTGACTTGTGCCGCCGGTGCGGCACAGGTCGGTACGATCAACAACAACTATCCCGGCGATACCGAAGCGCAGGCGCAGATGCTTTATGATCTCGGACTGTTCAAAGGCACCGACAAGGGCTTTGCGCTGGAGAAATCCATGACCCGCGCAGAGGCCTCGGTGATGCTGACCCGTCTGCTTGGCGCAGAAAAGACCGCGCTGGCAGGAAACTGGAAGCATCCGTTTATCGATGTGCCGCAGTGGGCAGACAAATACGTCGGCTGGCTGTATCAGAATGGTTTGACCAAGGGCGTTTCCGCGACACTGTACGGCTCGCAGCGCTATGTCACCTGCGGCCAGTATTGCATTTTTCTGACCCGGGCACATTTGGATGCGGACAGCTATCAGGGTACGGCTTTTGTCGATAACGATGAGGTACGGCAGACGGACGAGGAGGGCTTTATCCGCGGAGATGCGGTTTCGCTCTCGGCGCGGCTGCTCAGTACGAACTACGCGAAAAATGGCGATGAAAGCGACCGCAGTGTGGCGGAAAAGCTGATCGACGACGGCGTTTTCACGGTGGAACAGTTCAAAAATGCGGCATGGGACGTCCTGCCGCGTGATTACAGCAATGATTACCAGTACGATGGCAAATGGAACCTGATTGCTTCGCCGTTCGTCTGCCAGATCGCAGATGTGACTGTGGCGCAGTGTCCGATTGACGGAGTGCAGCCTGTCAGCGGTACAGACCGTTATGCGCAGAGCGATATGGAGCAGTCGGACTTGACCCTGTACCGCATGGACAGCAAGACGATGAAACTGACGCAAGTGCTCTCGCTGCCGCAGGAAAGCTCTGTGGAATATCTCGGCCGTGCCGGAGAAACCGATTATCTGCTGGTGTACGACCGGAAAACGGAAACGTATTCGCTGTGCTCAGTGCACGGCGATACGGTCAAAACCGAACTGACCCTGACCGAAGCACAGCAGCAGGCAGCACGCACTGTTTATCAGAGCGTACGCGGCTGTATCATCTGCACGGACGAGACGACCGGTTATAAGCTCACGGAAACAGGCGTGGAGCCGTTGGGCGTGGCCGCGGGTATCTGCCGGCTGACGGATAACGGCATGACTGTTACGCAGAACTGTACGGCGGACGAAACCGTGCTGACGGCGTATAACTGGAACGGTCAAAAGACAGACAGCTATACCATCTCCAATGCGTATCAGTCGGATGATGCCGAGGTGCGCAAGCATTGTGCGCCGCGGATAATTGGCAGCGACGGTGCGTTGCTCTGGGGCACAGCCGGGCTGTACCGTGAAGAGAACGGCCGTCTGGTGCAGGTGACAGACTCTCCGGTCATCAGCGTAAAGCAGGATGCCGATGGGGTCTATTATGCTGTTTCCTGCGATAAGTCTGAGCGGACGGAATACTATTCGGATGGTATCGGATACATGGCGGGTGATATGCTCGTGCGTATCGCGCCGGACGGAACGCAGACCACGCTTACAACACTCGATGACATTCTGATCGACGAGGTAAAGACGGTCGAAAGCGGTGCTGTTCGCTTCGCAATCGCTATTCCGACAGAGGGCCATAGAAGCGGACACTATACCTGCCTGTTGAAAGACGGAAGGATTACCGTCCGGTCTGCAACCGATGATGTATTCTACATCTGGGGTAACGATGCGCTGGAAAACGAACAGGAAAAAATAGATAAGATTATTGCGAACCAGAAAGGTGAAGAATAATGGCAGAAAAGAAAAAGCTGGTCAGCGAGATCACGTCTATGGACGTGGACTTCGCGCAGTGGTACACAGATATTGTAAAAAAGGCTGAAATGGCCGATTATTCGTCCGTAAAGGGCTGTATCATCATGCGTCCGTACGCACAGGCGCTGTGGGAGAACATCCAGCACACGCTGGACGGCATGTTCAAGGAGACCGGTCACGAGAATGTAGCAATGCCGATCTTCATTCCGGAAAGCCTGCTGCAGAAGGAAGCCGACCACGTTGAGGGCTTCGCGCCGGAGTGTGCATGGGTAACGCACGGCGGCAACGACAAGCTGGAGGAGCGTCTGTGCGTTCGTCCGACTTCGGAGACACTGTTCTGCGAGCATTACGCAAAGATCGTTCGCTCCTGGCGCGATCTGCCGAAGCTGTACAACCAGTGGTGCTCGGTTGTCCGTTGGGAAAAGACCACCCGTCCGTTCCTGCGCAGCCGTGAGTTCTGGTGGCAGGAGGGCCACACCGTTCATGCTACCGCCGAGGAGGCTATGGAAGAGACTCTGCGCATGCTGAACATCTACGCGAAGTTCTTCGAGGAATGGCTGGCCATTCCGGTCGTTAAGGGCGAAAAGACCGAGAAGGAGCGCTTCGCCGGTGCGGAGAACACCTACACCATCGAGGCCATGATGCACGACTGCAAGGCTCTGCAGTCCGGTACCTCGCACTACTTCGGTGACGGCTTTGCACGCGCATTCGGCATGCAGTACACCGATAAGAACAACACCCTGCAGTATATGTATCAGACCTCCTGGGGCGTTTCCACCCGTATTATCGGCGCAATCATCATGACGCACGGTGATAACGAGGGCCTGGTTCTGCCGCCGCGTATCGCTCCGACCCAGCTGGTTGTTATTCCGGTTGCGGCTCACAAGGAAGGCGTTAAGGAGAAGGCAACCGAGCTGTACGAGCAGGTTAAGGCAGCGGGCATCCGTGCCAAGATCGACCTGAGCGACAATACCCCGGGTTGGAAGTTTGCCGAGTACGAGATGAAGGGCATTCCGCTTCGTCTGGAGGTTGGTCCGCGCGATATCGCTGAGGGTCAGTGCGTACTGGTTCGCCGCGACACCCGCGAAAAGACCGTTGTTAAGTTCGAGGATCTCGAAAAGACCATTCCGGCGCTGCTGGAGGATATCCAGAAGTCGCTGTATGAGAAGGCACTCGCAAACCGCGAGGCGCATACCTATACCGCAAAGTCTCTTGACGAGATGAAGTCCATCCTTGCTGAGCACACCGGCTTTATCAAGTCCATGTGGTGCGGCGACCTCGCCTGCGAGGAGAAGGTCAAGGAAGAGACCGGTATGCCGAGCCGTTGCATGCCGTTCGAGCAGGAGCACATCGCAGATACCTGTCCGGTCTGCGGCAAGCCTGCAAACAAGATGGTTGTCTGGGGCATCGCGTACTAAGCGAAGTCTCAGAACCAAAAAACTGCACAAGCAAAAAGTCCCTCATCAGTCGATGAGGGACTTTTTTGCGCCAATAGAGAAACTTTTTCAGCAGATCGAACGGTTTGTGCTGCAGTGATCGGATACCGGTTGCAAAGCTGCCGATCAGGAAGCCGCCGTCTGTATTCTTAACGGGAATGAAGAATGAAGCAGTGGCATCCTTCAGGTCATAGATCGAATTTGCCGACGGCTTCATTTTTAACGGACAGTCGAAAACCATCGGCTTGCCGTCATACAGAACGGCGAATTTACAGCCGGCTGGGAGCAAATACTCCCAGCCGGCTGCGTGTAAACGGGTAGATAGATTATCTGCAGGAATTATTGCCGCTGCAGGAATTGTTATTGCCGCAGCCGCAGCCGCTGCGATTGTCATTTACGCCGGCACTGCCGGTGAACAGACAGCCTGCCTTGTCGCTCTGCGGCGGGAAAAAAGCGTCGATGGGGAAGTCAAAGCTCGAGAAGATCTCGCACGGGTCCTGCTCACCGCCGACACCGCTGTTCGAGCAGTCGCGCCGCGGCAGACATACGTCGTAAGCGGGCATGAGCAGCTGAATGTCGCGCTCAAGTCGGATGATCGAGAACTGACCGAGGGTTACGAACAGCTGATAGCCATCGTTGCTGAGCACGAGATCGTCACCGCCGAAGCACGAGCAGATTGAACGGGGTACTTCATGCAGCGCGCAGCAGCAGCAGTTGCAGCTGGTTTCCGGCGCAACCACACGCGCGTCCAGCATGATTGGATCAACGACCTCTACGACCGCAGTCGGCTTGTTGCTGTCAGGCCGCAGCTGCACATCGCGGCCGTCCTCGATATACTGCGAGGAAAAGATGCGCGCGCCGCCTTCGCCGCCGAACAGTACAACACGTTTGTCAAATACCGCCAGTCCGTCCACAATACGCGGACGACCGATTACGCAGCTGATTTCACATTCAATGCGATAGAAAAAGCGGATATCAACGCTGTAGAAACCTCGATTAAACTGAATCCGCTCAACATCAATGGAAACACAGAGCAGTTCCGCTTCACGCGGATTGCAATGTTAGGTGTTATTTGCGGGCGGAAATTTTGGGGTGGATGGTGACGGAGAGGTCGTTCTCGGCGGACCAGCGCTGCTTGGTGGTTTTATGGTAGTCGATGCGATCGATTACCTGTTTGAGAAGGGCGCTGCGCTCTGCGGGGGCGGATTTACGGTCGTACACGTCGAGAACGTACCGGATCTGCGGAGCGGCATTTTCTCGGGCGGATAGCTCGGCGGTGTGTGCGTCGAGCTTGCGCTGAAGCTCCTCACGGGCGGTCTGCAGGCGGGATATTTCGGCGTTTATTTCGGACTGGCGCTGCAGGAAGGCTTCGCGCGTATAGATGCCGTCCTCAACCAGCTCAAAGGTCTTGGTCAGGCGTTTGCGCTGCTCGGCAAGACGGCTGTCGATATTCTTCAAGGCGTTCTGCTCGGTGGTGAAGTCAGGCTGCTCCGGCTGCTGCATTTCCAAATCATACAGAAATTCTTTTAGGCCCTGCAATACCAAATCCTCGACCTGCGACAGCGGCGCAGATACGGTAGGACAGCCGACGGTCGGACAGTAGTATTTTTCAAAATTGCGGTCGGTTTGCGGGTGGCGCTGCATTTTCTGTCCGCATTTATCACAGTAGAGCAGACCGGCAAGCGGATTATGCTGCTGTAAGGCGCTCGGCACGCGCGGCTTATGGTTCTTTGTGAGCAAACGCTGCGTTTCTTCCCACGTTTCGCGCGGGATGATCGCCTCATGCACGCCCTCGTACAATTCACACTGCTTATTGAGCGGGCGCTTTACGGTGAGCTGACCGTCCTTGATGACTTTTTTATACGGGTGCACGGCATCCGGTATCAGACCGGCGTAATGCGGATTTTGCAGGATGAGGCCGACAGTCTGCCGAACCCATGTTCTTTGTGTGGGAGAGGGAATGTTTATCTGGTTTAGATAGGTTGCAATCTCTCCGGCGCCTTTGCCGGAGAGGAACAGCTCGTAAATCATCTTTACCACGCCGGACTCCGGCTCGATCGGGCGGATAGACCAGCCGCGGCCGGATAGCTTACAGCGCTCGTAGCCGTAGGGCGCGCGGCTGCCGACGTAGCGGCCCTCTTTTTTTGCGGATTTCGTCCCGGCGTTCATGCGGCGGCGGATCATGCGGTATTCCTGACGGGACATGAACAGGCCGAACTCCATCCATTCCTCATCCGCCTCCTGCGTGGGGTCGTAGGTTTTGGCGGGTGTTACGATGAGTGTGCCCGAAAACTTAAACGCTTGGGCGACGATGCCTTGATCGATCGTGTCGCCGCGGGCGAGTCGCGAGGTTTCGGTGACGAGGACGCCCTTCCAGCGGCCATCCTCCACCTCAGAGAGTAGCTGCTGCATGACGGGTCGGTTCGCAATGCGCTCACCGGAGACGATCTCGCGGTAGATCGCGCCGATGGGCAGGGCACGGGACTTGGCAAGCTCCATGAGGATATGCTCGTGCCGGGCGAGGGTATCGCCTTCGCCGTGCGCCTCGGCTTCGAGGTCCGCGCGGGATTTGCGGAGGTACAGGGCATAGTTGGTTGACATGGGATCACCTCGATATTAGAGTGCGATTTTACACTATGTTTATAAATTATAGTGTTGACAAAGAAACAAATAGCATATATTATTATTGTAGCAGAAGTCCGCCAATGCGCCGTCTGCTATTCCGTTGACGCATGGGACTTGTTCGGAAAGTGTCTGCTGAGGAGCCTTGCGGTTTGTGCATTAAGCCGCTTCCGAATAGATTTGGTGCTTCGCAACTGCGCTAAATCGAAAAGAAAAAATGCACTCTTTGAATACGATACGCGCTCTAAGAACCCTTGGAGCGCGATTTTTCGCCCTTATAGGTGTTGTGAATGAACGATTTAGAACAGTGCATACAGACATTTGAAAATATACTGGACAAGGACTATATTCTTACGCTGGAAGATGGCACGGTATTACATATTTTCTTTACAGCAAAGCATTTCAAGCACCTGCTTGGACTGCATAAGCTGACGGATATTGCAGCTTTTCACCCGAAAAGAGGATTATCGGCAAAAGCGGTTTACGATTATATCAAACGAGGAAAAATTACCTTTGATACAATCAGAAAAAGTGCGCATTACAGTAAGATCGCGGATCGGGTTGCCTGTTTCCCGATGATTGAGAGTTTGTTCTTCAAGAAAGTAATCGTTGACTTCAATCCTGCATTATTAAAGAATTGTAAGCTGCAGGCAGAGTTTATTCTTTACACCGAGTATCGCAACGGCTACTTACATCTTGCAATCGGTCACGATATCAAAGGGCAATACCCGGAGAGTTTCTTTTACGAAGACTCCAAATGCTATCTGTCCGGGCAGCATTTTGTGAATGTGGAAAAACTCGAAGTCATACAAAAACAAAGAAAGAATAAGAAAAAGTAATATACTCTTTGCTTAAGCCGCTGTCAGGTGCGATCTGACAGCGGCATTTTTTATGCCTGCTTTTCCAGATGGGAAAGGTCAGGCATTTTTTTATGCGTTTGTTTTGCCATATACATGGTCTGACGGATATATTCCTGTCCCTGCTCGTTCAGGGAACGGTAGTCGTCGATAAGCTGTTGTTCGTCGGCGGAAAGGGCGGGGACTGGCGCGGTATTCTGCACGATTTTGGGCTGTTCCTGCATAAGCTGCTGTATTCCTAATCGAATAAGTTCAACTGTTGCACTGGAACGGGTTTTGTATCGGTGCTCAAACTGATAATCTTCGATTTGCTTGAGAAGTTCATCATCTACCGAAACAGTATATCTGGGACGATCTGTTGACATTCTCTCACCTCCTGAGTTTACTCCATTATACACCGGTGGTTCACTGATGTAAATATTTTTATGAAATATCTTGACAAAGCAAAAGTGAACCACTATAATACAAACAACAGGTTCAGTGAACCACTTAAAATGAAGGAGTGAACCAGATGAAAAGACTTTCCGTAAGCCTTCCGCCGGAAATCGAAAAAACGATTATCGACCTGCGCAAGACCGACGAATTTTGCATGTGCTCTTGCGCTGACATTCTCCGCAAACTGATGCTGATTGGTGCGGAACAGCTGCACACGAACGCCGAGCAGGCGGAAGGGAAGGGGTGAGGGGATGGAAAAGACTTTGGAAGATGTTACGAAAAACACAACCGCCCTCCTTGCTGACTGTGTGGAGCAGTTGAGCAAGGAGAGCGGCAGTCAGGCACAGTTAGCTTACACGACGGCTAAAATTGATACATGCCTGAAAATCCTGAAATTTACTCGTGATGAATAGAATTCAGGATTGTGTTGTAGATGTCAGCAGCAGCCTTTCCGTATTCGGCGTTGCTGTGGACATCACTAGACATGAGATGGTTGGTTTCCAGCAGTTTCAAGGTGAGCTGGAGCGCAATTTCCTTATCAGACACGCAAAACACCTCCTTTCTGCTTTCAGTATAGCAGATAAGGAAAACGAAAACAACGCCGAGCAGGCGGAAGGGAAGGGGTGAGGGGATGGACGCTTTGAATTTGGCATTCTTTGCGCTGGGTTTCGCTGTATGCCACTTTATTTATGCGGTGTTCGTCCTGATTTGGCTGTTCAGCAAAGATAAATGGTAAAAAGACGGCTGCCGGATTTAACTCATCATGAGGGAACGGATAGCGGCAGCTGCGGCGGCCAGTGTTCCGACACAGCTTATGAACGAGAGAAATAGAGAAATTCTTGCTTCATACTTTGCTGATTTTGCAGCGTCAAACACATATTCTGCCTGCAAAATCTCCTGGGCACAGCAGATGCCGTGAGAAGTGAGCGTTACCGTATCGTTTTCTTCGGTTATCAGTCCCAATTCGGCAAGCTGTGTGTTCGGAGCAAGAAATCCGTCCTCAAAGGCTTCCTGAAAGGACTTGTGCGGAAGCGGAAGAGTGAATACAGCAGCTTCGCTGCGCGGAATATTGCGCTTTACGCGCCTGCGGTATTCGAGATAAAGGTCAAGCAGGCGTGTTTGAGCGTCGAGCGACAAATTGATCATAAAAACACCTCCTTTCTGCTGTTCAGTATAGCAGAGGAGAAAAACGAAAACAACGCCGAGCAGGCGGAAGGGAAGGACACACCATGAAGTACGAAGTTTGGGTTTTGGAGAAGCGGCTGGTCGGTGAGAACCGATGGCGGCAGTTTTTCTGCGACGGCAGGCAGGAGGCGCTGGACGTTGCAGAGGGATTTATTGATATTGCGGAAAAGATCGAGGTGAAACCTGCATGAAACCTTACAATGAATATCTCGCCATGACGGCAGAGCAGATCATGGCCGACCCGGAAGCGCCGGAGAGCCTGCGGATCGCTGCCCGCATTGAGCTTGAGAAAGCACAAAAGTTCAATTTAGAGGCAGAGGTGGCACGGACGGCAACAGACAAGCCGGTCTGAGCATAGGCTTTAGAAAGGGGTGGTTACGGTGGCAATCGTGGCTGAATATCATTATCCGAACGGTACGGTACGCATAGACGACGACTGCTACCGTGACGTTCCGCCGGAGGAAATGCAGCGGCGCATTGAGCGCCTGCAGAAAACGGCGTGGGAATTACTGATGAATCAGGAACGGAGGAAGAAAGATGAAGGCAAGTAAGTTTATGATGAGCCTGTCGGCGGCGGTATTCGGCGGCGTGATGTACATGCAGATCGCGGGTACCTGCAGCCGCATGCAGGCGGCGGTGCTCGGAACGGCGATGCTGGTTTGCATGGCAATCTGCTATGCGGATCTCTGTGCGGCAAAACGTCGCCGGGCGGCTGAGGAAGTCAAGGCCCGCAAGGCGGCCCGCGTCTCCATGGACAAGGCGGCGCACATTGCGTACCGCGCCGACCTGATGAGGCAGATCCGCTGATGGCAGACTGGAAGAAAAACCGGCAGAAGTTCCAGATGCCGCATGACCGGGTGGAACGCTGTATGCGGTACGTGAAGGCTGTCGAAAAGGACGAGAGACGCGCAGAGAAGGCCAGAAAGGCACGATTTGAGGCGCAGCTGCTCGAACGGTGGCAGGCAAGACAGGCGAACAGGGAGAACGGCGATGCTGGTATTTAGCGGATTGGAGATCAAACCGTATTCTCAGCTTACCGATCTGCCGCGGGTGCGGATCGACAGGGTGCGCGTTGAGGTACAGCGCACCCTGTTTGGCGAGGTGGAGTATCACCTTGTCGGAACCTACGGCGATGAGGGCAAGGCTTACCCGATCTGTCAGCCGTTTACCGAGCTGCCGGACGTATGGGAAAAGAAGAAAGAAATAGAAAGCGCCATTTTCAAGGCGCGGCAGGAGGAACAATATGCGAGAAAAAGAAAAGACGCGGGTTATTTGGAGACACCCGCAAGGCCGGTTTGAGATACAGGAGACTGAGCATTTCAGTCCGTATGACCACTGCACATACTACACGCGCGAATGCGTTTTTACGCCGCAGGACGATGCGCGCGGGCTGTGCAGCGAGGTGCCGACAGGTATTTTTGTGCCGGAGGAAATCAAGCAGGATGGCCGCCGGCAGCCGCGCGTGACGGATGAGGAAAAACAGCAGCTTGTGAAAATGTATCAAGCAGGCATGCCTATTCGCGCTATTTCAAGGGAGACCAGACGGGCGTATGAGACGATCGCGAACGTGCTGGAGGAGCTGGGCTGCCGGAAAAAGATTCCGCACAAATCGGTTCACTGGACGTACGAGGAATTTCAAAAGGCGGTTGCTATGCGCAAGCGCGGCTATCTGTTCAAGGAGATCGGCGCGGCGCTCGGCAAGAGCAATCATGCCGTGCAGAATAAGTTTGCGAGGGAGGGGTATTGATGCGTTTTACGGACAAGCAGTTAGATCATTTTCGTGAGGTCGCGAAAATGGTCGGGAGAAGGTCAGTACAGAGAGGTGACAAGCTGGCATGAAGAAGCGGAGAGGCAAGCCGGCCGGCATGAATTATGCCGATGTACTGGAACGCAAGCGCCGGATCCGGCAGGCCGTGCAGGATGAAGTTATCCTGCACGAAGTGAATATCTCCATGCAGCGGCACTTGTGGCTGACGGCGGTTGCGCTGCACGAGGCGTATGGCTTCTCGGAAAAGCGGCTCGACAAGTTTTTCGACGCCTTTCAGGCGGCTGCGGATGAGCTGCAGAAAATGATTGACGAGGTGGATCAGGATTACGCATACGAGAAGCTGCGGCTGAGAGCAGAGGGAATTTCAAAGCGCGATATTGTTTTTTATGAGGATGTGATGAAATGAATGTGAAAAGAGCGGCGAAGCTGATGCAGATTGCAAGCTATTACGGCGAGGAAAAGCAGGTCTGCAAGCTGATGGAAGAACTGGGCGAAGCTACAAGCGCGGCAAGTGAGGTGCTGATGCTGCTCAGCTATCACGAGATGAGCGGCAAAAAGCGTGACCTGACCGCGAGACTCGAACACCTTGCCGGAGAACTGGCTGACGTGGTGAACGTGACCGAGCAGATTATTCAGCTTTTTGGACTGGAAACCGATTTTAAGGTGGCGCGGCACGCGGGAATTCAGAAAACACTCAAGCGGATTCGGGAGGAAATGAGCAATGCGCAGCCCGACAGAGACGGCACACCTGGTTGATTCGCATTACAGCCGGAGCTTCGGCAGATCGCCGGATGCGGAAATGCGTGAGTTTATCCGGAACGCTGCCGAGCACGGTTTGACGGCGGACGAGCTGATCAATTGCATGACGGCGGCTTTGGTTACTTACGGCTTCGGCGCGTATGAGTGCGATTATCGAAAGGTTTTCGTGACTGAGGCGCGGAAGGTTTGGAAGAAGAAAAACGGAAAAGAGAAAGCCAGCCCGTGAGGGGCTGGCTTTGCGGACTTACAGATCGAACAGATCGGCATGGGTGCCGGTTCGGGTAAGTGTGAGGATAAGCTCGTTTTCATGCAGACGGTAAATGAGCAGCCAATCCGGTCGGATATGGCATTCTCGGAAACCGGCATAATCGCCTTTGAGAGCATGATCTTTATAGCGAGGCGGAAGCGGAATATCTTGCTGAAGCAGGTCAATAACCGCTTTCAGTTCTTTGAGCGGATAATGCCGCTTCTGAATACGCTTGTAGTCGCGTTTGAACAAACTGTGAAAGCGAATTTCTCTCATTCGTCGGTATCCTCAGCGTCCAGAGCGGCAAAAAGTTCGTCAGTGGTAGAGTACGGGTCGGACAGGTTATTTCCTTCCATCGCATCCTGCATGGCAGCACGGGTTTCTGCATTGGGACGTAATGCGGGACGGAACGGGAATGCCTGTTCGGAAACTGCTTGACGCAGGAACATATTGACGGCGGCATTGGTGCTGATACCAAGAGAAGTGAACAGGTTATCGGCTTGTTCTTTCAGTTCAGGTTCCAGACGGAACGAATACGGTTTTGCAGACATAAAACGCACTTCCTTTCTACTATCAGTATATCATATGTATGTATATTGTCAATACAAATATGTTCATTTGCAGATGCATGAGTCGAAATGAACGGAGGATTTTTATGTTATATCAAAAACAGGAGTGCAACGGTGCGCTCTATCAGATGTGCCTATATTCCATGGGCACGATGCCTGGCATGTCGCCCAGGCAGAGGGCGGGCAGACGGCGGACAACCGAGAAGGCCAAGCAGGAGATCAACCGGCGACAGCGCAAATGGCGGCTGATGCAGCTAATCAACGCCAATTTTGTGAGCGGTCGGGATCTGTTTGTTTGCCTTACGTATGCGCCGGAGGCGTCCAGGGCGCGGGCACTCGAAAAATTCCACGCGAAGATGAAAAAGGCGTATGCAAAGATTGGCCTTAAATACAAGTACATAGCAGTCACCGAGGAGCACGACATGGAGGGCGAGCCGGTGCGGCTGCACCACCACCTGATCCTCAGCGGCGCGCACGGCGTGCAGTTGGCCGAGGTGCGCACGCTGCGCGAGGGGGCGGATTTTTTCGAGGATACCGCCATCTATCTACTCAAGGAGGACAGCCACAAGGGCAAGGGCGCCCGCCGGTACTCCACCAGCCGCAATCTGATCCCGCCTGCAGAGCCGGTGCGGCTCAGACTGGGCGAGGAGGAGGAGGCCGAAGTGCCGCCCGGCGTGAAGATCATCGAACATGTGCAGAACGCGAATGAGTTCGGCCGGTATGAGGTTATGGTCGGCCGCATTTACAACCAGGCAGCGTTTGGCGCGTGGTGGCAGATACAGCGGCGCAAGGCTGCTCCCGATCCGTGGGAACGCCTGCGCAGGAGACGGCAAAGAAAAGTTTAAGATATCGGCGGCCGGGTCCGCCTGACAGCCTTGTAGGGGGTCTAACAATTCCCCCGCGGTTTGTCGGAGAGGTTCGGACAAATGAATACAAGATGTAATCACATTACTGTTTGTACTCTCTCAAAGGACGGAGCGCGCGGAAGCGCGTAACGGTGACGGTAGCAAGGCGGGAAATCTGCGCGGCAGGAGGTGCAGTACGGCACAATGACAAAAGACAGGTTAAAACAGGTGGAAAGCCTGGTCTGTGAACTGGAAGAAGAAAGAGAACGGTTTGCGCGGGAGGCTCGGCACCACAAGCGGATTGAGGAGACTTACGGCGTCGGCTGTCTGTTTGGCCGGGATGCACTGGACGCGGCACGGGATCGGCTGCAGGCCATTGAGGCCGAGTGCCAGGATGAGCGCGACACGGTGCGGCAGTGGATCGACAGCGTTTCCGACTCCATGACGCGGCGCGCCCTGCGGCTGCGGTATCTGGACGGCAAAAGCTGGAGCGAGTGTGCCCGGCGGATGGGGTATGCGGATGAGAGCGGACCGAGGAAGCTGGTCGGGAAATTATGGTCGAAATAGCCGTGTCAAAAGGTGTACCTTGCGGGACGGCGGTTTTCGGGCGGCTTTTTTGTGGGTATGGCGTGCCAAAAGGTACGCTTTTGAATTTCGGAACGTGCCGTGCCCTGTATGGGCTTTTTGGCACGGTTTACAGCACAAGGAGGAAATTATATGGAAAAAGTGTATGGGTATGCGCGGGTCAGCACGCGCGAGCAGAATCTCGACCGGCAGATCGCGGCGCTGCGGCAGTATGTGACGGATGAGCGGGACATCATCACCGACAAGGAGAGCGGCAAGGACTTTGACCGCACCGGCTATCAGTATCTCCGTGAGCGGCTCATCCGCCCCGGCGACACGCTCATCGTAAAGAGTCTCGACCGGCTCGGGCGCAACAAGGAGCAGGTGATGGAGGAGCTGCGGCACTTCCGCGCCGACGGTGTGCGGGTGAAGATCCTCGACCTGCCAACGACCATGATCGACCTGCCGGACGGGCAGGACTGGATCGTGGAGATGGTCAACAACATCCTCATCGAGGTGCTGGCCAGCATCGCCGAGCAGGAGCGACTGACCATCCGCCAGCGGCAGGCCGAGGGTATCGCCGAGGCGAAAAAGCAGGGCAGACTGCTTGGCAGGAAAAAGACCGAGCTGCCCACCGAGTGGGAGTTAGTAACAGGGCTGTGGAAAAGTGGGAGCATCACCGCCGTGCAGGCGATGGACCGGCTCGGACTGAAAAAGAGCACATTTTACCGCATGGTGCGGGAGCAGGGCGTGGATTGATCCGCGCCCTTTTTGCGTCTGCCAGAATCCCAAGCGCATGGGCGCAATCTGAGCGCAAGCGGGAGAGTAAATTTTGAGTCCGGTGAAGTTTTTCCGTTTTTTCCGTTTTTTCCGATTATACTTGTACTCAGCAAAACAAGACACGCGCGGGAGGTGATTGGATGCAGCAGCGCGGGAGCAAGTACGATCAGAAAATTAAAGACGAGGCGCTTGCGCTCGTGGCGAGCGGCGTCTCGATCACAAACGCGGCGTGCCGGCTGCGCATTCCGAAGTCCACGCTTGCCGACTGGGTACACACCCAGAACGAGAGCGACGAGGACGGCGTGGCCGCCCGGCGGGAAATCCGCAGAAAGCAGATTGCCCGGTGCGAGAAGATCGGGGACAAGGTTCTGCGTGCGCTCGACCGCAAGGCCGAGGCCGCCGCGAAGGATACCCGGACCATCAAAGACGGTCTGGCGGTGCTCGAAAAGGCTGCTAAGGACGGCGTGATCGCGCTGAGTGAGGCCGAGGTGGCAAGTCTCAGGAACGTTGTAAGCGATTACACCGGCGTCGGCCTGCGCGAGCTGGCCGGAACCATGAAGGATGTTGCGGCAAGACAGGAAACGCTTGAGCAGCACCTCGGCGAGAAGGACGGCGGGAACGCGCAGATCACGTTCGCGTCTCCGGATGAGGAGGCGTTTGCAGAATGAATCGGCTGACGTTTTCCAGCCCGTACCCCAAGCAGAAGGATTTTCTGCTCAGTCGGGCGCGGTATATCGCTTACGGCGGTGCGCGAGGCGGCGGGAAAAGCTACGTTGCACGAATGAAGGCCGAGCTGCTCTGCCTGCGCTATGACGGCATTCAGGTGCTTTTCATGCGAAGAACGTACCCGGAGCTGAAAGAAAACCACCTACTGCCTGCGATGCGTGAGCTGAACGGCGTTGCGAAGTACAACGGCACGGACAAGGCGTTTATCTTTCCCAACGGGGCGCGGCTCAAGTTCGGCTACTGCCGGCACGACAGCGACCTGCTGCAGTATCAGGGTCAGGCGTATGACGTTATCTTTCTGGAGGAGTGTACACAGTTCCCCGAGAACGTGTTTACCACCATGACGGAATCCAACCGTTCGTCCGGCCTGATGGCGGAGCACTTCCCGCCGCGTATGTACTTTACCTGCAACCCCGGCGGTGTGGGGCACGCCTGGTTCAAGCGGCTGTTTATCGACCGCGAGTACAAAAAGACCGAAAAGCCGGAGCACTACGTCTTTATTCAGGCCAATGTGTACGACAACAAGGCGCTGATGCACAACAGCCCGGACTATGTGAACGCGCTCGAAAATCTGCCCGAGGACCGCAAGCGGGCGATGCTTTTCGGAGACTGGGATGTGTTCGAGGGACAGTATTTCCCCGAGTTCCGGCGCGAGACGCATGTCTGCGAGGCGTTCCCCATCCCGGAGCACTGGCAGAGATACAAGGCGCTTGACTACGGCTTTGACATGCTGGCCGTCGGCTGGTTTGCCGTGGATGAGCAGGGCACTGCGTATCTGTACAAGGAATTCTGCGAGGGCAAGGATTTGGGTGAAGGTCACGACGGACTGATTTTGTCGGACGCGGCGAACGCCATATTGGAGCGCTCGGACGAGGTGGAACGCGATGCGATCACCTTCGCACCGCCTGACCTCTGGAACCGGCGGCAGGACACCGGACGCAGCGCGGCAGACCGCTTTGCGGAATGCGGAGTGTTTCTGGAAAAAGCGAAAAACGACCGCGTGCTCGGCTGGCTCGACCTGAAGGAATATCTGAAGGTACGCAAGGACACCGGCAAGCCGAGTTTGATGATCTTCTCCAACTGCACGCAGACCATCAAGAGTTTACCGATGCTGCTGCACGATGAGAAGCACCCGGACGACGTGGCAAACGATCCGCACGAGTTCACCCATCCGGCGGATATGCTGCGGTACTTTGTGGCCGGCCGTCCGATTGCGGCAAGCGAACCCAGAGAGTACAACGAACTGACTACCGAGGAGGAAATGGGAAATGTATTTAGCTATTAGTGCTGTTGCAGCGATGTGTGCCATTCTGGCGGCCGTGCAGACCCGAAACGCCAAGCGTTTGGGCGCGGATCTGCGTAAGAAAACCTTTGAGGCGGAATCTTTTCAGCTTGCCTCGCAGGCAAACGAGCAGCGGCTCGGAGCGGAAAAACTGGTGCATGCACAGCTTGTGGAGCGCTGCACTAAGGTTGAGCAGGCTCTGCGGGAGAGTGAGGACACGGCCTGCCGTCTGCGGCAGGAGCTGCAGACCGAACGGAAGAAGTACAAGGAGCTGCAGGCAGAACTCGACTCCACCAAGGATGCACACGACGCGGCAATCAGCGCGATGTGGAGCGCCCGCAACGCGGCTGACGGTCTCAAGCAGGAGAACGGTAAGCTGACCGAGGCGCTGAACACCGAGCGGGAGGCTGCAGAGCACTGGAAAGAGGAATTCCACAAGGAACAGGCGTACCGGCTGAGTACCGAGGGCCGCATTATGCGTGAGGTGAACAATCTGCTGCGCTATGACGGCACCGCCCACGGGCAGGAGGAATTGAGCGATGAATGAGCAGAAAACCACGCTCACGGCTGACAGGGTGCAGGCCGAGTACGAAAAATGTGTACAGTACAACACAGGCCTCGGCCTGTACGAGGACGTCAAGCAGTGCGAGAACTTCGTGGAGGGCAAGCAGTGGGAAGGACTCAAGAGTAAGAATCTGCGCCCGATTACGATGAACGTGCTCGACCCGATCGTGCATTACAAGGTTGCGCAGATCGTTTCCATTGACGTGGATCAGGAGGTTGAGCCGTTCCTTCCGGACGAGCAGGCCGAGTATGCGGCGAAAATCCTTGAACAGAGCATTGATCGTGTGGTTGAGCGAACAAAACTGAAAAGTAAGCACCACATGGTCTTGCGTGACGCCTGCGTGGATGGTGACGCGGCACTGTATTTTTACTTTGACGCAAGCAAGCAGTCCGGTTTGGGCGGGGTACAGGGCGAAATCTGTGCCGAGCAGGTCATGAACACGAATATTCTGTTCGGAAATCCGTCCAGCAGCTCCGTGCAGGAGCAGCCGTACCTTATCATTGTGCGACGCAGACCGGTTTCTGAAATCCGCAAGGATGCAAAGCGGCTCGGTTGCAAGGACTGGGAGAGCATTGAGGGCGAGTCCGACGGCCTGTACAAGGGTGATGACGAGCAGAATAACAGCGACAGTCTCGGCAACGAGCTTGTGCGGTTTTGGAAATCCGAGGACGGCCGCGTGCACTACTGCCGCTCGTGCGGCCGTGTGATGATCGAGCAGGATGTTGCAACCGAAATGACATTGTATCCGGTCGCGTACATGAGCTGGAAGCCGCGCAAGAACTGCTATCACGGCGTGATGGAGATCAAACCGCTCATCAACACGCAGATTGAGATCAACAAGCAGTGGACGGCGCTTGCGCTCATGCTGCGGAATAATGCTATACCGAAATTGGTATACAACCGCAATAAGTTCCCCAAGGGCTGGGACCCGGATGCGACTTCCATCGGCGTCACCGGAGATGTGAAGGACGCGCTGACCGGCGTTGCGGGCTCGATGCCCATTCCCACCGAGGCAACCGGTATTACGTCCACCATGACGGACGCCCTCAAAAGTGTTGCCGGCGCGAATGACGCCGCGCTCGGCAACGTCAAGAACCCGGAGAACAGCAGTGCGATTGTAGCGGTACAGACCGCGAACGCGGCGCCGCTTGCGCTGACCAAGATCGCGTATTATCAGTTTGTCGAGGACTACGAGCGGGTGCTCATCGACATGATGCATGCCTATTACGGCATGCGTCAGGTTAAAATCACGGACGAGGTGACGGACGAGACCGGCGAGACGCAGGAGCAGACGCTTGTGGAGATGTATGACTTCTCAAGCCTGCCGGTGGAGGCGCTGGATCTCAATATTCATATTGGTGAGGCAAGCTACTGGTCGAGGATTCTGCAGGTATCCACGCTTAACAATCTGCAGACGGCAGGCGTTATGCCGAATATGGTTGAGTTCCTCAGCCGCATGCCGGAAGGCTCGGTAAAGGATCAGGAAAGATTGGTCGAGGCTGCAAAGAGAGTGCAGCAGCAGGCCAGTATGCAGCAGGCATTACAGGGAGGTTTAACGAATGGATAACACGAATGAGAGCAAGGCGGAACGCTTTGTAAGACTGGCAGAGCCGCGCGTTTCCCGCGCGTGCAAGGCAATTAGCCTGATCGGACATCTCTCGGCAAGCTCGTATGAGTACACCGAGAAGCAGGTTGAGAGCATGTTTGAGGCGCTTCAGAACGAGCTGAACACCCAGAAGGCGAAGTTTACCAAGGGGACGGACCGGAAGTTTCGGTTTTAAGAAGGGAGATACGGCATGAAAACCTTTGAAGATTTGGCACTGAAAGATGTAGCATCTCTGACGGAGAGCACTGACTATAAGGATCGTTTCCTTGGTGAATTTCTGGAAACAAAGATCCGCTATAATAAGCTGCACAAGATGCTTATTAAAGCAGAAGCTCACAATCTGGATTTTACGCCGGACTGTCCGCTTGATGTGCTGATCGCGCAGAAGCATCACATGGGTAATTATCTGCACGCGATGGAAGTTCGTGCAGAGTACGAGGGGATTGACCTCGGTTTCTGCATTAAAAGTCTTTTGCATGATTTGGAGAGTGCTGAGGGCGGCTGCTGCGTGGAAACTGAGGACCCCACGAGATATTAACACCCCTGTTCCGGCGCTCGGACGGGCGGGAGCTGACCTCACCTGCCCATTGATTCCCCTTATTTCTTTCTGATGGCGGGCACCCTCGTTCGGGTCGAGGGCGTCCGTCCGAGCGCCGGAATACAACTGAGTCCGAGACTGTGACGGGCAGTAATGCCCGACGACCGAGCCTGCTTTACCCAGGGAACGGCCATACCTATTTTCTCCTTTCTATTATGCGGCTGGCAAGGTTTCTGAGTTCATTTTTTCCTTGCCTGCCCGTCAGAGTCTCGGACGATATGTGCGGTGTAGCTCAACGGTAGAGCAGCTTCCTTCTAAGGGGTGTTACATTGACGATACGTCATGCGTAGATGCAGCGGCCAGTCACCAATGCTAAAACGTATGTATGGTGCTGGTTCAAGTCCGGCCACCGCACTCAACTTTATATTTTCCTGCACTGCGGCGGGCGTGGGCGTTTTTGCCATATCACCCTCGTCCGGGTTCACCTCTTTTGATGTAGCGTTATGGAAAACGGGTGGGTGCACTGCTTACGGAACGGCGGTGCGTCCGCCGGAGTGCAGGAACACACGATAAACACACGGCAATGAGACGAAAGTCTTTTGCATATAGGAGGATTTGTTCAGATGGATTGGAAGACCAGCAATCACATGGACGGAAGCGAGATCCGTGACAGTATCGGTTTACAGTATTTTGCCGAGGACGGCAATACATCCGACACCGGCGCGGACATGGACGGTTTTAACGGCGACGATTTTCTTGCGGCGCTCGAAGGCAATGACGGTTTGGAAGACCAGCAGACCGCCGCCGAGGGTGCAGAGGAGACCGTGCAGGACGGTGCGGAAGACCAGCGCGCCGAAGAGCAGCAGGAAGAACCGGAGAATCAGCCGCCAGAGGGCGGCGAAGTACCGCCGGAGGCGGTGGAACAGCCGGTGCAGACCGTGCCGCTCGTCTTCAACGGACAGCAGATCCTGCTGCCGGCAGACGCAGTGCAGGCGCTGACCGGTGCACTTGGCGCGAACCCGGTCGAACTGCTCCAGAAGGGCATGAATTATGACCGCAAGGCCGAGCGGGAAATGCGCGTACTGGATCAGTACGCCGAGGCCGCTGGCATGAACCGGCAGCAGTACCTCGAACAGCTCGAGGGAGCACGCAATGAGCAGCTTCTCTCGGCTGAGATGGAGAAGTGCCGCACGGAGTTTCCGGATACACCGGACGCGGCGCTTAAAGCAATCGCTGAGGGCCGCATGGCTTCCCGGCGGGCGGCCGAAGCACAGGCTGCCGAACAGCGGCGGGCGGAGCTTACCTCTATGCAGCAGCGCATTGAGCAGACCGTCGCAAAGGCGCGGCAGGAGGCCGATGAAAAGGCTTGGGACGAATACGAGGTACTCGCAGGCGTTCACAAGCCGGAGGACATTCCGCCACGCGTGATGGAACTCGTGAACAGCGAGGGCATGACTCCCGTCGCCGCGCACTGGCGCTATCAGGCTGAACAGAATCAGCAGGCGGTCAGGATCGCAGAGAAGAATCAGACAAACAGACAGACAAGCCCTGGAAGTGTGGCAGGAAACGGAAACGACACGAGCGATCCGTTCCTTAAGGGCTTCCTTGGGCTGTAAAAGGAGTGACATAATCAATGGCAATCAATCTTACTACCAAATATTCCGCGCAGATCGAGAAGGCATACACCCATGACAGCTATCTGAAAAGCCATTGCAAGGCAAACGTGGAGATGATTGGCGCAAAGTCCTGCCGCGTTTACATGCTCAATACCGTTCCGGTTGTGGACTACACCCGCAGCGGCACCAGCCGTTACGGCGAGGCGAAGGACGTACAGGACACCGTTGTTGAGTACACCATGACGCAGGACAAGAGCTTCAACGGCGTTGTGGACAAGGGCGATGCGTCCGAGCAGGCCATCAGCAACAAGAGCGGTCAGTGGCTGCGTCAGCAGATCGCAGAGCGCTGCGTGCCGACCGGTGACAAGTACGGTTTCTCCCAGCTTGCCAAGTACGGCCACGTTTCCGGCGTGACCGCTGAGCCGGCAAAGGACACCATCGTTGGCATGGTTTACGATGCGGCTACCTACATGGATGAGAAGCTCGTGCCGGAGAACGGCCGCGTGCTGTTCGTACGCGCGAAGGACTATCCCAAGATCATCCTGTCGGACGAGTGGAAGGGCCTGGACAATCTGGCAGGCAAGCAGCTGCCGACCGGCACGGTGGGTCAGATCGCGGGCTTTACCGTGGTCAAGGTTCCATCCAACATGTTCCCGGCAGATGTTTACATGATCGCCATGCAGGAGAGTGCAGCGGCGTTCCCGTACCGCATTAACGATACCAAGGTACACCAGGACCCGCCCGGCATTTCCGGTGCGCTGATCGAAGGCCGCCAGACCTACGACCTGTTCGTACTGGCAAGCAAGGCAGACGCGGTTGTTATCATCGGTAAGACCGCAAGCAAGCAGGCGTGCACCGTAGCGATTGCCTCGCACAGTGCGACCGTTACGGCGGCAGGTGCGGACGAAATCTGGTACACGCTGGACGGCTCGGACCCGCGCTTCTCGGCTAACCGCAAGACGGTTGCCACCGGCGGCACGGTTGCCACCAAGGCGGGCGAGACCATCCGCGTGGTTGCGTTCGGCAAGGGCGGCAAGCTGACGTCGGATGTGGCGGAGGCTACGGATAAGTGATTTACCGCAGGGCGGGCTGACGCCTGCCCTGCATTTTCTTTAGGAGGAAAGAATGGCAACAGTTAGGAAAATATTCGATCTGGCAGCCGCCATTCTGTTTACGAGCAAGGGCGGCGATACTGACTACGATCAGTATTCGCCGCTTTTGCTTGAGCGGCTGCTGATCGAGGCGCTGCCGTATGAGAACGCTATCCGCGCCGCAGACGGACGCAAGGAACTCGCAAGCGCACCGGAAATCAATGCAATAGACGATACGGTTATCGACTGGGACGACCGGATCACGCGCGGCGCACTGCCGCACGGCCTCGCCTCGGCGCTGATGATCGACGAGGAGGACAAGCAGGCTCAGATGGTGCTTGAGCGCAACTATTTTGTCGAAGCGCTTGAGGAAGCCGCGCCTGCGGTGCTCGGATATGGGGACGGTGACGAAGAATGAAAACCATGACGGTTCCCGACTTTTCCACGCCGACCATCGGCAGAAAGAGTTACAAGCGGTTTCGTGGGGTGGACTACTCCACGGATGAGACGCAGATTGACGACGGCAGAAGTCCGCGTGCGGTGAACGTTATCGCGGACGAGGGCGGCGCGCCCGAACGCCGGTGGGGCTGGCGCACAGTTGTTGACCTCGGCAGTGACAAGCCGATTGCGGGTATTTTTCCGTATGAGGCCACGACCGAGACAGGCCGCACGATGATCATCCATGCGGGCGATACGCTGTATAAGGTACGGCTGAACGAGAGCACCTATCTGCCGATTCCGGACAGTCAGCAGATACTTTTGACCGGACTGAGGAGCGGCGGACGCTCGCAGGGCTTTTACCTCAACGGCAAGCTGTACATTTTAACCGGGTCGGAATATCTGGTATATGACGGCAAGGACGCGAAGCACGTCGGGGACGGTACGGCGTACTGTCCGCTGACGAGCTATCAGCGCAAGCCTGCGGGCGGCGGTGAGGCTTACGAGAAGGTAAACATGCTCTGCAAGTGGAGACGCAACCGCTTTGTCGGGGACGGGAGCAGCAAGACATTCCAGCTTGATGTCACCGGCATTGACAAGGATCAGACCATCACCGCGAAATATCATATCACGGGCGACAAGCTCGAGGTGGCGAGCTTTGATGCGCAAAAGGGCACGGTGACACTAAAGACCGCACCCAAGGCGCCGGAGAACGCGGGCACGTCCAACATTGAGATCCGATTTGCAAAAACGACTGAGGACCGGAAGAAGATACTCGGCTGCACCATCTTTGCCATTTACGGCATGGACGGCTCGGGCGACCGCGTTTTCTTTTCCGGTAACGGCAAATATGCAAACACGGAGTGGTTCTCGGGACTGACAGACCCGACATATTTCCCCGACATTAACTATTCTGTGGTTGGTTCGAGCGATTTCCCGATCATGTGCTATCTGAAAGCGCAGGGCGAGCTGCTTATCATCAAGAAGGATAATCGCCAGGAAGGTACGATCTGGCACCACGCAGGCGTTGTGAGCAACGATGTTGCGGCGTTCCCGCTCAAGGAGGGTGTGCCCGGTTACGGCGCGATTGCGCGGTACTCGGCGGCAAACCTGAATGACGATCCACTGTACCTGAGTCCCAGAGGCGTGTATGCCCCGACAACGACCTACTACAACAACATGCAGGTGCGGCAGTTATTCTGCCGGTCGAGACGTGTCAATCCGAAGCTCACCAAGGAAAACGGCCTTGCGGATGCGGTGGCCGCCACCTGGCGCGGCTGGTATGTTCTTGTCGTGGACGGACGCGCTTATGTCGCGGACGGCAACCAGGACAAAAGCGACAACGGCTACGAGTGGTATTTCTGGACCAATATTCCGGCGCGGGTGCTCCGCGCGGATCAGCAGACCATGTATTTCGGCACCGCAGACGGCAAGGTGTGCAAGTTCAATGACGATATGCGGACCGCGGAAAATGAAATCCTCATGCGTGCGTACAACGATGACGGCAAACCGATTCACGCGGAGTGGGCGTCGAAACTCGACAGCATGGGCAACATTGCGATGCTCAAGACCATGCCAAAGAGAGGCTCGGCGGTACATCTCAAGCGCTATGCGCGCTCGAAAGTCGATCTGTATATCCGCACGGAACGCGACAGCGGCCGGCTGTACCGCGAGTTTTACGCGGACAGGCTTTCCTTTGAGGATATCAACTTTGAGCGCTTTACGTTTGAGACGAGCGCGAACAGTGTGCGCCAGTTTCGCGTGAAGAAGAAAAAGTGGAAAATGATTCAATTTATTTTCGTCTCGGATGCGCTCAACGAGGGTTTTGGTATTTATGAGATTCTGGTGAAGTACATTGAAGCTGGAGAGGAGAGAGGCGCGTGAGTATTAGAGATTACAAAATTACCGAGGCGCAGATTGCGGAAAAGGGCGTTATTGCGTCCCCGGACACGCTGACCGGCACGGCAGACGAGAACAAACGTGTGTTTGACCGTCTGGTGCGGGAATGCGTGGCTCCGCAGTTCAACGAGATTGTGGAGACGTTTGCGGATATGGAGGAGTCCACGACCGAATGGAGAGGCGAGGAGGCAAAACGCCAGCAGGCCGAGCAGGGCCGCGTCTCTGCCGAGAGCGCCCGCGTGACCGCCGAGGACGACCGTGCGCAGGCCGAGAGTGCCCGCGTGAGCGC
>OLQH01000169.1_pt1 | contig 77954 bp, 77 predicted proteins | sample 1672671 | NCBI WGS metagenome assembly OLQH01 (sample SAMEA3136712, study PRJEB25190) | human gut metagenome
GCTTAGCAGGCAGAACTTCTCATTTTAATTTGTACTAAATCTTGACATAGGACCAATCTTCTGTTCTATGCTTAAAATTGTAAACCGCCTTCAAAATCTCAATTATATTTATCTGTAATTTCCATTCTCATTTATAGCGTTTTGAATATATAGATTCATTTCGTTTCTTATTTGTTCCATCTGTTTTCCAGTATCTGGATTTGTATACGGAATCCTTCCTATAATTTTATCCACATAATGGTTATCTCTTATACTTTCATATGTCGCTTTAAAATTTATATCATAAAAATATGCAAGATAAGATATCCAATAATCCATCTTTGTCTTTCTTGTCTCTAATAGAACTGATTTATGATTTTTGAATTGCCGCATAACTTCTGGCGTAATTTCTGACATTCCTACCTGTTCTGCAGTAACTCCCATGAGAATATCAATTGCTGTTTCGAGCTTCACTCTGCAATTGTCAAGTTTATCTGCATCACGTATGATTTGAGCATGCATCAATTCTCGCTCATTCGTAATTCCTTTTAAGCAGTAATCACTATGATGTCCTATTGCTGTTTTTATAATTTCATCCCACTTATTTTCTTCGACAAAACGCCGAATCAGTCTCTCCTCAAATAAAATTCTCACACCGAATGCTGCATGATCCATCGTTCCCGGTTCAAAACTGTTGTAACATTTCAATTGTTCAAATCTTCCGATATCATGTAACAATCCAATAATCTGAGCGAGCTCACAATCTTCTGCGGACAGTTCCATATCTTCTGTAATTTTTTTACTGCATTCCATCACTCCATAAGTATGCACAATCTTCAACTTTATCTTTTCATTTTTTTGGTCATAATCATTCAAATAGTTTTCAAAAGCTTTCTTCGCATATTGTAAATCAATCATTTCGTTTTCCCACCTTATTTTCAAGATTTTTCGACATAATATTCCCGTCCTGTATCTAGACAAACTGCAGCCAAACGTCCATTTCTTCGATTACAGCCACAATCAATCGCAATATGATGATTCTCCCTGTATGCATAACCCGGTTTTGGATTCCCCATAATTCCTTGTGTCGGTGTATGTCCTGTTACCACGTATGTATCTTCAAAATATTGGATATCATACTCAGCCCTGTCCCAGATTAATTCTTTTATGGAATATTCTTCTATGTCTTTTCCCGGATAATAATTTCCCAATCCATCATGAAAGTTACCCTCTGGCTCGATTTCAGCTCCAGGCGTAGATTTCATATTCGCACTCTCCCAGCCAGTCAATCATATGAATCAGTGCTGCATTCAACTTCGGAGCCATTTTCACCTGACTGTTTTTTATATAAAAAGGTTGTTCTAAAGCACATTTGCACCAAAAGGCATAAAAGACAAACGTGCCATTTTAAAGAATTGTTTTCCAAACGGGATTCCTACAATCGTGATACACCACATACATCCTAAGACAATATTTCCAAGAGCCATTCCCCATCCAAAGAAAACAATCCAAATTAAATTCACAAGAAATGAGAAGGTTCCATTCCCATATACAACCTCTTTTCCAAAAGGCCAAAATGCTAAGGATGCAAATTTGAAACATTGCAAACCTATAGGAATTCCAACAATTGTGACACACCATATACATCCTGCAATGATCCATGCAAGACCTCCGATTATCCCGCCACAAAGAAACCAAAGTATATTTCCTAATAATTTCATCTAATCCACTCCCCTGTTACTCCACAATTACGGTAGCCTTAACACATATATTCCACTGATTTTCCATATAAAATCTGTCTTGATAAACTTTAATCACCCCTGGTACAGCGACTTCTTCAACGGGTTCTTTCCCAAACCGTCTGCGTGCAATCACGTCTATGATTACATCGTCTTCTTTCGCCAACCTTTTAAGTTCATTTAAATACACTTGATATAGCTCTGAATCTATAACGCAGCATTTCACTATATATTGTTTTACTATCATCTTGAAATGACATCTTTCATACTCTCTTTCCTTATTCTGCTTTTTTACCAAACTATTGAATAGCTGTAGAATTAGTATATCATAAGCAACGACATATAGTGCATCTTTTTATACAAATCGCACAAAAAGATGCACATTTTCACTTTTCTTATTATGTAAATCGCAAATCCAACCCAGCAAATAGTTCTCCAAGCGTACTGCTCAAGCGCTCTGACGGTTTATCCGGCATTTCGTAACTTACCAATTGATACTCTGGATTCAGTTCCAATTTTTCTATTAAATATCCTGTATTAACAGCATCATCCAATCCGTCATGAAAGTTACCTTCCGGTTCAATCTCAACTCGTCCCAGAGCTTCTTCCAGACTTAACTGTTGTGATAATTCAAATCGTTTCGTAAATACATCTTGATAGTCAATCCAGTTTTCAGCCTTCATAAACGCATGGATTCTTTCATCCGTCATGTTTTTTGCTTTAATTTCATGTAGCAGTTGATCTCTATCCGATTCACTCCAAGCATAGATTTTGTAATCACGTTCTCCCAGCCAATCAATCATATGTAGCAGTACTTCTTCCAGCTTAGGAGCATTTTTAACCCGGCTGTTCTTTATACCTGTCAGATTCTCTATAAAATAATCAATCACACCATGTTCTGGATGAACATATTGGCAAAGTGTTCCTATTCTTTTAAATGAATCATCAAGAAGAACTGCACCAATTTGTATTGTTTCGGTCGCATACTTATATGAATAGAGATTCTGTCCAATAAAAAGTATACTTTTCAAGCCTTTATAGAGAGCTAATCTTTTCCTTACTGCACAAGAAGTATTCTCCAACTCATGATTCTAGACAACAAACACACAACAGTAACCCTAATGAATTTGCATAAAAATTAAATATCCTCCGCAGACTATTTATTCTATAATCAAAAGAGACCGTACTTGGGTTGATATTGATGTTTTATCAACTAATCACAATCTTCATTGTACACTTTAACCAATTTTCCATCTCATATTTATCTTTTTTGACGTTTTTATTAATTTTTCCTTGACACACCACTAAATCCATTATATATTACATCATAGAAATTGACTTGTATAAGTTCATGATTGGATGAGCGTGTCTACCAACTGCCGTAACAGTTGACTACAAGTTTTTGGGAAACCAAAAATTTGCAGTCAGTTGTCACGGCAGTTTTTTATTTGTCATAAATATCCTGTCATCCATTTATCAATTCCCATATTTTCGCCGGCGGTTAGAATTGAACTTCTTATACATTTCGCGAAATTTCTGTCATTATTTCAACAGTTATATCTTTGTTATTAACAAAGAATAAAACAAATACAGGAGGTTGTAATATGAGCAGCTTATTAATTAAAAATGCGGATGCAATTGTTACCTGTGACAGCCAGGACGCTGTTTTAGAACATGCCAATCTTTTGATGCAAGACGGCATCATTACATACATCGGAATAGAACCGCAGACCGCAGACGAAGTCATTGACGGAACGGGATGTCTCGTTTATCCAGGACTAATCAATACTCACCACCATCTTTACCAGACGTTCAGCCGAAATCTTCCGCAAGTTCAGAACATGGAATTGTTCGACTGGCTTACAACATTGTACGAGATTTGGAAAAATCTGAATCAGGATACGATTTACCACAGCTCCTTAACAGGAATGGGTGAACTATTAAAATCCGGATGTACAACTTGTTTTGACCATCACTATGTATTTCCGGGCGGTAATTCCGATGCGCTTCTGGACGCACAGTTTTCTGCTGCAAGAGAGCTCGGGGTTCGTATGTACGCTTCCCGCGGAAGCATGGATCTGAGCAAGAAAGACGGTGGGCTTCCGCCTGACAGTGTGGTACAGAACGTGGATAAGATCTTGAAAGATTCTCAGAAATCCGTAGAGAAATACCACAATCCTGCTCCAAATTCCATGGAAATGGTTGCTCTGGCTCCGTGCTCTCCGTTCAGTGCAAGCGAAGAACTGTATCGTCAGTCAGCAATCCTTGCGAGAGATTTGGGCGTACGCCTCCACACGCATTTATGCGAAACAATTGATGAAGAGAATTATGTTCTTGAGAAATACGGCAAACGACCGCTTGCCTATATGGAAGACATGAACTGGGTTGGAAATGATGTCTGGTATGCACATGGAATTCATTTTAATGATGAGGAACTGAATCTTCTGGCACAGACCGGAACCGGCGTAGCTCACTGCCCAATTTCCAACATGAAACTTTCTTCCGGTATCTGTCGGATACCGGATATGTTAAAACTAGGTGTACCGGTTGGTCTTGCAGTAGACGGAAGCGCAAGCAATGACGGTTCTAACCTGTTAGAGGAACTTCGTGTAGCGTTCCTGTTGCACAGACTGAACTCAAGCAAGCTTGCTCCGAGTGGATATGATCTTCTGAAGATTGCCACAAACGGCAGCGCTAAAATCCTCGGCAGAAACGATATCGGTTCTCTCTCAATCGGCAAAGCTGGAGACTTATTCATGATTCGGAGAAATCGTCTTGAGCTTGTAGGGGCCGACCTGGATGTAAAATCCATGCTCGGCACAGTCGGCTTCAAGGGCACTGTTGATTATACGATTGTCAATGGAAAAATCGTAGTAAAAGAAGGTCATCTAACAGGAATTGACGAAGAAAAGGCTATATACAACTGTCGTCAAGAAGTCAACAAATATTTGAATCATTAAACTCTCCATCCAGATGCAGTGGCACAGCTTCCATCCGTATTGAAGTTCGTATTCAGTGATGCAGTAACTGGAATCTGTATCGTAGCGATTATCGCCAACTTACTCTTCCCAATGAAAGATGCTGCTGATATTGCAAAAGCAAAAGAAGCTATGATGGGTTAAATCTATTTCCCTTTATTTACCTATGGGTGCCGTAATGCGGCACCCATAAATTATCTGTATATCCACCGTTGCTCTCCACAAGGCTCTTGCTTGATCTAGTTTTCCTTGATCCTCGTTTTCCGGACATATTTTATATATAATTCTCATATTCATTTCAGGGTTCATATTGCCTCCCTGACATTAACCTTTTATCTGCTTAGCTGTGTCTATCAACTTAACCAAATTTTCCTTCAACTCATTTTCTGAAGTATCTGATCCCCAACTGATTCGAACAGAGCACTCAATTTCTTCCTCTGGAATTTCCATTGCTTTTAATACATAGCTGGGTGAATAGTTTTTAGATGTACACGCGGAGCCATTTGATATACTACAAAGTTATTGGTTTTTTATGATAAGTCATTTTCATCAAACACCCCGGTAAAAATCCAGTTCTCACCCTGATCTTCTGATGTGAACACAAGACCTTCCATCTCGCCACTTTGGCTCATTACATGGATCGTGTAATTCTCTCCATCCTGCTGTGGCATTTCCAGGTACTGATAATCTTCAAGCGTGAGGCCATATTCCTGCATATGCGGCGGATATTCCGTCACAGTATCCATTGGAAGCTCTATCTCCTTCAGTGTCTTTCCGCCATCTTTTGTAACATAAATAGATGAATGTGTCTGTGATGCCCCGCTTAGACCGATGAATCCAAACTGTTCGTTGAAGAATTGTATCCCTTCTCCTACTCCGCCATTTCCGTCAAATGGATCTTCATTTACTGTTGTCCAGTTATACCCACCATCTGACGTAGTTTCCAGTTTGTAATAACGTGTTCCAAGAGCCGCATCAACAACTGAAAGTTTCCAGCCTTTCTGTTCGTTTAAGAAGAATCGGACAACTCCGCTTCCGTCCGTATCAACCGTCCAGGTATTATTCTCTTTTCCCTGTTCTTTTGCCTGCGAATCTTTCTCTGCCTGCTCATTCTGGCTAATCGTATCAGGACTGATATATTCTGGTTCCATCATGTAACGCACCGGAGTCACAGATTCATCCTGCGGAAGATACAGAGACACTTCATATCCAAGTGCTTCTCCGCCGCTATCCAGTGCTGTGAAATCAGTCATGCCGCCGACTTCTCCATCACCATCCACATCTCCCGGAAGATAAACAAGACCTTCCGAAGAGGCGAAGGAGCGTTTTCCATAATACAGAATCTCATATTCTGGCGGATTATCTGCAAATGCATAATCCAGATTCCATTGTGTCACCTGCATCTTACAATCTGATTTTTCCAGAATGGTAAACATAGGATCTAATTTCTTGTCATCATCATAATCTGCATTTGCATAACCTGCAATCTGCACAACAATCTTATCACTTTTATCTATATCATAATCAATCAGATAGGTCTTGTCTTTTCCCTTTTCATTCCGTCCATAAAGATATGCTGATACGCGGGTTATCGTTCCGTCTTTATCAAAGGACATCTCAAAACTATCTGTGATATATAACTCGTCCGGAAGTTTCAATTTCTTATTGACATCTTTTATCAGCCCTTCTGCGCCATCACGAAAGAAGTTGTTATGTTCATACTCAATTTTCTTTGTCTTAAACAGGCTGTCTACCTTCCAGGACAATGCGCCATTATAAGGAATCGCAGTATATACGATATAAGAAATACATCCAACCGTAACTACAAGTAGAATCAAAAGTTCTGTACCAAACACTGTTTTCCTGAGTGCGCCTTTCATTTTTAAAGGATTTTCCTTTTCTGCTATCAGGCAACCGATCCAGATACAAAGACTGAGTACCAGAAGGATACCTAAAGCCAAAAATGCAAACTTCAGCTGTCTGATGCTTCCGTACTTGCAAAGTACACAGGTCACGAGCAAAAACAAAATGTAATAGAGAATACTAAGCTTGCCAAATATAAATTTCAGTTTTTTCATTCAATCACATCCTAATAATACTTCCAGGTCTACTATTTCTAAGTATTCTACTCAAAAAAATTTTATATCGCTCATTTATTTTTACACTTTTTCTTGATCAAAATGTAAAAACTTCATAACTTTTTCTATATTCTCCTTTGTCCAGGCCGTAATCTCGAGCACTGCATCAGGTATCTCCTGGTCTCCGGAATCCGGATTATGCATCCAGATACATGGCATCTTAGCCGCCTTAGCAGCCTTTCCTCCATTCGTTGAATCTTCGATTACAATACACTCGTCTACCGGTACGCCCAGCTGCTTCGCTGCAAAGAGAAATGTATCCGGTGCCGGCTTTGGATTCTTCACTTCATCTCCACTTGTCACGACATCGAAATATTTCATCAGATCCAGCGTTTCCAGTGTCTCTGTGATTACAGGTTTCGGAGAAGAAGAGGCCACGGCCAGGCGATATCCCGCATCTTTCAGACAGCAAAGCATCTGCCCAACTCCCGGCATCTCAGGAAATCCGTCTCGCGCAATAATTTCATCTTTCTTCTCTTTCATAATCTGATTCATTACTGTCAGGCTTTCAAATGTAATTCCATAATTTTCTTTAATCAGATTCATGAAATGGAGTCTTGTAGATCCAATGCATGGTTTATATACATCGTAATCTAAGTCAATTCCATATCGTTCTTTAAAAATTTCTACCCAACATTGATAATGAAGCGGTTCTGTATTAATCAAAACCCCATCCATATCAAAAATCACTGCTTTTATCATTCTTATATCCCAACTTTCTATAAAAGATCAATGTTAATGTGGTCGCTACGATCCAACCAAATGGCCATGCCATCCAGATTCCGGTGCTTCCAGAGCTTTTTGTCAAAACCAACGCAAATCCGATTCTCAAAATAAGATCCGGAACTGTTGCAACCACAAAATAGATCATCGCTCCGGAACCTCGGATAATTCCATCTGTCATCAGCTTAATTACAATCATAAAATACCACGGCGATACTATTTTCAAAAATGCCATTCCTGCACTGATCGCCTCTGCACTCTCTGCACCTAAGAACAGTCCCATCATCTGACGGCTGAAAACGAAATACAAAATGACAAACGGAAGTGCCGTAAGCTCTGATAATTTTAATCCGGTACGGAATCCCAACGGAATTCGTTCTTTCTTTCCCGCGCCGATATTCTGTGCCGTATAACTGGATAGACAGGAACCAAGTGTCATAAAGATATTAATGGCAAATGTATTCAGCTTAATTGCTCCTGAATATCCCGCAACAACTGCTGAACCGAATTGATTTACAATTCCCTGCACGAAAAGATTTCCTACACTCAATACGCTCTGCTGAAGAATGCTTGGAATTGCAATCGCCATGATCTGTGCAAATAATTTCTTATCAAACCACGGCTGCTTTTCTTCCCCGGCAAATTTTTGCAATCTTCCGAGAAGTGTTACTAATGCAAACACGGCTGACACACCTTGCGCGATAAATGTTGCCCAGGCAACACCGCTCACACCCCACTGGAATTTTGCTACGAAGATGTAATCAAGAATAATATTTCCAGCTGAGGATCCAAGCAGAAAATATAACGGTGTCTTAGAATCCCCGAGTGCTGTAAATACTCCGGTACACACATTATAAAGCATCAGGAAGATAATTCCGAAAATGTAAATTTTCAAATATAAAACTCCATCTGCCATAATATTCTGTGGTGTGCGGATCCATCTCATCATCTGATGATTAAAGAAATACCCGAATAATGTCAGCATGATTCCCAACACCATAGAACTAAGAAATGCTGTTGTAACCGCACGCTTCACACCGCCCCGATCTTCCGCTCCGAACAGTCTTGATACGACTACGGATGCCCCCAGATTCATTCCCACGGCAAATGCCATGAAAATAATTGTGATCGGATAAGATGCACCGACTGCTGCCAACGCATTTTCTCCTGCAAATCTTCCCGCGATCATACTGTCTGCGATGTTGTAAATCTGCTGGAACATCACACTGAACAACATTGGCAGAAGGAACCGCCATAATGTCTTGTTCGGATGTTCTTTCGTTAAATCTGTAACCATACTTTCCCCTCTCTCATTACAAACTCTACAATCCAATAATTCTATAAATTTCTTTCATATCCAGACTGGCACGAACGATATCTGCAAGCTTATCATACTGTTCTTCCTTATAAGACTTCCAGTCTACTGCCTGTACCGTCTCCGGATTATAGCCTTTCTCTTTCAATAAAGCGGAGAGAAACCCACCTGACATTTCCGGTGAATCAAAGATTCCATGCACATAACAGCCATAGACATTTTCCTTCTGTGAACCATCCGGATGTCCTTGTTGTAGCGTATCAGAATCATTTTCTAATGTTATAAGCCCGGATGCGTGCTCATCAAGAATCGTCTCTCCCATATGGATCTCATATCCTTCGAAAGGAAGTCCCTCCATCTCTTTCAGGATTCCTTTCATCTCGCCAAATGTTCCATGTACTCTGGTTCTGTGTTTTTCCGGACGGAACACAGTCTTTGTATCCAAAAGTCCCATTCCCTGTACAGTTCCTCCGTACTCTTCTCCTGTTGGATCTGAGATCTCCATTCCAAGCATCTGATATCCGCCACAGATTCCAAAGACCGGTTTGTTCTGTGCGCTGTGTTTCAAGACTCTTGCTTCCAGTCCATTCTGACGCATCCACAGAAGATCGCTGATCGTATTCTTTGTTCCCGGAAGGATCACCGCATCCGGATTGCCAAACTCAGCCGGAGATGAAACATATCTTACACTTACTTCTTCCAATGCTTCTAATGGCGCTAAGTCAGTAAAATTAGAGATCCTTGGGAATCGGATCACTGCCAGATCGATCAGTCCCGGCTTCTCTTTTTTCTGAAATCGTTCCGTCAGGCTGTCTTCCTCATCCAGATCTAAATAAAAGTACGGAACTACTCCCGTTACAGGGATATCCGTCTTTTCTTCCAGCATCCGAAGGCCCGGCTCCAAAATGGATACATCTCCACGGAATTTATTAATGATCGTTCCTTTGATCCGTGCTTTTTCATCCTCTTCAAGAAGCATTACAGTTCCGGCAATCTGGGCAAACACTCCACCTCTATCGATGTCTCCGACAAGAAGCACCGGTGCATCTGCAAGCTTTGCCATTCCCATATTTACAATATCATCTTTTTTCAGGTTAATCTCTGCCGGACTTCCGGCACCTTCAATTACAATGATATCATACTTTTTTTCCAACTCATGATATGCATCCATAATTGCCGGAATATATTCCTTCTTATGACGGTAATACTCTCTTGCAGCCATCACTCCGATTGGTTTACCATTGATAATCACCTGAGAGCCTGTATCGTTCGTCGGCTTAAGTAAAATTGGATTCATTATTGCTTCCGGTTCAATCCCTGCAGCTTCTGCCTGCATCACCTGGGCTCTTCCCATCTCCAGTCCTTCTTTTGTGATAAAAGAATTGAGTGCCATATTTTGGGATTTGAAAGGTGCAACTTTGTATCCATCCTGTTTCAGGACACGGCAAAGACCTGCTGCCAGTGCGCTCTTTCCGACATTTGACATCGTTCCCTGTATCATAATTGATTTCGCCATATTTTTCGCCTCCTTCACTGCTTTGACAGGATTGTTTCAAATGCCCGTAAAAGAACATCATTTTCCTCTTTTGTCCGCACCGCAATCCGATACCAGCCTTTGCTCAATCCTCTGTAGTTCCCACAATCTCGAACCAAAATCCCCTGTTCTAACAGTCGATCAAACAAAGGGATTTCACTATATAATAAGAAGAAATTTGCCTTTGTTGGAATAAATCTAATCCCAAACTCACGCATTTTCTTTTCCATGCGCATTTTTTCTTCCACGATTTTGTTTCGTATTTTCTGAACTCTCTGCTCTTCTCTTTCTGTCAGCGCTTCTATCCCCGCCGCCTGTGCCGGAATTGACACGCTCCAGGGCTGACGGATCTGCTGCATCTTCTCTTTAAGTTCTCCATCCGAAGTCATTGCATAGCCCAATCTCAATCCCGGGATTCCATACATCTTCGTAAATGCCTGTACAAGAAAAAGGCACGCATGATCTGTCACCTTTTTCACCATGGTATATTTCTGCGTTTCTTCCAGAAATTCAATAAAACACTCGTCTAAAACAAGACGTATCTTCTTCTCTTCACATCGAGTAAGAATCTGTTCCATCAGCTCCGGTTCGATCACCTGGCCTGACGGATTCGATGGGGAGCATAAAAATACAAGGTCAATATCCTCTGTCAGTTCTTCCAAAAAACTTTCTGTCAATGCAAAGTTATTCTCTCTTTTCAACTCATGATAAATGATTTCGCAGTCTACCGTCCGAAGTGCCTGTTCATATTCTGCGAAAGCCGGAATTGGAAGCAATGCTTTCTCTGGTTTTTCTGCAAGAACGACAGAAAAGAACAGCTCCGCTGCTCCATTTCCGAAAAGGAAATATTCTTCCGGCAGACTTTTTTTCTCTGCCAGTCTCTTTCTGAGCCGTCTGCATTGACTGTCCGGATAAAGATTCACTTCATCCATCGATCTTTTTGCCGCTTCAAGAACTTCTTCTGACGGACCGTAAGGATTTACATTGACTGAAAAATCCAGCACATCTCCATATGTATAAATGTCTCCTCCGTGTACATATTCCATGAATCATACTCCTACTTCTCTATGTGTTTCATTTTTAATCTAAAAGTACTGCCTCCAGCTCCTCGCGATTCTCTTCCATCCATTTGATCGGCTTTGGATGTTTAACCTCCGGATCCAGAAGCTTTTCCATCCAGACCATATTATACCAACGGTTAAATTTGTATCCACAATGATAGAATTCTCCCACCATACGGTATCCAAGATGTGCATGGAACTGTGCGCTGTTCTTTGTCAGATATTTATCTTCAATCTCCGGATATCCAATGCATGCATATAGATTGCAAATATTCTGAGCGTGCAGTACTTTCTCCAGTGCCTCATACAGCTTTTTACCAACTCCGGTTTTCTGCCGGTCTTTTCTTATATAAATTGTTGTTTCCACTGCCCAGTCATATGCCGCACGACCTTTGAATGCCCCTGCACAGCTATATCCAAGAATCTCGCCATTCTGTTCTGCAACCAGATACGGGTACTTTCTCATCGTCTGACGCATTCGATCTTTGAATTCTTCCAGTGACGGAACTTCATATTCAAATGTAATCACTGTATCCGTTACATATGGTGTATAGAGCGCCAGAAGTTCTTCTGCATCTTCCATTTTTGCAAATCGAATCAAAAAATCCATAACAATAAACCTCCAAAGACAACCATCATCAGTATCGTTGTCATATACATTAATTTCCCGGCACGAAGAATATCCTCCGGTTCAATCTTACGGATTGCATCGCCGATATAATCCTTTTTATAGACTTTCCCGAAATAAACCGCATCCCCGGCTAACTGTACATCAAGCGCTCCGGCGCATACCGCCTCTGACTGGGCGGAATTCGGACTTGCATGTTTTCTCTTATCACGCAGATAAATCTTCCACGCATTCTCTCCATCCATCCCCGTCAAAAATGCTGCAGCAACCATAAACCACGCAGTCAACCTGGCTGGAATATAATTAAATACATCATCCATCTTTGCCGGAATTCTTCCGAAATACAGATATTTTTCATTTTTGTATCCAAGCATAGAATCCATCGTGTTCACTGCCTTGTATAAGAATCCAAGCGGTGCGCCGCCAATCAAAAGAAATAATAACGGAGCCGTCACGCCGTCAGAAGTATTCTCCGCCACAGTCTCTACCGCAGCTTTCGTCACACCTTCTGCTGTAAGGTTCTCTGTGTCTCTTCCGACAATCATGGATACAGCTCTTCTTGCACCAGGCAAGTCGTCTTCTTTTAATTTCTGATAAACCTTTTTGCTTTCTCCTACAAGACACCGCGCCGCAAATATCTGGTAACACCAGAAGGTTTCCAAAAGAAACCGTACTGCCGGATGAACCTTTCCTGCAGCAAATAAGAGTACCGCCGGTACAAGAAAGGATAATGAAACTGTCAGAATCCATAAAATCCCTCCTGCCAGAACTTCTCTTTCATTTTTCTTCTTTTGTTCTGATGCAGGAATCCGACTGCACAACAACTTCCGCAATCCTTTTTCCAACACACTGATCAGGTTTCCGATCACGCGTATCGGATGATACATCCAGGCCGGATCTCCGAAAATGCAATCTAACAGAAATCCTGTAACACATGCCAGGATTATCATCTTCCCATTCATTCTATCGCACCTCCCAGTTTTTGAATTTCATAAAATCTGTGAACGCCGGACTTCCACTCTTCTTCGTCAACAAGCATTCTATATCCTCCGCCATTTTCCACCTGCCAGTGATAAAAATCTTTTTGGTCTTCCGCCAGTTGTTCCAGCACAGCCATAATCGTTCCTCCATGAACGACAAAAGCTGCACTTTCTACATTTTCTTTGCATAATCTATTAACCTGACAGAGCATACCTCTCACACAACGTGAACGGAATTCCTTCTGTTCCTCCCCTTCCGGAAATGCAATCGTTCCACCGGAATCCAGCCATGCCTGATATTCTTCTCTATCTTTCAGTTCTTCATATGTCTTACCTTCAAAAATACCAAAATCACATTCCTTTAACAATACTTCCTGCGTGATCTGGTTCTTCGGATAAATCAACTCCGCCGTTTGAATACATCTCTTCATTGGGCTGACAATCACTTGCTGTACCTGTGGATAGCTATCTATTTTATATTTCTGTTTAAAGTTCAGTACTTCCTGTTCTGACAGTTCTTCATCTGTACTTCCGATATATTGTCTCTTTTCATTGCCCGGCGTCTTCAAATGCCGGATCAAAATAAGTTCCATAAATCACTCCAAAAAAATCTATTTTATTTCATTTTCATTTCTATAATAAAGCATCTATCATAAAACATTTATATGCAATAACATTTCTAGAATAATGCAAGCACTGCCAGCATAAACAGTTCACATAACTGCAGGAAGTATCCGGCAAGATCACCCGTAATACCTCCAAACTGTTTTCTACTAAACTGATAATAATAAAAGAAAACAGCAAGTCCGACAACTGCTGCTGCCACTCCGCATAATCCTGCTGTCAGATAAAATCCAACTCCGGCTGCCAATAGCCAGAAGATCAATACAATCCTTACATTTCTCTTCTGTGCACCGTCTTGAAATGTCCGAAGCAGTCCACTATTCTTCGCTGCCTGAAACGTCACAACAGAAATTCCACTCAATGAACGTGAAAACACGAACACGAGTGCTGCTGCAAACAGACGTTCTATTCTCATTTCACTAAAAATCCCTACACACAGAAGGAAATAACAGCAAAGACTGATGATCGCAAATGCTCCCGTATGTGGGTCTTTCAGAATCTCCAGTTTCTTCTCCCGGTCTCCATAAGAACTTTTTGCATCCATTGTATCTGCGAATCCATCCAGATGAATTCCTCCTGTTATAAAAACCGGAATCAGAGTCAGCACAACTGCATAAAAGAAAGTTCCTTCTCCCTTCCATACTGTGATCAGATTCCCGGCAACTATTTCCAATACTCCAATTATAACTCCGACCAATGGGAAAAAGCACATCGCATATCTCATATTTTTTTCATTCCAGTCAACCCGCGGCATCGGAATCTTAGAATACATAGCGATTGCAATGATCATTGCGTTCAATAACCACATTTTTCTTACTCCTCATCTTCACTTAAGTTCTTCATACTGCTCTACTTTAATCTCTTCAAAAGTACTCATCTTCCGATAAACATTCACACCCATCTCAAGAAGTGGAATTGCTGCAACTGCACCGCTGCCTTCTCCAAGAGACATATTTGCATCTATCAGATACGGAAGTCTTAATTCTTCTAAAACCATTCGTCCTGCCGGTTCTCCCGAGCAATGTGATGCTAGGATATAATCTACCGTCTCCGGAACCATTCGCACTGCACATAATGCTGCTGCAGAAGAGATGAACCCATCAATCAGAACCGGAATATGATAGATCGCACCTCCGAGAAATGCACCTGTCATTCCGGCAATATCAAGCCCTCCGACTTTGGACAAGACATCTAAAATATCTTCCTTGTCCGGCTGATGCTTTTCAATTGCTCTCTCAATTGCACGGATCTTTCTATTCAGCCCTTCTGAACTAAGGCCTGCGCCTCTCCCTGTCACATTTTCTACACTTTCATCAAGCAGAACGGACACAACAGCACTGCTGGTCGTTGTATTTCCAATCCCCATCTCACCGGTTGCGATCAGATTATACCCTTGTTCTGCCAGCTCCTTGACCTTTCGTATGCCAATAAGAACGGCTTGCGCAGCCTGTTCTCTTGACATTGCAGGTTCTTCCACCATATTCTTTGTTCCATACATCACTTTGTCTTTCGGATCTGTCACCGACGGAACATCTGTCACCATTCCAATATCGATTGGAAATAAATCCGCTCCGGCGGTCTCTGCCATAATACATACGCTCGTCGCACATTTTGTAAAATTGTCCGCAACGATTGCTGTCACTTCCTGTCCGGTCTGGGTCACTCCCTCTGAAACAACTCCATTATCCGCACAAAAGATCAGCAAGCCTTTCTTTTTAATCTCAAAATCTGCTTTTCTTCGAATTCCAGCCATCCGGATCACAGCATCTTCCAGTTTTCCTAAGCTGAACAGTGGTTTTGCAACTGTTTTCCATCGTCTTTTTGTCTGTTCTTCATAGGATTTCTCCACCGGTTTTATCATTTTGAATTTTTGAATCAATAATCTTTCATTTTCTTTCATCGACATCTTTTCATTTTTTGTCGTTTTTCTTTCATCATCTACCATTGTTATGTCTGCTTTTCTTATTATTTTCTTCTGATCTATAGTTTGTCTTTCTAACTTCACAAGCCAGTTTTTTTCACATTTTCTGGCATCATCCTCCTATTTTATCATAATTTTTTTCATTCCGATATATAAAAAAGCAACGGAATCTGTCATATTTTCCTTGTAATTTTTCATTTTTTGACATTTTTCTTTTTTCTTCTTGCATTTTTAATATGAAATCTTTCATTTTTCCCAGTTCTTTGTTAAAAAATTTACGGGATTTTTATTGATTTTCTTCACATAATATGTATAATTAAAAAAGGATATGAAAAGCTTGCATGAGCAGCATTTTATTCTATCACTAGAAAGAAAGAGGTATATGTAAGATGGCAAAAATTGATTTAAGTAAGTATGGCATTACTGGAACAACAGAAGTCGTATACAACCCTTCCTACGAATTATTATTCGAAGAAGAGACAAAACCGGAACTTGAAGGTTTTGAAAAAGGACAGGAAAGTGAACTCGGTGCTGTCAATGTTATGACAGGTGTTTACACAGGACGTTCTCCTAAAGATAAATTCATCGTTATGGATGAGAACTCCAAAGATACAGTTTGGTGGACATCTGATGAATACAAAAACGACAACCACCCGGCTACAGAAGAAGCTTGGGCAGCTGTTAAAGATATCGCAATCAAAGAGCTCTCTAACAAGAGACTTTTCGTTGTAGATGCATTCTGCGGTGCTAACAAAGATACTCGTATGGCAATCCGTTTTATCGTTGAAGTAGCTTGGCAGGCACATTTCGTAACAAATATGTTCATTCAGCCAACAGAGGAAGAACTTGAGAACTTCGAGCCAGATTTCGTTGTTTACAATGCTTCCAAAGCTAAAGTTGAGAACTACAAAGAGCTCGGACTTAACTCTGAGACAGCTGTACTTTTCAACATCACAAGCAAAGAGCAGGTTATCGTTAACACATGGTACGGCGGAGAGATGAAGAAAGGTATGTTCTCTATGATGAACTACTTCCTTCCACTCAAGGGTATGGCTTCAATGCACTGCTCAGCAAACGCTGATATGAATGGTGAGAATACAGCAATCTTCTTCGGACTTTCAGGAACAGGAAAGACAACTCTTTCTACAGATCCTAAGCGTCTTCTTATCGGAGATGATGAGCACGGCTGGGATGACAACGGTGTATTCAACTTCGAGGGTGGATGTTATGCTAAGGTTATCGGTCTTGACAAAGAGTCTGAGCCTGATATCTACAACGCAATCAGAAGAGATGCTCTTCTTGAGAACGTAACTGTTGCTGCAGACGGAAAGATTGATTTCGAGGACAAGAGTGTAACAGAGAATACACGTGTATCTTACCCAATCAACCACATTACAAATATCGTTAAACCTATATCATCTGCTCCAGCTGCAAAGAACGTAATCTTCCTTTCAGCAGATGCTTTCGGAGTACTTCCTCCAGTATCTATCCTTACACCAGAGCAGACACAGTACTACTTCCTTTCAGGATTTACAGCTAAGCTTGCTGGTACAGAGCGTGGAATCACAGAGCCAACACCTACATTCTCAGCTTGCTTCGGACAGGCATTCCTTGAGCTTCATCCTACAAAATACGCTGCAGAGCTCGTTAAGAAGATGGAGAAGAGCGGTGCTAAGGCTTACCTTGTAAATACAGGATGGAACGGAACAGGAAAGAGAATCACAATCAAGGATACAAGAGGAATCATCGATGCTATCCTTTCTGGTGATATCTTAAAAGCTCCAACAAAGAAGATCCCAATGTTCAACTTCGAGGTTCCTACAGAGCTTCCTGGTGTTGATTCAGGAATCCTTGATCCTCGTGACACATACGCTGATGCTTCTGAGTGGGAGACAAAGGCTAAAGATCTTGCAGAGAGATTCAACAAGAACTTCGTTAAGTACACAACTAACGAGGCTGGTAAAGCACTTGTTTCAGCAGGTCCACAGTTATAATCAGTACATTTATGTAAACGGATAAAATGTTGCTTTTCATACTTGCAGTGTGGGCAGCAGCTAAAAAGCGTTACTGTTCACACCTAACAGTGTGAACAGTAATAAAAAGGCTTCTTTAAGTATTTAAAGAAGCTTTTTTAATTGCAAAAAAATATACAATACTATATAATTTTTTGTGTGAGTTTTTTTAATGCAGGATCTGATATCCGGGGATAATGATATTTTAGGCAGGGTATTTAAGACCGGCGTTAAAGGGAGTTTAGGAAAATGTAATACACTGGCAGTGATCATATACAGCTGGTGGACAAATACAATAAAAGGAGAAAATATGGATAATAATCAGCCAAACTATGAAAATAAAAATGAATTTGGACAAAACCCGTATCCGCATGGCGTAGGACAGCAGGTTAATTACCAGCAGAACAGCGGACAACAGATGAATTATCAGCAGAATAGCGGACAGCAGATGAATTACCAGCAGAATAGCACGCAGCAGGCTAATTATCAGCAAAATAGCACGCAGCAGGCAAACTACGATCAAAACAATTACTGGCATAATAACTGGCAGGCAGATCATGGCAGAAATGATCACCAGCAGACGGCATATGAACAGGCTGTAAATAAAAATAACAATGCCGATAAAGTAAATTATTCAGGGGGATATGTCCAGCCCGGAACAAACGATGGATCATACGGAATGTCGATCGCTGGAATGATACTTGGAATAGTATCAATAGTATTTTCATGCACATCATGTATAAGCTTTGTTTTAGGAGTTGTGGGTGTTGTCTTAAGCGCTGTTGCTTTATCAGCAAACAGCAAAGGAAAGGAAATGGCAATAGCCGGGGTAATATGCAGTATAATCGGTATTTTTGCTTCGATCGTCTGGGGCATTTTGTTCATACTTGATTAAGTACATTGTGTTATCTTTAATATAACTCTATGTTATATTAAAGATATTACTTGACAAACATAGATTATAGTAATATTATCAGATTGTGGGTGAAACAAATACAAATTTATGAGGAAGGTTTTTCGATGAGAAGACAGGCATTATCTCTTTTAGTTGAAAACAATCCCGGAGTTACAAGTCGTATTTCAGGTTTATTCAGCAGACGTGGATTTAATATAGACAGTTTCTCATCAGGAGTTACAGCTGATCCTCGTTATACACGGATTACGATAGTAGCAAGCGGAGATGAACAGATACTTGAACAGATTGAAAAACAGCTCCTTAAGCTTGAGGATGTATTAGACATCAAAAAGCTTGAACCGGGTCTTTCGGTTTGCAGAGAGCTTATAATGATAAAAATAAGAGCCTTGGATACACAAAGACAGGCAGTTATGAATGTGACAGAGATATTTCATGGAAAGATCGTTGATGTCACACACGATTCGATGATAATTGAACTCATCGGAAATCAGGACAAGCTGGATAATTTCATAGATCTTTTAAGTGATTATGAAATATTAGAACTTGCAAGGACAGGAATCACAGGACTTACACGTGGTTCAAATGACGTAGTCATGTTGGACTAATGTTGCGATGATAATATATCATATATAGCATCAGTACTTACATGTATAAAACAGTTTACAATGTAACTGTTCATTAATATTATGGATGGTTACTTACAATTTTATTATTCATAGGAGGTCATTAAAATGGCAGAAGCAAGAATATTTTATCAGGATGATTGTAACCTTTCACTTTTAGAGGGCAAGACAATTGCCATTATCGGTTACGGTAGCCAGGGACATGCTCATGCACTTAACTTAAAGGAGTCAGGATGCAACGTCATTATCGGACTTTATGAGGGAAGCAAGTCTTGGAAGAAAGCAGAAGAGCAGGGATTTAAAGTTTATGTAGCTGCAGAGGCTGCAAAACAGGCTGACATCATCATGATTCTTATAAATGATGAGTTACAGGCAGACATGTACAAGAAAGATATCGAGCCAAACCTTGAGCCAGGTAACATGTTAATGTTCGCTCATGGATTCAATATCCACTTTGGATGCATCAAACCACCAAAGGATGTAGACGTTGCAATGATCGCACCAAAGGCTCCAGGTCATACAGTACGTTCAGAGTATCAGGCAGGAAAAGGAACTCCTTGTCTTATCGCAGTAGAGCAGGATGCAACAGGAAAAGCATGGGATCTTGCACTTGCATATGGTCTTGGAATCGGCGGAGCAAGAGCCGGACTTCTTGAGACAACATTCCGTACAGAGACAGAGACAGACCTCTTCGGTGAGCAGGCAGTTCTTTGTGGTGGTGTATGTGCACTTATGCAGGCTGGTTTCGAAACACTTTGTGAAGCTGGTTATGATCCAAGAAACGCATACTTCGAGTGTATCCACGAGATGAAACTTATCGTAGATCTTATCTACCAGTCAGGTTTCGCAGGAATGAGATACTCTATCTCTAACACAGCTGAGTATGGTGATTATGTAACAGGACCTAAGATCGTTACAGCAGAGACAAAGAAAGCTATGAAACAGATCCTTACAGATATTCAGGATGGTACATTCGCTAAAGAGTTCTTACTTGATATGTCACCAGCAGGACGTCAGGTACACTTCAAGGCTATGAGAAAACTTGCTTCTGAGCATCCATCAGAGAAGGTTGGTGCTGAGATCCGTAAGCTTTACAGCTGGAACAATGAGAATGACAAACTCATCAACAACTAAAATAAAAATGTGGACTGGTATGGCGTATGCTGTACCAGTCTTTTTTAAGGAATTGATGAAATGAAAAAGAAATATCTGCTTTTAATAGCAATAAGTATATTTAGTCTGGCTTCATGTGCCGATAAAACAGATGCGGATACACAGACGGCAGTATCATATAACAAAACAGATACGGATACACAGGATGCTACGGAAATATATATGACGAATGATTTGGTTGTATATAGTGGCGATTATTTGGACCTGACGGCTGGAGAATATAGTTTATCTGGCGATAAGATAAAGTCAAAGCTGGAAAATGCAAATAAGATATATGTGATATACAATGGAAAAATAGTGCAGCAATATGATTATTCGGGCAATGGCATTAATATAAAGATAGATGCGGATGGACAATACAGGGTAGTTGCATCTAATGGAGAAACAGAAGCTGATGTAACTGAATATTTAGAAGGTGAAGAGGTGCTTGATAATGATACTTATAAATAATAAAATGCTGCACCTCAGATTACGCTATCGGCTTTTTACATGAGGAAAGTCCGGATAAAATATACAGCAATATTGTAGAGGAATATAACAAAAGACATTGACAAAATTATGCGCTGTGTGTAGAATTATGTATGTTATGAGTACAGATTTTGGAAATACGCCTTCGTCTCTTTGAGAGGCGGAGGTTTTTTGATATAAGGAGGAAAAAATGTCAGAAGCGTATAATCACAAGGCCATTGAGAAAAAATGGCAGGAATATTGGAAAGAACATGAGACATTTAAGACAGACGTTTGGGATTTTTCAAAGCCTAAATACTATGCACTTGATATGTTCCCTTACCCTTCAGGAGTAGGTCTTCATGCAGGACATCCGGAAGGATATACAGCAACAGATATCATGTCACGTATGAAGAGAATGCAGGGCTACAATGTCCTTCATCCGATGGGATATGACTCATTCGGTCTGCCGGCAGAGCAGTATGCTGTTAATACAGGACATCATCCAAACGGATTTACACAGAAAAATATAGAGACATTTTCTAAACAGTTAAGAGAGCTTGGATTTGACTATGACTGGTCAAAGATGATCTCCACAAGTGATCCTGAATTTTATAAATGGACACAGTGGATCTTCAAGAAACTTTATGAGTCAGGATATGCAAAGCATATCGATATGCCTGTAAACTGGTGTGAGGAGCTTGGAACAGTTCTCTCAAATGATGAGGTTATTGACGGAAAATCAGAGCGTGGAGGATATCCTGTAGTCAGAAAGAACATGAAACAGTGGGTTATCGACCAGCCTGCATTTGCAGAGAAACTTCTTGAGGGGCTTAACGAGATCGACTGGCCGGAGTCTACAAAAGAGATGCAGAGAAACTGGATCGGAAAGAGTACCGGTGTCGAGGTCAAATTCCAGATAGTTGGCGGCGGAGAGTTTTCTATCTTTACTACATGTATCGAGACAATCTACGGTATCACATTCATGGTTCTTGCTCCGGACGGAGACATTGTAAAAGGACTTATGGACAGAGTCGAGAACAAAGAAGAGGTTCAGGCTTATATAGATGAGACGGTCAAGAAGAGCGATATGGATCGTACAGAACTCAACAAGACAAAGTCTGGCTGTGAGCTTAAGGGACTTCATTGTATCAACCCTGTAAACGGCAGGGAAGTGCGCATGTTTATCGGTGATTTCGTTCTTGCAAGCTATGGTACAGGTGCGGTTATGGCAGTTCCTACTCATGACCAGCGAGATTTCGAGTATGCTCAGGCACATGATATCGAAATGATCCAGGTTATTGATGGTGCAGATGTATCAGAACATGCATTTGAGAAACATGATTATCTTGGAAAAGGCTGCAAGCTTATCAATTCAGAAGAGTTTAGCGGAATGGTAGTCGAGGATGCAAAAGAGGCTATCACAGCCAAGCTTGAGAAGATGGGCGTTGCAAAGAGAACAGTAAACTACAAATTCCGTGAGTGGATCTTCGCACGTCAGAGATATTGGGGAGAGCCTGTTCCTTGTGTATACAAAGAGGATGGTTCAATCTATTTCCTTCCTGATGATGAGCTTCCACTTATCCTTCCTGAACTTGAGGACTACAAAGGAAAGAATGGAAAAGCACCTCTTGAGAATGCCACAGAGTGGAAACAGTATGACAGAAACGGCGTAAAGGGAGTAAGGGAAACTTCTACAATGCCTGGATCAGCAGGATCTTCATGGTATTATATGAGATACATCGATCCACACAATGATAAAGAATTTGCAGATCAGGAGCTTTTAAAACACTGGCTTCCTGTAGATCTTTATGTCGGTGGACCGGAGCATGCGGTAGGACACCTCATGTATTCAAGAATCTGGAACAGATTCCTTTATGATCAGGGCTTATCACCGGTTAAAGAGCCATTCAAAAAACTCGTACATCAGGGAATGATACTTGGATCAAACGGAATCAAAATGGGTAAACGTTTCCCTGAGTTCGTTGTAAATCCAAGTGATGTAGTAGAACAGTATGGCGCAGATACACTTCGTCTCTATGAGATGTTCATGGGACCACTTGAAGTATCTAAGCCATGGAATGACAACAACGTACAGGGTGCAAAGAGATTTATCACACGTGTATGGAATTTCTTCACTGAGCCTGAGAACATCATCGAGGAGGATGACGGAAAGCTCACAAGGATCTACCATCAGACTGTAAAGAAGGTCACAAACGACTTCGAGGCTCTTGGTTACAATACTGCTATCAGCCAGATGATGATCTTTGTAAATGAAGTATACAAAGCAGGCAAATGTCCAAGAGAGTTTGCTGAGGGACTTATCAAGATGCTTTCATGTGTATGTCCACACGTCGGAGAGGAAATCTGGCAGAAGATGGGTCATGATAATACTATCGCATATGAGCCATGGCCGACATATGATGAGGCAAAGACTGTTGAGGATACAGTGGAGATCGCCGTACAGATCAACGGAAAGACAAAGGGAACCCTTGAGATCGGAAAACAGGATCCAAAGGATGAGGTTATCGCAAAAGCAAAGGATGTTATTGCAGATAAGCTTACAGGAAATATCGTAAAAGAAATATATGTTCCTGGACGAATTGTAAATATTGTAATGAAATAAGCAGATATTTATTGAGACTTCCGGCAGTGCAATTTGGATCCGTAACCAGATTACTGCCGGGAGTCTTATTTTATCATTGAAAAAGGGCAAAATATAGAATATACTAAATATAATTGGAGTATCAAAATATATAAAACGGATGAGGGGTATTATGAAAAAGAAAATAAATATTGCGGCGCGCTATATATTAGGGATTTTTTTATTGCTTTTGATACTGGTTATATCATGCATGGCTAATGAAAATGAGATAATATCAGAAAAAATATCATATGTGGCTGGAATCATGTTCATATTGTCAGCTGTCATAATGATAGTTTTATATGCAGTCCATCTGGTATGGATGATAAAAGAAAAAAGAATAAACCGTGCAGACTTAAAATCAGACATGCTATGGGGTATAGTATTTCTGATAGCATTATGTGCATATGATATATATAAAAATTGCTTTAGTGTAAGATCGTTAGTTGCAAAAATTATTTATGTAGTTGTATTTCTTGTGGTTACAAACGTGGTTGGATATATATATTCGTGGAAAGAAAACTGAATATAGGATATTTAGATTGGATCATGCCAGAAACCATAAAGTGCGGTTTCTGGCATAAATATTATTTCGAAGCCATTATTTTTTGAGAACATGTGGTGGAAGTGACGGATCGCTTCCGCGGAGCTTCTGCATACCGCGCTGGATTGCATCTTTGGAATTCTTCCAGTCAGCATCTTTATTTTTATAATCATATTTTTCGATGAACCATGCAACATCTTCATATATGCGGTTCATGTTTTCCTGCATGAGCGGGAGCACGATGTCATAAAATTCTTTGCGCTTGTCACCTTTTAAATATGTGTCAGCTCCTTCCAAAACCACTTTCAAGTGATCAAGACAAAATCCCTTTGTGTTCTTTAATTTTTCTTTTAGTTCAGGATCTTTTTCGTACATGGTAAAAAAAGTCTTCATGTATGCATTAAAGGTTTTGTTTACGCTGTCGCATATGAAACACGTAGACTCACGTTTGTTGATCCAGTCTGTGATTGAATTGCCGGATGAAGCCTTTTTGAAAAGTCCGCCCTTTGAAGGAGAGGCATCCGGTTTAAAATCTTTAAAAGCTTTATTCATCTCTTCAATATGTCTCATATACATAGTTTTGAGGATCCAGGCATTTCCGAGCGAATTTCCGTAATCAAACATTTTTTTGAAATGTGAGCGGCAGAAACCTTCCTTGTCTGTCATTTCACGTATGTCGGCTTCCATGTATGAAGCACCATGCCCCAGTACAAAGTCCATTACATGATCCTCGGTTCTTTTTTCGATATAGCAGAACGGACATTCGCCGGCATTTTCGAACGCATCGGATATGGGGATTGTGTGTATCTGTTCTTTCAAAGTAGTATCCTCCTGTTGATATTAATGTACTCTCGTAATCTTCTAAATGAAGATTCCGAGAGCAAATATTATGCAATATTTTAGAAATCTTCCGGTTTGTAACTCTCATAGAAATCAATAAATGAGCTGAGCGATTTTGGAAGTGCAGCAGAATTTTTGTAGGCAAATCCAACTTCACGTTCGTGTATCGGGATTCCAAGTGGGATTTCTATAAGACTGCCGTTAGCAAGCTCGTCGGTAACAAAGCTTTTTATGACACATGCGACACCAACACCTATTTTTGCAAAATCAATAAGAAGATCCATGTTTGAAATGTCTATGGAATCTTTTACATGAATCTGGTTTTCCTGAAGATAATCATCAATATACTGCCGGGTCATATTATTTTTGTCGAGAAGCATAAGGGTGGAATTTTGAAGGATATCATGCTTTTTTATTCCACGGGCACTTAAGTTGCGCAGATAATCTTTTGTGGCAACAAAAATATCTTCAATCTTGTCGAGATAATAAAATTCATATCCTTTAAGAATTTCCGGTTTTCCGATAAGTCCGATATCGATTTTGTTATCATCGAGAAGCTTCAATGTGTCATTAGTAGACTGGCATTCGATCGAAATACTTATGTGAGGGTTGCGGTGTATGAACTCTTTAAGGTATGGCAGCAGCATATATTTACATAAAGTTGTGCTTACACCTATCTTTAACTGTCCGACACCTAACTCTATTGAACGTTTCAGCTTTTCTTCTCCTGTACCTAAGGCATCAAAAGCCTGCTTGACATGCTCATACAAAAGAGCTCCTTCTGATGTTAAGATGACACCTCTTGAACTTCTGGAAAATAGTTTACAGTCAAGGCTTTCCTCAAGCTTCTGGATAGACTTGCTTATAGCGGGCTGACTTATATAAAGCTCCTTGGCTGCTTTGGAGATATTGCCGGCATTGGCAACAGTATAAAAAATCCAATATGATGAAAGATTCTGATTCATATTCAGCCTCCTTGGTTGTTGATAGATTACTGATTGTTATACATTTTATCAGCTGTATTTATAATATATATTACCATATAAATTAGTTATGGTAAATATGTTTATTATGTATTTTTATTATACAAGCTACTATGCTATGATTTAAGCAAAGAAACGTCGTATCACCCACACATTAGTGACGTTTTCAGCCAGATTAAAGATGGCAGAGCATATTTGATTAGGAGGAAAGAAACATGGGAATGACTATGACGCAGAAGATCCTTGCTGCACATGCAGGACTTGATTCCGTAAGTGCAGGGCAGCTTATAGAGGCTGATCTGGATCTTGTGCTTGGAAATGACATTACATCACCTGTTGCAATCCATGAGATTGAAAAGATGAAGGTTGATGGAGTGTTTGATAAAGATAAAATAGCACTTGTAATGGATCATTTTGTACCAAATAAGGACATCAAATCAGCACAGCACTGTAAATGTGTACGTGAATTTGCCTGCAAAAATGAAATAACAAATTATTTTGATGTAGGTAAAATGGGAATTGAGCATGCACTTTTGCCCGAACAGGGACTTACTGTGGCTGGTGATGTTATAATAGGCGCTGACTCACATACATGTACATATGGAGCACTTGGAGCATTCTCTACAGGTGTCGGAAGTACTGATATGGCAGCTGGAATGGCGACAGGAAAAGCATGGTTTAAAGTTCCGTCAGCAATTAAGTTTAATATAGTAGGAAAGCCGGCTAAGTGGATAAGCGGTAAAGATGTTATCCTTCATATCATAGGAATGATAGGCGTTGATGGGGCACTTTACAAGTCTATGGAATTCGTAGGCAAGGGAATCAGGTACCTTACTATGGATGACAGATTCACTATTGCAAATATGGCAATTGAAGCAGGTGGAAAGAATGGAATATTCCCTGTGGATGAACTCACAAGAGAATATATGAAAGAGCATTCAAAGAGACCATTTGTTGAGTATGAGGCTGATGAAGATGCAGTTTATGATGAAGAATATACTATAGACTTAAGTACACTTAAATCTACTGTTTCATTTCCTCATCTTCCGGATAATACACGCACGATAGACGAGGTCGGTGATGTAAAGATAGACCAGGTTGTTATAGGTTCATGTACGAACGGCCGTATGGATGACCTTAGGATTGCAGCATCTATTCTTGAAGGAAAGAAAGTTGCAGACGGACTCAGGGTTATTGTGATCCCTGCAACACAGAAAATATATCTTCAGGCAATGGAGGAAGGATTGCTTAAGACATTTATTGAGGCCGGAGCCATTGTAAGTACACCTACATGTGGTCCTTGTCTCGGTGGATATATGGGCGTTATGGCAGAGGGTGAAAGATGTGTATCAACTACGAACCGTAACTTTGTAGGTCGTATGGGACACGTAGATTCAGAGGTATATCTTGCAAGCCCGGCTGTCGCAGCAGCAAGTGCAATTACAGGAAAAATTTCAGGTCCGGATGAGGTAATGTAAAAACTCATTTAGACTGTATTAGCTTTTAAGGAGGAATAAAATGAAAGCAGCACATGGTCATGTTTTTAAATATGGGGACAATGTAGATACAGACGTAATCATTCCGGCAAGATATTTAAATTCTTCTGATCCTAAAGAACTTGCAACACATTGTATGGAAGATATTGATAAGGATTTTGTAAAAAATGTTAAAGCCGGAGATATTATAGTGGCAGACAAAAACTTTGGATGCGGTTCATCAAGGGAGCATGCTCCACTTTCGATAAAAGCAGCTGGTATCAGCTGTGTTATCGCAGAGACATTTGCAAGGATTTTTTATAGAAATGCGATCAATATAGGACTTCCTATTATTGAATGTAAAGAGGCAGCACAGGCTATAAAGGCAGGAGACGAGGTTGAAGTTGATTTCGATTCAGGTGTTATAACTGATATAACTACAGGAGAGAAATATAAAGGACAGGCGTTCCCACCATTTATGCAGAAAATCATAGATTGTGAAGGTCTTGTAAATTACATTAATCAGAAATAAATCTCAGGGCGCATTCTTTCATGTTAAAAACAGGAGGAAAATTTAACGATTTTCCTCCTGTCTTTTTAAATATTGTAAAAACTTAGGTGATATATCAAGCTCGGTATATATGCGTGCATATTCTTTTGGAGACAGATCTTCTATATAATTTTCAAAAAAGCTGCGCTCTATACCGTGATCCTTCGCCAGATCGGCAGCTTTGTTGTATGCTACGGCAGCTTCGTTTACGGTTTTGTATTCGCCAATGGTGTAATTACCGTTTATATGAAGTTTTACGCGGAACAGATTGCCGCTTTTGGTATGTATAAGCGATACACCATGATATGGATTTATTATCTTGATATTGGAATAGCGCATATCTGTGCTGTCGCCATTTTCAAATATGTAATCTTTGCCGCATACAGCATGCGGTTTTATGCCGAAGCGGCCTAAAATAGTTACCTGCATGCCATAGTCATTGACAAAGAGATGTCCCTGCCGTTTCATGATCTTGTGGCTGGAGTAGTAGAAGAGATCTTCTATGTCAAACTTTAATTCATGGTTTATGTCAAGATAATAGCTGAAGTAATTTTTACGGAGATAAATGGGAGTGGGAATGTACATATTGTTATCCCTGAAATTTATGAGTGATACTATCTTTTCAAAGGAAAGAGCATATGTCCGATAGAAAGAATTTTCAATGGAATCACTGCCTTTTATGATTTCAGCTGCTATTATGTATGCCTGATTGGCACTGTATTCAGAATCAAAGCTTCCAAGGCTTATATGTTTGCTTTTGCATGTGATGCTTGATCTGTAATAGATCGTGCCGTCTTTTTTCTTTGCTGAGTATACACCAGGTAACATAGAAATCCCCTTTAGAATTTATAGTATAGTTAGTTACAATTAACAATAAAGTATGATGAATTTAAGGTAATTGTATCATTTTTATCATTGAATTGGTATATAAAATTTATTATACTACTTATATATTAGTGAAAAGGGTTACGGCCTGCATTGAAGTGGGACTGTAACAGAAAAGGACGAGGTAGAAAAATGGATTTATTATATTCAAGCACCAGAAACAGTGAAAAAAAGTTTACTGCATCACAGGCTATATTAAAAGGACTTGCAGATGATGGAGGACTTTTCGTACCAGAGAGCATCCCGGCACTTGATGTTTCAATAGAAGAACTTTCAAAGATGAGTTATCAGGAAACAGCTTATGCAGTAATGAAGAAATTCCTTACTGATTTTACTGAGGAAGAACTTAAAAACTGTATAGACAGAGCATATGACAGTAAATTCGATACACCGCAGATCGCTCCTCTTGTAAATGCAGATGGCGCATATTATCTTGAACTTTTCCATGGTTCTACGATCGCATTTAAAGATATGGCTCTTTCTATTCTGCCACATTTACTTACAACAGCTGCAAAGAAGAATAATGTGAAAAACGACATTGTAATACTTACAGCTACATCAGGAGATACAGGAAAGGCAGCTATGGCTGGTTTTGCGGATGTTGAGGGAACACAGATCATTGTTTTTTATCCGAAGAATGGTGTAAGTCCTATCCAGGAGAAGCAGATGCTCACACAGAAGGGGGCAAATACACATGTTGTCGGAATTCACGGCAATTTTGACCAGGCACAGTCTGCAGTTAAAAAGATGTTTAATGATAAAGACCTTGAGAAGGTTATGGATGATGCAGGATATCAGTTTTCTTCAGCTAATTCAATAAATATAGGACGTCTCGTTCCACAGATCGTATATTATGTATATGCATATGCTAAGCTTTATGCAAATGGTGATATTGCAAAGGATGAAAAGATAAATGTGGTAGTACCTACCGGAAACTTTGGAAATATTTTAGCTGCATTTTATGCTAAAAATATGGGACTTCCGATTGCAAAGCTTATATGTGCATCGAACGAGAACAAAGTTTTATATGACTTCTTTACAACAGGAGAGTACAATAAGAATCGTGAATTTATTCTCACAAATTCACCATCTATGGATATTCTCATCTCTTCAAACCTTGAGAGACTTATCTATAGAATAGCAGGAAATGATGCCACAAAGAATGCAGGGCTTATGAAAGAGCTTTCAGAGACAGGTAAATATACAGTGACACCAGAAATGAAAGAAAAACTTGCAGATTTTTATGGTAATTATACAAGTGAGAAAGAAACAGGTGAGGCTATCAAAAAGCTTTATGAGGATACTGGATATGTAATTGATACTCATACAGCAGTTGCAGCAGGTGTTTATGACAAATACAAAAAAGAGACAGGTGATACAAAGACAAAAACTGTTATTGCTTCAACAGCCAGTCCTTTTAAATTCACAAGAAGTGTAATGGAGGCAATTGATCCAAAATATGCTTCGATGGGAGACTTTGAACTTGTTGATGAACTTTCTAAAATTGCAAACGTAAAAGTTCCACAGGCTATTGAGGACATCAGAAGTGCTAAAATCCTTCATGATACTGAATGTGATGTGGATAAGATGGAAGATACTGTAAAGGCATTCCTTATCAAATAAATTCTGATACATAAAATGTTGGATATATGGCGTTTAAATATAGAACATTAATAAAAAAGCATCGTGCTCTGATACTGGTCAGACCACGATGCTTTTTTAGTAAAGGATATAAGATAATACATCAATCAGTATTCTTCAATGAGTTTATGGACTTCAACGATAAAATGAAGCGTTCCGAAGGTATAAAGTATCTGGAAATGATATGCTTTGTCTTTAAATGAGACTAATCCATCGTCAACGTGCTTTGGTGCAGAAATAGAAAGTTCCCTGCCATAGTCATTTGAGCAGTTTACTATGAAAAGCCCATTATTTAAGTTGAGGAAATCCTCAAGAGAAGCCTGGACATATTCGTCGTACTCGGAAAATGAATCGTTTACATATCTTGATGCAAACTTAATAGCCGTATCATGATCCATCGAAATATAGGTTGATATAGAATATTCACCAAGTACATCCTGACATACACAGCAATCAGTTGGAAATTCCTTACACTGGTCTGATGATAGTGGAGAGAAATCCTCACCTACAAAACGTATAAGATTGTTGAATAAGAGTTCCATATACATTTTGCCAAGTCTGGTAACCGGAGTTTCAGAAATAACAAAGAAGTTATCAAAAAGCCGTTCGACACTTTCTTTGTTTTCGATTGTCATGTCAAGCTCCATCATTTCATTCTCTGAACGATAATCGGTTATAACGTTTTCAAGTGTTGAATTATTAATAACTCCATCATCAAGAAGAATTTGTCCTAGAAGGAGAAAATCAGGACTTTGTACGTTCAGAAGATTTTTGACCTGTTCATTTGTGAGATAACCCATTTCGATAGTAAGCTCACCGAATTTTTTGTCCTGATGAGTCTGTTCGATTATTACGTTATCAACCTCAGAAGCAGTCATAAGACCTGAATGAATGGCAAGAGTACCAAGTTTGACATGCTTATTGGATTTTTTTTTCATGGCAGCAAAGAGCTGTTCTTTTGTGATATACCCCTTTGAGAGCAGATAGTTTCCGAAAAACTGTGTATACATTATTGTTTTCCCCCGATATATTTTTCTATAAGATTGATAACCTGCTGTGTGTCAAGTGGTTTCTGGATGAAATCTTTTGCACCGGACTCGATTGCTGACTTTAGCTGGGTTTGTGAACCGACAGACGATGCGATGAAAATAGTTGCATCTTTATCAAAAGCAATTATCTCCTTTATAGCGGTATTGCCATCCTTGACAGGCATAACAATGTCAAGAAAAACGATATCCGGTTTTACTTTTTTATAAGTATCAATTGCTGTTTGACCATCAGGAGCTTCATAAAAGGTTGGCGTTCCTAAGGCCAATATGATATCCTTAAGTTGTTTTCTTGCTAGAATCGAATCATCACATATTAGTATTTTTAAATTATCAATTTCCATTATGATGTACTCCTTTTTTGATTTTAATTTTATTTTACTATATTTATATATTTTTTTCAATAATGTAATAGGACTTTTTAACTATATCTTTTCCTGTGAAAAAAGTATATACTTGTATTTACTGAAATTTTGTCAATGATGTGGAAGATTGCATATAAAAGAGGTTTAAGATGAATATATATTTAATTTTGGATGTGGTAATACTTATATTGGGATTATACGTGGTGTATGCTTCGTTTAAAATGAAGAGTACAGGAAAGATAGCAGGATCATTTCTTGCAGAAGAGGATCAAAAGAAGGTTAAAGACCAGAAAGGATATATTGATTATATAGAAAATAAATCATGTGCATTCGGAGTGTTTACAGTAGTTCTTGCGGTGGTATCGGTGCTGTCAGAACTTGTCTTAAAGATTCCATATTGGAGATATATAGAAATGGTGCTTTTTGTAATAGCCATTATATTTTTTTCACATGTTCTACGAAATTCAAGAGAAAAATTTGTAAAATAATTACATGAATTTTTGATTGAATACTAAGACATAATAAAGTATAATAAAAACACAAAGAAGCCTGAGATGTTCGACAATCCTGTGTATTTAGAACCTACATTTACTTTAAACGGGATTCCAATATGAGCTGTTAGATGTCAGGCCGCCATAGTCAGCGGAAGGCAGAAGGCAGACTGAGGTTACCCACCTGGCTGTTAGCTAGGAGTCTAAATTACAGGAACCGGCATTTTGGGTGTCTTACAGAAGATGAAAATAAGATACAGAAGAACCAGTTGGTTATGCACAGAAGATTAAGGGAGCTGTTTTAACAGCTCCCATATTTTATTTAGCCTGCGGCTGATACTTATGCGCATTTGTACATGATATTATTCGCTACGCTTACATTATTATGAAAAGGAGAATTCTGTGAAAAAATCGGTGCTAATTCTGCTGGCAATAACAGCACTCTGCGTAGTGCTTACTTTTTTGATCGTACACAAGTATACAAATGGAAGACTGCCGGCAACGGAAACAAATAAGATAAATGAAAATATAGTATACGAAAATGCATACATTGTTTCAAATGAAGACAATACCATAAATTTTGTGTGCGGTGGAAAGCTTTTTTCCACCGATGGAACTATGCAGGAAAATTATACAGGGGTTGCAGATATAAGTGTTGTTGACGGAAAGATAAAAAAAATTTCATCTAAGCCTGATGTTATGACAGGAAAAATGCTGTCATATAATGAAGGGCAGATGAATATTGAGGGAACCGGACAGATGCCGATGGTTTCCAAACAGATACCTGTCTATGATGCATCCGGTGAAAATGTACAGGAAATTGCTATAGACGGGCTTGTGGTCGGGGCAGAGGAGCTTTCATATGTGCTTGATTCAGGAAAGATATGTGCAATAGTAAGAAATAATGATCCGGATCTTACATATATACGTGTACTTCTTAAAAACGGAAGTGACGAGCTGTGGGATGATATTGCGGTTGAGGTATCGGCTGATCCAGGGGGAACACAGACACTTATGATAAATGATGAACAGACCGATATAAGGAAAATAGAAAGCATAAAACAGTATTTTGAACAGAGTGGATCAGATACGATAAAAATAAGTCCGGCAAATGGATTTTTCCTATTTGATGGTCATACATATGAAGGTGTGCTTGAATGCAGGCAGTATGATGGGGGGATTACAGCAGTAAATACGATAAATGTCGAAGATTATCTACGATATGTCCTTCCATCAGAGATGCCATCTACATATGATGCACAGGCTCTGATGGCGCAGGCTGTGTGCGCCCGGACATTTGCATATGCGCAGATGCATAACGGGACATATGCGGATTATGGTGCAAATATAGATGACTCAACAGCATATCAGGTATATAATTCAGGTGGGACATACGAATCTACGGACAAAGCCGTAAAGGATACTGCGCATCAGGTAATAACCTGTGGTGGAGAACTTATAACATGTTACTATTTTTCTACCTCACCCGGAATGACAGAGGACATGGAAGTATGGGATTCACAGACACCACAGTACATAAAAAAGGTTAGATCAGAGGATGATAATTCCCCGTATTACAGATGGAAGGCTGCGCTTGATGCATCGGAGTATACAGATGAGAAAATAGGAAAGCTTACGGCGATAAACGTTGAAAAAACAAGTGACAGCGGATATGTGTTAAGTGTTACCCTTGAAGGAACCGAAGGAAAAATAACATATAAGACCGAAAATGACATAAGGAAGGCCTTAGGAAGATACTTAAAGAGTATTGAATTAAACGATGGCTCAAAGAGAGAAAATCTGACAATGATACCGAGTGCCTGTTTTACTGTTGAAAAAAGTGGTGATGGACAGTTTATACTTTCGGGGGGCGGATTCGGGCATGGTATAGGGATGAGTCAGTGCGGGGCAGGTAAGATGGCAGAAAACGGTGCATCATACAATGACATCATCGGATATTACTATAAAGATGTTACGATCACAGATATAAATGATCTTGCCGGATGATAATATAATCCGGTTCGGATTACTATATTAATAAAAAATTTTAAGCGTATATATAGGCATGGCAACGATCATGAGTTAAAATATATTAAATTGGCTAAAATCATATGATTAAAGGGTCAAAAGGTATTTTGCCCATTTAATCATCATATGCAATGGAGAAAAAGATGAATTTACCTATAGAATTTGAAAAAAAGATGAAGGATTTCCTAGGGGATGAGTGGGAGGATTTCCTGTACAGTTATGATAATAACCGTTTCCAGGCGTTGCGGTTTAACACTCTTAAAGTTGGAAAAGATAAAGGCATTGAACAAGAAATTGCCGGCATAATGGATAAACTTGGCATACCTATGGACAAAAAAGTTACGTGGGCGGACAACGCATATTATTATGATGAGGATAAGCGTCCCGGAAAACACCCATATCATGAGATGGGACTTTATTATATACAAGAGCCGAGTGCGATGTCGGCAGCAGCTCTTTTAGCACCAAAGCCAGGCATGAGGGTGCTTGATCTTTGTGCGGCACCAGGAGGAAAGAGTACGCAGCTTTCCACATATTTAGGTGATAGAGGACTTCTTGTATCAAACGAGATAAACACGCAAAGAAGCAGAATCTTATCGCAGAACATAGAGCGTATGGGAATAAAAAATGCGATCGTGACGAATGAGGACAGCTTTACACTTGCGGCACATTTTCCGAATTTTTTCCATGCAATACAGGTGGATGCGCCATGCTCGGGGGAGGGGATGTTTAGAAAGCTTCCTGAGGCTGTAAACGAGTGGAGTCCTGAAAATGTTGCAATATGCGCCGCACGCCAGAAGGAGATACTTGACAATGCGGCAGCCATGCTTAAAGCCGGAGGAACGATAGTCTACAGCACCTGTACATTTTCAAGAGAGGAAAATGAAGACGTAATAGAATATTTTTTGAATGAGCATCCTGATTTTACAGTTGAAAAGATGGAGCGTTTCTGGCCACATAAGCAGGATGGGGAAGGACACTTTGTCGCAAAGCTCGTAAGGAGGGGAGAACTTCTGTTAGACGAAGATGCTTATCCACAGGAAAAATCAGATGTTTTGTCAGAAGATATAACAGGAAAAAGAAAACCATCAGGTAAATGCGCAGGTAAGAAAAATAAAAGATCAACCGTCAAAGAGGCAGGGGGAATTTCCAAAGATAATATGGAATTATTAAATGAGTTTCTTGATATGACACTGACAGATGATATGGCTGACTGGATAAGAAATGGAAAACTTATGATGTTTGGTGAGCAGCTTTACCGCCTGCCTGACATACAGGTGGACTTAAAAGGGCTTAAGGTACAGCGTGCGGGACTTCATATAGGAGAGTTCAAAAAGAACCGGTTTGAACCATCACACTCGCTTGCGCTGGCTTTAAAGAGCAATGAGGCAAAAAGTATTGTTGATCTTGACATTGATGACAGCCAGACCGCTGGATTCTTTAATGGACAGTCAGTTACTCTTGGTGAAGATCAGACACAAAAGTGCAAAAAGGGTTGGACCTTGGTATGCGTGGATGGATATTCGGCAGGATGGGGAAAAGTAAGTGGCATACAGGTAAAAAATCATTATCCAAAGGGGCTTAGAAATAAAATATAAGTAAGCAGATATATTAACATAAAACAAACTTTAAGGAGGAACGTGTCATGAAAAATATGGCAAAGAAATTATTCATTGCAGCGATGTGTCTGTCAATGAGTGTAACAGCAGTACCGGCTGTAACAGGTACAACATAGACTGTATCAGCAGAACAAACAACAGCAAAGAATGGTCTGTATCATGAAGGGAATGCATGGAACTATTACACAGATGGTGCAATAAACAAAGCAAATACCCTTGTAAAGTATAACGGATCATGGTGGTATGTACACGATGGAAAGATGGATTTTTGTTTTGGAATCATTGGATTTAACATGTTGTCCGGCCGTCTGTTGAAAATTTAGTAATCGTTTCTATTTTAACTCTTGTATGTTTAATTATCATCTCTCCTTTCACTGCTGTCAGAAGACCAATATGAGCATACCACTTATGATGTGAAAGGTTAGTGCAAAAGAAAATTCCGGTGGATGAGGAAGGTGGAATTAAACTTTGCAATTTTTATAAGGAACGAATGTTCTGAAAACGAATAGACAAAGTCTTTTTTTTGTAGTAAAATTAAGTATATAAGTGCATGAACATAAAATACTTGTTATAATCTAAATATAAATATGACGGAAAGATTGGTAGCGATTATGTGTGAGAAAAAAGAATTGAGTTTTTCGATATTCATGCTGTATAGTCTTGCGGATAAGTGGAAGATGTCTCCAGCCAAAGTGTATAAAATATTAAACTCAACCGGAATTTTGGATAACTATATTATTAAATGTTATGATGTCCTTCATACACAGGGAAAGGAGTATTTGGTAGAAGATATTACCGATTATGCGAGAGAAAAAGGAGCTAATGTATGATTGTATATCATGGTTCAACAGAAATTATAAAAAATCCGGACATAGTACATTCGAAAAAGTATCTGGATTTTGGCCGGGGATTTTATATTACAACTTTCGAAAATCAGGCAAAGAAATGGGCAGTCCGAAAAGGCATGAGACAGGAAAAGGACAGCCGTTAAATAAAGAATATGACATTATTATAGGAAATGTTGCGGATGATGACGTGTTTAAGACTGTAGATATGTATTTTAGAGGTTTGTGGGGTAAGGAAAAGGTATTAGGTGAATTGCGATACTATAAGATGAATAATCAAATCTGTATTGTAAATCAAGAAACACTGGATCGAGTGATCACTTTTAAAAGAGCATATGAGGTGGAAAACAATGATAGATAAGAAGCAACTGGAAGAAGTTTATAAGCAAAATTTGGAAAATGATATCATTAGTGCAATTTCTCAAATGAAAAGAGTAGATTTACGGAAGGCATTTGATATTTATTATTCCAGTAAACTTGCTGAGCAGATAGCGAATGACAGTTATGGAATAGAAAATATGGATGCAAAATATCTGGCAGAAGATCTGATTGAAAATGAGCCGGAACTTTTTGAATAAATCAAGATTAAAAAGTGTAGAACAAACTGTGCTGTAAAAAATATCGCTTGCAAAATAAGATTTTTGTGCTAGAATAATTGATGTGTTATAAAAACACAAATCGTATATCATAAAAGCAATGAAAGTGTACAGTAGATCATAGTACTCCGATCAGAGAGAGGATGCCACCGGCTGAAAGCAACCTTACGAACTGGCTATGAATTGAAGTTCCCACTGGAGCTGCATGGATGAAATGAGTAGTTCATGACGTGTTATGTACGTTACACATATAATGAGAGTCCATACGGATATAGTATGGAAATCAGGGTGGTATCGCGGAATTATAGGTTTCGTCCCTTATAGGGGCGGAACCTTTTTTAGTGTATAAACAAAGTATGATAAGCTTTGGATTACTGGTTTATGCACACCTATTAACAAAAATATTATGAGGTGAAATTCGATGAGAGACAAAATTCAAAAGATCAGAGAAAATGCACTTGCAGAAATTGATAAGGCAGAAGGTCTTGAAAAATTAAATGATGTGCGTGCAGCAATTCTTGGAAAGAAAGGTGAACTCACAGCTGTTCTTAAAGGAATGAAAGATGTGGCACCTGAGGATCGCCCAAAAGTTGGACAGTGGGTTAATGAGACCCGTGAGGCTATCGAGGGTCTGCTTGAGCAGAAAGTAAAGAAATTTGAGGCAGAGGCATTAAAGCGCAAGTATGAGAGCGAAAAAATTGATGTGACAATGCCTGCAAAAAAACATGAAAAAGGAAACCTTCATCCTGTTACACAGGTTAAGAACCAGCTCTCTGAGATTTTTACCTCAATGGGATTTGAAGTATACGAGGGAACAGAAATTGAGAATGATTACTATAATTTCACAGCCTTGAACACACCACAGGATCATCCGGCACGTGATATGCAGGATACATTTTATTTATCACCGGAGTTCCTGCTCCGTACACAGACATCAGCAGGACAGATACATGTAATGGAAGCAAAGAAACCGCCTATCAAGGTTGTTTCTCCGGGAAAGGTTTTCCGTTCAGATGATGATGCTACACATTCTCCAATGTTCACACAGATGGAAGGACTTGTTGTTGACAAGGGGATAACACTCTGTGACCTTAAGGGAATGCTTGACCAGCTTGTAAAAAAGATATTCGGAAAGAGTGTTACAACACGTCTTCGTCCATCATATTTCCCATTCACAGAGCCTTCTGTAGAGGTTGATGTAAGCTGTTTCCAGTGTCACGGAAAAGGATGCAGCCTGTGTAAAGGTACAGGATGGATAGAAGTACTCGGAGCAGGAGTTGTAAACAAGAAAGTGCTCGAGGGATGTAATATTGATACAGATGAGTACAGTGGATTTGCATTCGGTATCGGTATCGAGAGAATTGCAATGCTTAAATACGGCATAAACAATATTAAACATCTGTTTGAATCAGACCTTAGAGTATTAAAGCAGATTGATGATAAATAGTAAAATTTAGGAGGCACGAATTATGTTAACACCACTTAGCTGGTTAAAAGATTATGTAGATATAGATGTAACTCCAAAGGAGTTAGAGGAAAAATTATTCTCATGCGGTTTCGAGGTAGAGGAATCATATGAAGTAGGAAAAGACATTTCAAACGTAGTTGTAGGTCTTGTTGAAGAATGTGAGCCTATTCCAGAGACACATTTAAGTCTTTGCAAGGTAAACGCAGGAGAGCACGGAACATTCCAGATCTGTTGTGGTGCAGATAATGTAAAGGCAGGAGGAAAATTCCCGCTTGCACTTATCGGAGCGACAGTTTATGCAACAGCAAAGGATCATGTCACTATAGAGGGTGTCATGGAAATTAAGCAGGGTAAGCTCCGCGGATATGATTCATATGGAATGCTCTGTTCTGGTGTGGAACTTGGTTTAAACGAGGATCTTTATCCGGGAGCAGGATATAACGGACTTTTAGTTTTACCTGAGGATGCAAAAGCCGGAGCAGATGTAAAACCTATACTTGGTCTTGATGACTGGATCTTTGATATTGCTATAACGGCAAACAGGCCTGACTGCCAGTGTATATATGGAATGGCAAGGGAAGTTGCTGCAGTTCTTGGCAAAGAGTTAAAAGAGCCTGCAACAGATTTTACAGCTGATGATGTAAAGAAAGATTTTAAAGTAACTGTTGAAGCACAGGATATCTGCCCTAGATATACAGCACATTATGTACATGACGTAAAGATGGAACAGTCACCTGCATGGATGAGAAGACGTCTTGCACTTGTTGGGATCGGATCTATTTCAAACGTTGTCGATATTACTAATTTTGTCCTTAAAGAATTAGGACAGCCTATGCATGCATTTGATTACTCATATCTTGAGGGCGATGAGATCGTTGTAAGACGTGCAAAAGAAGGAGAAAAAATTGTCACACTTGATGAAAAAGAGTTTGAACTTAACAATTCAAACCTTGTAATCTGCGATGGTAAAAAGCCTGTAGCTCTTGCCGGAATCATGGGTGGACTTAATTCGGAAATCAAGGAAGATACAACTGAGGTTATGTTTGAATCTGCAAAATTTGCAAGAGATAACATCAGAAAAAGCTCAAGGGCACTCGGTCAGGTATCAGACTCAAGCGCACTTTACTCAAAGGGTGTGAATGAATATACAACAGAAATGGCAATGAGAAGAGCGCTTCATCTTATAGAAGAGCTTGGATGTGGTAAAGTATCTTCGACACATATCGAAGTGACAACAGGAAACTCTCTTGAGCCAAAAGAGATGAAAGTATCTATCAAAAAAGTAAATGGTGTCATCGGCATAGAAGTTCCTACAGATGAAATCGTAAGAATACTTACAAACTTAAACTTTGCACCAAAGGTAAATGGGGATGAACTTACAATAATGATTCCTGCATATCGTGAAGATATGGAAGACTATCCTGATGTGTCAGAGGAAGTTATCAGAATGTACGGATATGAGCATGTAGTTCCTACATTTATGCCGACAGCCCATGTTACATTAGGCGGATTAAACTTAAGACAACAGTCTGAGAGAAAGATAAAAGAGGCTTTATGTGCAGCAGGCGCATATGAGGGAATCCATTATTCATTCTTCTCACCATCAGACCTTGATCTGTTAAGATTCCCGGAGGATGCACCGCAGAGACATGCAATCAAGCTTATAAATCCTATAAATATAGACCTTTCTCTCATGAGAACAACACTCGCATCTGAAATGCTCTATGCGATTTCAAGAAACCAGAAGAAGGGAACTTTAGAGGGTCGTATTTTTGAGATGGGAAATATCTTCATAGCAAAAGAACTTCCGCTTAAAGAATATCCGGATGAGAGAGAGACTCTTTGTGTTGGTGTATTCGGTGAAGAAGAATCATTCTTCACATTAAAGGGAATTGCAGAAAATGTTGCAGATGCACTTGATGTGAAATTCACATATCAGACAGCAGAAAGACCATTCCTCCATCCATACCAGACAGCAGAGGTATTCTGTGACGGACAGCTTGTAGGATATCTTGGAAAAGTAAGATATGAAATATGTGACGACCTTGATATGAGAGTCCCTGCATATGTTATGGAACTTGATCTAAGAGTTCTTTCACAGTGGTATGGAAAAGACCGTGTATTTACACCAATCTCAAAATTTGATGATGAGAAGAGAGATTTTGCCTTTGTTGTAGATAAAGATATCACATGTGAGCAGATCGAAAATGGAATCAGGGAAGCCTGCGAATATGTAACAGATGTTACTTTATTCGATGTATATGAGGGTGTACAGCTTCCACCGAACAAGAAGAGTATGGCATTTAACGTTGTATTTACACCAAAGGATGAGGAACTTAAGGCAAAAGTTGTAGAGAAATATGTAAAGAATATCCTCACTCATCTCAAGGATACAGTTGGTGTAACACTTCGTGGTTAATTTTAGATAGGAAATATTATGGACGTAAAAGATTTTGATTATGATCTTCCAGAGGAGCTTATAGCACAGGATCCTCTGGAGGACCGCTCCAGTTCAAGACTTATGGTTCTCGATAAAAAAACGGGAGAGGTAAGTCATCACATTTTTAAAGAGATAATAAAATACTTAAGGCCGGGTGACTGCCTTGTGCTTAATAACACAAAGGTCATACCTGCACGTCTTTATGGTGTAAAAGAAGGAACTATGGCAAAAATAGAAATCCTGCTTTTGAAACGAAAACAAAATGATGTGTGGGAGACTCTTGTAAAACCGGGAAAAAAGGCGAAACCGGGTACAAAGATCATATTCGGAGATGGCATTTTAACAGGTGAAGTGATAGATGTTGTTGATGACGGAAACAGGCTTATCCAGTTTTCTTATGATGGGATTTTCGAGGAAATACTGGATAAACTTGGACAGATGCCGCTTCCACCATACATTACACACCAGTTAAAAGATAAAAACCGTTACCAGACTGTATATGCAAAATATGATGGCTCAGCAGCTGCGCCTACAGCAGGACTTCATTTTACAAAGGAGCTTCTCAATGAAGTAAAAGAAAAGGGCGTTGATATAGCAGAGGTAACACTTCATGTCGGACTGGGAACCTTCAGACCTGTAAAGGTTGATAATGTGCTAGACCATCACATGCATTCAGAATTTTATATGGTATCACAGGAAGCTGCAGACAAAATAAATAATGCAAAGAAAAACGGCGGACGTATAATCTCTGTCGGAACAACAAGTACAAGAACACTTGAATCCGCAGCAGATGAGAATGGAATGCTTCATGAGTGCAGTGGGTGGACTGATATATTTATTTATCCGGGATATAAGTTTAAAGTAATAGACTGCCTTATAACAAACTTCCATCTGCCACAGTCGACACTGGTGATGCTTGTTTCTGCGCTTGCAGGCAGGGAGCATATTTTATCGGCATACAAAAAAGCAGTAGAAGAAAAATACAGATTTTTCAGTTTTGGAGATGCAATGTTTATAACTGATGATATGAGCATGGACTGATGAGCACTTTTGATTAATGCTATGGCGCATAGCTTGACATCACAGTGTCAGGCTTGCGTCTGAACAGTGCCATAAAAACCCCTTGCAGTGAGGACAACAGCATAATTTCTGCTTGTAAATTGTATGGGGATATACTAATATATTTATGACTGGTATCTAAGGATGCTATCATATGTGTAAGAAAATAGTATAAATGGGGTAAGAAAATGGAAGAAAAAAGAAAACACAAAAGACTTGATATTGATGTATCAGTGCAGCTTGAAAGACTTGACGAAGATGGAATAACAACTCTTAAATATGTACATGTCGACGTGACAGACATTTCACGAAGTGGTATAGGTTTTAAGGCTAACGTGCCGCTTGAGCTTCATACATATTACGATACAAAAATCCAGATATGGACAAAAGAAGTGGTTGATGCTGTTATAGAGATCGTCCGCTGTGAAGAAAAAGAAGGAGTTTATCATTACGGAGCAGTGTTTATCGGAATGACGGATACAGATGCTTTAAAGATTGATATTTATCAGATTTTCAATGATTTATAAAGTGAAAAAAGTAGAAAAACCACATGATATTGTGGCAGAAGTTCCCGGCTCAAAAAGTATTACAAACAGAGCTCTTTTGATAGCTGCACTTTCAAAAGGGCGCAGCGTGTTAAAAGGATGTCTTTTCAGCGATGATTCAAGGCATTTTATAGATGCTCTTATAGAACTGGGATTCCCGGTTGCTGTAAATGAAACAAAAAAAGAGATTGCAATAACGGGATTCGGTGGACAGATACCTAAAAACAGTGCATCTATAGATGTTGGAAGCGCCGGAACAGCCGCAAGATTTCTGACTGCATTATTGGGTCTGTCAAAAGGCCGGTACCATATAACATCTTCAGAACAGATGAAAAAGCGTCCTATGAAGGATCTTCTTTTGTCACTGGAAAAGCTGGGGGCTGTTATTGAATATGAGAATGAAGAATATCATTTTCCGTTTACTATAGGGAATAGTGGAAAATATGCTGACTCTGTTGATATAAACGTAGATAAAAGCAGCCAGTTCCTAAGTGCACTTCTTATAGCAGCTGTCGTGATGAACAGGACATTTACAATTAATGTCACAGGAACACATGGTATGGCTTATGTGGATATGACACTTAAGATGATGGAGCAGTTTGGAGTCAGGGCAATTTCAGACAAGATAAAAGGCAGCTATATAATAGCGGAGGGATCGGAATACCGGGCTTTGTGTTATGACATTGAGCCGGATATGTCTGCAGCGTGTTATTTTTATGCGATGAGCCCTATACTTGGAGTAAAGAGCAGGGTTATCGGTGTCCACAGAAAGAGTCTTCAGGGAGATATTGCTTTTTTGGATGTACTCTTGGACATGGGATGTAAGCTTCATGAGGATGAAGAGTCGATAATATGTGAAGCTTCGCCGGATAATAGGATACATGGCGGGAAATGGGATTTATCATCCTTTTCGGATCAGGCTTTGACACTTGCCGCAATTGCACCATTTGCGGATGAAGTGGTCGAGATAGATGGAATTTCACATATAAAATTCCAGGAATGCAACCGCATAAATGCAATTATAACAAATCTTGGCGCAATGGGTGTAAAGGCAGAAGAAACTGACGATGGAGTAAGGATTGTCCCATCTAAAGTTAAACCATGCCAGATAAAGACATATGAAGATCATCGTGTCGCAATGTCGTTTACACTGCCTGGACTTGTCAGCGATGGAATAGAAATAATGGATCCATATTGCTGCAGAAAAACTTTTGAAAATTTTTATGACGTGTTAGAAGAATGTGTATATTAAAAAGCAGCCGCTTTTGCAGATATTGATAAATCTGTGAAGCGGCTGTTTTGGCTCATAAATGAAAGCGTTATATGATCTTTGCAGTATTATCTGCGGTGAATCGTGTAATTGCGCTCTAAAAGTACATCTATTGCTTCCTCGAGTGCTTTGTCGTCATAGAATTCTATGCGGAGCACACCTTCATCAAATTCCCGGTTATTGATAATGCCGATGTTTTTGATGCTTATGCCATTAAATGCCAGAAGGCTTGCAAGCATTGCAATCCCACCGGCTTCATCTGCAAGATCAACAAAAATTTCATGATAATCTTTGCGGATTTTTGTTCCGGGAAGAGTAAGTGAATCCCTGTAATTTTTAGAATCTTCAAAATACTTCATAAGGGCATCTGAATCGCCGACATCAACAAGATGACGCAGTCTGGAAAAAGCTTTTTCATACTGATCCATTAAAGAAAGCAGCTGTGTTCTGTTAGAACGGCATATGCTTTCCCACATCTCCGGAGATGAGGCTGCAATGCGTGTGACATCCCTGAAACCACCTGCAGCTATCTTTTTCATTGTCTCGTTTTCGGAGTCAATATTTTCAATAAGATTTACAAGTGAATATGCGATCATATGCGGAAGGTGGCTTATCGCAGCTGTGGCATGATCGTGTTCTTCATAACCCAGAACAAGTGCTATGGAACCAAGGGAGCTGACAAAAGCTTTGAAGTCTTCTATATCCTGTTCATCTGACTGGGCTGTAGGTGTGATTATGTAATATGCATTTTCAAGAAGCTGGGCATTGGAATTTAAAAGTCCCGTTTTTTCAGAACCGGTCATTGGATGGCCGCCTATAAAATTGTGTTCAAGCCCAAGTGCAGTAACAGTTTCGTGGATCTGTGTCTTTGTACTTCCAACATCGGTTATTATGCATGAAGGAGAGATTATATCCTTAAGCTGTGTGAGATATTCTATATTTTTTGTGACTGGTGCGCACAAAAAAATAACATCACATGAATCAAACTCATCAAGAGGAAGAATCATGTTATTTTCTATGAGCCCGATTTCGTAAGCCTGGGTTATCGTGCTTTCATGTCCGGCAGTTGCTATGATACGGGCATCAGGGTTATTTATTTTAATTTTTCTGGCAATAGAACCGCCTATCAGACCAAGTCCTATAAAACCAATGTTATCGAATTTCATAATATCCTCCAAAATAGAAATTAATTTCTAAACACTATATTTAATAATAACAAGTTTAGCACTATAAAGCAATAAATTATTTTTGAAAATAAAATATAGTAAAAGTGCATAAAAGTCTTGAGTAAAACAGGAAATAATAGTACAATATTTCTATAATTTAATGTAGGGAGGTACATAAGATGAATGTTTATACAACTGATAAGATTAGAAATGTAGTCCTGTTAGGACATGGCGGCTGCGGCAAGACTTCACTTACAGAAGCAATGGCATATCTTTCTGGTATTACATCACGTATGGGGAATATAGAGGATGGAAATACTATAAGTGATTTTGACAAAGAAGAAATTAAACGTAAGTGTTCGATCCACATGTCACTTGTACCTATAGAATGGCAGGATGTAAAGATCAATATACTTGATACTCCCGGTTTTTTTGATTTTATAGGAGAAGTTGAGGAAGCGGTTTCTGTTGCGGATGCAGCGGTAATTGTTGTATCCGGAAAGGCTGGGATACAGACCGGAACAAAAAGAGCGTGGGAGATATGTGATAAATATAAACTGCCAAGAATGATCTTTGTGACAGATATGGACATTGACAATGCAAGCTACAGACAGGTGGTTGCGCAGCTTCAGGAATTATATGGTAAAAAGATAGCGCCATTTCATCTTCCTATAAGAGAAGAGCAGCAATTTGTCGGTTATGTAAATGTCATCCAGCAAAAAGCAAAAAGATGGAACGAAAAGGGAGAAGTGGACAAATTTGACGTGCCTGAATATTCAAAAGAAAATTTAGGAATATGCAGGGAGGCATTGCTTGAGGCTGTTGCTGAGACAAGTGAAGAATTTATGGAGCGGTATTTTGGTGGTGAAGAGTTCTCGGAGGATGAGATACGTTCAGCACTCAGGGCAAATGTAATAGATGGCTCTATCGTACCTGTCCTCATGGGATCGAATATTCTTGCACGGGGAATGTATACGCTGATGAGCGATATCATAAAATATTTCCCAAGTCCGGAAAAACGGCAGTGTGCAGGAATAAACACGAAGACTAACGAAGTATACAATGCAGATTATGATTTTGCAAAACCAAAGACGGCATATGTATTTAAGACGATAGTTGATCCGTATATTGGAAAATATTCATTAATAAAAGTTAATTCCGGAGTGCTCAAGACCGATGATGTATTATATAATTATCATAGGGATTTTGAAGAAAAAGCCGGCAGGCTGTATCTGCTGAGAGGTACGAAAACAATCGAAGTAAAAGAACTTCATGCGGGTGATATAGGGGCGCTTCCAAAACTGCAGAAGACTCTTACAACAGATTCGCTTTCGACTAAAGGAGTACCGGTTGCATTTATAAGGACTGCAATTTCAAAGCCATATGTGTCAATGCGGTACAAGGCAAAAAATAAAGGCGATGAAGATAAGATTTCACAGGCACTGCAAAAGATACAGATGGAGGATCTTACGCTTAAAAGTGTAAACGACAGCGAAAATGGACAGACACTTTTATACGGAATGGGTGACACGCATCTTGAAGTAGTCTCAGATGCACTGCTTGAAAAATACAAAGTAGAAATAGAATTAAAGCGCCCACGCGTGGCTTTCAAAGAAACTATCCGGAAAAATTCAGATGTAGAATACAAATACAAAAAACAGTCTGGAGGACACGGACAGTACGGACATGTAAAGATGAGATTTGAGCCATCCGGCGATCTGGAAAAAGCATATGAATTTGAGCAGTGCGTGGTAGGTGGCGCTGTTCCAAAGAATTTTTTCCCCGCAGTTGAAAAAGGAATTGCAGAATCTGTAAAATCAGGCCCGCTTGCAGCATATCCTGTTATAGGGGTAAAGGCAATACTCTACGATGGGTCATCACATCCGGTTGATTCATCAGAGATGGCATTTAAGACCGCTGCAAAACAGGCATTTAAGAAGGGCTTCCTTGAGGCTTCACCTGTATTGTTAGAACCAATCGCAGCACTTAAGGTTGTTGTGCCGGAGCAGTATACAGGAGATATAATGGGAGATCTCAACAAAAGAAGAGGCCGTGTTATGGGAATGAATCCGACAGATAACGGCTATCAGGAAATAGCGGCAGACATTCCTTATCTTGAACTTTATGGATATAACACAAGACTTCGCTCAATGACGAGTGGAAGCGGCACTTTTTCTTATGAATTCTTAAGATATGAACAGGCACCGGATGATGTGGCACAAAAACAGATTGAGGAAAGGGCAAATAAACTTGTTGACATTGAAGAATAAACTAGTTGGAATAATTATATTTGCATTTTTATCATTATATACAGTAACATGTTATGCATCTGAGCTGGAGGAGGCAGATTCTGCCTCTTTTAGCTCAGATTTGGCTATACAGAAAATATATGACCATATGTCAGAAGACGATGGGGTGACATATATATATTATGATCTTGGGGGAGCATCAAATAATATAAATAATGTTTCGTATATTACATCGCAGCAAAAATATGCAGGACTAAGGGAACCATATAAATTCGGGTACAAGTTTGACGGATGGTATCTTGACAAGCACTATTCAAAAAAAGCAGATATCATTTATTATACAAAGAATAAAGGCTGCGTTGTCTATGCAAAATGGATAAGAACTATAAATAATGAGTACAGTGTAAAACATTATGAGTACACTGCAAAAAAGGACAGTGGTACGATATTTTTAAAAGACTGTGACTATAATTTTATAGATGAGATAAATATTCCGGGGATGCCGGAGACGAAAGAGCAGGATTTTCTTAACAATTATATATTCAGCGAATCACAGTGCCCACAGGGAATATGTATTACTGATGATTATGTGCTTATAACAAGCTATTCAGATACAAAAAATACACTTGGCGAACTTATGGTCTTTGACCGTAAAAGTGGGGACTATCTTGTTACGCTTGGCATGGATTCTAACAGTCATCTGGGAGGAATTGCTTTTGACGGGCAGAATGTATGGGTATGTAATTCATATGATAACACGCTGGAGAGGATTTCATACGATTTTATAGATCTTATGGCAACGGCAAACTCAAAACAGGTAATAGATGCAACAGGTGTTGTCGACATTTTTAAGATAGATAATAAGCCGTCATGCATAACATATTATGGAGGCAGATTGTGGGTGGCAACACACACATTATTATTTGATTCAAAAATGCTTGCATACCATTACAGTGAAAAAAATGATGAACTTACAGCCTTAAGCTCATATAAAATCCCATCGAAAGTCCAGGGGGTTACATTTGATGAGAATGGAAAAGTGTACCTAAGCACATCATACGGACGTAACTCATCATCATATCTTAAATGTTACAGATCACTTATAGCACTTTCATCAAGACCAAACCAGCCGGACATAAAAGTAGAAATGCCGCCTGGTTCAGAGGAACTTGATTCGGTAGATGATTGTCTGTATATAATATTTGAATCTGCCGGTGAAAAATATTTAGAAGGCACAGATGGAAAAGGAAGTTCGATCTCGCCTATTGATAAGATATTATGTGTAAATACAGACTCATTTGGATGATTATAACATCTTTAGAAGTTTTTCGACCTGCCTGCGGTTTTTCTCAGGCAGGTTTTTGCTAAGCTCACTGCACATTTCAAAAACTTCTTCTTTACTGAATTCTATGCCATATCTTTTTGCTTCTCTTAAATTATCCATAAGAAATGGAAGAGCGCTTGTTGTGTCTGAGGGCTTTGCTTTTTTGGCAAAGTTATTTAAAAATTCCTGTTTGGTCATAAATCTCCTTATTATCAAGAATAGAAAATACATTTAAAATGTTGTCGATAGTCTCCTGTTCAGATGGACTGAAATATTTTTTTAATGCATTAAGCATTGCGATGCGTCTGTCTGAAGGAGTTTCAGTTTCAGCAACGGAAAGAGCCGGTGTCTCGGACAGGACTTTCATGGAATTAACCATTGCCATGCATGAGATCATCATGACAAGTGGACGCTGTTTATCTTTTGAAAGATAAGGAACAATGGTTTTTAGCATCTGCAATTCCTTAGTCTGTGTAATTTCATCAAATGGAGTAAATAATGTCTTCTCGTCCATAAAAATAACCTTTTTTTAAATTCTATGATGCAGAATTCACGTTATGCATATTTTTTCATATAATGTATAAAAAATATATTTATCAAGAATGATATGGGCAGATTGATCATAGATGGACACGATGTTTACGAGATTGATGAACGCTGTTTAGAAGAACACAAAATAGATAAAAAGTGTGAAATACTAAAAAAAATTGAAAATGCAAAAAAGGAAAATGATCCTAAAAATCAGCGGGCCAGATAGGCCCGCACAGATATGAAAGATGTATTTTTTAGCAGATACTGTTTCCACTACATCCGCATCCGGTGTTTCCACAGCTATTGTTTCCACATCCGCCACAGCAAAGAAGAAGAAGGATGATCCAAAGACAGCTGTTGTTATTGTCACCACATCCGTTTCCATTAAATAAAGATGTGCCATTTCCACAACAGCAGCATAGTAACAGGATGATCCATAAATTATTGCTGCATCCGTTTCCTTCTCCACAATTGCTGCATCCACAGTTTGTTGCTGCTAAATCACTCATAAGTGACCTCCAAATAATTTATTTTACACTTTATGTTATGCCTGCCATAACAAATGGTTACAGAAAAATGTATTGACGAATAAAGTATAATTGTATACAATTATTCAGAACGGAGTAATTATTCAGTATTAGTGAATAAATTTGCGGTAAAATATAACATTTTAAGTTATGGGAGACATAGACATGAGAGACGTTTTAATGAATAACAAAACAAATCTGCTGCAGCTGGAAGAACATTTTTATCAGCTGGCAGATGTCACTGAACCAAATACATTTAGAAATCTCTTTCCATATTCGGAAATTCCTAAAATCGCATTCAATGACAGAATAGTGCCACATAATATGCCGGAGGAAATCTGGATAACAGATACGACATTCAGGGATGGGCAGCAATCAAGGGCACCATATACTACTGATCAGATAGTCACTATATATGATTATCTTCATAAGCTTGGCGGACCAAAGGGAAAGATCAGACAGAGCGAGTTCTTTTTATACAGTAAAAAGGACAGGGATGCAGTATATAAGTGTTTAGAACGAGGATATAAATTTCCGGAGGTTACATCGTGGATAAGGGCAAGCAAAAAGGATTTTGAGCTTGTAAAAGAGATAGGTTTAAAGGAAACAGGAATACTTGTAAGCTGTTCAGACTACCATATTTTTTACAAGATGAAGATGACAAGGCGCGAGGTAATGAACATGTACTTAAGCGTCATAAGGGAATGCTTAGAGACAGGCATCAGTCCAAGATGTCATCTTGAGGATATAACACGTTCAGATATATATGGTTTTGTTATTCCGTTTTGTGTAGAACTTATGAAACTCATGGACGAATATAAAATCCCAATAAAAATAAGAGCATGTGATACGATGGGATATGGTGTAAATTTTCCGGGAGCAGTTATCCCACGAAGCGTTCCGGGAATAATATATGGACTTACAACACATGCGGGTGTGCCATCAGAGCTTATAGAGTGGCACGGACACAATGATTTTTATAAAGCGGTCAATAACTCTACAACAGCATGGCTTTATGGTGCCAGTGGAGTAAACTGTTCACTTTTTGGAATAGGAGAGCGTACGGGAAATACACCTCTTGAGGCAATGGTATTTGAATATGCACAGCTTAGAGGAACTCTCGATGGAATGGATACGACAGTCATAACAGAGCTTTCAGAGTATTTTGAAAAAGAACTTGGGTATGTCCAGCCATCAAGAACACCATTTGTAGGAAGCAACTTCAATGTGACAAGAGCAGGGATACATGCTGACGGATTACTTAAGAACGAAGAAATATATAATATTTTTGACACAGGAAAATTCTTAAACCGTCCACCACTTGTTGCTGTGTCGAATACTTCAGGTCTTGCAGGAATTGCACACTGGATAAATACATATTATCATCTGTCAGATGACAGGAAGATAGACAAAAATTCAAAGCTAGTCGAGATGGTCAAGGAATGGGTTGATGAGCAGTATGATGACGGACGCGTGACCGCAATTACAGACAATGAGCTTGTTGTGCAGATAACAGATTGTTGTAAAAAGCTGGATATTGTTTTATAGTTGAGGTAAAATATGTCACAGGATAATTATAGTTTGAGTGCCAGAGTATATAATCATATAAGAGATGGTATATTATCCGGCAGATATAAGGATGGCGATGAGCTTAAGGAAATGACAATTGGCGAAGAGCTTGGCGTCAGCAGAACCCCTGTAAGAGAAGCACTCCGCCAGCTTGACCTCGAAGGGCTTATTACAATAATTCCCAATAAAGGTGCTTTTGTTGAGGAAGTTTCACTTGATGATATAAGAGATATATATGATATAAGAGCAAGACTAGAGGGCTTATGTGCCAGATGGGCGGCAGAAAAAATTACGGATGAGCTTATGGAACAGATGGAGGAAATCATATATCTGTCTGAGTTTCATGAAGAAAAGGGTAATTCAAAGCAGCTTCTTTTATTGGATAACCGTTTCCATGAAATATTATACGAGGCATCGCAGAGCAAAGAATTAAAACGTATTTTAAAAGAATATCATGAGTATGTCGGCAGAGTCAGAAGAGTTACCTTAAGCGAAAATGAAAGAGCGAAGGATTCCACGATGGAACACAAGATGATCTGTCAGGCGATAAAAGCGCACGATGCAGATCTGGCAGAAAAATATGCGTCTGCACATATAATCAAATCAAAAGAAAATATGCAAAAGCGCGGCTGGGAAAACCTTATTAAGTAGTTTTATGTAACCTAGCAGTTACGTTTTATAAAATTTTATAATAGAAGGAGATTAAAATGGATAAGATTAAAATGACTACACCCCTTGTTGAAATGGATGGAGATGAGATGACACGAATTCTCTGGAAGATGATAAAGGATGAGCTTCTTACTCCTTTTATCGATTTAAAGACAGAGTATTATGATCTCGGACTTGAGGAGAGAAACCGTACAAACGATCAGGTTACGGTTGATTCTGCAAATGCTACAATGAAATATGGTGTTGCAGTAAAATGTGCTACGATCACCCCAAATGCAGCCAGAATGACAGAATACAACTTAAAAGAGATGTGGAAGAGCCCTAACGGAACAATAAGAGCTATGCTTGACGGAACTGTTTTCCGTGCCCCTATCGTTGTAAAGGGAATAGAGCCAAATGTAAAAACATGGGTAAAACCTATCACAATTGCACGTCATGCATATGGTGATGTATACAAAGCAACAGAGATGAAAGTTCCTGGAGCCGGAAAAGCAGAGCTTGTATTTACTGACGAAAATGGAAACGAGACAAGAGAACTTATCCATAATTTTAAAGGTGCAGGAGTTATTCAGGGACAGCATAATCTTGATGATTCAATTGAGAGCTTTGCACACAGCTGTTTTAAATATGCCCTTGACATAAAGCAGGATTTATGGTTTGCAACAAAGGATACGATTTCAAAGAAATATGACCATACATTCAAGGATATTTTCCAGGAAATCTTTGATTCACAATACAAGGACAAGTTTAAAGAAGCCGGAATTACATATTTCTACACACTTATTGATGATGCAGTAGCGCGTGTCATGAAATCAGAAGGTGGATTTATCTGGGCCTGCAAGAATTATGACGGAGATGTAATGAGCGATATGATTTCGTCTGCGTTTGGTTCACTTGCAATGATGACATCAGTACTTGTATCCCCTCATGGATATTATGAGTACGAGGCAGCTCATGGAACAGTTCAGAGACACTATTACAAACATTTAAAGGGTGAGGAAACTTCTACAAACTCTGTAGCAACAATTTTTGCATGGACAGGTGCTCTTAGAAAAAGAGGAGAGCTTGACAATATCAAGGGGCTTTGTGAGTTTGCGGATAAACTTGAGGCTGCATGTGTAAAAACTATAGAAGATGGCAGGATGACAAAGGATCTTGCACTCATAACAACTATAGACAATCCTACAGTATTGAACAGTGAGAATTTTATCAAAGCAATAAGAGAAGAACTCGAAAAAACTTTATAAAATTTATATGTCCTAAACCGGTTATGGAATGTTAAAATTTTCACACATTGACAGTTTTAACAATAGATTCTATAATTGGTTTAGGTTTTTTTTCGCATATGCTGCATAGATTGGAGGACAGGAATTTTGGAAAAGGAAATATCACAGGCAGTAATTCGCAGGATGCCGCGATATTACAGATATTTAGGTGAACTATTAGATGAGGGTGTAGAGCGGATATCTTCAAGTGATTTAAGCCGCAGAATGAACGTGACCGCATCACAGATAAGACAGGATCTTAATAATTTCGGTGGATTCGGACAACAGGGATACGGATATAATGTCCAGTCTTTATACGAAGAGATAGGCAGAATTCTTGGACTAGATACTGAGCACAAAATAATAATTATCGGAGCCGGAAATTTAGGGCAGGCTCTTGCAAATTACGTCAAATTTGAAAAGCTTGGATTTGTTATAACAGCGCTTTTTGATGTAAATCCTGCTCTTAAAGGACAGAGTGTCAGGGGAATACCGATTTATATGCTGGATGAGCTTGATGAATACTGCAGGACACATCAGGTGGATATAGCAGCACTTACCATGCCAAAATCAAAGGCAGACAGCATAGCGAAAAAGGTTGTGGAACTTGGAATACATGCAATATGGAATTTTGCACATGTGGATTTACGCATTGATGACAAGAATGTTGTTGTCGAGAGTGTCCATTTGTCAGACAGCCTTATGCAGTTAAGCTATAACATTGTAAAACAATCAAACTAGTATAGAATTTAAAAACGCTATACCAGCTTTAAGAGGTATTAAATTATGAAATCTGAGGAAGACTTCAAAAAAGCACTTATCGGGAAAAAGGTGCCTCTTTTGGTTTTAGACCAGAAATGGCACAGATTATTTGCGATACATGGGAAAACAGATCAGATAAAAGAGATAGAGACCCAGCTGGACAGATATCTGGCAGAACAGGGACAGTGTAACAATGATCTGGAAGATTTAAAAAAGCTGAAAAGTAAATTGATGTCAAATATAGTTCAGAATATGGACGGAACGACAGAAATTGCGGATTCTGTATCAAGACAAAAAAAGCTGGATGATGATAAACGGATGATCGACGAAATAAATGAAAAGGTTGAAAATCTTGAAGATCGCCTGCTGGAACTGCCGAAGCTGATAAATGAGACAAATGAAAGTCTTATGCTTATGTCTATGGATTATTTCAGTGAAAAGATAATTACAAACAGGGAAGAGTCCAAAGAGATAGAGGAATGGATTTCCGGAATAAGGATAGAGCTCAAGAAAAACATAATCAAAAAGCAGAACCGTGATATAAATAACCGCGAGATATATGCCTATCTTCATGATATATTTGGAGCTGAGGTGCTTGATTTATTTGATATACAATATGATGACCCTATGGTTGGCAGCAAAGAGTAAAGGAGTCACAGTTGAAAACAATAGTTACGGGTGAAGAAATGAAGCTTCTGGATGATAACACATCAAAGGTCTATGGCGTTCCATCTGTCATTCTGATGGAGCAGGCTGCGATGGGAGTTGTCCGGGAGCTTGTTGCGTCTTTTTCGAAAGAGACAAAATTTCTTGTAGTATGTGGAAAAGGAAATAATGCAGGAGATGGAATTGCAATCGCAAGACTTCTGAATCAAAACGGAATGAATGCGTCTGTATTTTTCTGCTCTGATAAAGATGAGGGCAGCAGTGAACTTTTTCTGCTTCAAAAAAATATATATAAAAACTATGCTTATCCGGTTGAAAATGAAATAAAAAAAGGATATGACGTAATAATAGATGCTATATTCGGAACAGGACTTTCACGTGGAATCTCCGGAAGATATCTTAAAGTGATAGAAGATATAAACAGGCATGATGCACTAAAAGCAGCAGTAGATATCGCATCAGGAATCAATGCCGGAAGCGGCGGGATTATGAATGCAGCAGTTAAAGCCGACATCACATATACGTTTTCATATGAAAAAACAGGTCAGATATTATGGCCGGGAAATGAATACACAGGAAAACTTGTTACCATTCCGATAGGTATAACTGATGACAGCTTTGTGGAGACAAAACCACATATGTTTTCAATCGAAGAAAAGGACTTGAAAAATCTTCCGAAAAGACCGGATCATTCAAACAAAGGAACGTATGGGCATCTGCTTGTAATAGCAGGAAGCTATAACATGGCAGGAGCCGCTGTCCTGAGTGCTAAGGCAGCATACCGTTGTGGGTGCGGACTTGTAAAAGTACTTACTCCGCAGGAAAACAGGATTATTATACAAAATCAGGTTCCAGAGGCTCTTATTGGAACATATGATGATATAGAAGGAGCGTTGAAGTGGGCAGATGCAGTTGTTCTGGGTCCGGGGATAGGAAAGCAGCCGCAGGCTGTGGATATTGTTCACAAGGTGCTTGAAAAATGCGATGTTCCACTTCTTATAGATGCAGATGGATTAAATATCATATCAGATGATATATCACTTTTAAACAAGCATAAAAATGATATAGTGATCACTCCGCATCCTGGCGAGATGTCCCGGCTTACAGGAAAAGAGGTCCGGGATATCCAGAAAAATCTTATAGATACAGCATGTCTGTTTGCAAAACAGTATGATCTTGTATGTGTGTTAAAAGATTTTCGGACAATAACTGCAGATAAAGGAAAAACTGTATTTATAAACAGGAGTGGAAACAGCGGAATGGCTACAGCCGGGAGCGGTGACGTACTTTCAGGCGTGATAGGGGCATTTCTGGCAGGAGGCATGGAAACAGCAATGGCGGCATCATATGGAGTATTTGTTCATGGACTTGCAGGAGATAAGGTATTTATTAAAACAGGATCATGTGGTATGATGGCTAGTGATATTATAAAAGGATTAAAAGAAATTTGGAATAAGGTGGATTAAACTAAAATGGCAGTAAACAGAGTAAGAGCAGATATAGATCTCGATGCAGTTTTGTATAACATGGAGTCAATGCACAAAAAATTAAAGCCAGGTACAAAGATAGCAGCAGTTGTAAAAGCTGATGGTTATGGACATGGTGCGGTAGAAATATCAAGGGTGCTTGAAAACCTTCCATATCTCTGGGGATATGCAGTTGCCACAAGCAATGAGGCAATGCAGCTTGTGGAAGCCGGAAGAAAAAAACCTATAATTATCCTTGGGTTGAGTTTCCCGGAGCAATTTGAGGAAATCGTAGAAAATGATCTGCGTCCGGCTGTATGTACATATGAAACAGCACAGGCATTATCAGATATTGCCGCAGAAAAAAATAAAGTGTGCCGTATACATATAAAAGTGGATACGGGAATGAGCAGGATAGGATTTCAGGTAACACAGGAAAGTGCCGATACGGTTGCACGTATTTCAAAACTGCCGAATATAATGATAGAGGGTATATTTACTCATTTTGCAAGAGCTGATGAATCATCAAAAGCTCCGGCATATGAACAGTTTAAACAGTTTGAAAAGATGATAGCTATGGTGGAAGAAAAAGGTGTACAGATTCCTTTAAAGCATTGTTCTAACAGTGCAGGTATAGTTGAGATACCTGAATGTAATATGGATATGGTAAGAGCCGGTATTACGCTGTATGGATTATGGCCGTCAGAGGAGGTTGACAAAACAAAAATATCACTTAAACCGGTAATGTCGTTAAGAAGCAGGGTAGCATATGTAAAAGAACTTTTACCTGGAAGGCAGATAAGCTACGGAGGCACTTTTACCGTAAAGAAAAAGATGACAGTTGCAACAGTGCCGGTAGGATATGGAGACGGATATGCAAGAGGACTGTCCAATAAAGGATGGGTACTTATAAAAGGACAAAAAGCACCTATATGTGGAAGAGTGTGCATGGATCAGTGCATGGTCGATGTCACAGATATACCCGGAGTAAAAATAGGGGATACGGTCACATTGCTTGGTAAAGATGCAGATGAGGAAATTACGATGGAACAGCTCGGAGAACTTTCCGGAAGATTTAATTATGAGTTTGCATGTCTTATAACTCCTAGAGTACCGAGAATTTATCACAAAAATAATGACAGATAATTATTAATAAATATTAATAAAAGATACAGAATACACTCGAAAAAATTGGAAATACTTTTTGTATACCATAATATGGAGTGATTGTGTATGATTATTCAAAGAGGAGACATATATTACGCTGATTTAAGACCGGTGGTCGGTTCTGAACAGGGCGGGGTAAGACCTGTTCTTATTATTCAAAATGATGTGGGCAATAAGCACAGCCCTACTGTAATATGTGCAGCGATAACATCGCAGATGCATAAGGCTAAACTTCCCACGCATGTAGAATTAAAGTGCAAAGAATATGCTCTTGCAAAAGATTCTGTAGTCTTGCTTGAGCAGCTTAGGACCATCGACAAAAAACGTTTGAAAGATAAAGTGTGCCATCTTGATAATAATATTTTATTGAAGATCGATAAGGCATTGGAAATCAGTCTGGAGCTTTATACATAGGATAAGAGTATGTTATATATTATAATTTTTTTATTAGTTGTTATTGTAATACTTATATTGACTATTGTTTTTTTACTTTCCGGCAAAAAGACAAATACAAATCTGGATAACTTCCTCGGAAACGATGACGTTACCGAGGAGGAAATCAGATCTATGGTCAGGGAAGGCCATGAACAGGGAACAATCCTGGCATCAGAAGCAGAAATGATACATAATATTTTTGAATTTGATGATAAAGAAGTAAAAGACATCATGACGCACCGGAAAAATATCGTGGGACTTGACGGAAATACGTCATTTATTGATGCGATAGATTTTATGATCGAGTCTGGAAAATCAAGATTTCCGGTATATGAAAATGATGTGGACAATATAATAGGAGTGTTACATATAAAAGATGCATTCAGATTTTTTAAGAAGAATGAGATATTCAGAACACCGATAAAGGATATAGATGATCTTATAAGTAACGTCGAATTTATACCGGAGACAGTAAGTATAAATGATCTGTTTAAACAGATGCAGATGCAGAAAAACCATCTTGTCATGGTCGTAGATGAATATGGACAGATATCAGGACTTGCTGCTATGGAGGATATACTTGAGGAACTTGTCGGAAACATAGAAGATGAACATGATGAGGAGGAAGAGCATATAACAAAAAGTGATGACGAGACTTTTGTCATGGATGGAATGACAGAATTTCCAGATGTGAAAGAAGCATTAAATCTTCCACTTGAGGATGATGCATACGAAACTCTGAATGGATTTTTAGTATCTATTATGGACAAAATACCGGAAGAGGGAGACAAGACTGTCATAACAGCATATGGATATGAGTTTTCTATAACGCAGGTTGAAGATAAGGTTATAAAGCAGGTGGTTATCAGAAAACTTGCACAGGCGGATAAATAATGATATTATAATTACATTATATTATTTATATATTTTAGAAAAGAGGAACAGATTATGTCAGGACATTCAAAATTTGCGAATATCAAGCATAAGAAAGAAAAAAATGATGCAGCAAAAGGAAAGATCTTTACAATGATCGGTAGAGAGATTGCTGTAGCAGTAAAAGAGGGAGGACCTGACCCTGCAAATAACTTTAAACTGGCACAGGTTATAGCGAAGGCTAAATCAAATAATATGCCAAATGATACTATAGAAAGAGGTATCAAGAAGGCTGCCGGAGATGGAAACAGCGTCAATTACGAGACTACTACATATGAAGGATATGGACCTTCAGGTACAGCTATAATAGTAAAATGTCTTACAGACAACAAAAACCGTACAGCGGCAAATGTAAGAAATGCTTTCACAAAAGGACAGGGAAGCATCGGTACACAGGGCTGTGTATCATATATGTTCGATGAAAAAGGACAGATCATCATAGATAAAGAAGAATGTGATATGGATGCAGATGATCTTATGATGCAGGCACTTGATGCAGGTGCAGATGATTTCTCAGAGGAAGAGGACAGCTACGAGATCACAACCTCGCCTGAAGATTTTGAAACTGTAAGAAAAGCACTTGAGGATGCCGGAATAGAAATGGCATCTGCAGAAGTTACAATGATTCCACAGACTTATGTAAAACTTACAGAGGAAGCAGATATTACCAATATAGGACGTATCCTTGATTTCCTGGATGATGATGATGATGTTCAGGAAGTTTATCATAATTGGGAAGAATAGAATAGTGTTTGACCGGGAGGGGTTATATGAAGAAGATTCTTTTTGTCGCATCGGAATGTGTTCCATTTATAAAAACAGGCGGACTTGCTGATGTATGCGGAGCACTTCCTAAAGAGTTTGATAAGAAATATTGGGATGTCAGGGTGGTTATTCCAAATTACAGCTGCATCCCGGAACATTTCAGGAACCAGTTCGAATATGTTACACATTTTTATTTGAGCTCAGGTCCATATGTTCAGGATCGGTATGTGGGTGTTTTAAAATACACATTTGATAATGTGACCTATTATTTTATTGATAATCAGGAATTTTATTCAGGTTTTACACCATATACAAGTGACACGAAATTTGAGATAGAGAAGTTCACATTTTTTGATAAGGCAGTATTGTCTATGCTTCCGCTTATCGATTTCAAGCCGGATATAATACATTGCCATGACTGGCAGACAGGACTTCTGCCGGTATACCTAAAAAATGAATTCGCAGCAAATCCATTTTTCTGGGGAATAAAATCAATTATTACGATCCATAATCTTAAGTTCCAGGGAATATGGGATAAAGAATGGGTACAGGGTGTATCAGGACTTACAGATGATCTGTTTACACCGGATAAGCTTGAATTTAATAAAGATGCAAATATGCTTAAAGGTGGTCTTGTGTATGCTGATTATATAACAACCGTCAGCGATTCATATGCCAATGAAATACAGACTGACTATTACGGCGAGGGATTAAATGGACTTCTTTCAGCAAGACATTTTGATATGCAGGGAATTGTAAATGGAATAGATTACAATGCATATAATCCTGATACAGATGGAAAAATATACTGTCATTATAATGCAGAAAACTTCCGCAAGAAGAAATTTAACAACAAACTCAAGCTTCAGGAAGAACTCGGACTGGCAGTAGACAAAAAGAAATATATGATAGGTCTTATATCAAGACTTACAGACCAGAAGGGACTGGATCTTATAAATCATGTTATGGAGGGCATCATAGATGATTATACACAGTTTGTTGTGATCGGAACAGGTGATCCCCAATATGAAAATATGTTCAGACATTATGCATGGAAATATCCGGACAGAGTATCTGCAAATATATGTTATTCGGATGATCTTGCACATAAGCTTTATGCGGCAGCAGATGCATTCCTTATGCCGTCAAGGTTCGAGCCATGTGGACTTACACAGCTTATCTCATTCAGGTATGGAACAGTTCCGATCGTCAGGGAGACAGGCGGACTCAGGGATACGGTAAAGGCATATAATGAATATGAAAACTCAGGAGATGGTTTTTCATTTTCAAATTATAACGCTGACGAAATGTTATCTGTCATCAATTATTCAAAACATATTTTCTTTGATAAAAAAAGAGAATGGAACCAGATGGTTGACAGAGGAATGGCAAACGATTTCTCGTGGAATGCTTCAAAATACAAATACGAAGGATTATATAATTATCTTCTCGGAGAATAATATACATAATAGTGCTAATAATAAGTGTGGGCTTTGTGCCCACACTTTTGTTTATGATCAAATTGTTTTACATGAACAAGGTTACGGCATTATTTATGTAAACGGCAAGGAGCAGGAAATGGAGAATAAAGATGAAAATATAGTTGAATTCGGACAGGGCGGGGAAAATAATATTTTTTTGATGTCTATAATTGGAGAGGTTGAAGGACATGATTGTCTTCCACAGAACTCAAAGACTACAAAATATGAGCATCTGCTTCCGAAACTGGCACTTGTTGAGGAGGATGACAGGATCAATGGACTTCTTATACTTATAAACACAGTTGGAGGGGATGTAGAGTGCGGGCTTGCAATAGCGGAGATGATAGCATCCATAAGTAAACCGACAGTGTCGCTTGTTTTAGGTGGAAGCCATTCGATAGGAGTTCCGCTTGCAGTAGCAGCAGATTATTCATTTATAGTAGAAAGCGCTACAATGATAATCCACCCAGTAAGACTAAGCGGAACAGTTATAGGAGCCAAGGCTACATTTGATTATTTTAAGCAGATACAGCAAAGGATCATAAGCTTTGTATCACAACACAGTAAAATAGAGCCGGACCGGATGGAAAAAATGATGATGAATACAAAAATGCTGACGAAAGATCTGGGGACTGTGCTTGTTGGAAAAGAGGCTGTAAAAGAGGGAATTATAGACGAAGTCGGTGGAATAAGCAGTGCATATCATAAAATATACGAATTAATGAAAAAAAAACCACAAATTAAGTAAAACATGCTATAATGGACTGGATAAACTTTTGGAGGTTAGTTACATGGCAGCGAGGAAAAAATCCTCATCTAAACGTAAGACAAAAAAAGAGCAGATGGAAGAGCAGGCAAAGATAGCAGCCTTTAAAAAAGAAACATTTCTTTGGATAGTAGTTGCAGTTTCCATTCTGCTATTTATCAGTAATATGGGCATAGGAGGCCATGTGGGAGGCACAGTAAGTGGCTTCCTTTTTGGCGTATTTGGTATGGTGGCATATATATTTCCTATAGTTTTGCTTGTAGGAACTTTTTTTGCTGTATCAAACAAGGACAATGCTTTTGCAATTTTAAAACTTATTTCTTCTTTAGTGTTTATATGGTTCATATGTGTCTTTTTATACCTTGCAGTATATGGAAGTGATGCTGTAAGCCCGGCGGTAGCATACAGTGACAGTGTCAGAAGACGCTCAGGCGGTGGATTCATAGGAGCAGTATTTGGATATATTTTTGTGCCGGCATTCGGAGTCATAGGTTCATATGTGATTGATGTGGCTGTACTTATTATATGTATAGTACTCATAACGGGAAAATCTGTTATGAAATCCGTAAAACACAGTGGGAAAAAAGTCTATGAGTCAGCAAGGGAAAACAACGAAAGATATCAGGAATACAGACAGAGCCGAAGCGAAGAAAAAGCAAAAAGGCGCATGGATAAAAAAATTACAGGTGTTTCACTTGACACAAAAATACAGGATCCAAAACAGGCTAAACTGTATGATGATATGGGTGAGATACATATAGAAAATTATCCAGAAATGCCGGATATAAAAGAAGAAAAACATACAAAACTAAATACATCTTCAGCGAAAAAAGGACAGGACAAAACATCAGATACAGGCATTACCGAAAGGAAAAAACCATTGATATCAGGAATAATAGAGCCTGAACCTGTGGAACAAAAGGATATGCATGAAGCTGTTAAACCACAGATTGCCGGAGCAAAAGATATGATACCGGTCAGTGAAACGGAGCCGTTAAATGAGCCTCCGGTGGCTGAAAGGACAAAGAGACGTACTAAGTCAAATCAGGATGATATGCAAAAAGAGGTTGCAAATGTAGCCAGGGAAATACAAAATAGTAATGAAGCATCAAATAATTATGAGTTCCCTACAGTAGATCTTCTTGCAAAGGCAAAAGGTGGCAGTACAGGAAATACACAGGCAGAGCTTATGGAAACAGCTGCGAAGCTTGAACAAACACTTAAAGTTTTCGGCGTAAATGCAAAGGTAAATAATATAAGCTGCGGACCGGCTGTTACAAGATTTGAGATCACACCGGAAATGGGTGTAAAGGTAAGCAAGATCGTAAATCTTGCAGATGACATAAAGCTTAATCTGGCAGCAGCTGACATAAGGATAGAAGCACCTATTCCGGGAAAAGCGGCAGTAGGAATTGAGGTTCCGAACAGACAGAGCGTTGCTGTATCATTCAGGGAACTCGTGGAATCAGAAGAATTTAAGAGTGCACGATCAAAGATTGCGTTTGCTGTAGGAAAGGATATTGCGGGAAAAGTTAAGGTCGCAGATATAGCCAAAATGCCGCATCTTCTTATCGCAGGAGCCACTGGCTCAGGTAAATCAGTATGTATCAATACTATTATTATGAGTATTTTATACAAGGCAAAACCTGATGAAGTAAAACTTATAATGATAGATCCAAAGGTAGTTGAGCTTAGTGTATACAATGGAATACCGCATCTTATGATACCGGTAGTGACAGACCCTAAAAAAGCGGCAGGAGCTTTAAACTGGGCTGTTGCGGAAATGACAGACCGGTATCAGAAATTTGCAGAGACAAATGTCAGGGAAATAAATGGATATAATGAAAAGATAGATTCGCTTGAAGTTATGGAGGGGCAGGAAAAACCAAAGAAAATGCCTCAGATCGTAATTATCGTGGACGAGCTGGCAGACCTTATGATGGTTGCATCAAAAGATGTAGAGGAAGCGATATGCCGCCTCGCACAGCTTGCAAGGGCAGCCGGAATACATCTTATAATCGCAACACAGCGTCCATCGGTAAATGTCATAACAGGACTTATTAAGGCAAATATGCCAAGCAGGATTGCTTTTGCAGTTACAAGTGGTGTGGACAGCCGCACGATCCTTGATATGAATGGAGCCGAAAAGCTTTTAGGAAAAGGAGATATGTTGTTTGATCCGCAGGGAGTGCCAAAACCTCTTCGTGTGCAGGGTGCATTTGTATCTGACAAAGAGGTATCAGAGGTGGTAAACTACATTATGGAACATAATGAAAATGCGGATTACAGCAGTGATATCCAGCAAAAAATGGACAGCATGGCAAACAGTACAGGAAATAATACTGTTTCTATTTCAGATATAGAATCTCAGGATGATGGACGGGATGCTTATTTCTCGGAGGCAGCATCTATAATTACCGACAAAGAAAAGGCTTCTATCGGTATGCTGCAGCGATACCTCAAAGTGGGATTTAACCGTGCTGCAAGGATTATGGATCAGCTGGAGGAAGCTGGTGTGGTAGGACCGGAAGAGGGAACAAAACCGAGAAAAGTTCTGGTCACCAAAGAGGAACTTGAAACAATATTAGCAAACAATAATTAGTTTTATGGAGGAGAAAGATGAAAACAGATATTCAGATCGCACAGGAGACAAAAATGTTACCGATTAAGGAAGTAGCTGCTTCAATCGGAATTAAAGAGGATGACCTTGAATTATATGGCAAATATAAAGCAAAAATTTCTGATGACCTTATAAATGAATCAAAAAACAATAAAGATGGAAAGCTTATACTTGTAACAGCTATAAATCCAACTCCGGCAGGAGAGGGAAAGACAACTACAAGTGTAGGACTTGGAGAGGCATTCGGACGTCTTGGAAAGAAGGCTCTCATAGCACTTCGTGAGCCATCACTTGGACCATGTTTTGGTATAAAAGGCGGAGCGGCAGGAGGCGGATATGCCCAGGTCGTGCCTATGGAAGATTTAAATCTTCATTTTACAGGAGATTTTCATGCTATAACTTCTGCAAACAATCTGCTTGCAGCTTTACTGGACAACCATATCCAGCAGGGAAACGAGCTTGGTATCGATCCAAGACAGATCGTATGGAAAAGATGTATGGATATGAATGACCGTGTTCTTAGAAACATTGTTGTCGGGCTTGGAAGCAAGATGGATGGAATGGTGCGAGAAGACCATTTTGTGATAACAGTTGCATCAGAGATAATGGCCATATTATGTCTTGCGGATGATATGGCAGACTTAAAGAGACGGCTTGCAAAGATCATTGTAGCATATACATTTGATGGAAAACCGGTAACAGCAGGAGACTTGAAGGCTACAGGATCTATGGCTGCACTTCTTAAGGATGCGCTTAAGCCTAATCTTATCCAGACACTTGAACATACACCGGCATTGGTTCATGGAGGACCGTTTGCTAATATTGCGCATGGCTGTAATAGTGTACGTGCTACAAAGACAGCACTTAAACTTGCAGATTATGTTATAACAGAAGCAGGATTTGGAGCTGACCTTGGAGCAGAAAAATTCTTCGATATCAAGTGCCGTATGGCAGGTCTTAAGCCGGATGCCGTAGTACTGGTTGCTACAGTCCGTGCTCTTAAATATAACGGTGGAGTCCCAAAGGATGAGCTTTCTGCGGAGAATCTTGAAGCATTGAAAAAAGGTATCGTAAACCTTGAAAAACACATTGAGAATCTTCAGAAGTTCGGGGTGCCTGTTGTGGTTACGCTCAACTCATTTATAACAGACACAAAAGAAGAAACAGACTATATTGAGAAGTTCTGTAAAGACAGAGGCTGTGAATTTGCACTTTCAGAAGTCTGGGAGAAAGGCGGAGAAGGTGGAATAGAACTTGCCAACAGAGTGCTTTATACACTTGAAAATAAAGAGAGCAATTTTAAAGTCCTTTATGATGATTCGCTTTCACTCAAAGAGAAGATAGAAAAGATCGCAAAAGAAATATATGGAGCCGATGGTGTTACATATACAGCCGCTGCTGAAAAAGAGTTAAAGAGAATAACGGATCTTGGAATGGGAGATTTCCCGGTATGTATGGCAAAAACACAGTATTCACTTTCTGATGATGCAAAAAAACTTGGAAGACCTAGTGGGTTCAAGATCAATGTGCGTGAGGTATATGCATCTGCAGGTGCAGGATTTGTTGTAGCAATAAATGGTGCTATTATGACAATGCCTGGACTTTCGAAGAAACCGGCGGCTTATGGAATTGATGTTGATGATAACGGCGTGATAACAGGACTGTTTTAGGAGGAAAAATGGCTAAACTTATAGACGGAAAAGAAATTTCGAAAAACATAAAAGACGAACTTAAGGAAAAAGTGGCAACACTTAAAAAAGAAGGAAGAGAATGCACACTTGCGGTAATACAGGTTGGAGCAGATCCGGCTTCAAGCGTCTATGTCAGAAATAAAAAAAGAGCATGTGAGTATGTGGGAATAAGATCCTTATCATATGAACTTCCAGAAAAAACAACACAGGAAGAATTACTTGCACTTATCGATAAACTTAATAAAGATGACAGTGTCCATGGAATACTCTGCCAGCTTCCACTGCCTGGACATATAGATGAGGATCTCGTTATAGAGTCTATATCGCCTAAAAAGGATGTAGATGGTTTTTCTCCTGTGAGTGTTGGTTCACTCGTGATCGGAAGGAAAGGATTTGTATCATGCACACCTGCCGGAATTATAGAACTCTTAAAGAGAAGCAATATAGAAATTTCCGGAAAGCATTGCGTTGTGATCGGAAGAAGTAATATTGTCGGAAAACCAATGGCGCTGCTGATGCTAAGAGAGAATGCCACTGTCACAGTATGTCACTCAAAGACAAAAAATCTTAAAGAGATATGCCGTCAGGCGGATATACTTATTGTTGCAATTGGAAATAAAGAATTCGTTGATGCATCATTTGTAAAAGATGATGCGGTTGTTATTGACGTGGGAATTCACAGAGACGAAAATAATAAGCTTTATGGAGATGTTAAATTTGATGAAGTTGAAAAGAAGGCTTCATATATTACACCGGTTCCTGGTGGTGTCGGACCTATGACCATAGCAATGCTGATGAGTAATTGTGTTTCTGCTATGGAAATGTATTTTTAGTCTAAGAGGAATATAATTATGAAGTGTGAAAATTGTGGCGCAGAGCTTAGGGAAGGAAGCGTATACTGTATGGTGTGCGGCAGGCCCGTTCAGATAGTTCCGGATTATAATGCCTTTGATGATTATTTGGATAATCTTGTGGGTGAAGATAAGTCTTCATCCATTGAAAAAAATCCATACAATAATAAAAATACGATCAAACAGGCACAACAGCAAGTAAAAAGACCTGTTAAAGATCATAAAGAGGATAGTAAAGTAAAAACAGAAGTTGTAAAAAAGAAAAAGCAGCAGAAAAAGATGATTATCATATCTGTTATTGTAATAATCATTGCTTTGATAATTCTTACAGCGGCTATAACTGCAAACATTAAAAAGCAGCATGATAATTCGGTTGATTACCAGATAAAAATGGCTAAGGAATCACTAAAAAATGGCGATACGGACGATGCAGTTTCATATTATGATAAGGCATTGTCACTTGACAGTGATAACACAGATGTAAGATTTTCACTGGCTGAAATATATATGGATCAAAAAGATATAGATGCAGCTAAGATTCTTTATCAGGAAATAATAAGTATTGATCCGGATAATGTTGAGGCTTACAAAGCACTCATATCAACATATGAGGATGAAAAGGATTATGATGCGATAGTTGCACTTTCGAATGAGAGTGACAGCAGCGATGTAAAAAAACTGTTTGATCCATACATTGTAGATGAACCGCAGTTTAGTCCGGCGGCCGGAAAGTATGAAGAGGTAACGGATGTAAGGATAAAGGCAGATTCTGATGTAAAAATATATTATACACTTGATAATTCTGATCCGAAGGAAAATGGAAAAATATATTCAAATCCTATTCATCTTGATGGCGAAAGGACATATAAAGTAAAAGCTGTTGCGGTTGACTCAAGAGGCATATATAGTGATATTGTTTCAAAAGAATACAAAATTGAATTTAAGGAACCGGATGCTCCTGTTGTGGATCCTGATGGTGGAACATTTGGTGCACAAAGTTATATCACTATGACTGCTGAGGATAACTGTAAAATATATTACACATGGGACGGCTCAGATCCTGATGAGAGTTCATCTGAATATACAGAACCGGTTGAGATACCTGTGGGAAATAATGTGTTATCGGTTATAGCGATAGACCAGACAACCGGAAAGTGCAGTGACATATATAGAAACAGATATGAGTTTTATGCAAATTAAACACACCTAACAGTGTGACCAGCAACGATTACAGCCCATTTAAAATGCCTCTACGAGGCAGGGCTGTAATCACTCAATAATTAACACTATGGCGCATAGCTTGACAGCGCAGTGTCAAGCTTGCGTGTGAACAGTAACAATTAAAACTCATATATACAAAAAAGGCGGAATCACAGAATTGTGATCCCGCCTTTTTGTGGCAGATTTTGAACTATTTCACAGTCCCTGGAGAAAAAGTTGTAAGTTCTCCAGGATCGGATGTCGGAGTGGAATAAAATGTGCCATTGAAAAAATCTTTAAAATATATATTGTAAGACGTAATACTTATATTACTGTATTCGCCTTTTGCAATTTCTTTAAATCCGGTACCATCATTTTTTATAACACAAAGTGCCGGATCATCGCCGCTTCGCTGATAATATATGTAGCTGCCATATACACTGTATAATTCGATATTTCCTTCTGTCAATGTCACAGGCGTTGAACTGTTTAAACTGGTATGTACTATGGCATTGTCCTGACTTACATCCATATAGTATATATCGTTATTTTCTGTTACGATCGGTTTATAGCAGTTGCAGTCGTAATACAAAGAACTTGTATCTGTTTTTGTATCAAATTGGTATAATTTTCCGTCATCCGGACTGTTATAATAAAAATATTGTCCATTGGAATTACATGTAAAGGCATAACCGCCCATCAGTTTTTCTTTTTCGGAACCATCTATCTTTACTTTGTAGAGTTCTGTTGATGCATCCGTGCTGTCATAATGGAGATAATAAATATAGTTGCCTATCAAAGAGGCATATATGCATGGGTCAGGATCAAGAATAGTTATTTTGCCGCCATCTCTTGATATACGGCACAGGCTGTTTTTGTCAAAAGAAAAAACAGCATATTTATCATTGTTGCCGGAATTACTTCTGACGTAATATACATAATTCGAATCTGCATTGATATACTTTACATTATCGTCGCTTAGTTTTTTTAATTTTGTGCCGGAACTGTCCATTGAGTAAAGCTTGCCTCCATCGTCAGCATTTGAAAAAAATATAGTTCCGCCGTTTTCACAGAACAAGCCTTCGTTATACAGATTTCCGGAAAGATTACCGTTCACATATGAATCGTTGAACCTGGTCAGATTATAAAATTTAAGATAAAGTATTAATGAAATTGCAAGTATGATGATGATTGCAATGATCAGTTTTGTTTTTCTTTTCATAATACATACCCTCCATATAAAACAATTATAACTATTAGGGCGAAATCTTTCAAGGTTTGCTTGCCTTTCATTTGGGTTTGTAATATTATTTTTATATAAAAAAATTATGGGAGTGGACATGGAAGATTTATTAGAATTACGAAAAAATATTGATGTTATAGATAATGAAATAGTAGAGCTTTATGAGCGGAGAATGAAAATATCGGAGCAGGTCGCAGAGTACAAAATAGCTACAGGCAAAAAAGTATTTGATAAAAGCCGTGAGGACAGCAAATTGGAGACATTATCCCAAAAGGCTTCGGGGGAATTTACCCGTCATGGGATATTAGAGCTTTTTGAACAGATAATGGCTATGAGCCGTAAAAAACAATATCAACTGCTGACCGAGCATGGAATCTGCGAAAAAGAAGATTTTGAGAGTGTTGATGACATTGATTTTACAAACGCAAGAGTTGTTTTCCAGGGAGTTGAGGGAGCATATTCCCAGCTTGCAATGAAAGAATATTTTGGTGATAAATGCGATTCGTATAATGTTGAGACATGGAAAGATGCCATGGAAGACATAAAAAACAATAGAGCGGATTTTGCAGTGCTTCCTATAGAAAATTCATCGGCAGGAATTGTTTCGGAAAATTATGATCTTCTTGTTGAATATGATAACTATATTGTGGGAGAACAGATAATAAAGATAGACCATAGTCTCCTTGGAGTTCCGGGGGCCGGACTTTCTGATATAAAAACAGTATATTCGCATCCGCAGGCTCTTATGCAGTGCTCTGAATATCTTGAAAATAACAGACAATGGAACAAAATCTCTTTAAAAAACACTGCTGTTTCAGCAAAAAAAGTTAAGGATGACAATGATATATCAAAGGCTGCAATAGCAAGCCATATTTCGGCCGATATATATGGACTTGAGGTTTTAGATGAATGCATCCAGAATAATAAGAATAATTCCACAAGATTTGTAATTGTATCAGGCAGAAAAATATGCAGGAAAGATTCGGGAAGAATAAGCATATGCTTTGAAATCCCACATAAGAGTGGTTCGCTTTACCATATGCTTTCCCACTTTATATATAATGGCGTAAACATGACAAACATACAATCCCGTCCTATTCAGGGAAGAAACTGGGAATACAGATTTTTTATTGATTTTGAAGGAAAATTTACAGACGATGCAGTTCAGAACGCATTGCGCGGCTTAAAAGAGGAGACAATTGCATTAAAAATTCTTGGCACATATTAAAGGCAGGTGGACAAAATGGCAATTAAAACTTTTGCTTCAATCTATATAGGGTCTTTTGAAGTTTCAATGAAAATTTTTGAGTTTTCTTCAAAAAAATCTATCCGTACAATAGACAATGTAGATGCAAGACTGGATCTGGGAAAAGATTCATTTGTAAACAGAAATCTTGGATATGAGATAGTTGATCAGCTGTGTGATATCCTTTCACAGTTTAAGGAAATCATGCAGGGGTATAAGGTTGATGATTACGAAATATATACATCTTCGGTATTAAGAGATAGTTCTAATGCACTTTTTGTTCTGGATCAGATACGCTTAAGGACAGGATTTACTGTAAATGTGATAAGCAATTCAGAACACCGGTTCCTAAGCTATAAGTCGGTTGCAGGGCAGGCGAGATTTGAAGGAATAGTAAGTCATCATGCGGCTGTTATAGATGTCGGCGGAGTGGGAATACAGATAACTATTTTTAAAGATGGACATATTGTTACCACACAACATATGGATATAGGAACTATAAGGCTGTATGAGCTTTTGCATAAGCCGGGTCTTACAGAAAAAGCATACCGTAATCAGATTGAAGAATACATAAATAAAAAACTTGAAGTGTTCAGGGCATTGTATCTTGATGCAGAATTGGATTATATAATATTTATGAATGATTACGGAATCAATTTTATAAATGGAATGGAGTTAGAGGTTAAGGGAGATAACCTCATAAAAACAGAGAAATTTGTTAAATATCTTGTCAAGCTTTCAAAAAATGCCAAAGAAGATATAATTGACGAGTTAAATCTCACAAATGATAAGTCAAATCTTATAATTCCGTCAATAATACTCTTTAAAGCACTTACCACAAAGCTTACGGCAAAGGAAGTATGGATACCGGGAGTAAACGTAAATGATGGAATAGCTTTTGATTATGCAGACAGAAATAAACTGTTAAAGGGCTTTCATAATTTTGATGAAGATGTTATTACAGCGGCACTTGCAATGTCAGAGCACTACAACAGTTATTCTACGCACATAGAAGCACTTACAAAGCTGACTGTCCAGGTGTTTGATGCAATAAAAAGAACACATGGGCTCGGAAGCAGACAGCGGCTGCTTCTTCAGGTAGCAACAATACTTCATGATTGCGGAAAATTTGTCAGTCTTTCAAACAGCGCAGAATCAGCCTACAATATAATCATGTCATCGGAGATAATAGGGCTTACACATTTAGAAAGACAGATAGTAGCTCTTACGGTATTATTTAACAGTATTCCTTTATGTGACTATGGTGAGCTTGATGTGGATATTACAAAGGAGGATTATCTTACAGCTGTCAAGCTTTCGGCAATACTAAGACTTTCAAATGCGCTTGACCAGAGCCACAAACAGAAATTCAAAAATATTAAGATTTCACTGCGGGAAAAGAAAATGATCATATCTGTAGAATCATTTGAGGATATATCTTTGGAACAGACATTATTTGCATCGAAGACATCATATTTTGAGAATGTGTTCAGCATCAAGCCGGTATTAAGAGAAAAGAAAGTTATGATGTAGGGAGGAAATATGGACAAAAAAGATTATAAAAATCCAATATATTACGACAACAGAGAATTAAGCTGGATCAAATTTGACAAGAGAGTTCTCGAGGAGGCAAGGGATAAGAATATTCCTTTGCTGGAGAGACTTAAATTTCTGAGCATAACATCATCAAATCTCGATGAATTTTTTATGGTAAGAGTTGCCTCATTAAAAGATATGGTCCATGCTAAATATAAAAAATGTGACATAGCAGGGATGACGGCAAAGGAACAGCTTGAGGCGATAAACATACAGGCAAAAGGACTTGTTGAATGCCAGTATAACACATATAACAGATCGCTTCTTCCTATGTTAAACAAAGAAGGGATATATATTTACAACAAGCATGAGGAGCTGAATGAAGAACAGAAAAAATATGTAGATAAATATTTTGAAGAATCAGTATACCCTGTGCTTACACCTATGGCTGTTGATGCCTCAAGACCGTTTCCACTGATCAGAAATAAAACATTGAATATAGCAGCGCTTCTCAGCGGAAAACAGACAAATAAAGAGATAATGTTTGCCACGGTACAGGTGCCGGGAGTATTATCAAGGCTTGTGCCTATTCCGGGCGAAGAGAATACAACCTGTTTTATACTTCTTGAGCAGATAATAGAGAGAAATATTCAAAAGCTGTTTTCAAACAATGAGGTCTTATGTGCATATCCATACAGGATAATGAGAAATGCGGATCTTACGATAGATGAGGATGAGGCTTCAGATCTTCTAAAAGAAATACAAAATAAGCTTAAGATGCGCCAGTGGGGTGAGGTCATACGTCTTGAAATAGAAGATGGAGTTGACAAAAAACTTCTTAAATTTTTAAAAACTGAACTCAGGGTTGCAGATGATGATATATTTAAGATCGCAGGACCTATAGACCTTACGGTCATGATGAAGGTGTTCGGTGTCAATGGTTATGACCACCTGAGATATAAACAGCCGGTACCACAGAGAGTGCCGGAGATAAACGAAGACGAAGATATATTTACTGCAATAAGAAGGCAGGATATTTTTTTACATCATCCATATGAAACGTTTGAACCGGTTGTTGATTTTATTCGTCAGGCGGCAAATGACCCGGATGTTCTTGCGATAAAACAGACACTGTACAGGGTTAGTGGTAATTCCCCAATAATAAGTTCACTTGAACAGGCGGCTGAGAATGGCAAGCAGGTTACGGTTTTAGTTGAACTTAAGGCGAGATTCGATGAGGAACATAATATTGTATGGGCACAGAAGCTTGAAAAAGCAGGATGCCATGTTATATATGGACTTGTCGGACTTAAGACGCACAGTAAGATTGCGCTTGTTGTAAGACGTGAGGAGGATGGCATCAGAAGATATGTGCATCTTGGAACAGGAAATTATAATGATTCAACAGCAAAACTGTACACGGATTGTGGAATATTTACATGCAAAGAGTCTATAGGAGAGGATGCTACAGCGGTATTTAATATGCTGTCCGGATATTCTGAGCCTTCTTCATGGAATGAACTTATACTTGCGCCTTACTGGCTCAGGGATAAATTTCTTTATCTTATAGATCGGGAAATAAAAAATGTAAAAGAAGGACATGATGGACATATAATTGCAAAGATGAATTCTTTATGTGATCAGGGAATCATAGCTGCACTTTATAAGGCTTCAGCTGCTGGTGTAAAGATCGATCTGATCGTAAGAGGCATATGTTGTCTTAAAGTTGGAATACCGCAAGTGAGTGAGAATATAACAGTCCGTTCGATTGTTGGAAATTTCCTTGAACACAGCAGGATTTTTTACTTTGAAAATGCCGGAAATTATGAAGTTTATATGGGAAGTGCAGACTGGATGCCAAGAAACCTTGATAAGCGTGTGGAAATAGTTTTTCCGGTTCTTGAAGATGATCTTAAAGAAAAAGCACTTCATATTTTGAAAGTAGAGCTTGAGGACACAGTAAAGGCGAGGGTGATGGATACTGATGGAACATATGCAAAGCTTGACAAACGGGGAAAGGCTGTTGTAAACTCACAGGAAGTATTCTGTATGGAGGCAAGGAATGCGGTGCCAAAGGAAAATGGTGCTGACCGGGGCAGGGTGTTTGTTCCGGCTGAACCTTTAGAACAGTAAAATATGCAGCAGTAACAAATATATAATAAAAATGCTTGACATCGTATAGTTTATGTGTTAAGTTCTAATAGTTGAAAGAAAACAAAGTAGAGTATCCACTCTCACCTAAGCGCAATCGAGCGACTTAGTGTTAATATTTTCAAACATTTGTGTTGAAGATTGTATAGTGGATAGTCTGCCTATCCACTATTTTTTATGGAGGTATAAAACAATTAGCGAATTAATGATTAATGAACAGATCAGAGACAGAGAAGTTCGACTGATTGGTGCGGACGGAGAACAGCTAGGAATAGTTTCTTCCAGAGAAGCCCAGAAAATTGCTGACGAGGCAGGACTTGACCTCGTAAAGATAGCACCTAATGCAAAACCACCTGTATGTAAGGTGATTGACTATGGTAAATATCGTTATGAGCAGGCTCGTAAAGAGAAAGATGCAAAGAAAAAACAGAAAACTGTTGAATTAAAAGAAATACGTCTTTCACCAAATATCGAGGCTAATGATTTAAATACTAAGATGAATGCTGCGAAGAAATTCCTTGCAAAAGGAAACAAAGTAAAGATCACACTTAGATTCAGAGGTCGTGAGATGGCTCATATGAATGCAAGCAAACATATATTAGATGATTTCGCTGAAAATCTTGCTGAAGTATCGGTAGTGGAGAAAGCACCAAAGATTGAAGGCAGAAGCATCAGCATGGTGCTGGCAGAGAAGAGATAACAATTTAAGGAGGAACACACAATGCCAAAAATGAAAACAAGCAGAGCAGCTGCAAAACGTTTCAAAGTTACAGGAACAGGAAAGTTAAAGAGAAATAAAGCCTACAAGAGACATATCTTAACTAAGAAAACAACAAAGACTAAGAGAAATCTTAGAAAAGCAACAATGACAGATCAGTCAAATGTTAAGAATATGAAGAAGATTTTACCATATATGTAATTATTAGTTAAGGAGGAATCAACAAATGGCAAGAGTTAAAGGCGGTTTAGGCGCTAAGAAAAGACATAATAGAACATTAAAATTAGCAAAAGGTTACAGAGGCGCTAGATCTAAACAGTATAGAGTAGCAAAACAGTCTGTAATGAGAGCACTTACAAGCTCATATTCAGGACGTAAAGAAAGAAAAAGACAGTTCCGTCAGTTATGGATCGCACGTATCAATGCTGCAGCTCGTCTTAATGGACTTTCTTACAGCCAGTTTATGCACGGATTAAAATTAGCAAATGTTGATCTTAACCGTAAAGTATTAGCTGATATGGCTGTTACAGATGCAGAAGGATTTGCAAAACTCGTAGAGCTTGCAAAATCTAAGGTTGCTTAATTAAACTAGATCATACCCGGAACATTTAAGAGTTCCGGGTATTTTTTTTGCCTTGAATGCGGTAATTTTTTGGGGAGGTTCCTTTTATTTTGTGAAAGGTTTTAGAAAAATACAGGCTGTTATCAAAACCTATAGAATTTGCAATGGCTGTTATTGAGAGATTAGAATGCTTTAACAGATAACAGGCCTGTTTTATGCGGAAATCAGTAAGATACTCTTTAGGGGAAACACCGAGGACAGACTGAAATGAGCGGAAAAGGTGGCTGCGGCTTAAACCGATATATGAGGCTATATCTTCCACGGTTATCGGGTAAGAGTAGTTTGCTGAGATATATTCGATTCCCTTTTGCACGTATGAATTTGTACTATTTGACTGAGGCTGGTTTGAGGCAGCGTTTATAAAAAGAGCAAGAGTGGTGTAAAGACGTCCTGTCATTTCGAGCGCATTTTCGAATTCAGTACCCCGGGCATCATATATATGTATAAGCTGTTTCTTTATGTCATCACCATTTGGAACATTTCTTATAAATGGTTTTTCTTCGCAAAAATCTGTGGCACGTAGTATCATTGCGGCATCACTGCCGGTAAAACCGACCCAGGTATATTCCCATGGATCGTTTTCGTCAGCCTGATAGGTTATCTCGGTGTTTGGATATACGAGGAATGCATCTCCGGCAGAAAGAAAATGCTTTTTGCCATTTAATGTGTAATGTCCTTTTCCACTTATTATATAATGTATAAGGTAATGATCTCTTATGCCGGGCCCCCATTGATAGAGAGAATTACACTTTTGAAAGCCTACATTATATACTGAGAGTGATACAAGCTCTTTTTCTTTTACGATGTAGGAATTTTTATAGTTGTTATTCATATTATGACCGCCTATTCTGCATAGAAAAATTCCTATGCAACATTTTTACATATTTCTTCTACATTTAATTCTATACAAAAAGGAGCAAATGCGCTACAATTATTTTAACAAAAAGAAAAGGAGATATGAATTATGGCAATTTTAGTTACTGGTGGTGCCGGATATATTGGAAGCCATACTTGCGTAGAACTTCTTGACGCTGGTTATGACGTAGTTGTACTTGATAATCTTTCAAATGCATCTGAAAAATCACTTGACAGGGTAAAGAATCTTACAGGCAAAGCTGTTAAATTTTATAAGGGTGATATATTAGACCGGGAAATATTAAATAAAATATTTAAAGAGGAAAAAATAGACAGTTGTATTCATTTCGCAGGACTTAAGGCGGTAGGAGAGTCTGTTGCAAAACCTTGGGAATATTACAACAATAATATAGCAGGAACACTTACACTTGTTGATGTGATGAGACAGAATGGATGTAAAAATATCATATTCTCTTCATCGGCTACAGTATATGGAGATCCTGCACAGATACCTATCACAGAGGAGTGCCCGAAGGGACAGTGTACAAACCCTTATGGATGGACGAAATCAATGCTTGAACAGATCCTTATGGATATCCAGAAAGCTGATAACGAGTGGAATGTGATACTCCTTCGTTACTTTAATCCTATCGGTGCACATAAGAGTGGAACTATGGGAGAAAATCCAAATGGTATTCCAAACAATCTTATGCCTTATATCACACAGGTTGCAGTAGGAAAACTCAAAGAGCTTGGTGTATTTGGAGACGATTATGATACTCCGGACGGAACAGGTGTAAGAGATTATATCCATGTAGTAGATCTTGCAGTAGGACACGTAAAAGCATTAAAGAAGATTGAGGAGAATGCAGGACTTTGCATCTACAATCTTGGAACAGGACATGGATACAGTGTCCTTGACATCGTTAAAAATTTCGAGGCTGCTACAGGTGTTGAGATCCCATACTCTATCAAACCTAGAAGACCTGGTGATATTGCTACATGTTACTGTGACCCTTCAAAAGCTAAGAGAGAGCTTGGATGGGAAGCAAAATATGGCATAAAGGATATGTGCGCAGATTCATGGAACTGGCAGAAGAACAATCCAAACGGTTATGAAGATTAAAACTGAATGATTTTATAAGAATTATGGAAAGAGATCACATCGGATATATCAATATGAAGAGGTGATCTCTTTTACGTTGGGAGAAAAAAGTTTTTTGAAACAATAAAAAACATCGCATAGATGCGATGTTCCTGGGTTGGGCTGTATTTAATTTCTTAAATCCAGTGAGCAGTTCGTACGGGAATCGAACCCGTGTTTCCGCCGTGAGAGGGCGGCGTCTTAACCGCTT
>OLQH01000172.1_pt1 | contig 77056 bp, 60 predicted proteins | sample 1672671 | NCBI WGS metagenome assembly OLQH01 (sample SAMEA3136712, study PRJEB25190) | human gut metagenome
TCTGTTCTCGTATTTTTTATTTATACTGATGTAACACATGTATTGTAATCCTACAAGGAGATGTACTATGATTTGACAAAGCTTCTTGACAGACCTTTAAAGAAAGGTGTAAATACTGCGGAACAAAATAAAGTTCTGGCAAGTTTTGAAAAAATTATTGATGGCAATATCATTCAGAGAGACAAGAAATTTTACCTGAAAATGAAGGGGGCCGGAGAATTTGAAATGGGCCTGGTTTCAGAAGGGTACAGAAAGCTGGCTACAATTATATATCTCATAGCATCAGGCAGCCTGGATAAAAACGCATTATTTTTCTGGGATGAACCGGAAACGAATATGAATCCTAAAATGATGCAGTATTTGGCTGAAGCAATAGTGGAGTTGGTCAAAATGGGAGTACAGGTTTTTATTACAACGCATGATTATTTTGTACAGCAAAGCTTTAATCTGATTTCATCGTATCCTAAACTAAATGCTGAAAATTTAGATATTCAGTTTATATCGCTGTACAGAGACAGTGATAAAAGAATTCAATATACTTCAGCCGCCAGTGTCTCAGATTTGGAGCATAATTCAATAATGGAAGAATTTGACGCACTGTACATGAGGGAGCAAGATATATTATATGATAATTGAAGAAAGCGGTCTGCATTTTCGTTTCAGGGAAGATTCTTTTGTCAAAAAATATGATGACAGCAATTTTTACAGAAATTATATGAATCAATTGCCGGAGGCCAAAGGAGTGGATTTTATCTCTATGGAAGATGGCCGTTTGGTACTGACTGAAATAAAAAATTGCAAAGGACATGAAGCAGATAATAACTGGAGAATATTTCACGATAATAAAAAGGTAACTACCTCAAAGACATCCGTCAATACAACAGGGAGAGAAAGTCTGGACATAGAAGTATCTAAGAAAATAGCATTGACTATTGGCGGATTGATTGGCACTAATACCAAATCTGCCGGCAGCAGTTCCGCTGAGGAATTAACGAAGTATGCTGAGGTTCTTGTTTCTCCGGCAGCTAAAGCAGGGAATAAACAGATACTGGTTATTCTGTTTCTGGAAGGGGATTTCGGCTGCGAGACAAGACGGAAGACAACGATTATGATGGAATTGCAGAGAAGCATTAAGAAGAAGCTGTCATGGCTTAACTGCGTTGTTTCCGTAGTTGATTCTGCTACATATCAAAACAAAATATTCAGTGTGGAATAGCCAATTGATAATACTCTTTCCATTTACTTATTTATAATGGTTAACATGAAAATATAGATGAATAAAAAATCAGCCAGGGCATAATGATTTTGTTATGCCCTGGCTGGTTAAAGTTAGACCAAATTTAAGAAACAGGTATTGCAGCGCTGACTATTTCTGCCGGAACTGCCAGGTTATCATACATATTGTAGGTAATGACATACTCCATACGGTTGATATTGTTCGCAGGTGTACCCGGGAATTCTGCATGTATTGCGATAAGAAGCAAGGAAGCAGCATCAAAAGTATAAACAAGCGATGAGGATCCTTTGGAGGCCTGTTCGGTAAACTGATATACGACTCCGTCTGTATAAACCGGAATAGCGGCTTGGCCGGCATTCTTTTTAAGCAGACTGAAGGAATCCGGCATGCTGAAGCTTGTTACTCCTTTCTGCGTAACAGGGCGGGAGCGAAAACCCCAGGGCAGATTGTTATTATGCGTATATTCTTTCAGAGTGTTTCCCTCAAAAGAGGTATACCGCTCCACAGTTTTTGTCTCGGTACTTCCGCCGGTGGTAACACTTTCCACAACCTGATAATATATACAGCTGGGGGTTGCGGTGAGCTGGCTGGTCTCCACATAGGAAAAATTCGCCTGAGGAGTTGCCGGATACGTAAATTCTGTAGATTCGACACTGTCAACATGATAAGAAGAAACCCCTGCGAGAGCCGCGCGGGATAAATCTACCAGCTGATCCGCCGTATACGGCGCCGGAACCATCGGCGCAGCCGCTGCAGTCAGCGGGCACATAGTGAACAAAGCAATTCCCAGTACCAACCCCGTAATTTTTTTAAACATAAGATATCCCCCTTATATTCAGACTTGATTTTCGGTGCGGTATCCGCATCCGATGTCCATGAGAAAAGTATACAAAATTACGTAATGGAATTCAATCTCTAATTTGCCGCGTTTATGGTACCGGGCCGGTCTGGACTGTAACGTGTTTATTATTGTCGTTTAATATTGCCAGATTGAAAAGCATGGCAGAAAAAGCTTGTATATGCTAAAATAACTATATAGAAATATTTACGGATGAGAAGGGGAAATGCAATGAAAAAGTTATTAAAGGAATTTGAGAAATTCATCATGCGCGGCAATGTTATCGATATGGCAGTCGGTGTTATCGTGGGAGCCGCCTTCCAGGGAATTGTGAATTCACTGGTAAATGATGTGATTTCTCCTTTGCTGGGGCTTGTTGCCAATACGGATTTAAGTTACCTTGTACTCAACGTCAGGGGTGTGGATATTAAATATGGTTCGTTCCTGACTGCGGTGATCAATTTCCTTATCATGGCCTTTGTGATCTTCCTGCTGGTAAAAGGTATCAATAAGCTGGCGGAACTGGGAATCAGGAAGGATAAGAACAAAAAGACGGAGGAACCGGCAAAGCCTGCCACAAAGATCTGTCCTTATTGTAAAAGTGAGATACCGGCCGATGCGGTTAAATGCTGTCATTGTACCTCTGATTTGGAGGAACCGGTTTCCGAATAAACAAGCTGACTGTATGGAAAAGAAAAGGAGGGATTCGGTATGAAGAAAAAAGTAACGGTTACCATCGGGCGTGAATATGGAAGCGGCGGACGGGAAGTGGGTGAAAAGCTGGCCGAAAAGCTGGGGTTTACTTTCCTTGACAAAAATATCCTGAATGAAATTTCAGGAAAAAGCGGCATCAGTGTGGAAGAATTGATGGAAAACGATGAAAAGCCCTCCAGTCCTTTCCGGGAGTCTTTCATCCCCTATGATTTTGATGCGGATACCCTGAGTGAAAGGCTTTTTGACATGCAGGCTGACTTAATCCTGAACAAGACACGGGAGGAATCCTGTGTGGTAGTTGGCCGCTGTGCGGATGTAATCCTGGAGTATCAGGAGGATGTGGTGAATATATTCATTTATGCGGATATGCAGGATAAAATCAAGAGGATCATGAGGCTGTATTCCATGGAGGATAAGCAGAAGGCAGCGAAGCTGATTAAAAAAACGGAAAAAATCCGCAGGAATTATTACCAGTATTATACGGATGAAGTCTGGGGGGATAAGAGGAATAAGGCCCTGATGATTAATACTTCGGCCACCGGTGTGGACGGCGCGGTGGAATTGATAGCGGACTATCTGAAAATGAAAGGTTATGTGGAATAAAGATACAGAATGATAGAAGGGCAGCCCTGAAATGATATTTCAGGGCTGCCTATTTTCCTGCAAAACAATGGTTACGGTAAGAAGGTAACAGTATTAATGGAGTGCGGCGGGAAAGTTATGCGGCATGCGTTATTTTCCAGAGGCAGTTCCCGGGAAACGGTTTTCACCTCATCCGGATTCTGCGTGTTATCTGCATGCAGATCCGGATGCCAGAGAGTGGAGACCGCAAGACGTTTATATGTGCGGCTGCATTCCTTCAGTTCAAGCAGGGCTTCCATTTCCTGATCAGGGCTGACGTTGGTTACAAAGGCGGTGACAGAATCATCTGTTGCGCGTGTGACCGCCACGTCCAGAAGCGGTATCTGACGTTCTTTTTTCTGAATCATGCCATATTTGGGCCATCGGTGATCTACCGGCATATCAATGGTTACCTTTTCCACATCGTTCCAGCTTTCAAGCAGGCTGTCACCCAAATGGTCTGCATACAGCTTCATCATATAGAATTCGGGCTGAATCAGCATCCCTTTTTCCGTAACCTGAATGGGACCGTTTCCTCCAACAAAGAAGGTGTAATTTGCCATTTCCACATATTTGGAATCCCGGATAAAGGAGTTTAAGATGGTGGATGACCATAGAGCCATTTCCAGAGTGAATTCGCTTCCATCTCTTTCCCCCATGGGATTCCATTCATCCCACACGACTTTGATCGGGCATTCAGAATCATCGGCGGCATTTTCAATTGCGTGACGCATCAAAATGGTGCGTTCATGGAAGAATTCTCCCATTGTCATGCGGGTGCGGTAGTCAGAATTGGCGTAGGCACTGTCGTTTCCGATGGGATAATAGTGGGCGGAGATATAGTCTATGTATTCTCCGGCTTCCGGCGCATAGGGCGCCTGCCGGACATTGAGCTTTTCCACTGTTTTGTAATTCCATACAGGATCGGTTTCAAGTCCTACTGCGGTCAGTTTGATGGAAGGATCAACCCGTTTCATGGCATAGGCGAAATGAACCGCTTCTTTTGCATAATCATCCGCATTCAAAGCGCCGAACTGCCATTGTGCATACATTTCATTGCCGAGACACCAGTATTTCACATGAAAGGGTTCTTCATAGCCATGGGATTTCCGGAGATCGGCATAATAGGTGCCTCCGGAACCATTGCAGTATTCCACCCAGTTCATCGCCTCCTCAGGAGTGCCGCTACCCATGTTCACCCCGATTACAGGTTCTGCACCCACTTTGCGGCACAGCTTGATAAATTCCGCGGTACCATGTGCATTATCTTCAATTCCACCCCAGGCAAAATTGATTTTTGCGGGACGCAGCAGTTTGTCCCCCACTGCGTCCATCCAATGATAATGGGAACTGAAATTACCAGCCCATCGAATCTGTGTAACTCCTGCTTCTTTCATCTTTTCAATAACATCAGTCCGCATCCCGTCCGTATCGGACAAGGGATTTTCAGGCATATATATGCCGCCGGGTATATTCCCGCGAAACTGTTCTGCGAAATGACCGAGCAGAAAAGGACTTATTCTGTTTTTTACATGCTCCGGATAAATTGTAATACGATTCATTATGTCGCTCCTTTAGTGATTGATTCCCACAGATTTGAGGGCGGTATCAATTTCCGATTCCATATTGTTTAAGGCATCTTCTGCGGATATGCTGCCTTTATACATGGATTGTGTGTAAGTGTCTATGATGGAGCTTCCCTGGGAACCGAGATAAGGAAGGCAGATATCACCCCAGCAGGTTTTGTCACAGCCCAGGCTGTCTGTAATTGCAGTATAGTAACCCACATCTTCTCCGGCATCCATGAGACGTTGGATGTTTATATCACGGGCAGGTGCCACACCGTTGTCTATCCGTGTCATTTCGCCATCTTCCGAGGTGGCAAATTCGATGAATTTCCAGGCGAGTTCCTGTTTTTCGGAGAGTGCGTTGATTCCCAGGCTCCAGCCGGAAATCACAGGACTGTTTCCAGGGGTAACACAGCAGCCGATTTTCCCGGCCATATCTCCTGCGTTGATGGAAGGGTAAGCGCTGCTCCAGTTTTCGCACATAAAAACTTCGCCGGAGGCCATCATGGCGTTCACTTCATCAAAGCCATATTCATTCCAGTTGGCCGGACCGTATGAAAGAAGGGACTTGTTATAATTCATGGCGTCAATACCGGCCTGGCTGTTGAATTCAGCTGTCCAGTCATCGCCGAACATAGTTCCTCCGAAGCTTCCCAGGCGGGACATCCAGGACCACATGGCAGCATTAGTCACACCCTGTGACAGAAATCCATATGTGGTAGGGGAATCAGGATTTTCGCTTTTCGAAAAATAGGCGGCTATTTCCTTCAGCTCGTCTGTGGTTTCAGGAACGGTCAGCTCCTTTCCTGTTTTTTCCTTATAATCGGCTTGAATGGCAGGATCTTCGATAAGGTCTTTCCGATAAAAGCCCATCATTTCACAAACCTGGTAGGGAACAGCAAAAACTCCGTCAGAATCACTGGTTCTTTCAAGCAGTGCTTTGGAGAATCCATTCCAGTTATAGTCAGGGGAACCATATTGACCGGAAAGCTCCGTCAGGTTTGCCAGCTGCCCCACACTGTTAAAGGTATCCATGTAGGCGCTTACAAAGCAGGTGATATCCATTTCTTCATCTCCGGCCAGGGCCAGTGCGATTTTGGAGTTGAGTTCATCAAAACTGTAAATATAAAGGTTTACGGTTGCACCGCTCAGCTTCTGGAAAGCATCAATGGATTCCTGGAGCGGTTCGGAAAATTCACCGGTACAGCAGAAAACGGTGAGGGTCTGCCCTGCATATTGTCCGTTTAAGCTCCCGCCCGGATTGAGATTCAGTTCATATCCGAAGGCTTCTGCTTTGGCGGCATCTGAATCTTGGGTGGAAACAGCCGGTTCACCGGAAGCTTCGGAAGAGCCTTCTGACTGCGTCGTGCTTTCCTGGGGTGCAGGTGTTTCCGGCTGCTGACTGCCGCAGCCCGTGAGCAGCCCTGCGAGCATGGCGGCTGCCGTTAATGTTGCGAGTAAGGTTTTCTTTTTCATGTGTACCCCTTTCCGCGCGTTATGCGCTTGAAATCATATTTATCCCTTGACCGCACCGCTTACAAAGCCCTTCACCAGATAATTCTGTGCGAAGATGGTAATGATCACGGTGGGAACAATGCAGATCATGCCGGCGGCAGCCATACGCGCATAAGGCGTTTCCAGCGTATTTGCCGCCCAATATTTGATGCCGACAGCCATGGTTCGGTTTGCGTCCTTATTGATCAATACCATGGCGAGAGTGAGTTCATTCCATGCAAAAAAGAAAGTCTGCAGTACGACTACAACAATACTGTTAGCGATTAGGGGAAGGCCGATTCTGTAAAATAATTGAAATTCATTGGCGCCGTCCACTACGGCCGCTTCATAAATACTGTCCGGAATATTCCGGTAAAAGCCCATACACAGCCAGGTCGCCAAAGGAAGGGAAAGGGCGGTGTAGCACAGCGTCAGGGCAGGAAGGGAATTGATCCAGCCCAGCTGCTTAAAGAGCAGATAGAAGGGGATGGTCATTACCATAACCGGAATCATTCGAAGCATCAGGATGGCTCCGGATAACCGTTCGCTGCTTTTTCCGGAAAGCCGCTGGAGGCCGTAGGCGCATGTGGCAGAAAAAAGAACGACAAGCACGGTAGTGCACAGGGAAACAAAGAAGCTGTTTTTAAAGAAAGTGAAGGCGCCGCTTGTCCCGAATACTTCACGGAAATTCTGCAGAGTCCAGGTATGGGGAAACAGGGGAGGAGTATTTGTGAAAATATCCGTCCGTTCCTTAAAGGACATGGTAAAGGTCCAGAATATGGGAAAAAGGAATGCTGCCGCTGCCGCCAACAGACATAATTTGAAAAAAAAGCTTCCTATTTTATCTTTCATAACGCACCTCCTACAGGTCTGTCGGGACCAGCTTATCTGTGATTTTCAGAAACAGAAAGGTAATTATTATAATCATGGAAAAGAGCAGGAAAGCCGCGGCAGACGCCTCTCCGACCTTTAAATATTTAAAGCCGGTTTCATATATGAAATAGGCTAGTGTCTGTGTACTTTTAGAAGGTCCTCCTTCTGTCAGGGCATATGAAATATCAAACATACGCAGGGCATCCATGAGACGTATGGAAACCACGAGCACAACAAAATTTGAAATGCAGGGCAGGGTTACATGGAAAAATACCTGCAGCTTGTTGGCTCCTTCCAGCGCCGCGGATTCAAGAAGCTCGGCGGGGACTGTGGTCAGTGCCGCCAGAAGGATGATCATGACATAAGGGGTTCCCCACCAGAATTCTACGGATAATATAGCAAATCTGGCCCAGAAGGTATCACCGAAAAAGCTGATGGTAGACATCTGGATTCTGGAAAGAGTAGAATTGATCAGGCCATAGTTAGGAGCAAAAATGATGTACCATATATTGGCGACAATCAAAGGACAAAGCATCATGGGAAGAATAAATGCTGTTTTTACCAGCCGTCCGATAAATCCTTTTACTTTGGGAGAATTGAGTGCCAGCGCCAGCAGCATGGCAAGAAAAACGGTACCTGTTACCGCGATGACAACAAATTCCAGTGTCCAGGAAAAGGAATGTCTGAAATCAGGATTTGACAGGACACTTTTGTAATTCGCAAGGCCGCAGAAGGTTCTTGTAGATGCAGGCATTGCTATATTGTAGTTCTGAAAGCTTATTTTAAAGCCATACAGGATAGGAACTATTATAAATAGGAAAAGCAGAAGGAATGTTGGCAGGATAAAAAGGATAGAGATGAGTTTTCTTTTTTGGTTTATGGATGTTTTTGTTTTGCGCATGACAGGCCTCCCTTTACTTAAGTGGTAATATATGGATGCGTACACGTGTACGCAGCTACAAAGATACCTAAAATTAATTCCTATGAGCAATGAACCAAACGGGTACGACAGCGTATTTATTTGGCGATTGCCGCGAGGGTCAAATATCCTGCCATTCATGGTGCTTCAAGTTTGATGCCACGTTGCTTGCGGCGGGGTATTTGACTTACAAACGACTGTTTTATCAGCCGCAGGATCATAAAGAAGTTCCGTCAATAATCTGGTAAGGCACATAAATTGTCTGTTTTTTCCTGTCATTTTCAATCATATCAAGCAGCAGGCCGATCGCTTCATTTCCGATCTGTTCCACATTATTTTCAACGGATGCTAGAGATATGGGAAGCATCTGCATCAGATCAAGACGGTCAAACCCCATGATTCCATAATCCACTCCGGCAGTGAAGCCTTTTTTCTGCAGATTGAGAATGATATATCCTGCATAAATATCACCGGAACACAGAAAGGCTGGTTTTTCCCCTGCGTTCTTTGCAGCTGCAGTAATCCGGGCCGCCTGTTCCATATAATCATGATCACCGAGGACGGAAAAGCTCATATTACAGCCTGCGGCAGCAGCCTGCGCGCCGTTCAGCCGTTCTCTGTGGCCGCCGTAAAAATCGGCTTCTTTTCCTTCAAATCCGGGGAAAACAAAGTGCAGGGAATGATATCCCTTCGCCGCAATAAATCTGGCGGCGCTGTCGGCAGCTTCAAATTCATTATTACCAACAAAAGATAGGTCTTCCAGTCTATCACCGCCGATGATAACAACCGGGAAAGGAAGTTTTTTCAGATAATCGTAGTGTGCTTTTTCACGGCTTGCGGGATCCAGGAGGAGGCCGTCGATTTTATGGCCGGCAAGCTGGGTGATTATATTTTCTTCTAAAATCTTGCTGTTGTCATGTAAGGTGATGTTCAGCAGATAACCATTGTCACGTGCGACCCGTTCCATGGCATCGATGATACTGGGAAAGAACATATTCTTTAAATCACATAAGACTACGCCGATAGTCATGGATCTTCCTTTAACCAGGCTGCGGGCAAGAAGATCGGGCTGATAATCCAATTCTTTTGCCATATTCAAAATACGGTTCTTGGTTTCTTCGCTGATGCGGCCTGTTCCGGAAAGTGCTCTTGTAACAGTAGTTCTGGAAACACCGCAGGCTTTGGCGAGATCCTTTGTCGTTATGCTCATATTATATGAAACCTTTATCTTTTTATTTGTTAATATGTATGCCGCAAAAATGTATTCTCGTAATCCTTATGGTATTTATTCTTGCGTTCTCGTGTACGCATTCATTGTATCTTATATATTGTGTTTTGTCAAGTAAAAAGGTTCGTTTCCTGATCAGACTGACTGAAATCCGGAAAACGAACCCAAAATGAAATAAACGGCATCTCTATTTATGTAATTTGAGAATAATCCCCCTTTGCCGTTGCTTATTCTCCCGACTATTTAAGCCGGTAAAGCAGTCTCTTCATCCTGCCGCAGCCGAAGAGATACTGTTTCTCCAGCATTTGTGTATAAAGCTCCGTTTTTTGTACCTGCTCCTCTGATGCCGGTACACTCCCAAAACGTACACTCTGATACAAATAAATGATGTCGGCAAACAGACACTCAGGAGTATCCAGGATACCGCCTGCACGCTTGCCATAGGAGGATAAGGTTTCCCCTTTTTCCAGCCATATGCCCTGAAGCTCTCCCAGGTATAAGGCTTTTTTCATCCCCGCCTCCAGCTTTTCTGCTGCACAGAGCTGGCTGTAGGCACGATGACGGAGCCGGTTCCGGCAGAAAAGAAACAGCATCAGAAGAAGGAGCAGCACCAGCAAAAGGATAAGAACTTCCCCAACATATATGATAATGGACTTACCATGAAGGGAAAGGTAAGATGCAGCCGGGGAAGGCTGGATTTCGGCAGCGGTTTCCTGTTCCATTTTCGGTTCCGGCTTTGACGGACCCGGGAGGCCTGAGGAGGAAGCTGCGGGGGCTGCAGGCTGGCTCCACGCGGCGGCGGCCGCTTCATAGTAACGAGGCGTGGGTTCGAACGGAATCCATCCGACATTGTCGATATAGCATTCTGTCCAGGCATGTGCGTTGTCTCCGGTGAGATAGACCTGCCGGCCGTCAGCCCTGCGTGTGTCGGTGGTTATATAGCCTTCTACGTACCGGGTGGGAATCTTGCAGCAGCGCCCCAGGACCGCCATGGCTGTGGCAAAATAGGTACAGTAGCCTTCGGGACTGTCAAACAGGAAATAATCAGTAAAATCCTGTCCTTTGGGGCATACCGAAGGGGAGGTAGTATAGGCCAGGCCGCTCAGCCAGGCCTCTATCTGCTTCAGCTTGTCGTAATCAGTGGAGGCGCCCTGCGTGATTTCTTCCGCCAGTGCATAAACCCTTGAGGGTACCGTATCCGGCAGGACGGTGTAATGCTGATAGATATAAGCTTCCCGTCTGCGTTGATTTTCATCGGAAACCGGTGTCTGGGACCAGGCTTCCTGACGGAGAAGCTGCTGCATCAGAGGGCTTCCCCAGTCCACATCCAGGCATAAAAGAGTATAGCTGTAGCCTACCCCTTGGGCTTTTGGAAGGACAAGGCTGTCATAGCGGGTATCCGGCGGCTTGCCTTTGGTGAATACAAATTTACTGGTATAGGGGGCGAAAAATAAAGTCTCTGTTTTCAGACCTTCATATTTTACCTCAAACCGGCAGGTGCGGATCAGGGAGGACTGTTCCTCCGGGGTGAGGCTGCTTTGGGATAATGCGGATTCCAGCTGCTGGTATTGCAGCAGATATTCCTCTCCGGAATAGTTTTTATCGAGCGCTCTTTGCTCCCAGCCGTGTCCGTTATAAAAATCATGTATGGTGCCGGTGAGATAGAGCGGAGATTTGGTTCTGCTGCCTGTTACGGAAAGCTGGGATGAGGGAGCAGGTAAAAGGCTGCCCTCCACACTGCCGTCACCGCTGTAGCCAGTGAAAGAAAGGCCGTAGGTATCCCTGCTTCCTGAAAAAATATAGTTGGTATGGACAAGCAGGGCATTTGTTTTTTCTTCCAGTACGGCGGCAATCGAACGCAGCGTGTCCCAGCGCACCGGTTTTTCTCCCGCAGGGATCAGGGTGAGGAGCAGGGCGGCGGCGAGGAAGACCGGCGTCAGATACAGTATATTTTCCGATGGAGGGGAAAAGAAAAAGGCAAGCCCTTTTTTGAGGGTAACAGATGCCGTTTCTTTCCCACGGTTGATAAAGCATGCGGCTGTTTCCGCCATAAAAAGAAGCAGGCAGAAAAGAATCAGGGCAATCCCCAGCTTGGAAAAGGAAATCCGGAAGACTGCATAAACGACGAGAATGCTTATCTGGAACAACAGGATCAGTCCTTTCAGCCATAGCCTTCCCAGCGATATATAAGCCATAAAACCGCATAGCAGAACAAAAAGAGCGGTGATTACAAAAAGCAGATACAGTTCCCGTGCGGCGGCCGGATTAACAGAAGGGATTGCGGCCTCGGAAGAGGATATCCCTGTAATATTACGCCCCCGCAGGAACACAAATAATCCGGCCAGAATAGTCAATAAAAACAGACCGCCCCATACAGGCAGACGGAGCCTTTTTTCTTCCGACCAGGTAATAAGGAGCAGACAGACTGCAGAAAAAAGAAGAAGGCAGCCGGGAGAGTAAAAAAACTCCGCCCTGATGCTTTCCGTTTCCGTCAGTCCGGGCAGAAAGAAGGCAGCAGGAGCATCCGCAGCCCCTGCGGTAAGAGTACCTGTATAAAGCTCCCAAAAGCTTTTCAGGATAAGCAGGCTTCCGGTACAAAGGCAGGAGGCAGCAATAAGGGCATATGCTTTTTTTAGTCGGTTCGATCCAGGTTTCATAAAGAAAGCTCTCCCACATTGACAAGCAGTACTTCATTTCCGGCCAGCTGTTTCTCGGCCACACTGCGGGCCAGGGCATCCGTGACGGAAGCGGTTACGAGGATATAGGCATTGGGCCTGTCTTCAGAAGAAAGGAAGACCTCCCATACTTTTTCCAGAGGATAAGGAGAAGTGAAGGAGAGGTCGGAACACTTATCATAAAAAGGCTCAAACCCTGTGCTTTCATCCACCAGAATTTCCCGCAGCGTGTCCTCCATAAAAAGGATACGGATAGGGATATTCTTTAAATAATAATCGTGGACAAAGGACAGGGCGGTTTCTATGATATTATCTTCCCGCTGAAGTCTTTTTTCCATGGAGGATTGGTCATCGACAGTGTCTTTCGATACCGGTGCCCCATCCGCGGGAGCCAAATCCATAATAAGAATGGTGTCAAAAAGTTCCTCCGGCATCTGCTTCCTGACAAGGAGTTCTCCCGCTCTGGCGGAATTTTTCCAATGGATATATTTCATGGAATCTCCCGGAATATAGGAACGAAGCTCATAATCTGGCAGATCCTGAAGGCGGGATACCGGAAACAGGGATGTTTTGGGATCCTGTTCCTGCAGGACGATTTTCAGCTGTTCCATTGGAATAATACGTGGTCTGGCCGTCAGGCGGATCTGTGACATCATCGGGTAGGGAATGGTGAAAAGGCCGAGGAAATCCGTTATTTCCACGCTTTTCACACCAACCGGATAGGTTCCCCTGTATTTGCAGTACATTTTGGTATCCACTCTGATTTCCTCGTGGGGAAGCAGAGAAATCACGCCGGTATCCTCAGGCTTCATACGGACCATATCGGAAAAGAAATGCAGGCGGATATGTGTAAAAGGCAGGATATCTTCGTTAGCCAGCAGCAGCCTGTAAGGAACTTCCTGGGCTTTTACAACCACCCGGGATACCTCCTGGACAATTTTGAAACGATTAAAAACATACAGGGAATAGAGAAAAGCCAGTACAGGCAGCAGGAGTGCAAAATAAAAAAGCAGATAGGAAATATTTCCTCCCCGGAAGCTGACCAGGATTGTGGAACCGATGAGGAAAAGCAGATAAATGAGCTTGCCCCATCGGTTTTTCAGGCGTTTTCCCTTCTTTTTCCTTCTCTTCATAAAACAGGCACTTTTGCTGCACGCATGGCTTCCTGCAGCACATCCTTTTCTTTTTTCCCTTCCAGACGTGCCTGCGCCGACAGGATCAGCCGGTGGAGAAGCACCGGCTGGGCAAGGGCGGCTACGTCCTCCGGCGTGGTGAAGCTGCGGCCTTCCAGGTAGGCCCGGCTTCTGGCGGCCCGGACAAGAGCGATGGCGGCCCTGGGGCTGGCACCCAGGGTGAGATATCTGCTTTTTCTTGTATTCCGTGCAATTTCCACGGCGTAGCCCATAATATCATCATGAACCCGGACATCCCGGAGTTCTTTTTTCATTTCTATGATTTCTTCCCTGGTGGTTACCGGGGAGAGCTGTTTTACCGGTTCTCCGTTCAGGGCACGGCGGACGATATCGGCCTCCTCTTTCTCCTTTTCCGGATAGCCCATGGAAATTTTCATCAGAAAACGGTCCAGTTGTGCTTCGGGAAGACGGTAGGTGCCCAGCTGTTCCACCGGATTCTGTGTGGCGATAACCATGAAAAGCTCCGGCAGAGGCAGGGTATTCCCGTCTATGGTAATCTGCCGTTCCTCCATGGCTTCCAGCAGGCTTGCCTGTGTCTTCGGGGAGGTCCGGTTGATTTCATCGGCCAGCAGGATATCGTTCATAACCACGCCGGGCATAAAACGGAATTCCCCGGTCTGCATCTGATAAATAGACATGCCCGTCACGTCTCCGGGCAGGGTGTCGGGGGTGAACTGAATGCGGGCGAAGCTGCAGCGGATAGACTGGGCCAGAGCCTTTCCCAGGGTGGTTTTCCCCACGCCGGGAACATCTTCCAGAAGAAGATGGCCGTCCGAAAGCAGGGTGATTAGGGCCAGTTCAATGACCTCTCTTTTTCCTACGATTACGTTTTCCATATTAGTGATGATTTGCTGCAGGATTTGTGACTGGGCCATGGGGAACCTCCTTTATTGCCGCGGGCAGCTGGCTGGGTAAAATAATAGCTGTCGTGTTGTTCTTGTTACTTATACAATAGCAGGGGCGGGGGCAGATGTAAATGGATAAAGAGGGGAAATATTGGATGGAACCGGGAGACTGGTTCCCGGTGGGTAATTTACGGAAAATTGAGAATAGCTGGCCTCCGGGAATACATTTGGAATTATTTGGTGAAAAATAATAGTTTTTGGAATAGAATATAACAAAATGAGTTTAGGAGGTTATCATGGCCATTCAAAGAATTGAAAGAAAAGAATATTTGGATAAACTTATTGCTTTCAGGGACAAAAAGATTATTAAGGTGGTTACCGGAGTCCGTCGATGCGGAAAGTCAACGATAATGGAAACCTATCAGGATTATTTGAGGGAACAGGGAGTAACGGGGGAACAGATTATAGCCATTAATCTTGAAGATTATGATTTCTATGAGCTGCGTGATCCGAAGAAACTCCATACCTATGTGAAGGAACGTTTGAAGGAAAATATAATGACCTATGTTTTTTTGGATGAGATACAGCATTGTGAAGATTTCGCAGGGGTAATTGACAGTCTCCATATAAAAAAGAATGTGGATTTGTATATCACGAGTTCAAATGCTTATATGCTTTCCTATGAAATCGCGACACTGATTGCCGGCAGATATGTGGAAATAAAAATGCTGCCATTATCATTTAAGGAATATGTGGGCAGCACGGGAAATAACAGTGAACTTGCACGTAAATATACCTCTTATATTGAAAACAGTTCCTTTCCATATGCATTGGAGCTGTCAGGACAGCCGAGAGAACTCAAAGATTACCTTGATGGTATTTATAATACAATCGTAGTCAAGGATATTTCTGTGAGGCATAAATTTTCAGATACCATGATGCTTGAAAGCATTGCAAGATTTGTTTTCGATAACATTGGAAATCCCCTTTCCACTAAAAAGATTGCCGATACGATGACTTCAGATGGAAGAAAAATCGATGTAAAAACGGTTGAAAAATATCTTCGGGCACTTATGGAAAGTTATATTATCTATCAGGCAAAGAGATATAATGTTAAGGGAAAACAATATCTCAAAACCCTGGAAAAATATTATGTGGTAGACATTGGTATGAGATATATGCTGCTTGGTTCCCGTTCCACGGATGTGGGACACATACTTGAAAATGTGGTATACCTGGAGCTTTTACGCAGAGGCTATGATGTTTTTGTGGGTAAAGTTGATGAACTGGCGGTTGACTTTGTTGCCATGGAACCCAAAAAGACCATTTATTATCAGGTTGCCGCTTCCGTACGGGATGAAACAACTTTGAAGAGGGAATTAACGCCGCTTCAAAAAATAACGGATCACTATCCCAAAATCATACTGACGCTTGATGAAGATCCTGAAGCGGATTATGAAGGCATTCGACGGATCAATGTTTTGGATTGGCTTATTGGCACAATTGAATAAATACAGCAACTAAAAGGCGGCTCCGGTGTTTTTTATCTCGCCCGGAGGAAGGCAGATTGTTTAATTTTGTAACTGATAGGCCCAGTCGTTTTCTTGCTAATTTATAAGCCCTGCGGTATGGTTACAAATAGGGAGGAGGTAATTGATATGATTATGATTATCGATACGATACTGGAGGGAAAAAGACGAAGACTGCGTACGAATCCTGAAAAAGTGTTAATGGATGCCAGCGGACTCAGGCTTTGGGCGGATTATCTGGATGTGGAGCCCGGGTTTTCCGGAAGGATAGATTTTATTCACAAAATAAATATCCCTTCCCTTTTCCGAATCCGATGTTCTGCGGTGAAAGAGTACGAACCTTCCCAAATAACATGGAAACCGAGCCACATTACATTACGTTTTGAAAAAGAGGGAATACGGCTGAAGGAACGGAAATTTATAACCATATATGACACTGCAGTTTCCTGTATGACATGGGAAAATACAGGAAACAGTCCTTTTACCCTCTTTTTGGAATTGGGTACAGAGGACGGCAGTTTTCCCACAACTTACGGGAAAAGGTTAGCTGCCGTTTATTTTTGTAATGGGGAGCGGATAAAAGAAAGGGAGTGGGCAGTCTCTCCCGGAGAAAAAAAGGATCTCTGCGTGGCAGTACAAATCTGTCTGGAAGAAGAAACGGAACGGATGGAATCAGCCTGCGGGGAAATCGGTAAGAAATTCCGCAGCGGAAAGGAAGGGCTGGATATTCACATAAAAGAGTATCAATCCTGGTTTGATAAAACGCCGGAATTCATATCGGATAATCCCGTGATTGATAAAACATGGGCATACCGTTGGTTTATATTCCGGCATAATATGATGGAACCCGGGATCGGCAATTTAAAAGAACGATATTTCTGTGAAGGCCGTTCCCATAAAATGAGCAAAACTCCGTATAAGCCGGAGGGATGGGAATTTTCCAAGCTGATACCTTTGAGCGTACCCATGCACCTTCTGGATCTGCGCTGGTATCAGGATAAAGAGTATGGAAACTCTATTCTGCATACCATGCGGGACAATCAGGACGAAACGGGAGAATTCCATTGTGCCAGGGTAGATGGGAGAGGGAATCCTTATGCCAATTTTTTTGGCTGGTCGGTGTGGCAGTATTATCTGGTCAGCGGAGAAAAAGCCTTTGCACAGGAAGCGCTTCCTGTAGTGAAAAAGCAAAGGGAAGCATGGAAAAAGGTATACGGCAATGAGGAAGATTCTCTGCTCATCCAATATGTCCATCAGCTTACCGGAATGGAATACCAGCCCAGCTACTGGTATTTTCATGACTTTCCCCTCGACTGCCGGGATGAAAAAAAATTCACGCCTTTAAAACGTGTGGACAGGAATGTATATCATTATCTGAATACACTGGCCACTGCGTACCTTTGCGGAGTCTGCGGTGATCCGGAGGAAGAAAGATATCGGAAGGAAGCAGAAGAAATTAAGAAAGATATCCTGGAAAAAATGTGGGACGGAGAAAGTGGTTTTTTCTATGACCTGCATTATCAGACAGATGAAAAAGCATATGTAAAAAATATTGTGGGAGCTTTTCCATTTTTTGCAGGGATAACGGACGAAAATCATGTCAAATGTATGGAAACCTTATTCTCAGAGGAATTTGACACCGGCTGTCCCTTCCCTTCCGTAAGTAAGGAATGTAAGGTGTTTACTCCGGAGGGAGGCTGGATGGGGCAGTTCTTTAAAGGAAGAAACGGCTGCATATGGGATGGACCGGCCTGGCCTTATGCCAACAGTATTATACTGGACGGGATAGGCAGAGAGAGCCTGGCAAAAGGACATGAATGGGATAAGGATTTCGGCCGGTATTTTATGAAATTCACAAGACTTCACTATTATGGCGGAGATGGGGAGACTCCTTATCTTGTAGAGCATTATAACAGTATGACCGGGGAATGTATCAGTGACGATGTGGATTACAGCCATTCGTATTATATTGATTTGGTGGTAAAGTATATTGCCGGGATATCTGTATATCCGGGAAAAATTGTTGTGGAACCGCTGGATATCGGGCTGGAACATTTCTGCCTTAACAATCTCACCATTCAGGGGCATGATATCAGGGTCTGCCTGGAAAAAGAAAACAGAAAGCTCACTGTTTCTGTAGACGGGGAGGAGCGGGGAAACTGCGAGGGCCTTGGGCGCCTTGAGGTAATATTATGAAAAAGAACGCTTTGGAGCAGGAAGAGGCTTTCCGAGACTATGCCCTGCAGGAAAATCTCTGGAAGGTGCTGCTGCGGACAGGGACCCCGCTGGCCTTTTACCAGGCCCTGAATACCTTATATAAAATGCTTGACTCTCTGATGGCTTCCCATATTAATGCGGAAGCTGTCAGTGCAGTAGCCTATCTTTCCCAGATTAATATTACGGTTTCCGCCATAGGGATGGGGCTTTCCATGGGCAGCAGCCTGAAAATCAGCGAAGCATACGGGGCGGGAGATTATGGCCTGGTTAAGCAGCGGGTCAGCAATCTGTTTGCCATGGTGGGAATTCTGGATATCCTTTTGCTCTCATGTATTCCTTTTACGGGTTTTCTTCTGAAAGCAGCCCGGACACCGGAAGAACTGATTGCCATAGGAAGCACCTATTTTAATATCGAACTGGCAGGATTAGCGGTGGCCTTTTTTAACAATGCATATATTGCAGTGGAACGCTCTAGGGGCAATACGAAACGTATTTTCCGGCTGAATATGATTGTTATTGTTCTTAAACTGGCGTTAACTGCTTTTTTTGTATACGTGCTTGAGAGCGGAATTACCATGATTGCCATAGCCAGCGTGATTTCTCAGGCCGTTCTAATGGTTATAGGATTGAAGAATATAAGCCAAAAGGGGAGTTCCTTCCGTTTTTCCATGGGAAATGTCTGCCTGCATTCCAAAGCGGTGGCTCCTCTGCTGAAGATTTCGTTTCCGCTCATTGTGGAAAAGGCGGCTTTTTCCGCAGGAAAGGTTATTGTGAATTCCATGTGCAGTGCATATGGCTCCCTTACCGTGGGAGCGTTGGGGATATGTAATAATATTACCGGAATTTTTTCCAATGCCCAAAGCGGATATCAGGAAGGCTGTGCGGCTATTATCAGCCAGAACCTGGGAGCAGGGAAACCTGCAAGAGCCCTGGCGGCATTTAAGAAAATTTTTGTGATCAATTTGCTTTTCGGCAGTGGGGGACTGATCATCAGCCTGCTTTCCATTGATACACTCAGCTATTTATATGCCAGCTCCTCCCATGGGCTGAATGCGGAATTCAGGGATATTATCCGTAATATTTTTCGTTATGATGCACTGGGGACCATAGTTCCCTGGGGGATAGGCGCTTCAGTCATGGCATTTATGTACGGTCTGGGAAAAACACGGAAAATCCTGTTTATCAATGTGTGCAGGCTGTTTTTATTCCGTATTTTGTTGTTATGGATTCTTCAGCGATTCACTTCGTTAGGAAGTGAAAGCGTGGGTATTGTCATGATGGCCAGCAATTCTCTGACTGCTGTACTGGCCTGTATATTGGTAATATTTGATATCCGTTCTTTCTGCCGGGAGAACCATTTGACTTCAGGGAAATGCAGAATATCAGATGAATAAGAGTATTAAAATTACAGCTTTAATATGCGCCAGAGTGTAGTGCGGCTTATTCCAAGCCTCCTTGCTGCCGCGCTTTGATTGCCGCCTTCTTCTTTTACGACAAGCTCCACGATTTCACGATTAATCTCTTCCAGAGTGCGGTGAAGATTCAGATTGGCATGTTTTTCAGAGGAAGAAGAAGGAACCAAAGTCTGAAGCCTGGCTTCTTTTTCCTCTGACAGTAGCACTTTTCGGACATCGGTGCTCTTTATAAAAGGTTCCTCGGTGATGTTCCCCAGGCGTGTGATCACTCTGCGCAGCTGTGCATAATTAAACGGCCAGTCGAATTCCTGAAGCATATTGAGGGCTTCCGGCTCAAAGCCTGCAATTTCCTTACCGAAATCAACATTAAAGGTACCGATGAAAAGCCCGGCCATATGAGGAATGTATTCTTTTGTTTCCCGTAAGGGAGGAATTTCAATGGTTACACAGTTCAGAATATTTTTTGTAAATACAAACCGATCCGGATAGGGTGTGTTTTCTTTATGGGATAATTCGAAAATAATACGGTTTCGTTTGTGAAGCCCTGTGTCTTTGATGGTATATAACAGTTCCTTAAAGTGCGCCTCCGGAAGCAAATCAATATTCCGTATGTAAATGGTGGTGCCGGTATCGCTCAAAGGGGAATTCATATCCTGCATCAGGTAATCCCAGTTCCGGCTGTTCAGCAGACGGGAGCAGTCTATCAGGGCCAGAGGATTATTCTGTTCACTGCTCTGCAGATAAAGCATTTCCACAAAATGCTGTTTATCCATTCCCCTTTCGGCAAGGACAAATAATGGGGAACGGGAATTGAGGGCATCTTTCGTCAGGCTTTCAATGAATTGCTGAGGGGCCGTATTAAGATAGAAATTTTCCGCATTGTTAAGCAGCTCCTCTTTGTCCAGATAATGAAGCCCATTTTTCAGGAGGGAAAGGGGAACCTTTCTGAAATTCACATAAAACTGGATCAGATCTTCCTCGTCTATTTTCTTCAGGGATCCCGAAATAGAAGCCAGGATGCCGGAGTATTTCCGGTATACCTTTTTCTGTCCGTCTTTTATGACGGAGGGGACAAGTCCTGCCATGATATTCGTCAGCTCTCTGGAATATAAATCATCTCTGGAATGGTAAATCATTTCCCCTTCGGGACTGAATACATAGACATCAAACGGATGAGTTTCCAAAAGACAGCGGAACATTTTGCTCTGGTGAAGTGTTTCTTTATACATGTTTCCATAGGAAACTACCTGTTCAAAGGTGGCATCGATGCTTTCCGTACCGGAAGTTATCAATATGGAACGGAAATGATAGGACTTTGCCAGAGAGTTGCTGATGGAATCACTTAATATAACCTCAATATCGGAGGATGCAATATCTTTCAGCACCTTTTCGGCTTCTTTCTGATTGTGAATGGTATAAATATCCATTTTATAATTCAGAAGGGTATTGATAAAATGGGTATTTTTAGTGATGTTCGGGAAACCGATAAGGGCATAATGGTTCGACGCGCTCTGCGCCAGCTGGATGCACCGGAGCAGATCGTAAAGGGAAATAGTAATTTCTATCACAGGTATGCTGCTTACCTGACGGATCAGCTGTGCAGTCCCTCCGCGTGAGATAATAAAGTCAAAATCATTCTGTGTATATCGGGAAGCGATTGCAGCCCCGTCTTCCAAATCTCCTGTATAAACAGTGAGGGAAATATCATTTCTTTTGGCACCTGCCTGGAGCATAAGGGTGCTCATACTTTCAAAAGGGGCGATCCCCAGTACTTTTATTTTCTTCATTCCTCTTCCTCCTTACAATATTACTACAGAATAATGGATATTTATTCTGGTAAATGTTTCAATATAAAACACTTATTTCGATTATTTGCCTTTTGTTTCGTTGATAAAACGAAAGTAAATTGCTAGACTAAGTGTAAATTAGATAAAAACATTGCGTAACAGACCAATAATTTATATAAAATATACAAAAAACTCTATTGGTAATGGAAGTGCAGGAAAATGAAAATAAAACAAAAGTGTTTCGATTTGAAACATCTTTGAAATTAAGGTGGGAGTCATGGAAAAATTGTTGATAATTGCGGATGATTTTACCGGGGCACTGGATACTGGAATACAGTTCGCCGCATATGGGGCCAGGACAGAAATCATGACAGATACCGACATGGAATTTGGAGATTATCCTTCAGCAGAAGTTTTTATTGTGGATACGGAAACCAGACATTTGCCGGGACCGGAAGCTTATGATGTGGTTTACAGGCTTGCAAGAAAAGCGAGGGAGGCAGGAATTACATATTTGTACAAAAAAACAGATTCCGGTCTGAGAGGAAATATAGCCCAGGAAATTAAAGCTGTGTTGGATGCATCGGAAGAAAGTTTTCTTGCTTTTCTGCCGGCATTTCCCGAAATGCACAGGATTGTGAAGAATGGGGTGAGTTATATTGACGGTATACCTATTACAGAAAGTGTTTTTGGGCAGGATCCCTTTGAACCGGTTACCTGTTCCCGGGTAAAAAAACTGTTCGGGGAATACCAAAATATAGTCAGGGAATACAGGTGTCCGGAGGAACTAGAGATTAATAGGGGAGAAAAACAAATAGCAATCTTTGATGCTTCCTCAGATGACGATTTAAAGAGGACAGCAGAAATTCTGCAGGAAAAAGGACGTCTGAGGGTATTGGCAGGCTGTGCCGGGTTTGCTTCTGCAGTAACCGAATATCTGCCTGTATTCAGACATGAAAGAAAAAAAGAGACCGTAAGGAAACCGCTGCTGATTATGTGCGGAAGCATCAATGATATTTCAAAAAAACAGATAGCATATGCGAAACATGCCGGAATATCCGGAATTACCCTTACATTGGAACAGCAGCTGCAGCAGGGATATCTTGATACATTGCAGGGGAAAAAGCTGATAGCCGGTATTATCAGCACATGTGTCCGTGAAGGCGCCTGCATGATAGATACACAGTCGGAGATGGAGCGTGTGAATCAATATCTGGGCAGTCAAAACAGGACACTGGAAGAGGCTCGGGTTGACATAGCAGACAGGCTGGGCGAAATTTTGGGAGAAGTAATAAAGGGAGGCCTGGATGCAACCATTATGGTTATCGGCGGAGATACCCTGATACATTTTATAAAAAAAGTGAAGTGCAGACAGATTTCTCTTCTTTGTGAATTGGATAAAGGAGTTGTATATTCCGATATGAAGCTGCAGGGAAAACATTATAAAGTGATTTCCAAGTCAGGAGGTTTTGGAGAAGAGGATTTATTGGTTAAGCTCATAAATTTAACAGAAGATAAGTGGGAGAAAGGATGTGGTGGGAATGGCGGCACAATATTGTTTGAGGATGCCCGGAAATGTTTATTGCGGTGAGGGCGCGCTTTCGCAGCTCCGGGGAATTCTGAGCGGATATCAAAAAGCGGCTGTGTTTACGGATAAGGGGATTGAGAAAGCCGGACTGCTGGATGAACCTGTGAAGTATATGAAAGAGGCCGGTGTGGATACTGTTATTCTGGACGAACTGCCTTCGGAACCTACCTATGCTCAGGCACAGAAGATCATTGATGAGTTCAAAGCATCGGGAGCCGATGTGATTGTCGGGATTGGGGGAGGGAGCGTTCTTGATATTGCAAAGCTTTCTTCGGTTGCCGCATCAGAGGAATACGGAGTGAAGGAATTACTGGACGAGCCTTTGCTGGGAAAGAAGAAAACAGATACTATACTGATTCCCACAACCGCAGGAACCGGCTCCGAAGCTACTCCCAACAGTATTGTTGCGGTACCGGAAAAGGAATTGAAGGTGGGCATTGTGAATCCGGCGATGATTGCGGATTATGTGATTCTGGATGGGAGCATGATAAAAAAGCTTCCTTTGCCGATTGCGGCAGCAACGGGGATCGATGCAATGGCCCATGCGGTGGAATGCTATACCTCCAACAAAGCTAATCCTGTCAGCAATTTATTTGCAGGGGAAGCGGTGAAGCTCATATTTCATAATATCGAAGAAGCCTGTCTGAACCCGGAAGCGGCAGCTGCGAAGAATAATATGCTTCTGGCGGCCTTTTATGCGGGAGTCGCAATAACCTCGTCCGGCACGACCGCCGTACATGCTTTATCCTATCCGCTGGGAGGAAAATATCATATAGCCCATGGTATTTCCAATGCGATTCTTCTTATGCCTGTTATGCGTTTTAATAAAGATGCCTGTCTGGAAGAACTGTCTCAGATTTATGATATGACGGAGCTGGGGGAACGAAGCATAAGGGCTGGGGATAAGGCGGATAAGGTTTTAAGCAGGATGGAAGAAATTATAGCTAACCTGAAGGTACCGGTTACCCTGGAGCAGTTCCATGTGGAGGAAAAAGATTTGGACAGCCTGGTGGAGGCTGGTATGCAGGTGACACGACTTCTTGACAATAATAAGAAGAAGGTAACACCTCAGGATGCAAGGAAAATTTATCGGGAAATTATCAGCGGCAGGAGGAAAGAGGATGACTGAGATCAGAGGGATTATTCCTCCTATCATAACACCAATGGATGAGGAGGAAGCTGTCAACGAAAAGGAACTGGCCAATCAGGTAAACCGTCTTATTGAAAGTGGGGTCCATGGCATTTTTGCGCTGGGAACCAATGGGGAAGGCTATATACTCAGCGAGGAGGAAAAGGAAAGAGTACTTTCCGTGGTAATAGAGACAGCTGCAGAAAGGGTGCCTGTATATGCAGGAACCGGCTGTGTGTCCACGAAGGATACGATAAGGATGAGCAAAAAGGCACAGGCGCTGGGAGCAGATGTATTATCGGTGATAACTCCCTGGTTTGCGGCAGCATCTCAGGAAGAATTGTATATCCATTACAGACAGGTAGCCGAAGCGGTTGATATTCCCATTGTGCTTTACAATATCCCGGCCAGGACCGGAAATGCGCTGGCTCCTGCCACGGTGGCGCGGCTTGCGGATATTGATAATATTGCGGGGGTAAAGGACAGCAGTGGTAATTTTGATAATATGCTCCAATATATAGAGCTTACCAGAGGGAAGAAATTCTGTGTCCTTTCGGGAAATGATTCTCTTATCCTGTGGAATCTGCTGGCAGGCGGAGCAGGAGGAATAGCAGGATGTGCGAATGTATTTCCTGAAAATATGGCGGCGATATACGAGAATTTCATAGCTGGAAATCTGGATGCCGCCAGAAAAGCGCAGGATAATATCCGGCCTTTCCGGAATACATTCCGATATGGAAATCCCAACACAGTGGTTAAAACCGCAGTGGAACTGCTGGGTTATCCGGTAGGAAAATGCAGAAGTCCTTTTCATCAGATTCCCCGGGAAGGAGTGGAAGCGATTAAACAGGTACTTAAAGACTGCAGAGAGGCCGGCATCAGGTAGGAGAGGAGTTTAAATGAAACCGATTCTTGGAATTACCATGGGGGATCCGTCAGGTAACGGACCCGAAATCACCATTAAGGCACTGATGAAGCCGGAGATATATGAAAGATGCAGGCCGGTAGTCATCGGGGATGCCGTTTGTATGGAAGCCGCTGCATCAATGGTGGAAGGCGCGTATGGATTCCGGATTCATGCCATACGTAAAGTGGAAGATGCGGTATTTGCTTTTGGAACGATCGATGTGCTGGATATGGGACTTGTAGATGTTTCCAAAAGGCTGTACATGAAGGACTGGAAAGAAATAGAGGAAGAAGTGGGAGAGGAGGCTGTGAAGAAGGCATATCTGGAAAGCCATAGAATGTGCGGAGAAGCGGCGTTCCAATATGTAAAGAAGGTTATTCAGCTGGCTATGGATGGTACGGTGGATGCAACGGTTACGAATGCCCTGAATAAGGATTATATTAATTTAGCCGGACATCATTATTCGGGACATACGGAAATTTATGCGGATTATACAGGAACCTCCCATTACACCATGATGCTTGCCCATGAAAATCTCCGGGTGGTGCATGTGTCCACCCATGTTTCTTTAAGAGAAGCCTGTGATCGGGTAAAGAAGGAACGAGTGCTGGAGGTTATCAAAATAGCCGATAAAGGCTGTCGGGCGCTGGGGATTAAGAATCCTAAGATTGGAGTTGCGGGACTGAATCCGCATTGCGGGGAAAACGGATTATTCGGCAGGGAAGAAATCGAAGAAATCCAGCCGGCCATTGATGAAGCTCTGGCCCTGGGGATTTGTATCCCGGAAAGGAAACCGACTCCGCCGGACACGGTATTTTCCAAAGCATTAGGAGGCTGGTATGACATTGTGGTGGTTATGTACCATGACCAGGGGCATATTCCGCTGAAGGTGAAAGGCTTTGTCTATAATCAGGAACGGCAGAAGTGGGATGCGGTTGCGGGCATCAATGTTACGCTGGGACTGCCGATTATAAGGGCCTCAGTGGATCATGGCACAGGAGAGGGCCACGCAGGCGATGGAAGTGCAAATGAATTAAGTCTGATGAATGCAATGGATTATGCCATACGTATGGCGGAAGCCAAAATAACAAACTAGGAGGATTGGGTTATGAGAAACAAAAAGAAGGTTATTTCCATTATTGTAGCGTTGGCTATGACAGCAGCATCCCTGACCGCATGCGGATCCGGCGGCAAAGGAGCGGAAAGCGCACCTGCGGCAGCGGAAGGAACAGGGAATACTACAGCGGCTTCCACGGAAGCAGAAAGCAACACGACAGGATCAGAAGAGAGTGATGCGGACGGTTATGTGGGAAGCGGCGGTACGTATACGATGTATCTGCGTTCTACCTTTGTGGACTGGATTAACGATCTGGAATGGTACAAGGAGGCGGAAAAGAGAACCGGTGTTACTGTGGAATATCAAAAAGGCACCAGTGTGGAAAACGATGTTTATACGGAAGTGGATCAGATGGTATTGAGCAATACCTTAACGGATTCCGCCATGTGCAAACAGGATCAGGCCAATATTTATGGAGCCCAGGGTGCATTTTATGATCTAAAGCCTCTGATTGATGAATATGCCCCTCATATTAAGGCATACCTGGATGCAAATCCGGATTATGAATCGCTGGTAACGAATGAGGATGGCTCTATCTATGGACTTCTGGTTGAAGGGATCCAGAAAGGAAGCTTCATTTTTTACCGTCAGGATCATTTTGACAAGGCAGGTGTGGATGTATCCGGAATCAAAACTGTGGATGATTTTACAGAAGCACTGCGTACTTTAAAGGCTTACTATAAGGATGTTCCCAACTATTATCCGTTGAACGGCCGTGAAACGCCGCTCCGGTTCCAGAGCCTTTTTAACTGTAACAGCAATATATCGGCAGAGGAATCCAACGGATTTTATTACAACAACGTGGAACTGGGATACGACATTCATGCGGATGGCGCTTATACCATGGTGGAAACCATGAAAAAATGGTATGACGAAGGCCTGATTAATCCCGAATGGATAGCCGGTGCATTTTCTGAAGGAGACTGGGAAGCGGCAATGTGGGAAGGACGCGGTTCCATCAGCTTTGACTTTTACACGAGACCGGCTGCATTTAATCTGGAAGGCAAGAATTATGATCCGGACTACAATATGGCTATCATGGACTTTTTCAACGATACAGACGGCAATCCCATGAAGGTTCAGACTGATACCAGATATAATCAGAAAAGAGCAACCGTTATTAATGCAAAGGCATCAGAAGAAACGGCCAAGACAATTATTCAGTTTATTGATTACTTCTACAGTGATGAGGGACAGACTCTGGCGAACTGGGGTGTGGAAGGCATCAGCTATGAAGAAAAAGACGGACAGAAGGAATATATTGTCAGCTATGATGAGGAACTGGCAAAACCGGACGGAGAGATGGAATGGAGCTTCTTAAGCGACCGTTTCACTATCTGCAAACCGCTTGATACCACTGCATTTTATTCTTTTAACTCAGAAATTGTAAAGGATGCGGCGTTAAAGCTTTTTACAGATGAGCATTTACAATATGGCATTAACATAATTTATTCGGATGAGCAGTCTGAGGAGCTTGCCACACTGACTGCATCTTTGAAAGATAGCTGTGACGCGGGAATTATCGCATTTATCAGAGGAACGAAGGAACTGAACGAAGACAACTGGAAAGCATTTCTGGACGAAATGGATGCGGCAGGTTATACCAGGATGGAAGAGCTTCAGCTGGCAGCCTATCAGAATACTTACAATGACTGATACAGCGTTGCCCTGAAGCAATATAAAATCAGACCGGAAGAGATTCTGTTCCGGTCTGAATAATAAAGAAAGAGGTGTATGTATGGCCGGTAAGATAAAAAAGCGGGTACCTGATATCCCGGTACATAAAATACCGATGAAAGAACGGATAAAAAAGGATTTAAAAAGAAACTATCTTTTATATCTTATGCTGTTACCCGGCATTTTTATCTTGATCTGTTTTAAGGTCGGGCCGGTAGGAGCAATGGTGATCGCGTTTCAGGACTTCAGCGCATTCAAAGGAATTCTGGGCAGCGAATGGGTCGGCTTGAAACAGTTTATAAAGATATTCCAGGATCCATATATGCTGAAACTGATAAAGAATACGGTTGTACTTGCGATTTTATCTATTGTAGTCGTATTTCCTTTCCCCATTATTTTTTCTCTGTTTTTAAATGAAGTGAGGATAAAGAAAATACGGCATGCGGTACAGTCGCTCAGCTTCCTTCCGTACTTCATATCATCGGCGATTATGGTCAGTATTCTTTATACTCTTGTATCCCCATCCTATGGCCTGGTAAATAAAATCATTGAATTTTTCGGAGGGGAGGCCATATTTTTTATGGCAGAACCGCAGTGGTTCAGGCCTTTGTATATTATACTTCAGATATGGCAGACCTTTGGTTATTCTACGGTTATATATATAGCGGCTATGATGGCCATAGATACGGAACAATATGAAGCGGCAGATATGGACGGTGCCAACAGGTGGCAGAAAATGTTTTTCATAACACTGCCTTCCATTTCCAGTTCTATTATAGTAATGCTGATTATCAGTATAGGCAACATTTTTTCCGTTGATCTGGATCGGATACTGTTAATGTATAATCCAAGCGTTTATGAGACTGCGGATGTGATCCAGACTTATGTATACCGGATCGCATTCCAGGCAACAGGATTCCCCAATTACAGCTATGGTACAGCCGTTAACATGCTGAAATCAATTATAGCCTTTGTTCTGGTAATCGCTGCAAATAAGCTGGCTTCCAAATATTCGGAAACCAGACTGTTCTGAGAAAGGAGGAGCAAAGATGAAAAAGAAAATTGATCTCTTTGAAATCATTAATGACTTTATCCTGTGTATTATTGGATTCATCTGTATCTATCCTTTCCTGTATGAAATATTTGTGGCTGTGAGCGACGGCAGGTTTTTAGCAGCGGGTCAGGTGACTTTTCTGCCGAAAGGGTTAAACTTAGAGGTTTTTAAATATGTGCTTTCCAATCCGAAGCTGGATATAGCCGTGGGAATGAGGAATTCCTTTATGTATACGGCCGGAGGGACACTGGCAGGGGTGCTGACAACATACATTACGGCCTACGCACTGTCCAGGCCGCAGATTAAATCTCGTTATCTCCTTATGGGGATTTTTACAATGACCTGGGTGTTTGAAGCGGGAATTATACCTACCTATATTGTATACAGCCAGTTCGGGTTTATTGATAATCCGCTGGTGATGATTGTGCCCGGTGCGATAAATACCCAGTACCTGATCATCTGCAAAACCTATCTGGAAGGGCTGCCATATGAACTGGAGGAAGCGGCTACTGTTGACGGGGCCAATCAGTTCCGGATCTTGTGGAATGTGTATCTGCCTATTTCCAAACCCATTGTGGCAACAATCGGAACCTTTTACGCAGTTAATATATGGAATCAGTATCTTGTTCCCCAGATATATCTGAAAGCAACAGGTCTGAAGGTAATACAGCAGATTCTTAAAGATGTGGTAATTTCATCCGACGGGGCCGGGGAAATGATGCAGACGGTAATCAGGAACGGAGTATCAATAAATCAGTATAATATGAAAGCGGCTGCGGTTGTTATTGCCATGCTGCCTATCGTATGTGTATATCCGTTTGTACAGAAATACTTTAAATCAGGTATTTTGATAGGATCCGTAAAAGGATAGGAAAGAGGGCTGTAAGCCGGGAAAGGAAAAATTTATGGCGAGAACTTATGTAACCTTGGAGACAATGAAAGAAGATGGAAAATTATATGACAATAAGCTTCGTGATACGGTTGAGAGCCTGATTCCCAACCCTTATGAGAGCTGTCATGCAGCGGATCTGCTGGAGCTGCCGGGGGGAGATCTTCTGTGCTGCTGGTTTGCCGGTTCCAATGAGGGAAATGCGGATATCAGCATCGTTGTTTCACGTCTCAAAGCCGGAGAGAGTCAGTGGAGCATTCCTGTCAAGGTATCGGACGATGCTGAAAGATCGGAACAGAACCCATCGCTTTTCCTGACGCCGGAAGGAGAAATCTGGCTGATGTATACCGCGCAGATATCTCGTGCGGCCAGGCCGGATTCGAAATTCAACCTTCAGTATACCGCAGAAATAAGAAGGAAAATATCTAAAGATAATGGAGAAACATGGGGAAAGACGGAAGTCATGTTTTCCAGGGAAGGCTCTTTCTGCAGACAGAAGATACAGATTTTGAGCAACGGAAGATGGGTATTCGGAAACTGGATTTGTTTTAATGATGATACCCATAACGGCAGTGATATTACCATAGTACAGATATCGGATGATAATGGCATCAGCTGGAGAAGTGTGGAAATACCGGGCAGCAGGGGAAGAGTCCACGCCAATATTATTGAAACGGAACCCGGCAGACTGCTTGCCTTGTTCCGAAGCCGTTCAGCCGACAATATCTATATTTCTCATTCCGATGATTGGGGAGAAAGCTGGAGTGTGCCTGTCAGAACGGAATTGCCGAATAACAATTCCAGTATTTCTGCTATACGTTTACAGTCAGGTGCATTGGCTGTGGCCTATAATCCGGTATGTGCGAATGATAACCCTGACATAACCGTATGGCCGCGCCAGAGATGTCCGGTAGCGGTTGCCGTTTCTTTCGATAATGGAAGAACCTGGCCGGCAGCCAGGCTGGTGGAGCAGGGAGAAGGCTTTATCGGAAGCGGAAATGATATAAGCAACCGAAGATATGAATATCCGGTAATAATGCAGTCTTCCGATGGATGGATACATGTGGCTTACAGCTATGGAGATCGGAGATGTATCAAGTACGCAGCGTTTAAGGAAGAATGGATAATGGGTAAAGATACAAGCGTAAACGGCTGTCTTAACCCCACAGAAGAAAAAGATAAATAAACGGATTCACAAATACAAAAACACTGTTTTCGGGATAAGTCCAATAAATTATCGGACGGAACCCGGAAACCGTGTTTTTTTGTGCGAACGGGAAAATAGTCTCCTAAGTTCCGTCCGGATCTGTTATGATAAAGAAAAGAGACAGCATATTCACAGGGCGGGTGACAGGATGAAAAAAGAAAAATGGGAAACACGGGTAAAGCGGATTCTGGGTAATATTTCCCTGGGAAAAAGCCTGGGGATACAGATGCTGGTGGTATCCCTGATCATTGCGGGGCTTGGCATCATCAGTCTGTATGCCAACCGTACGATTGAAAAGCAGGCCAATGACGCCAATCTGAAAATTTTGTCCATGACGATTGATAAAATTGACGAACAGATTCTGACTGCGGAAAACCAGATGGCCAGTTATCTGACAAGCCGAAGAAGCGAATTGGTGGAAATTAAAAGAAATACGGCTAACAGGGAGTATCTGTATACCATCCTGGATAAAGAAATGAAGAACAGTTTTTCGGCAAACAGCTGGATCCAGGCCAGTTTCCTGTATAACAGCGCCGGGCAAAGGATGGTTTCCTTCCGAAGCTCCGAATATTCGCTCCTGGAGGATGTAAGAGATTATAACCAGAGTATCATATCCGGAGAAGAGTCTTTTTCCAATGACTGGGTTGCCAGGAAAATCGGTGATAAGGTTTATTTTGTCAGGACTATGCACACACTCGGATATTACCTGACGGTGTATATGGATGGAGATCCCTTTTTAAAGGTGATTGAAAAGGGAGAAAACAATCCCTTCTCCCTTCTTTTCTTTACGGATGAAAACAGAAAGGCCATAAGTGATGAAAAGCTTTCGGCGAGCGCAGAACAGCAGATTAAAGACTTCGGGCAGGAATTGATATATAATGATCCCAGAGAGGCAGTGACTGTAATCGGCAGTGCTTCCGACCGGACGGGGCTCAGTCTGATTGGACTGCGTTATAAATCTTTTCTCCAGAAAAATATAGGGGCACTGCAGCTTCTCCTGGCCATGTTTATGATGCTGGCGGTGGCTTATGTGGTAGGCTGGAGCTGGTTTAACAGGAAGACTCTTGTGCATCCGGTAGACAAGCTGGTAAAAGCCATGGAAGAAGTGGAAAACGGAAATCTGCACGTAAAAGTGGAAGAGGAGGCTTATTACCAGGAATTCCGCTGCCTGAATTATCAGTTCAACCGCATGGTATCGGAAATTGAAAAATTAAAAATCGATGTATATGAGGAGCAGCTGAACCGGCAGAATTCGGAGCTGAAGTTTCTGCTTCTGCAGATCAATCCCCATTTTTTCCTGAATGCCCTGAATATCCTGTATACACTGGCGCTGACCAGGCAGACGGATAAAATCAAGGAGCTGGTTGCCCATCTGATGAAGCACAGCAGGTATATCCTGAAGGCCAGAAATGAAAAAATAGAGGTGGAGGAGGAGCTGAAGCATATAGAAAATTTTATAGAAATACAGAGGATCCGTTATACCTATCCGATACTGTTTACGAGAGAAGGGGAGGAGGAATTGGAGGATTGCCTGATTCCGCCGATGATGCTGTATACTTTTGTGGAAAATTCGGTGAAGTATGGTCTGGTGGATGAAGCGGAAGGAGTACATATCACTCTTCAGATTGAGAAAAGCAGGGAAGGGGAAAAACAGGGATATTATTTCCGCATCCGAGACAGCGGACCCGGATATGCAGAAGATGTGCTTCCTGTCCTGAACAGCGGGGACACCCTGCTGGATCGGCGGGGGGAAGAACATTATGGCGTGGCAAATGTTGTACAGAGGCTTGCAATCCTGTATCATGGAGATGCGGAAATAAAATTTGAAAACGGGACAGAAGGCGGCGCCGCAGTGGAAATATGGCTGCCGGAAGAACAACGGGAAGAGGCGGTAAAGGATGAAGGTTTTACTGGTGGATGATGAAAAACTGGCACTGGACGGGCTTCGGATGGTGACGGAGGTCCAGAAAGATCTGGTGGATCAGGTTTTTACGGCATCCAGCGCGGCGGAAGCGAAGAAAATCCTGGAGGAAGAAGTGATCGACGTAGTGGTGACGGATATTGAAATGCCCATGGGAAGCGGGCTGTCGCTGCTGCGCTGGCTGCGGGAGGAAAAAATAGATATTGAATGTATTTTCCAGACCTGTCATGAGAGCTTCGCATTTGCCAGAGAAGCGCTGTCCCTTGGAAGTTCCGATTATCTGGTGAAGCCGGTTCAGGAAGAGGAAATCCGTGAAGCCCTGATAAAGGCCAGGAATAATATGGAGCATAAGCTGCGCCTGAAAAATGATGCTGTCCATGAAAGTACGCTAAAACAATACCAGGGCGTTATGAAAAGTGTTTTCCTTACGGAACTGCTTCGGGGGAAATTCGGTGCGGACAGGGAAAAAATACGGGAGAATTTTGCCGCTCATGGTGTTGAATTGAAGGATGGGGAGCGGGTTCTGCTGCTTTCTGTCAGTGTTGCGCGGATTGGAACGGCCATGGATGGCTGGGAAAAGGATATTTATGACTTCGCCATGCGTAATGTCATAGGGGAATCCCTGAATATTGCAGGAAAAAACAGGATATGCCAGACAAATGTGGGGACGGATATTAATTATGCCGTGTTTCTGCTGGAAGGGGAGGTCGGAAAAGACAGGATCCGGGAAGAATGCAGGCAGTTGATCCGGTGGATGCATAATGAATTCGATACGGATATCCAGATTTATATGGCGGGTTTTGTGGAGCCGGAGGAGCTTCCCCTGCAGTTTGAAAAGCTGAGGCAGATGCAGCAGGATATTATCTGGAAGGGCAGCTTCTGTCTATGTGAAGGAAGATTGGGAAACGAAGGGCCGAAAGGGCCTAATTACCAGGCTTGGGAGGTCCTTATCCGGAAAGGGAGGCAGGAGGAACTGCTTTCCCAGGTGGAAAAGTATGTGGACAGAATGGCAGGGGAAATGGAAATGACACGGCCTGTCCTTCAGTCTCTTTTGGCAGGGCTTCATGCCCTTATAGTCAAAAATGAGAGGGAAAGGGCGGAACAGGGGCTCGATGTACGGCGTATGGATGAAAAGGAATATTCCGACCGCTTCCAGGCTGCCTTTGCCTCACGGGAAAATGCCGCCGATTTCCTGAGGTGGATGCTGCTGCGGGATGAGGTGCAGGAAGAACGTTCTGTGGTGGATCAGCTGAAGGAATTCATCGATAATAATATTAATAAAGAAATTACAAGAAAGATGCTTGAGGATGCCGTGCATTTGAACCGGGATTATTTAAACCGTCTGTTTAAGAAGGAAACCGGGGTTTCCCTGGCGGAATATATTGTGGAAAAGAAGATGGAGACTGCCAAGGAGCTTCTGGTGATGACGGATCTCTCCGTGGGAGAGGTGGGTTATTGGGTGGGATATGAGAATTTTTCCTACTTTTCCAGGTATTTTAAAAAGATAACCGGTGATTCTCCGGCCAGTTACCGGCAGAAGTACAAAGAAAGCGATTTATAATAACAATTAATTATGGTGTCAGTCAAATGTCCGGCAGAGGACAGGAGGGAGCAAGGAATGGAAAGTCTGGATACTATTTTTGAACTGTGCAAAGAAGCAGGTGTCCATGAGCAGGCGGTAATCCCGGTGGAAAAAATAAAGTTTTCCGATGAGGTCCGTCATCTCTGTGAGGTCAATTACTGCGGAAGCTATGGGAAGACATGGGCCTGTCCTCCCGGGGTGGGCAGTGTGGAGGAATGCCGGGAAAAATGTATGGCTTTTACCCAGGTGTATATTTTTACCACATGGCATCCGCTGGAGGATTCCCTGGATCTGGATGGGATGCAGGAAGGGAAGGCGGCTCACGAAGAGGTTTGTGCCAGAGTGCGTAAAATATTTGAAGAGAATTTTGCCGAAACGTTGGTATTGACTTCGGAAGGCTGTGGGAACTGTCAGACATGTACCTATCCGGATGCTCCCTGCCGGTTTCCGGATCGTATGTGCCCTTCGGTGGAAAGCTATGGGATTTTTGTCAATGAGGAGGCGGCGGAGACGGGGATCCATTACATTAACGGGGCCAATACGGTAACATACTTCGGCAATGTGTTCTTTTAAGTGAGGGCCCGGCGATAGGGTGAGAATAGCCGGAAGCACACGGGAAAGGGGCTTCCGGCTATTATATTTGTTTAATACAGGCAGACCTGGAAACGGAGGACGGAGGCCATGGGGCCTATGGCGGCTTGCATGCGTTCGTCGCCGTTGAGGATGCGGCCGGGGTGGAATTTGTCTTCGGAAAAGGTTCCTTCTTCCAGGCGGATGAGGCTCACTTTTTTTTCACTGCCTTTTTTGGGGAGGACTTCGATTTGGAAATTGCAGCCTGTGATGTAGAAGCCCAGGGGGCCGTTTTCCAGGAGGAAGCCGGCGGTACCGGGAAGGCCGGGGCGGTTTCCTGTGTAGGTGAGTTTTATGTCGGTTTCGGGCAGAGGAATGATGATTCCTTTGTCATGTTCATTTTTTCGTATGAAGGCATGGAGTTTGCCTGAGCCGCGGTGTTCGGCAAGGAGGCCGGTCATGCCGGAGAGGATTTCGTAGCTTCTCTGCAGGTAGGGGGCCGTTCCGGTGTTGGAAAAGGCGGAAAGGTCGATGTTCAGGGCGGCCATTACGGCAGGGTCGGGGGCGGGAGCTTCCTCAGGGGCGGAGCCGGACGGAGAGGGTACAGGGAACATGTCTTCTATGCCGAAGGGAGAAAAGCCCAGTGCGTTGTATTGGCCGAAGGCATAGAAGACGTTGGAGGCTGTAACGGGGTCTCTTCTGGCTTCGGGGATGAAGAGCGGGTTGTCTCCGGCGGTGTAGGCATCGCAGACTCCTTTGAAATCTGAGAGGTAAATATCAGGAGAAAGCATGTCGATGGAGGGCACCAGTTTTTTCCACAGATCCATGTATTTGGCGATGGGGCCGCCGCAGGGATAGGAGCCGGGGATTTCGGGGAACTGTTCGAGCCAGGCGTTTACGTTGAAGGGGAGGGGATATTCGGCTTTCCCGGCGGAGGCGATGTGCTGGATGGCAAGGCAGTAGTGGTAGGTCATGAAAAGCTCGGGGGCATCTTCACCGAACAGGGGATACCAGGAGTCGGTATTGTCTGCAGGGATGCCTGCGTATTCTTTCATGGCAGGGGGGACGGGAGCGAGGTAGGCTTTCTGCGCTTCCTTGCTGTAGTCTCTTTGTGCGCCGAGAAAGCCGATTTCATTTTCCACCTGTACCATGATCACGGTATTTTCTTCGCCGTCTGTTTCCCGAAGGTGGGACATGAGGCGGGCGAATGCGCAGGCGTCGGCTTCTATGGCGGCGGTGCAGAGAGGGGATACGGTATCGGAGGGGTTGTCGGGGCTGTAGCATGCACGGAAGTAGGTTATCGGATCCTGTTTTACCCAGGAGGGGGCATACATGGTTTCGCCATTCTTCCAGATACCGAACCACAGGAGTATCAGCTTCTTCCCTTCCTGTCTGGCCTGGAAGAGAAGGCTGTCTGTGAGACTGAAGTCAAAGGAGCCTTTTTCCGGTTCCAGCGTCTCCCAGCAGACCGGGGCAATGACGGTATTCAGGGCAAGGGGACGCAGGGCGGGCCATACATTTTTCTCCATGTAGTCGGCGGAGGAACTGCTGGAATTATGGAGCTCGCCTCCCAGGATCAGGAAAGGCTGATCGTTTACATATAGGGTGGGTACTCCGTATTGGTTTGGTGCGATTCTAGGTATCATTTTTGTGTGACCTCCTCTTTTTTGGGTGATGTTTCGTAATTGGGATGATTGACATAATCGGTAAAGGATTTTGTTTTGCAGATGGTGCTCATCAGGTGGGCAGCGGCCTGAAGGAGCTGCTGTCTGTTTACGCGTCCCTCATCATAGCCCTTTAATACCTGGGCGATTACGGGAGGGCCTCCCGGCATGACGATATCGTTTCCTGCCGCTGCGGCATCGGCACCGTCCACTACAATGTCCATGTCGCCCCAGTCGGTAACAACAATGCCTTCGTAACCCCATTCTTCCCGCAGGATACGTGTACACAGATCATAGCTGCCGCCGGCAAAGGTTCCATTGATTTTGTTGAAAGAGGACATAAAAGTATGGACGTGGCTTCCTTTAACAGCCATTTCAAAGGGTTTCAGGTACAGCTCCCTTGCGGCACGTTCGGTGAGGACAGAATCCACTGCGTCAAAAGAAAAACGGGCGCTGCCTCTGCGGTAGGTTTCCTGCTCGTTGACGGCAAAATGCTTGGGGCAGGCGGTAACCGGATTGTTTTCTTCTGCGCCCCTGCAGACAGATACGCCGCAGACGCCTGCCAGCACCGGATCTTCGGAAAAGTATTCGAAATTCCTTCCGCCGATGGGACTGCGGTGCAGGTTCAGCGCCGGGGCGAGCCAGCTGTCAACGTTCTGGGTGAAGGCTTCGTAGCCGCAGGCGCTTCCGAAATCCATGAGCACCTTTGGATCAAAGCTGCAGGCCAGCAGCATACCGGTGGGCCAGGCTGTTTGGCCGACGCTGGCGGGACCGTCCTTATAAAAAATAGAAGGGATCCCGTATTTGGGGAGGGCCGGTGACACGTAGCCCATGCTGCCGGTGGGATGGGTGCAGACAGCGACAGGTTCCTTGTTTTCGTAGAAAATGGTGGGCGCCGCATGGGAACCGAAGCCGCCGAAGGGAAGCCCGGGGCCGTAGCCGTTTGCAAGGACGGCCAGCTCTTTTGTGCTCATCTGGGCAAGAAAAGCATCCATGTCCACTCTGCCTGCAGCCACGTCGGATAACCGGGAAGGCTTTGGCTCCGCCTGGGCAGGTACCGTCTGTTTTTGGGGATGGCGGACGGTGATATCCTCCTGGGTTATGAGAAAGGACGGAGGGACTTGTTTTTCCTGTTCCTCTCCGGGATAGGTGATGGGAGAGATATTTTGTGCGGACAGAAAAGCCAGCTTGTTTCGGTTGCAGGGCTTCAGGCCCAGGCAGTTAGAGTATTGTGCGCAGATGACCGGGGAAGGCACAAGGAGGGAGCCTGCAATGTGGGTGTTCCGGGAGGAATTGCCCACGCGTATATAGTAGGTTCCGGCTTCCAGCAGATAAGAGGCGCTTTCTTCATCATAGGAAGAAAGCTGGTCCAGCGGTATCGTGAGGGTGAGCTGCTGTGACTCGCCAGGAGCCAGAAGCTTTGTCTTTTCCCAGGCTTTCAGCTCCTGGTACGGTTTTTCCAGCCGGCCCCAGGGTGCGGAAACATATATCTGTACCACCTCTTTTCCTGCATAGCAGGAGGAAAGGTTTTTAACAGCCGTCCGTACTACAAGGTTTTCCTCTTCCTTATGCAGTGTGGTATCGGTTATGGAAAACGCAGCATAAGAAAGCCCATGTCCAAAAGGATAGACTACATCTTTTCCGAAGGAATCAAAATACCGGTATCCCATGTAAATATCTTCCAGGTACACAGTGACCGGGCTTTTGGCAAAACTGGAGCTTCCGTTCGCTTCCGCGTCCAGGCCGTAATCGCGGTATTCCTTCAGGGTTTCAGGATGCTCCTTGTCCCAGCTGAAATGTGCGGCGCTGGGGTAAGCTTCATAGGAGCAGGCAAAGGTAGAGCACAGTTTTCCGGAAGGGGTGTGCTTTCCCACAAGGATATCCGCCAGTGCGGCGGCGCCCTGTTCTCCGGGAAGGCCTATGAATAATACGGAATCGATGGAAGGATAGTCCTTAATCCAGCCTGTGTCCAGGATACCGTTGGTATTCAGTATCAGGACCACATGGGAAAAGGACGTGCAGACCTGGCGGCAAAGATCCGTTTCCTGCGGGGTAAGATAGTAATCATCCGGCACATGCCTGTCGCATTCTTCACCGCCTGAAGAGCGGCCCAGGATCAGGAATGCCATGTCCGTCCGGGAGGCTGCTGCATCCACAAGCTCTGCAGGCACAGGAAATTCTTCCCTGGGAGGCTCATATTTTCCGAATATTTCATAAATAATACCGCTGTTTATCAGATCGGCTCCTGCTTCCGCCAGCCGGGCAAAGGGATCCTCCACGACCTGGGCCGCCAGCTGCTGCTGATAATAGGATACAAGTTCAGGAACCGGTGTGATTCCGGCTTTCCGGCACTCATCCAGGATGTTGGCGGGCTGTTCCGCATTTCGGGAAGCGCCGGAGCCGGCTCCTCCGATCAGGGTATCCAGCTGGGAACGGCCGAAAAAGGCGGCTGTACTTCCGGTTTTCACAGGAAGAAAATGATGGTTGTTGGCGAGAAGGACAATGGATTCCGCCGCCAGCTGCTTTGCCGCCGCCCTCAGATTTTCCCTGGAACGTTTTCCCGGATTCGGTGGGCAGAAGCTCTGCTTTGTTTTGTATAAATTGGACATTTTGTACTCCTTCCTTATATAATGAAAAAAATATTTCATACATGTTTATATGATTTTATCATAAAGAATCCTGAAAATATACAAAGATACTAAAAATGTCGCGATAGGTAAAAGGATTGGTCGTGTTTGTGAAAGACGCAGACGTAAAATAATGCTACACTGAAAATACTTCAGGAAACAACGATAAACTGATTAAAGGAGAGGATTATATGAAAAGGAAAAGTCTTGCAATGCTTATGGCACTGACTCTGGCGGCAGGGACACTGACGGCCTGCGGAGGTTCTGCGGCAACAGCTCCTGCGGAATCCGCACAGACGGGCACAACGGCAGGTACAGAGGCGGGTTCAGAGAATGGGGACGGACAGGCAGCGGAGGAAGGCACCGCGGCTGCGGCGGGGGAGGTACAGCTGCCGCTTACCGAGGAGCCGGTAACCTTGAAAGCCTGGATGGCCATTGATGCCACGACTGCCAATAATATAACGACCTATGCGGAGACACCTGCGGCACAGGAAGCGGAAAAACGCACAGGGGTGCATATTGAATATTCCCATCCTGCCACAACTGCCACACAGGAACAGTTCAACCTTCTGGTAGCAAGCGGCAACCTTCCTGATATTATGTGGTATAACTCCAACAGCGCCAAATATACAGGCGGTATGGATGCGCTCATTGATGACGGGATTTTCCTGGATCTGACGGACTATCTGCAGTATATGCCCAATTATGTGGCTGCCATGAAGAGAAACGAAGAAACAGGGCTGCAGTGTAAGACAGATACCGGACGTTATGCGGTGGCCTGGATGCTTAACGTGGAAAAGGAGTGGGACTGGGGCGGCCCGCTGGTACGTAAGGACTGGCTGGAGGACTGCGGCCTGGATACACCGGTAACCTATGACGACTGGTATGAAATGCTGAAGGCATTTAAGGAGCAGAAGGGTGCCACGGTTCCTATGCTTACCGGTGCCAAGGAATTTTATAATATGCTGGAGGATCTGAATGCAGGTTACGGCGTAACGGATGATTTCATCAATAAGGACGGAAAAGCAACCTATGCGCCGATACTGGATGATTATAAGGACTTCATGAAGCTGATGAACCAATGGTACGCGGAAGGATTGATCGATCCGGAATTCATGACCAGAGATACCCAGGATCAGTCCACTATGGCCAATGACCAGACCGGTGTGCATTTGTTCGGTGTATGGACCTTCCCCAGTATTTTTGAAGCAAAATATGGACAGGAATGGGTGCCGGTACCTTATCCCGTAAAGAGTGAAGGCGAGGTTGCCCACCTGGGATGGCAGCAGTATGAAATCTGTTCTGACGCCCTTGGTATTACCACCAGCTGTAAGGATCCCGTGCTGGCGGCAAAATGGATAGATTATTTCTATTCGGAGGAAGGCTCCCTTCTGAAGAATTATGGTATTGAAGGAGAAACCTTTGAATATATCGACGGTGAACCTCAGCTGAATGATGAGGTCCGCAAGGCTAAGGCGGACGGCACCAAATCCGGCTATGATTATCTGGGAGTTGCGCTGACAGGCATTTATGACTGGAAAAACTCTCTGTACGGCAACGATGAAAAGAACCTGGTATGCTATGATGTTTGGGACGCATCAACAGACGGCTCCTATGTCATGCCTCCTATTTCCATGACCTCCGATGAAGGCACCAATTATTCCGCAATCATGGGCGATATTACCACCTATGTACAGGAATGTACGGTTAAATTCATTACAGGGGCTATGGATGTGGATAAAGAATGGGATAATTATGTTTCCCAGATTCAGTCCATGGGCATCGAGCAGGCAGCCGAATATCAGCAGGCAGCATTGGACAGATACTTTGCCCGTTAACCGGCTCATTTTCCGGCTGCAGCGGTAAAGAAAACGCAGCAGGAACACCGTGATGGCAAAAGGGAAGAAGGGCGCCGCTCTACGGGGCGGCGTCCTTTCCCCTATTTCAAGTAAATAAGGAGAAGGTTATGAATGCGTTAAAAAAAGACCTTAAGAGGAATTATTCTCTGTACCTGATATTCCTGCCTACAGTTATCTTTTTTGTTATTTTTTCCTACGGCCCCATGGTGGGGCTGCTGATGGCTTTTCAGAACTACAAGCCTCAGCTGGGATTTTTCAGAAGTCCTTTTGTCGGTTTCAAGCATTTCCAGGATTTTTTCCAAAGCTATTATTTCTGGAGATTGTTAAAAAACACTTTTTTGATCAGCTTTCTGGATCTGCTGGTTGGATTTCCTCTTCCCATTATTTTCGCTTTGCTTTTGAATGAGGTGAGAGGGAAATTTTTTAAGAAAAGTATTCAGACCATCAGCTATATGCCTTACTTCGTATCCATGGTAGTGGTCTGCTCCCTGGTAAACCAGTTCTGTTCCCAGAATGGCGCGATTACCCAGCTGTGGTCCATGATTACCCGGAATGAGCCGGCAAGCCTGATTGCCCAGCCCCAGTTTTTCCGGGCCATATTTGTGGGAAGCAATGTATGGCAGAGCCTGGGCTATAATTCCATCATATATATCGCGGCCCTGGCCAGTGTGGATCAGGAGCTTTACGAGGCTGCCGTAATCGACGGAGCCAACCGCTGGAAGCAGACGCTGCATGTAACGCTTCCCGGTATTTCCAGCACCATCATTATTCTTTTGATTCTTCGCTGCGGACAATTGCTGAATGTGGGATATGAAAAAATCATCCTGCTCTATGGTCCCAGCACCTATGAAACTGCGGACGTTATTAATTCCTTTGTATACAGAAAAGGTCTGCAGGAGTTTAACTATGGCTATTCAGCTGCGGTGGGTCTGTTTAATTCTGTGATATCCTTCATCCTTCTGATGACGGTAAACAAGATCAGCGCCAAGGTTTCAGATACAAGTCTGTTCTAAGGAGGAAAGAGGAATGATTCGATCCAAAACTGTGGGATATAAAATATTTACCGTAATTAATTATGTCATACTCACCCTGATAGGATTCCTCTGCCTGGCGCCCATGCTCCATACAGTATTCGCATCCTTCAGTGAACCGGGGCCATTAAGCGCCCATATCGGTTTTATTTTCAGGCCGCTGGGCTTCACCCTGAACGGCTATGTCCTGGTATTTCAGAATCCCAATATCTATACAGGTTATGTAAATACCATCATTTACGTAATATTTGCCACCCTTCTGGGGACGGTGCTCACCATAACAAGCGGCTACGTTTTATCCAGAAAACAGCTGCTGCTGAAAAACCAGATGATGTTTTTCCTGGCGTTTACCATGATGTTCAACGGGGGCATGATCCCTTTCTATATGGTGGTGCGTAACCTGGGAATGCTGGATACCAGATGGGCGCTGATTATACCGGGCTGTGTGAATGTATTCAATATCATTATCATGCGTACCTCCATGGCGGAAATCCCGGATTCCCTGGAAGAAGCAGCCAGAATAGACGGCGCCGGGAATATGACCATTATGATGAAGATCGTAGTGCCTCTTTCCAAAGCAACCATTGCGGTTGTGGTTCTGTTCTATGCGGTAGGGCAGTGGAATTCCTGGTTCAACGCATCTATTTTTCTTCAGGACCGCTCTTTGTACCCGCTTCAGCTCATCCTGAGGGATATTCTGATACAGAACGATTCTTCCCAGATGAACCGAAGCGATCTGGAGAATAACATGGCTATCTATAAGGACTTAATCAAATATTGTACCACGGTAATTGCCACGCTGCCTATTTTGTGTATTTATCCGTTTGTACAGAAGTACTTTGTCAAGGGAGTCATGATCGGTTCCGTGAAAGGGTAGTAAAGCAATATTATAAAAATCAAGGGAAAACAGGGAGGGATTATCTGATGAAGCAATTTGCCTGGGATTATAAGGATGAGGTGAAGCCTTTAAAACCGTATTGGAATATGTGTGTGGGAAGCTGTCACGGCACGACTGCTTTGCGGCAGGATTACAGGGAACAGCTGGAGAAATGCCAGAGGGAACTGGGCTTTCGGTATGTACGGTTCCATGGGCTTTTTGATGATGATATGAGTGTGCTCACCCGTCCCATGATGGGGGCCAAGGATGAGTGGGTGGTTTCGTTTACCAATGTGGATTCTGTGTTTGATTTCCTGCTGTCCATAAATATGAAGCCTTTTGTGGAGATCGGTTTTATGCCGGAGGCTCTTAAAAGTAAGGAAACTACAATTTTTCACTATAAAGGGAATACTTCCCGGCCGGCAAGCTATGAAAGATGGGACTGGCTGATCCGTCTGTTTGCGGAGCATCTGACAGAGCGGTATGGGCTGGGAGAAGTGCGGCAGTGGTTTTTTGAAGTTTGGAATGAACCCAATCTGGGCGGCCCGGATTCTCCTTTTGGTTTCTGGGCGGATACGATGGAGGAATATTTTAACCTGTATTCCCATACCGCACGGGCGCTGAAGGCGGTGGATGAACGGCTGAAGGTGGGAGGGCCTGCCACTTCGAATAATTCCTGGATCCCGGAGTTCCTGGAGTATTGTAAAAAGACGGGAACGCCTGTGGATTTTGTTTCCACCCATCATTATCCCACGGATGTGGTTTTGGGGTATGGAGTGGAGGACAGCCAGAATTTCATGACTCCTGAGGAAGGGGAAAGCGTGGAGGATTTTCTGGAACGGAGAAAAGAGCAGCATAAGAGGCTGTGGGAAAAGGTGGACAGGGGCGTCCTGACGCAAATGACCCAAAAGGCCGTGAAAGAGGCCGGCGGTCTTCCTGTTTATTATACGGAATGGAACAGCGGGGCGGGAATTGCTTCCGACGGCCCTTTTGGTTCCTCTTTTATTCTGAAAACGATTATGGATTCCGTCGATCTGGCGGAAGGATATTCTTACTGGACCTTTTCCGATATTTTTGAAGAAGGAGGAATGCCTTACAAACCTTTCCACGGCGGTTTCGGCCTGCTGAATCTGCAGGGGATACCCAAGGCGTCCTACCGCGCTTTCCAGCTGCTGAATAAACTGGGGGATGAAAGATATGTCAGAGCCGGGGCCCAGGGAACCGTCGATGTATATGGAGTAAGAAAAAATGCATGTCAGGCAGTCCAGTTCCTGGCGGTGAACCATCATTCTCTGCTTCATGAAATCAGGGAGGAAGAGATTGAAATCCGCCTTACCGGGGCAGCCCCTGTCAAAGCTGCCGTCGAACGGCTGGATGAAGCCCATGGAAATGCTTTGGCATGCTGGCAGGGGATGGGGGAACCGGATTATCCTGACCGGGCACAGCTGGCGCTGCTGGAAGCGGCGTCTTATACGAAAGAAGAGACAATGGAAATAAAAGATGGTACAATAACCTTAACCCTTCCCCCTATGGGAGCGGCGCTGATTACCATGTATTTATAATGAAAATAGAGTCCGCACATACAGGCAGCAGAGGAAGCCGGTATGTGCGGCGCCAGTATGGAAAAGATAGGGAGGATTGTATTATGAGCTATGAAATTAAGAACCCGCTGCTGCCGGGATTTTACCCGGATCCGTCGATTGTGCGGGTGGAGGATGATTTTTATATGGTGACCTCATCCTTTTCCTTTTATCCCGGAGTGCCGGTTTTTCACAGCCGTGATTTGGCACATTGGGAGCAGATCGGGCATGTGCTGGATCGGCCGACCCAGCTTCCTTTGGGAGCGGACTGGATATCGGGAGGTATTTTCGCCCCTACGATCCGGTATCATGACGGACTTTTTTATATGATCACCACCAATGTGGATCACGGCGGGAATTTTATTGTTACCGCTCAGGATCCGGCGGGGCCCTGGTCGGAACCGCACTGGATTGAAGGGGCTGAGGGGATCGATCCTTCCCTGTTCTGGGATGAGGACGGGACCGCCTATTATACCGGTACCAGTTCCGGAGAGGACATGCGCCATAATAAGATATGGATCAGCCGGATAGACCTGACGGATTTCAGGCTTGTGGGAGAAAAGAAAAAAATCTGGGGCGGTTCCCAGGTGCTGGCATGGTGTCCGGAAGCGCCTCATCTGTATAAGAAAGATGGCTGGTATTATCTGATGATAGCCGAAGGGGGTACCGAGCATTTCCATGCGGTGACCATAGCCAGAAGCAGGGAAGTGATGGGGGACTACGAGGGTTATGACGGAAACCCGATCATGACTCACAGACATCTGGGAATGGGAGCCCCTATTGCCAATACGGGACATGCGGATATTGTGGAGCTGAAGGACGGCAGCTGGTATATGGTCATGCTGGCTTCCCGGCCGTACGGCGGCTATCACAAAAATATGGGAAGGGAAACCTTTATAGCCCCCATGGTCTGGGAAAACGGATGGCCTGTGGTGTGTCCGGGAACCGGAAAACTGGATTGGGCTTACCCAGCCCCGAATTTGCCGGAAGCGCCGGTGGAAGAAATACCGGAAACTGATGATTTTGACGAAAAAGAGCTCGCTTTCTGCTGGAACTGTCTGGGAACTCCCGGGGAAGGGGACTTCCGGCTGGAGGACAGCTGTCTGAAAATCAGAACTACGGCGAGGCCCATGGAACCGACAAGCCCGGAAGTCATGGAAAAAATACGATCCGGTATGCTTCCCAACGTAAACTGTGCCGGTTTTATCGGACGCAGGCAGCAGCATATGAGCTATACGGCGGTTGCCAGAATGCGGTTTGAACCGGAAGAAAGACAGACGGCGGGGCTGATATTGCTGCAGAATAACTACCATTCCCTGAAGGCGGAAATGACCTGTGAAAAGGGGAAACGGATTCTGCGGGTGGTTAAAGGATATCTGACCCAGGAAGCGGAAGTCACCTATCATAATGTGGATATGCCCTATCAGAAAGAAATCTGCGGGGAAAGGGAATGGAATTCGGATACGGTAATTCTGGAACTGAAGGCGGAAGGACAGAAGAATACGTTTACGGCGGTGGAAGAGGATGGCACCAGACATGTACTGGCATCGGAACTGGACGGAGGTTTCCTTGGTTCGGAAACAGCCGGAGGTTTTGTGGGGGCCTATGTAGGGATGTTTGCAAGCGGGAATGGAGTGGAAGGAACGAACTTTGCCTGCTTTGATTCCTTTATGTACCGGCCGGAAAGTTAAAAAGTGCTTTACGCAGGATTATGAAAAAATAAAAAATTCCCGGCCGCCGCTGCTGTATGCATCGGCGTACCGGGAATTTCAGTTTTCGTTCATCTGCAGGCAGTTTTTTGGGAATGTGAATGCGGAATATCCGTAGCAATTCCGGCTTAATAGTTCGTGTCTTTTTCATAAAATGCCGTATAAGCATCCTGCAGCTTTTTCAATGTAACCGGATCTTTTCCGCCTATCGGATTCCCGTCCAGTTCATCCGCGGCAATACAGAGGCCGCCGGAACTGCTGATTATCACTTCATCCGCCGCCCTCAGTTCATCCATGGTAAATACCGCTTCTCTGGTGGGAATGCCGTTTGCCTCTGCAAGCTCCAGCAGGTGCTTCAGGGTAATACCGGGCAGAATCAGGTTATCTCTGGGAGGCGTACACAGAACGCCGTCTTTTATCATAAGGACGTTGCTGTGGGCACATTCCGTAACTCTTTCCCCTCTGTGGAAGACCGTTTCCTGGCAGCCTGCTTCCGTGCAGCGCTGATAAGCGATTACGCTGGGAATCAGGTTCAGGGTCTTGATGTTGCAGTGGAGGAACCGGGTGTCCTCCATGGATATCAGCTTAAAGGTACTGTCCATGGGAACCAGTTCGCAGGGAACGGTAAAAATCATTAGGTTGGGAGTAACATCCGCAGGCGGGAAATTATGGGCCCGCAGCGCCGTACCGCGGGAACACTGCCAGTAAAGCATGCCGTGATCGATTTCATTGGCGTCGATGCATTTCTGTAATTCATTTACCAGGGTTTCACGAGGCATATCAAAAGGAATTTCCAACATCCTGCAGCTGTTGTAAAAACGGTCCACATGATCCTTAACCGCAAAAATATGATTGTGGGCAAAGGTAGTGGCATCGTAGCAGCCGTCTCCGAAATATACGGCCCGATCCAGCATGGGGATTTTCATTTCCTCCAGAGGCCCGATTTCTCCATTGTAATAACCTACATATTTCATAGTAACCTTCTCCTTATATGTAATCCTCTATTTTTTATTTTTATACCGGATAATTTTATAGCCGCCGATAAATAAGGTGGGCAGCAGATAGAACAGGATAAATCCATAGGAAAGATAGGAATATCCTTTTTCAATCAGTGTCACAACGCCGATACGGGAAAGAAGCAGCGCCGCAAGCAAGGTGATCACCGTGATAAGCCCTCTGTTTTTATCGGTCAGTCTGGCATTTCCCCTTTCCTCCAGGGCGATATCAAAACGGTCGATGATCATATGGATACAGCCTGTAGCCGTTTCCACCAGGGTCCAGCCCATGACGATGCTGAACAGGGCCAGAAGGACCGGGCCGCCGTTAACCGCCTTGATCATTTCCATCCAGGGAGTGGCTACATCAGCCCCGACAATGGAGGTATCCCCATAGAAACACATCATGGCAAAATAAGAGAGAAACCAGGGGATAACCATCAAAAGCCCTGCAATCAGGCCGGAAAAGAAGGTTTCCTTCCGTTTCGTCTGTCTGGTAAGGGAGAACATCCCCATGGGGATTGAATTAATATTATACGCCACATACAGGATTCCTGTCCAGATGCACAGGCCAAGGGTAACCTTACCGTCGTAAGCGCTGGTGTCCGCAGCGGCGAATACCTGGGGAATATTGCTGCCCTTGCTTATCAGGACAATGATGGTAAAAAGGATATAGCCTCCGTACAGAAGAATGGTTCCCACGGACTCGAATTTTTCAATGACCTTGGAGCCTTTGAAATTCAGAAGCCCGCATAGAAGGACGATGACAACCGCTCCCAGGAAATTAGGAAGCCCGACCTGTTCGAAAATACTTCCGGTGGCCGCTGCCATAACCGCAATGAGCATGATCGCAATTAAGACGGTGAGAACATCCATCACCGGCCATAAGGGGCCGATTACCTGTTTGATGTAATTTTTATAATCGTATACCTTGTAAATGCGGCAGATTTCAAAGGTCAGGAAGGCGAACAGAGCAAAACCGATACCGATGGTAAGACCGGATATCCAGCCCATTGCCCCGAATTTGGCTCCATAGGAATAGATTTCGCGTCCTGTGGCATATCCTCCTCCTATCAGAACGGACTGCAGCAGCACGCCGGGCAGAATATATTTGGCATAACCGCCCTCGTAAAATTTTTTCAGACTTTTCAATGGTAAGCACCCGCTTTCTTCAGTAATTCACCCAGGCATCGCAGGGTTGGAGTAGATTGCTGCCTGCAAAGCTGTGTAATTAATAAATAGAATTATAGAATAAAAAATAGGCAGTTGCAAATAGGAAGATTGCATATTACAATAAGTAAAACTTATTACAGAGTTCGAGGAGACCACAAAATCGGTTTTTAGGGAAATGGAGGGAAAGGGATGAACCTGAAACAGCTGGAATATTTCGTGTCCGTGGCAGAAACCTTGAATTTTACGAAGGCGGCAAAAAAATGTTTTATATCCCAGACGGCTATGACGCAGCAGATCCGGGCTTTGGAAGAAGGAATCGGGGCCGCTCTTTTTATAAGGGATAAGCATCATGTGGAGCTGACGCCTGCGGGCAGGGTATTCATGAATGAGGCGAGGGTAATACTGGCCCGGGCGGAGGAAGCCGTAAAGCTGGCCCGATCGGCGGCGGAGGGAATTTCCGGCTCCATTTCCATCGGCTTTATCAGAGGATACGAACAAAGTCTGTTTTCCGAAACGCTCCGGAATTTCCATGAAGCCTATCCGAATATTTCCATACGTCTGATCCGGGAAAATATGAATGCATTATATGGCCTGCTGGAGGATGGGGAATGTGACGTGGCATTCAACCTTTCCCCCAACGTGTGTAAATTTCAGGAACTGAGCCATCACTTCCTGAAGGCCTATCCGCTGATGGCCGTTCTGTATCCGGGTCATCCGCTGGCGGCAAGAAAGCATCTGAGCTATCGGGAACTGGCGGGAGAAGAATTTATTATCATGCAGCCCAAGGGACGGCCTAATGATGAGGCGGAGGAGGTGATCCTGTGTTATAACAGGGGCGGCTACGTTCCCAATATTGTCAGCAGGGAAAAGGAGGTACAGACCCTTCTTCTCATGGTTTCCGCAGGGCTTGGCATCGCCGTACTGCCGGAATATGCCGTCAGATATTACAGAAATACCCGTAATCTGGTGGTTATCCCCATGCTGAAGGAAGAAGGGGAAAAGGAAGAGGAAACACTGGACTTTGAAGTGAGCTGGTTAATGGAAAATCATAATCCGGCTATTGAGAAACTGCTGCAGTGGGTGAAGGTAATGAATGTGACCGAATAGGGTGCAGAAACATGCGGGGTTCCATGGCTCCGGAAGGAAAGAAAGCAGGAAGCGGCATATTTGGTACTGTTATGGAAAACAGAGACATAAACTGGATAATAAACACAGATAACAGAGACAGGATATGCAGAATATTGTTATTGATATCATGAATCAGTTCGGATATCTGGGAATCGGGCTTTTAATCGTGGTGGAGACCGTGTTCCCGCCCATTCCATCGGAGCTGATCCTCACCTTTGGAGGTTTTTTGACAACCTGTACGGAAATGTCGGTCATTGGCGTGATTCTTGTTTCCACTGCGGCATCGGTGGCAGGAGCCTTCCTTCTGTACGGACTGGGGGCGCTGTTAAGTCCGCAGAGATTTGAAAAATTACTGGACAGCAGGCTGTGCATGAGGCTGGGGTTTAAAAAGGATGAAATCGCCAATACGCTTCAATGGTTTAACGGACAGGGTAGGAAGGCGGTATTTTTCGGAAGATGCATTCCTATTATACGAAGCCTTATTTCCATTCCCGCGGGTATGGCCAGGATGAAGCTGCCGGTGTTTACCCTGTTTACGGTGGCGGGCAGCCTTATCTGGGATACCGTACTGGTAACGCTGGGGGCGGTGGCAGGAGAATCGTGGAACATAATTACGGAATATCTGGATACTTATTCCGCACTGGCCTGGATCGGGATTGGGACATTCGCGGTGACTTTTGGGCTGGGTATGTGGAAACGGAAAAAAAAGGCATGAAAAAGGCAGGGGCAGGCCCTGCCTTTTTCGATTCCTTAACCTTTATAAATGAAATTCTTTGAACAGTTTTTCCTGATATTTTTTATCACCCGCGGCTTTTATAATGTCATCCGTCCGGTTTTGTTCGGCCAGAAGGCGGTTCAGGCGGTTGACTCTGTCCTGCCCTTTGTTTTGTCCTTTTTCTATGCCAATCTCAAGAATATTCATCTTAGCAGCCTCCCATTCTTCCGATTGTTTTACCTCTTTCACTATCTGATCTAATTTCCTGATTCTCTTATCCCTTACCAGTATTTCCGGATTATCCAGCGTTGTATTCTTCATATACTGCAGAAGACTAATCAATTCCGGGCGTCCGTTTTTGCTGGTCATATTCAGGAATATCTTTTTTGTCCCGTCATCCAGATGCAGGCCGGCGACCTCTTCGCACTGTTCCGTAAAAGTATACATTGCCAAATCACAGGAAAAAATATCCTCCTGGGTGATGAAGATAATAACAGTGGATGGAAGATACCGGTATTTGGTTTTCTTTCCCGCCTTGAGTATGGGAGTATCCAGCAGTCCCTGGTAAAAGCGGGAGCGTTTCCGTAGGTTGTCATTTTTGGAATCGTTCTGCATTTCCGTATTGAAATGCCGGTTTTTGACATCCCGTGCCCAGGCATCCAGCCGTATAGCCCTTTTTCCGCTTTCGTTCAGAACCACCTGCTCCACCTCCACTTCGGCAAGCTTTAAATCCGGTTCGTCAAGGATGATGCTCAGCGTGTTTTCATAAGCGTCCTTGTTTTTCATAACGGATAAAAACAAGGCGAAATCGCTCAGGTTAAACTGGTAGCCCTCCGGAAGGAGCTGTTCCTCCGGAAATCCTGTCATATTCAGTTCCATAGGCGTTCCTCTCTTTCTTTGAATCTAAGGATGATCCGCGGGGCGCGGCATCCTTGGTCTGCGCAGAGAGAAGCATCGCCTTTTCATCTCCCTGCTTATTTTGTTGTCAGCAAGGAGTTCATGCATTTACATACACAGCCGTGCATGTTTTGGTATCTGCAGAGGATACCATGCATCAGATACCGGCCTTTGAAGGGACGGTACATAAGAAAACAGATAATCAGAAATGTTGAATTCATTGCCTGTCTTTATTTTAGCACAGCCACATAATCCTTTCAATGCAGAAGAAAGGACATTTTTCCTCTTTTTTCAAGTTGATTTTGCCTTTCCTTTTTAGCTGAAACATGCAAAAATGATACTGAAAAATACTATAAAAAGAAGGGGCGGATACAAAATGGAAGATAAAATGAATACGGCGGTTATAGGATGCGGAATGATCAGTGATACCTATCTGCAGTCACTGAAGCAGTTTTCTATTTTACAGATAGACTCATGCTGTGACCTGAATGAAGACAGGGCGGCGGCAATGGCCGGTAAATTCGGAATCCGGGCGAGGACTCTGGATGATATTCTGGAAGATAAAAATATAGAGCTTATTATAAATCTGACGAATCCATCGGCTCATTATGGGATAACCAGGCGAGCACTGGAGGCAGAAAAGCATGTATATTCTGAGAAAATGATAGCCGTTGAATGGGAAGAGGGAAAGGAACTCTGCAGGCTTGCACAGGAGAAGGGGAAAAGGCTGGGAGTGGCTCCGGATACCTTTCTTGGAGCGGGAATACAGACAGCAAGATATTTATTGGATCACGGAATGATTGGGGAAGTCACCTCTGCCATTCTTTCCCTCAATAAGGATTTTGAAGTCTTCGGGGATATTCTTCCTCATCTGAACAGGAGAGGGGGAGGAATCCTTTTCGACAGCGGCTGCTATTTCCTGACGGCGCTTGTATATTTGCTGGGGCCGGTAAAGCAGGTGACCGGCTTTGCCGGAATCAGCAGGCCGGAGCGGGAAAATAAAAGAGTGGGAAATGTTCATTATGGGGAAAAGAGCGTTGTGGAATGTGAAAACGTGGCGGCAGGAGCCCTCCGGTTTGAATCAGGCGCTATAGCGGCCTTCCATTTTAATGCGGATTCCATTCTAAATGAAAACTATAAGTTTGAATTATACGGAACCCAGGGCATTCTGGAATTAGGCGATCCGAATTTATTTGAAGGCAGGGTGCGTATGCAGAAACCGCTTCAGGAAACGGTGGATATGCCGTTTACCCACGGCTATCAGAAGCAGGCGAGAGGAATCGGAGCGGCGGAAATGGCATGGGCTGTCAGGCAGAACAGGCCTCACCGTGCGGGTATGGAGCAGGCGCTGCATGTGTTTGAAATCGTACATGGAATCATGAAAAGCTCGGAAACCGGGAAAACCTATGAGATGGAAACAACCTGCGGCAGAGGGGCCTCCCTGCCGGAGGGATATGTGGATAACGGGGCATGGGGACCGACAGAAGAAAGGGCGCTGGCGGAATGGCAATAAGCAGGATGCATAATATATCTCTGGTAAAAAGGATGGTGGTTCTTTATCTGATAGGGCCGCTGCTGCTTTTTATTGTTTTCTGCAGCTTCATCACATGGTTTGTGGGACGGGAGATGAACCAGGAGCTGCAGCTGTCCATCGACAGTGATTTGAAAAGAACCATCAATACGATTGATGAAACGGTGGGGACATTGACCATGATTGCCGAGCAGATGGCCTATGGCTATGTCAGCACCAATCTGACCAGTATGCTGCTGGAAGAAAACCCTTATGAAAAAAGCCGGCTTATCGGAAATATTTCCGATGAAATTAATGTGATGTCCTTTACCAATACCGGGATCCGTCTGCTGGGATATTATAACCGGGAAAAACAGGAATTCGTTTTTCTGGCAAACGGAGCGGCGGATACCCATGTCCTTCCGGAGAATAATTATCTGCTGAACAGATATGAATTTTCTTTTCAGGGGCCCCACATCAGTTATGCCAAAAATTATAACGATCTGGTAATATCCGTAAATAAAAAGGTTCCTGCAGCGGAAGGAATTGATGCTTACGTGGAGCTGACGCTGGATTTGAATCCCATGAATTCTTTTTTGCAGGAATCGGAGTTTGTAATTATCGGTTCCGACGGACATATTGTGTACAGTGGGATCGAGGAAGGGAAGGAGCTTCTGGGGGAGCGGAAAGAAAAAGGAAGCCTGGGAGATTATTTTTTCACGCGGGCGGAAGGAGAAGACGGCTACCGTGTGTTTATCCTGGTTCCCCGGAAAGAGTATTATCAGCTGTTCCGGAAAATGCTGCCTGCGGCTTTTTTTGCCGTATTGTGTTTCGGAGCCGTATTTTCCGTTGTGGTTTTCCTTATGATGAAAAATGTGGTGAGGCCTCTGCATGTATTTGAGGAAGAAATCTGCAAGATACAGCAGGGGGATCTGGAGAACCGCTCCTATCAGAAAACATTGATACCGGAATATGATCATCTGCTGGATGAAGTCATGATTATGAAGCAGCGGATCCAGGGGCTTCTGGAAGAACGGGAAGCGGCGCAGAGAGTGCAGGCAAAGGCCAGGGTGGATCAGCTGCTGTATAAAATCAATCCGCATTTTCTGATGAATTCCCTGGATACCATACACTGGCTGGCTGTGGCGGAAAATACGAAAGAAATTGATAAGGTAGCCAGAGCACTGAATAAACTGTTATATTATAATTTGAAGGTGGACAGGAATACGGTAAGGCTGGAGGAAGAGATTCAGGCGGTCAGACAGTATGTATTGCTGCAGCAGAGCCGGTTTACTTTTCAGTTTGCGGTGGATATTCAGGATGAAAAAGCGCTGCAGGCCAGGATTCCCAGATTTATTCTGCAGCCTCTTGTGGAAAATGCGATTTACCACGGGCTGCGGGAGAACGGGCATCTTGTGCTGATGGCAGACGTGGAAGAAAAGCTGAATATTTATGTGAAGGATGACGGAGAGGGCATGGAGCCGCAGATGCTGGACGAGCTTCAGGAGGAAGCTCGCAGAGGGAAGAAGGAAGGCAATAAGCTGGGGATTGGCCTGAATTATGTGATACAGATATTAAGGGAACAGTTTGGGGAGAACGTGACGATTCAGGTGATGAGCAGAAAGCAGGAAGGGACCATTATTCATATATCTATGCCGTTTGAGGAATAGGGGGGAACCATATGATCCGGGTTTTGATTGTTGAGGATGATAAATTTGCCAGACAGGGTATTATAGATGCTCTGCCATGGGAGGAGCATGGAATGGTGGTTGCCGGAGAAGCATCCAATGGGAAGGCGGCCCTGGATATTCTGGCAGAGCAGAAATTCGATCTCATTCTCAGCGATTATTCCATGCCCGGAATGAACGGACTGGAGCTGCTGAAGGAGGTAAAAGAAAAATACCCGGATACGGCTTTTGGAATGATAACGCTTTATGAGTCCTTTGATATCATCCAGAAGGCCCTGCGCTATGGCGCGATTGACTATATTTCCAAGATCCAGCTGGAGGAAGAAAATTTTGATACGATGCTAAGCAATCTTCAGAATAAGATTCTGGAAAGGCGGGAGGTCCAGCAGAAGGCCAAATCCGTGCATATCTGCCCCAGGGATACCTGTTATCTGTTCTCCTGTATCAACAATCAGGATTTAGATATACTGTGTGACAAATATCCCGGCATTTTCCGGGAAAGGCCGCTGGAAATCGGGCTGAATATTTATGCCTGTTATATGGCGGACGATAGGGAAGAGGAAGAAAAAATGTTCCGGACGATAAAATGGCCGTGGTATCTGGTGAAGGTCACAGGGCTGGGACGTTACGAGCAGGAAAAATTTTTTCATCTGGTAAGGAGATATTACCGGTATCATATGTTTTATTATCATGAAAGCAGTACTATAGCCATTTCCTGGCTGGAGAGGATGGTGCAGGGGATAAGGTCGGTTTCGGAGGATGAAATCGGGGAAATCCAGGAAGCATGGATGGATACGGACTGGCTGTATGATGAAAAGGTATTCAGGAAACGGCTGCACGAGCTGCGGGAGCTGTGCCTGCCCTTCAATGTCTTGTTCAAGCTTCTTGTTAAAGTGGAGGATGCCGTGAATCGGAAATATGAGGATTTATTTCAGGATGTTAATCTGCATCTGCCCTATCATTTTTACAGCTGGGAGGACGTGAGCGGCTGGCTGGAGGCCGTGTTTTATAAAATGAACCAGTATATCAGCGAAAGACAGCTGTCGCCCGGAGTGATGAAAAGTATTACAAAATCCATACAGATTATTTATGATGAAATATCTTCTCCGCTGCTCGTGCAGAGTATTGCCGAAAGGGTCAATATGAGCAGAAGCTATTTCAGCTTCTGTTTTAAAAAAGTGACCGGCGAATCCTTTAACCAGTATGTCAGGGATAAAAGAATTAAGATAGCAAAAGAGTATCTGGAAAAAACGGATTTCACTATCATGGAAATCGCGGAAAAGTGCGGATATGAGGACGAGAAATATTTCAGCAGGGTATTTAAGCAGGAGACGGGATTGCTGCCTACGAGATACCGGAAGGACAGAAAAGATAATGCAAGGGTGGTTCTGTGATCGTTTATTTCGAAAAAGTCCATTTAATACAATAGAATAAAGCCTTTGTCAACAATAATTTGCAAAAAAATTTATTTTTCAACAAGATGTAGTAAAATAATATCATACAGAGTTAAATTATGGAAATTTAATATTGTATTATAGAAACATGTTCAGGAGGAATGAAGAAGCAGGCACACGGTGCGCACGTGAATTCCCCGGAAGGCCGGCAGAGGAAGCGCCAGCGGATATTTTTTCCCGGACTAAATCATAAACTACACAGGAGGAAAATAAAAATGAAGTACGAATTAAACATCAGTCTCACAGAATCAGTATTGGATACCATCGCAAAGGCGCATCAGAGGATTATCCTGGTAAAGCATACGGCAGGGGATAATGATACACCTGTAGCCTGGGTATGCTTTAAGCCCTGGATGAACAATACCGTCGAGTGGGAAAACAATTTTGCGATTTATGCATCCAACACAGAAGTCCGCAGCGGCGCCACTATCAGCAAGCTTTCGGACAAACAGGCTGCAACAGGCGTATGCTATGCCTTCAGTGAAGGATATTTCCACAAGCCTGTAAGTGGTGAGAATCTGCCTAAAAACAGTTACGTCATCGAGAACCAGAATGATGATACCGATGGTATTACCGTAGGCCTGGCGCAGGATGTGGTGGTCAACGGCGAAGCGTTTGAGAGAAACCCGATTAACGCAGTTTTTGTTCCGCGCGGACAGTTTGCCACCATGACTCCTATTGAACGGATCGATGTGTACTTAAAGAATGACATCGTAGACAGCACAGTGATTTCCCATATTCAGAGCAAAGCTCTTACTGTCGAATACGGGGAAGGAGAATCCGTACATACACTGAAATACAATGATGTGACGGGACAGTTTTATCTGGACAATTAAGGGTGAGAAAGGGCAGCCGGCAATTCCATGCCGGCTGTTTTTTCCTAAGTAAACAGAGGAAGGAGAACAAATGCAAAAAAATTGTTGTAAAGCCCGGCGGCAGTAAAATCCCCGGTACACTGTGCTTTCAGCCGGCAGGAGGCATACCGGAGGACTGCGTGCCGCTTTCTGATTTTCTGATGAAGGAAGGCGGAGAAGATGTTCTGAAAAATCTTGTCTCCCTTTCCAGTGTGGAACGTACAGAGAGTATTCCATATATCTGGGATGAGTTTAACCGGATCTTCCAGCGAACGGGGGAGCTGCTGGAGAACAGAAGGTTTTATTTTCTTTACCATTATTATGCATTCAAAGAAATGATTGAGGATCGGATTGAATATACGGAGCTGCGCTGCAGCTTTACCGTATTTACCGATCAAAATGAGGATCCCGGAAATCCGTTTTTCCAACCCTGGAATCTATTCGACGTATCCATTCCCTTTTTGGATACGCTGGTTAAGGCGGCAGATGCTGCGCTGATTGACTGGAATAAGGAAAACCAGGAAGAAAGAGCATTTCATTTCCGGGTCATCCTGACAGCCAGAAGGGATCAGGATATCCTGGATCAGACTCAGCTGAATAACCAGGGGGATAAGATTCTGTTAAAAATGGATTCTGCAATTGTGATTATGCAGAATCCCCGATATAAAGAGCTGGTGTGCGGCTTTGATCTTGTCAGTGAAGAGGACCGGGGAAAAACGACATATACCCTTTATTCCAGGGGAATTTATGAAAAGTTCGGCACAGCTTATAAAAATCCCGCCTATATAGTGCGGGGAAACGATATGCTGGAACAGCACCCTGAACTGGAGTATTTGCGGATTCAAAAGCTCGACTTTTATCTGCATGACGGAGAAAGCCTATGGGCGGAAAATGATAATATGATCGATGCCTGTATTATTTCACGGCACCGTATCGGGCATGGATTCAATCTGTGCAAATTTCCCACTCTGGTGGAAAAGTTCCGCCATAATACAGATGAAAAAGGGGAAGGGCCTGTGGAACCTTTTCTTGAAATCTGTCCGATCAGCAATCAGATGCTGCGTTATTATCCTGATTTGCGCGCACATAGTGCGTATGAGCTGATAAAGAGCGGCGTACAGTGTGTGCTTGGAAATGACGATCCCATGATTCTGGAAAATCCCGGACTCAGTTATGATTTCTGGGAGGCCTATGTTGGGATAGGACTTGACTATTATGCGATTAAAGGGTTGGTTTTCAATGCTTATATCTGTGAAGTGCTTGCTGATGGACACAATCCGGCGGTAGGTAATGACTATGTCCTGAATCCGCAGTTACAAATGGATATTTTCAATAAACAGTACTGGCTTCCGTTTCTGAGGAGGGCGGATGCCGACCTTGCATAAGAAAGGGATGAAAAGAGGAGGGAAACAGACGAAATTCCGAGGACAGGCGGGACAAAACAAAAATGTCCCGCTGTTTTCATGTTCTGACAGGCTCCCTGTGTAAAGACAGATTCTGATGCTTTTATATGTTTTATTAAAATTTGAAAACTATTTAACTAATTATCAGATAACAGGAATAAACGAATAAACGGTAATAAACAGAGAACTGGAATCTGATTATGTATATTCGTGCACCACCCTGTCATCCGCGGCAGCTGATTGCTTTTGCCTGCGGTTATTCCACAGGCTGAAGTGTTGATTACGGTGGAGGACTATGGGAATGAATACAGAAATGATAAAAATGATGCTTTTTAGTTTTGAAGAAGATTTAAAAGGAAATGAGCGGTATGGAAGGCATTAAAGCGTCTTGCAGCGAAATGCGGGGTGGAACCGGAAAAAGTTTACCCCCACAGCTTCCGGCATCTTTTTGCCAGGACGTATATGAAGAAAATCGGTAACCTGACGGAACTGGCTGATATCCTGGGGCATTCCAGTCTTGAAACGATACGGATTTATACGATGGGCACTGATGAAGAAAAGAGAAGTTCCTTAGCTGTTTTGGGATTGTAGCTTTTAAAACATCAACAATAAACTGCTGGGAAAGGGAGAAATTTGTCTTTAAATAAGTGCAGAAAAGTTCTCTGCTTTTAGCGATCGGATTTTTTTACTCCTTTGCCAGTTGTTCTGTCAGTTCCAAACAGTATCCTTCTTCTCTATAATAACTGGTATAAGAAAACGAAGAGGAGGGGATCTCGGGGGAATGAAATTTACAGACGGATACTGGAAGGTACGGGAAGACTTGTCCCTGTATCAGGCTGCGGAAGCAGTAGAAACAGAAACCACGGAACATTCAATAACGGTATACGCCAGCGGCAGACAGTCCGGCGGCAGAAAAGATTTGGGAGGCGTCACTCTTACCATTCAGTTTTTTTCGCCGATGGAAGATTGTATCGGTGTCAGAATCAGTCACTATCTGGGGCGAAAGGAAAAACAGCCGCGGTTTTATGAAAATAAGGACTGCGGAACGGTGAGCCTTACGGAAAACGAGGCCGTGATTACGTCAGGCAGAGCGAAAGCAGTGGTTTCCCTGGGGGAAGACTGGAATGTGGAATTTTACTACGGGGACAGAAAACTGACCAAAAGCGGTTGGAGAAGCGCCGGATACGCGGCGGCTGACAGCGGAAAGTGTTACATAAAAGAAGAGCTTCAGCTGGCGGTGAACGAGCATGTATACGGACTCGGGGAGCGGTTTACCCCATTCATAAAAAACGGACAAAGTGTGGAAATCTGGAACCGTGACGGCGGAACCAGTTCGGATCAGGCGTATAAAAATATACCCTTTTACATAACGGACAGAGGATACGGTGTGCTTGTCAACCACATGGGTAAGGTTTCTTATGAAGTGGCATCGGAAAAGGTGGAACGGGTACAGTTTTGTGTGGAGGGCGAGAGCCTGGAATACTGTGTGATAGGCGGAAGCAGCATGGAGGAGGTGGTGGGAAGCTACAACAGGCTGACCGGGATGCCTGCCCTGCCTCCGGCCTGGTCCTTCGGCCTTTGGCTCACAACTTCCTTTACGACGGATTATGATGAAAAGACGGTTATGCATTTTATTGACGGCATGGCGGAGAGGAATATCCCCCTGCAGGTATTCCATTTTGACTGCTTCTGGATGAAGGGCGGACATTGGTGCGATTTCCGCTGGGATCCGGATGCGTTCCCGGATCCGGAGGGAATGCTGGGACGGCTGAAGGAAAAAGGCCTGAAGGTCTGTGTATGGATCAATCCTTATATCGCGCAGCGTTCCCTGCTTTTTGAGGAAGGAATGGAAAAAGGGTACTTTCTCCTGCGTACAGACGGAAGCGTATGGCAGACGGATGAATGGCAGCCGGGTATGGCGATTGTGGATTTTACCAATCCGGAAGCGAAGGCCTGGTATCAGGATAAGCTGCGGGAACTGCTTCATATGGGAGTGGATACCTTTAAAACGGATTTTGGGGAACGGATTCCTTCTGAGGATGTGGTATATGCGAATGGCTGTGATCCGGAGCAGATGCATAACTATTATTCCTATCTGTACAATGAGGCTGTTTTCGAATTGTTGGAACAGGAAAAAGGGAAGGGACAGGCTCTTGTGTTCGCCCGCAGTGCAACCTGCGGCGGACAGAAATTTCCTGTCCACTGGGGAGGCGACTGTGTGGCCAGCTATGAATCCATGGCGGAATCCCTGCGGGGAGGGCTTTCTCTTGCTATGTGCGGGTTCGGTTTCTGGAGCCATGATATGGGGGGCTTTGAAAACTGTGCAACACCGGATCTGTATAAGAGATGGGTTGCCTTCGGAATGCTTTCCACCCACAGCCGCCTGCACGGCAACTCCAGCTACCGGGTCCCCTGGCTGTTTGATGAGGAAGCGGTGGATGTGCTCCGGCACTTTACCAGGCTGAAATGCTCCCTTATGCCTTATCTGTATGGAGGCGCAGTGAAGGTCAGGGAAAGCGGAATCCCCCTGATGAGGCCTATGATACTGGAATTCCCGCAGGACGCATCGGCGCCTTATCTGGATATGCAGTATATGCTGGGAGATTCGCTGCTGGTTGCTCCTGTTTTCAGTGAACAGGGAGAGGCACTTTATTATCTGCCGGAAGGAAAATGGACGAATCATCTGACAGGAGAGGTGAAAGCCGCAGGATGGCATAAACAGACCTTTGATTATTTCACCCTGCCTGTAATGGTAAGGGAAAACAGCATCATTCCCGTGGGACAATCGGAAGAAACCGTATATAACTATGAAGAAGATCTGCTGCTGAAGGTATATGAACTGAGCGGATCAGCCCATGCCGATATTTACAGCAAGGACGGGGAGGCCGTGGGAACGGCAGTGGCGGAGAGAGAAAAGAATAAGTTCCGGCTCCGTTCGGCAGGGCTGAAGAATCCGGAATTCCTGCTGGTAAACAGCGGCGAACCCGCAGAAATCAGCAATGGCACAGGACGTATGACGAAAGAAGGCTATCGGGTTAAACCGGAGGACTGCGGCAGGGAATGTATTGTTATTTATAAAGAGGGAGGAACAGAAAATGGCATTAATTGACAACACAGCTATCATGCAGATAGCAATTATCGTGAAAGACATTGAAAAGACAGCGGAAAATTATGCGAAGGTATTCGGGATGCCCGTACCTGAAATCCAGGATGTCCCGCCGGTATCGGAGGTACCTATTTTTTACAGGGGAGAGCGCACGGATTCCAGGGCAAAGATCTGCTGGTTCCAGATGGGGAATATCATTCTGGAACTGACGGAGCCGGACGATACGCCAAGCAGCTGGAAGGAATTTTATGACAAGCACGGCCAGGGAGTACATCATATAGGAATTCAGGTTCAGGACAGAGACGCGGCTCTGGAAGCACTCCGGGATTTGGGAGCGGAGGTAAACCATGTGGGTTATTACCCTACAGGGAGCTATACCTTCATGGATTGTATGGAACAGTTCGGAGTGAACTTTAACATAAAACACGGCGGGGAAGACAACCGCGACAAATTAATCACAGGAGGAGAAGAAAATGAGTAAACCGATTTTAGAGACAGGAAGGGTACTGCAGATTGCATTTATCGTATCGGATGTGGAGGCCGCTGCGGCAAAATATGCGAAGCTGTTCGGCATTGACACACCGCCGGTAAGCGTTTCCGGCGCCTATGAGGATGCACATACGGAATATTGGGGAAAGCCTTCAAAGGCCAGATGCAAAATGGCATTTATTGATTTGGATAATATCCAGCTGGAATTCATTGAGCCGGATGAAGAGGAATCAGACTGGAAGAAATCCCTGGAAGAAAAAGGCGACTGCCTGCATCACATTGCTTTTGAGGTAAAAGGCATGAAAGACCAGATTGCAAGCCTGAAGGAAACGGGAATTGAATGCATCCAGAAGGGGGATTACCCCGGCGGAAGATATGCGTTTATGGATACGGAAAAGGAATATATGGTGAAATTCGAGCTTCTGGAAAATGATTGATTCTTTTCGGCTGATTTTGTGGACGGGAAAAGAAGAGTGGAGGAACTATGAAGAGAAAAGCAATAGCCCTGATTATGGCAGCGGCCATGATTTTTACAGGCTGCGGAAGCAGTAAAACGGAGACAGCCAACACCCCGGAAGCCGCATCAGCAGCACAGGAAACGGATGGCGCAGCTTCAGCAGCAGCGCAGGAAACGGCAGGGGAGGCGGATCCTTACGGAAAGTATGAGGAACCTGTTACATTTACCGTCGCCATGTCGGTGGATCCCAATGAGGTTTTTCCGGAGGGAGATTCCTATACGGATAATCAGTATACCCGATATATCAAAGAACAGCTCAATGTGGATGTGGAATTCCTTTTTACGGCATCTACTTCAGACTGGGACACCAAGGTGAACCTGGCGATAACCAGCAATCAGATCCCGGATGCCATGGTGGTAAACGCAACTCAGTTCAATCAGATGTACAGAGCGGGACAGCTGGCTGATTTAACGGATGTATATGACCAGTATGCTTCCGACACCATGAAATCCATGGTGAATTCCAGCAATGGCCTGGCGATTGAAAATGTGAGTTACAAAGACAGAATGTATGGACTGACATCCACCTCGGACGGGGATTATGAACTGACCTGGATCCGCAAGGACTGGCTGGATAAGCTGAATCTGGAGCCTCCCAAGACCTGTGAGGAGCTGGAAGCGGTGGCGAAAGCATTTGTGGAAAATGATGTCAGCGGCAAAGGCACGATCGGGTTTGCAGGCCCTCAGAGCGGCGGTTTATTAAATGCCACATTCCTGAATAACGGAACGAACAATTATGGATTTGACAGCTATTTTAATGGGTTCGGGGCATATCCCGGCTGGTGGCTTATCGGTGAGGACGGTAAGCCTGTATATGGCTCCATCACACCGGAAACCAGAAATGCACTGGAGAAGCTTGCTTCCTGGTATAAAGACGGACTGATCGATCCGGAAATGGGAATCCGCCAGGATGCCAGCGAACCGATTGTGGCGGGAAAAACCGGTATTTTTTCCGGCGGCTGGTGGATGGGCTATGCGTGCCTTCCTGATGTGATTGCCAATAACCCGGAAGCCAATTTCCAGGCATATGCCATTCCTGTAAATGATACAAACGGAAAATATACGCCCCATGCCAGCGGCGCATCTTATGCATATCTGGTAGTGAGCAAAGACTGTGAACATCCTGAAATCGCTGTTAAGCTTAATAATCTGCTGATAAGGGATGAAGGTACTTTTGACACATCACAGGGCGGAATCGGTAATTTCCCCTGCCGTATTGCCTTTGGCATGCAGGACGAAAGCGTATTTACCGTAAATGCAATGCGTGATGTTCTGGCAGGCACCAAAACGGTGGATGATTTTACAGAAGAAGATTTTACCCTGTATAAGCTTCTCAAAAATGATCTGGAAACCATTTCAACGGTAAAGAAGGAGCCCTATGACAGCATGGATATCGGAACCTGGGACGTGCAGGCCAATCCCGGCGCATGGGCAAGAGACTATTCCCTTATGGTTGGCTGGGGAGCGCTGATAGATTCGCAGCTTGAACCGGTTTACAGCGCCATTTACCAGCAGACAGAAACCATGGAGCAGAGATGGGCGAATCTGGAAAAAATGGAAAATGAGACTTTTATGAAAATCATTATGAACCAGGAGCCTATTGAAGCCTTCGATACTTTCGTGGAAAACTGGAAAGCCCAGGGCGGGGACATAATTACGGAAGAAGTAACGGAATTTTATAACAGTAAGCAATAAAAAGCAGGCGTCAGCCGGTCTGTCAGGGCGGCTGGCGCTTTTGCTTATCAGGGAAATGAAGGTGGTTGAAATTGAAGAGCTTGCAGATAAAAAAACAGGCGGGCGGGAAAGCGGCGGCCCCGAAGCAGACAGGGAAGAAAACAAGGCTGAGAGGAAACATGGGGGCTTATTTATGCATGCTTCTGCCGGGCTTCCTCTGGCTCATTTTATTTAATATCGTACCTATGACAGGCATTTACATGGCCTTCAGTAATTTTAATCCGGGACTGGGAATTTTCAAGTCTCCCTTCGCCGGCCTGGAAAATTTCAGATATATGTTTGTTCTGGGAGATGTAAAGCAGGTGTTTTTCAATACCCTGTACATAGCGGTGTCAAAGGTTCTGCTGAACCTTATCTTCCCCATGATTTTCGCCTTGCTGCTGAATGAAATAAGCCATAACGGTTTTAAGAAGATGGTACAGACAGTCTGCTATATGCCCCATTTCCTTTCCTGGGTTATACTGGCGGGCATACTGGCGAACATATTTTCCTTTGATGGCCCGGTGAATGCCATAAGAGGTCTTTTCGGTCTGGAGCCTTTTCTGTTCCTGGGCAGTTCGAAAGCCTTTCCGCAGCTGATTATCTGGAGCGATGTATGGAAGGAATTCGGCTATAATGCGGTTATCTATCTGGCGGCCATTACCGGGATTGATCAGGGTCTGTATGAGGCGGCGGCCATTGACGGCGCAGGCAGATGGAAGCAGACATGGCACATAACCCTTCCGGGAATACGGACTACGATTGTCCTGCTCGCCGTGTTGGCTCTCGGCAACGTACTGAATGCCGGCTTTGATCAGGTATTCAATCTGTATAATCCATCCGTTTATTCCACAGGGGATATTCTTGATACCTGGGTTTACCGGGCGGGCCTTAAGAACTTCCAGTACAGTCTGGCCACTGCCGTGGGGCTTTTGAAGTCGGTGATAGGATTTGTATTAATTACGGTGTCGTATTGGATGGCTAAGAAATTCGCCAACTATACGATCTTTTAACGGAGGGCCGGGTATGATTCAGGGCAAATCAATAAAAAGAAAGATTTTTACAGGATTTAATTTCGTGATTTTAATGCTGCTGGTCCTCAGCTGCATCGTCCCTTTGTGGTATACGTTATGCATATCCCTGAGCGGTAAGGCTGCGGTGGCGGGAGGAATGGTATCCTTATGGCCGGTGGATTTTACGCTGAGTTCCTATCAGGCGATTATTAAGGATATGGGATTCCTTCGTTCCGTGGGCATTTCTGTGGCAAGAGTGGTGCTGGGAACGATTTTCAGCCTTACGGTGATACTGCTCATGTCGTATCCGCTGTCAAAATCGAAGAGAGAATTCAAATACAGGGATATTTTCATGTGGATCCTGATATTCTGTTTCCTCTTTAACGGCGGGCTGATACCATGGTATATCACCATGAAAAATTACGGGCTGATCAATACGATGGCAGGCCTGGTTCTTGCGGGAGGGGTTCCGGTATTCAATGTCATACTGGTGATGAACTTTTTCCGGAATATCCCGAAATCACTGGAGGAAGCCGCAATCGTTGACGGAGCCGGCGCATGGCTGATTCTCCTCCGGGTCATCATCCCCATTTCCAAACCCGTTATTGCCACGGTGACTCTGTTTACCATAGTAAATTATTGGAATGAATTTTTCCAGGGGCTGGTACTGTCCACGACAGAAAAAATGTATCCGCTGCAGACCTATATTCAGCAGATGGTGGTAACGTTAAATATGACAAACATGACGCTGGAACAATATCAGAAGGTGAGCCAGCTGAGCAACCAGGGGCTGAATGCCGCGAAAATATTTGTGGCGCTGATCCCCGTGCTGCTGATTTATCCCTTCCTTCAGAAATATTTTATAACCGGCATAACGCTGGGGGCGGTAAAGGAGTGATGATATGAGAATATTAATAACCGGAGCGTCCCGCGGCCTGGGACTCTGCCTTGCGGAAAAGTTTGCAGCGGAAGGCTGGGAGGTCCTCGCGGCGGCGCGGAGTCCGGAAACGGCAGATAAGTTATGCCGGCTGGCAGAGAGGAGAAGCAATGTATATCCCGTGGAAATGGACGTGGCGGACTGGGAAAGCGTGAGCGGCTGTGCAGAGAAAGTGAAGGAAAAATCCCCATGCCTGGATATGATAATCAATAATGCAGGTGTCCTTTATGAAAGTGATAAAGTGAACCGGATTATGGATGTGGATATCGAGGTGCTTAAAAATACGATCGCCGTGAATACGGAAGGCCCCATACTGGTTCTGAAAGCATTTTATCCGCTGCTGACGGCCAGTGAAAAGCCCCGTTTTTATGTCATCACTTCAGAAAGTACGATGAACGGACACGGGCATGGCCTTCCCGTATATTCGCTGTCCAAGGTTGCAGCGGGAAAAGCGGCGGGGATTATCGGGGCAAGCGTGGATGAGAGGTTTCAGGTTCTCGCGGTTCATCCGGGGCGGATGGATACGGACATGGGCCATGAGTCCGCTCAGATAAGTCCGCAGGAGGCGGCGGAGGGGATTTACGCCCTCGCACAGGGACATCCGGCGGAAAGCTGGTATGTGGATTACCGTGGGAAAAAGATGGAGGCATAAAGGCTGGGAGAAAACCGCTTTCAGCCTTATGGATTGGTATGTGCGCCAAAACGCGCAGGATAGGAGCAGGAATGAGAATCGGCGGCGGAATTGACGGAAGAAGTTGGGACAGCCCGGAGGAATGGGTGCAGATTATCAAAGAGATGGGGTATAATGCCGTATATTGCCCTATAGACGCGGATGCGTCCTTACCGATAAGGCATATCTACAGGAAGCTGATGAAAGAAAATGATCTGCGTCTTGGGGAGGTAGGCGCCTGGGCCAATCCCCTGGCGGCGGATGAGAAGGAAAGACATGCGAATATTACTTATTGCCAGAGGCAGCTTGAGCTGGCGGATGAAATGGATGCGGCGTGCTGCGTGAATATTGTGGGAGCCCGGGGAGAAATCTGGGATGGCGCATATCGGGATAATTTTGATGCGTATACCTATGAGCTGATTATCGATTCGATCCGGGAGATCATCGACGGGGTCAAGCCGCGGAACGCTTATTATACCATCGAGCCCATGCCGTGGATGGTGCCTGATTCGCCGGAAAGCTATCTTCAGCTGCTTCAGGATGTGGATCGGAAGCAGTTTGGAGTACATCTGGATTATACCAATATGATATGTTCGCCGCGCCTTTATATGGAAAGCCCGGCTTTTATCAAAAAATGCTTCCGGCTGCTTGGGCCGTATATCAAGAGTATTCATGTGAAGGATATTATTATGGAGACCGGCCTTCCGTGCATAATCCGGGAAGTGATGCCCGGAGAGGGTACCATTGATTTGAAGCTGATTCTTCAGCTGGCGCAGCGGCTGGGAGAGGATATGACGGTTTATTCAGAGCATTTGAAGAGTTGGGAAGAGTACAAAAAGGCAGTATCATATCTGAAACGGCTTGCAGAGGAAGGGTAGACCTCCTCTGCAAGCTGTTTCTATTAATAATTTTTTATAAATGAAATTCTTTGAACAGTTTTTCCTGATATTTTTTGTCACCCGCGGCTTTTATAATGTCATCCGTCCGGTTTTGTTCGGCCAGAAGGCGGTTCAGGCGGTTGACTCTGTCCTGCCCTTTGTTTTGTCCTTTTTCTATGCCAATCTCAAGAATATTCATCTTAGCAGCCTCCCATTCTTCCGATTGTTTTACCTCTTTCACTATCTGATCTAATTTCCTGATTCTCTTATCCCTTACCAGTATTTCCGGATTATCCAGCGTTGTATTCTTCATATACTGCAGAAGACTAATCAATTCCGGGCGTCCGTTTTTGCTGGTCATATTCAGGAATATCTTTTTTGTCCCGTCATCCAGATGCAGGCCGGCGACCTCTTCGCACTGATCCGTAAAAGTATACATTACCAAATCACAGGAAAAAATATCTTCCTGGGTAATGAAGATAATAACGGTGGATGGAAGCATCGCCTTTTCTTCTCCCTGTTTATTTTGTTGTCAGCAAGGAGTTCATGCATTCACATACATAATCATGTACGTAAGGTACCGGTAGACGGCATCATGCATCAGACACTGGCCTGTTAAGGCACAGCAGAAAGATTACAGATAATCAGAAATGTTGAATTCATTGCCTGCTTTGATTGTAGTACAGCGGAAAAAGGACCGCAATATTTAATCATCATCCAGCTATATTTCGGAAGTTTCTTTTCAGATAAATTTGTTATAATAACTTCAGATAATAACGTAAAAAAACAATAAGGAGGAATTACATAATGCGAAACAGAGAATGGGCAAAAGAAAAGGCACATGAGCTGGTTTCCCAGATGACCCTGGAAGAAAAGGCATCTCAGTTAAGGTATGATGCGCCTGCAATCCCCAGACTGGGAGTCCCTACCTATAACTGGTGGAATGAGGCTCTTCACGGGGTGGCAAGAGCCGGTGTGGCAACCAGCTTCCCTCAGGCAATCGCCATGGCGGCAGCCTTTGACGACGAACTGCTGAAAACAGTCGGGGATGCGGTGGCAGCGGAAGGAAGGGCCAAATATAATGAATATTCCAGGCATGATGACAGGGATATTTATAAAGGGCTTACCTTCTGGTCTCCCAACGTAAATATTTTCCGCGATCCCAGATGGGGAAGGGGACATGAGACCTATGGAGAGGATCCTTATCTCACCTCCCGCCTGGGCGTGGCTTATGTGGAAGGCCTGCAGGGCAGCCAGGATGATGACTTTATGAAAACAGCAGCCTGTGCCAAGCATTTTGCCGTTCATTCCGGACCTGAAAGCGTGCGTCATGAATTTGATGCCCAGGCGAGCAAAAAGGATATGTATGAAACCTACCTTCCCGCTTTTGAAGCCTGTGTAAAAGAAGCAGGAGTGGAAGCTGTCATGGGCGCCTATAACAGGACAAACGGGGAGCCCTGCTGCGGAAGCCCCACCCTGATTCAGAATATATTACGGGAGGAATGGGATTTCCAGGGACACTATGTTTCCGACTGCTGGGCAATCGCCGATTTCCATATGCACCATATGGTAACCAAAACACCGGAGGAATCGGCGGCTCTGGCGCTGAAGTCCGGCTGTGATGTGAACTGCGGTGTCACTTATCTTCATCTGCTGAAGGCATACCAGCAGGGACTTGTCACGGAAGAGGAAATCACCCAGGCTGCGGAAAGGCTGTTTACAACCAGATTCCTTTTGGGATGTTTTGATAAAAATGAATATGACGATATCCCTTATGAAGTGGTGGAATGTAAAGAGCATTTGGAGCTTGCCCAGAAAATGGCAAAAGAAAGCATGGTGCTTCTGAAAAATGACGGTATCCTTCCCCTGAATAAGGACGGCTTAAAGACAATCGGCGTTATCGGTCCCAATGCGGACAGCCGTACCCCTCTTGTTGGCAATTATCATGGGACATCCTCCCGTTATATCACCCTTCTGGAAGGAATTCAGGATTTTGTAGGTGAGGATGTGCGTGTTTATTATTCCGAAGGCTGCCATATTTACAAGGACAGGGTAGAAGGCCTTGGATGGAAGCAGGACAGAATCTCGGAAGCCCTTACGGTGGCGGAGCACAGCGATGTGGTAGTTCTCTGTCTGGGCCTGGATGAGAATCTGGAAGGAGAAGAAGGCGATACCGGAAACAGCTATGCTTCCGGAGATAAGAAGGATCTGGAGCTGCCTGAATCCCAGAGAGAACTTCTGGAAGCGGTAGCCGGATGCGGCAAACCGGTCGTGCTGTGCATGATGTCAGGAAGCGCCATCGACATGCAGTTTGCAGCAGAGCATGTTAACGCCATTCTTCAGGTATGGTATCCCGGCGCAAGGGGAGGAAAAGCAGCCGCAGAAATCCTGTTCGGAGCCTGCTCTCCTTCCGGAAAGCTTCCCGTTACCTTCTATAAGGATCTGGAGGGCTTCCCCGCTTTTGAAGATTATTCCATGAAAGGCAGAACCTACCGTTATCTGGAAAAAGAACCTCTGTATCCCTTCGGCTATGGCCTCACTTACGGACAGGTCTGCGTGAAAGCTGCCGAACTGACAGGTGCTGTGGAAGAGGGAAAAGAGCTTACCATAAAGGCAATGGTGGAAAACAGCGGAAAATATGACACGGATGATGTGATTCAGGTTTATATCAAGGATCTGGATTCCAAAAATGCGGTGCCCAACCACAGCCTGTGTGCATTTAAGAGAGTCAGCCTGAAAAAGGGAGAGAAGGCGGAGATACTGCTGAAGGTTCCTTATGAAGCGCTTATGGCCGTGGATGAAGAAGGAAAGAAATATGTGGACAGCAGTCATTTCGTACTGTCTGTAGGCACCAGCCAGCCTGATGACAGAAGCATCAGCCTGACCGGAACAGAGCCTGTAAAGGTAGAAATCAATCTCGCCTGATGATCACAGGGACAGGGAGCCGGAGGTATCGAGTCTGGTTCCCCTGTTCAGAGATTTATAAGAAGAAGGGGTACAGCTTTTGGCCGTTTTAAAAATCCGGTTAAAGGTGGAAAGGCTGTTGAAGCCGGACTGCATGGCTACCTCTGTGATGGACAGATCGGGCTGCAGCAGCAGCCTTTCTGCGTACGCCAGCCTTCTGCTTATAAGATACTCATAGCAGGAAATCCCCGTAAACTGTTTGAAAAGCCTGGAAAAATGATATTTGCTGAAGCCGGCCATGGAGGCCAGGGCATCAATACTCAGCGCTTCCGTGCAGTGGTCGTTGATATAACTGCAGATAGACATGAATTTTTCGATATATTCCTGCTGCTTGCTGGGAGAAATATCGGGAAATTTATTTCCTTCCGCCAGACACTTGCGTCCCAGAGCCACAAAAAATCGAAGAAACAAAGAATGGACACTGGGCTCACGGAAAGGATCCTCACCTGTATATTCTGCCATGATTTCTTCCAGGTATCCCCGAAGCGTTTCCCCGAGGCCGTCGGACTGTCCGGCCCATATTAAACGGTAAGGCCGCAGCATATGAAGCAGGGAATCCATGCCCGCCAGATTGCAGAGCAGGGAATAATCAAACTGCATGATCATCCGTTCCCCTTCCTCGGGGGCGTGAAGGGAGTGAAGCTCTCCCGGAGGAATGAGTATAATATCGCCCGGAGAAAAGCGGATGGTTTCCCCGTTGGTCCGTACCGTATAGCCATTTTTTATTGGCATTATGAGTTCCAGCGCGGTGTGCCAGTGAAGAGGGAAATCTTCCGGATCCGTATTCATGAAAGCCTTGATGCCTTTCATGTCCCGGTAAGCCACTGTCTCATGTGTGCCGTTAAGTATTTCAATCATTGCCTGTATCTCCTAAGCCGGTGCTGTCAATTCGTAAAAATAAGCCGGGTCGTGTCTGGTTATTTGCTGGATTTTCCGCAGTCCTGCAGCCGGAAGCCAGCTTTGCGGAAAAATGGCGACAACCCTGATAATAGTATAGCATTTGAATGAAAAAATGTAACTATGAATATTCAGTGGGGTGCAGATAAAAAAGTATGTAAAAGTTCACAAATTTTTTTTAGTATATATGCGTAAAAGTAAACAAAAATGTATGTATATAGAGAAAAACCACTTGCCCGCCGCCTTTTGAATTTGGTAAAATAAATACAGGAAACCCAGGAAAACCTTTCTGCCATAGTGTTTGGGCAGCATGGTTTTTTCTTTTTCCTTCAAGATAAGGAATCAGAGTCTGTACCGCAGAAAGAAAGGAGAGGCGGCATGTTTCAAAAAGGGGAATTCATCATTTATGGAAACAAAGGAGTCTGTGAAGTGACAGACATTTCGAAGATTGCGATAAGCGGCGCCAGCAGGGATAGGCTGTACTATGTCCTTCAGCCCGCTCAGGATAAGGAAGGCAGGATATTTACGCCGGTGGATGGGCAGAAGACGGAAATGCGCAGAATCCTGAACAGGAAAGAGGCGGCGGAGCTGATTGACAGTATTCCCTCAATAGGGAATCTCTGGGTGGCGGATGAACGGCAGCGGGAGCTGAACTATAAACAGGCGGTGAACAGCTGTGACTGCCGGGAGTGGATAAAGATTATAAAAACCCTTTGGCTCAGAAACCAGCAGCGTCTTTCCCAGGGAAAAAAGATTACAGCCATGGATCGGAAGTATTTTAAAATGGCAGAGGATAACCTGTATGGGGAACTGTCTGTAAGCCTGGAGATTCCTAAAGAGAAGATGGAGGAGTATATAACCGAAAAGGTCGGTATGCAAATGCAGGAGGATGCTGAGTCCTTTATGGAATACAGCATAGAATAAGGAAAAAGAGGCAGAAGAAGATGAAAATCATGGATAAAAAAGTGATGCATAAACGTTTCGGAATGGGAAGTGTTATAGGGCTTAAGGATAACAAGATATATGTATCCTTCGGAAAAATATTCGGGGATAAGGCATTGCCTTACCCGGAGGTTTTTGCCAGCGATATGAAAATGATGGATGAGGATCTTCAGGAAGAGCTGATGGAGGATATAGGAAGACGTATTTGAAGCAGCGGGATAAGCAGGTATACGGCCGGAAAATGAACAGGGCGCCGTATACCTGTTTTTATGTGAAACGCAGCTTTCCTTTCGACGGAGTCTTGTTTGTGTGTCTATAAAATCCTATAATGAAATCAGTGAATGATATCTGACTTAATAAGAGTGAAGGAGCAGACTGATATGCAGACAATGAGCAGGGAAGGAAACAAGCTGGTACATCGGTGGGATGGGGAAACGCTGGTGGTGGAGCCCTGGGGGAATAACAGCCTCCGGGTGAGGAGCGCTGTTATGAGGGAGCCGGAGGATACGGATTATGCGCTTCTTCCGCAGGAGGATACGGCGGTTTCGATTACTGTAGGGGAGGAGAAGAGTGAGATCAGCAACGGCCGTCTGCGGGCGGTTATGGAAAGGGAAACGGGGAGCGGACCGGCCCGTCTTTCCTTTTATGACAGGAAGGGACGGCTGCTGCTTCAGGAAGAGGGGAAGGGCGGTGCTTTGAATAAAAAGAGCCGGTATTTTAAGCCTGTTATCGGCGGAGATTATGAGCTGACCGTATCTTTTGCCTCACAGGCAGAGGAAAAGCTGTATGGAATGGGGCAGTACCAGCAGGAATTTCTGAACATTAAGAACTGCAGCCTGGAGCTTGCGCAGAGAAATTCCCAGGTAAGCGTTCCTTTTGTGCTGTCCAGCCTGGGGTATGGTTTCCTGTGGCATAATCCGGCGGTGGGGCGTGTCAGCTTCTGTGCGAATACCACACAATGGCAGGCACAGAGTACCCGGCAGATGGATTATTGGATTACGGCAGGGGATACGCCGGATGAAATCGAATGCGCTTATGCAGCGGTCACCGGGACTGTGCCCCAGATGCCCGAATATGGCCTGGGCTTCTGGCAGTGTAAGCTGCGGTACTGGAACCAGGAGCAGCTTCTTCAGACAGCAAGAGAGTATCACAGGCGGGGAATCCCTCTGGATGTTATTGTGTGTGACTTTTTTCACTGGCCCAGAATGGGGGATTTCCGTTTTGACGAGGAATTTTTCCCTGATCCGGAAGGTATGGTGCGTTCGCTTAAGGAAATGGGCGTGGAACTGATGGTATCTGTATGGCCGGAGGTGGCCTGTACCAGTGAAAATTATGAAGAAATGAAGCAGAAGGGATTTCTGGTTAAGGCGGAAAAAGGGATCGACCTTGCCAAGTTATTTAATGAAAACAGTACCTTTACCGATGTGACCAATCCGGATGCCAGGGATTATCTTTGGGAAAAATGCCGACAAAATTATTACGAGAAAGGAATACGGCTTTTCTGGCTGGATGAGGCGGAGCCGGGCTTTACCGTTTATGATTATGATAATTACCGCTGCCGTATGGGAACCCAGGCACAGGTGGGAAATCTGTATCCCCAGCTTTTCACAAGGACATTTTATGAAGGGCTGCGCCGTGCAGGGGAAGAACAGACAGTCAGCCTGGTGCGCTGCGCATGGGCGGGAAGCCAGCGTTACGGAGCCCTTGTCTGGTCCGGGGATATCCATTCCGACTGGGCGGCTCTCAGAAGACAGCTGTGCGCCGGATTGAATATGGGAATTGCCGGAATCCCCTGGTGGACCACTGATATCGGAGGCTTTACGGGAGGGGATCCGGAAAAAGAAGAATTCCGAAGCCTTCTGGTACGTTGGTTTGAATGGGGAACCTTCTGTCCTGTGATGAGGCTTCACGGGGATCGTCTTCCGGCCGAAGAGGTGGTTGGGAAGGATGGACGCAGATACCAGCATTCCGGCGGCCCTAATGAGGTATGGAGCTTCGGGGAGGATAACTGCCGGATTCTTACGTCATATATCCGCCTGCGTGAGGCCATGCGACCTTATATAAGGAAGCTGATGGAGGAAGCCCATGAATGGGGAAGGCCGGTAATGCGTCCTATGTTCTATGAGTTCCCGGAGCAGGAATGCTGCTGGGAATTAAAGGAACAATATATGTTCGGCAGTGATATGCTGACAGCTCCGATTCTTTATGAAGGAGCCACGGAGCGGGAGGTGTATCTGCCCGCAGGCCATACCTGGGTATTCCTCCATGACGGTACGGCCTTTGAAGGCGGGCAGACGGTTCTCGTCCGGGCTCCCCTGGCTGTGATTCCTGTTTTTTTGAAAGACGGGAGCCACAGTGAGCTTATCGGTCTGATTTAACCGGGAAATAAATACTGTAGGGTTCGTATCCCACTTCATATAAAGGGACGAAACGGATCCCCCGTTCCTGTCCTGTAGTGCGGAAGGTGGATTTCCAGCTTCCCCATTCCCGTTCGTTGTCATGGGTGAGAAGCTGCTCCGGCGTGCTGCCGGCCGGTACATGAAGGATGCGTTCCTCCTCACAAAGCCCTGCCAGGACCACCGGACCGTACAGGAAGGCAACGGTATTTTCATCCTCGGGAAGCGGGAAGGTTTTTACGGCCTTGGGCAGCAGGATACGGATGATGTCCCCGTCTTTCCATACACGCTTCAAAGGTACAAACAGGCAGGAATCATTGCTTCGATACACTTCCGTATCATTTATCAGAATGACGGCTTCGCCTGCAAGCCAGCCGGGAATGCGCAGCTGCAGCGTCATTTCCGTTTCTTTTTCCAACTCCATTTTCAGACAGGGAACCAGACAGTCCGGCTGGGAAGGGTATTTACGGGTATCCTCCAGCACGGACTGTCTTGCTGAAGAGGTGCTTGCAAGATGAGAGCTGCCCGTGAGGGGATCCGCTTTCTGCAGAATAGTAACCCTGCTGTCATTTACGGAAAAAGAAACCTGGCTGTCAAGATACTGACAGATATAAAGACTGTCTTCCGACTGATAATAAATCCCACGGTTAAAAGCCGCATTCGCCTGTACCAGCGTCCCATGGCAGCAGAAGAAATCCCCGGTTTTGCTGCTCCAACCCTTACGGCCGCCGGCCTGCATCGGCAGGAAATAGGTGAGAAGCCCTTTCGAAGGATAGGGGCTGGTGAAGCCGTGGCTTAGGTTACTCTGCCAGTAGGCCTGGGCCATCAGACCGTTATACAGAAGCTTTTCCTGATAATCCAGGTAAGCCGGATCCAGGCTCCAGCGGAACAGAAAACCGGCAAGACGGATCATATTGTATACCGTACAGTGTTCCTGCCCCTTCAGCCCCAGCCGGGCTCCCAATTTCTTTTTCGGAGACCAGATTTCTCCGCAGGTCTGCCCGCCCGTGGCATACTGTCCGCGCTGAGTCACCGCCAGATCCCAATAATTTTCTGCGATTTTCCTCCATTTTTCATCACCCGTCACATCATAAGCCCGGGCACATCCGATAATTTCCGGTATGGTGGTGTTGGCATGCATATTGGTGAGGACATCCTCACCTTTCAGAAGAGGATCAAACAGACGTCCTCTGTAATAACGTTCCATCAGCGCCGCATACTTATCTTTGCCGGTAATGGCATACAGCTGGACCCAGATTTCCAGCATGCCTCCGGTTTCAAAATCCAGGATATCATCCATCTCATCCCGGCTGAAATCTTTGGTCCAATCATAAAACCAGTCCGCAAAATTCTCGGCTATTTCAAGAGCAATGGCATTACCCGCATATTCGTACATATCCAGCAGGCCCATAAAAACCTTGTGGATGGTGTAATGAGGAGCCCAAACCTGTTTGCCCTCAGCGATGCGGTACAGATATTTTTCAGGGATGGGAGCCGCCCATTTGCCGCCATTCTCTTTCTGGCATTCAGCCAGCTCCTCTACCAGAGTATCCGCCTTGGCCTTAAGTTCCCTGTCGCCCGTGGCATGATAATGCATGGCGGCAGCGGACAGCCAGTGCCCCAGAAAATGCCCCCTCAGCTGACAGGTGGGAAACTCCCAGCCTCCATGCATGCCTTCGATGGCTTCCGCCGATGTATCCCGGCCTGATTCCAGATTGAAATTCAGCAGAAGAAACCTGTTTTCCAGATGCATCATATAGCTGCGGTTTTCCTCTTCCCGGCGGCGAAGCTCCGGATCCAGCAGCAGAGTCTGCCGCCCGTTCAGTTCAGTTAATTGCCCTGTCTTTACCATAAATTACCTCCTTCAGGAAAGTGCTTTACTGCCGACAGAATAAATAAGGACGGCAGCCGTATCAATATCTATATTATAAGGAGGTAAAAGAATCACAGGAATGTACAGAGTGGTAGAAAGCATGTATAAAATGGAAAAGTATCCATTTTAATTTTTTTATGGTCAGGAGAAAGCAGCTGCCCGGAAAAGGAGGGATGCGGCGAAGCCATATCCTGAACAAAGAAAGAAATGCATGATACCGATGAGGCTGCTTTTTCTGAGCTGAAATATTCAATATTATGATAATATCTGAAAAAATGACAAAAGAAAAGCAGACGTATCAAACGCCTGCCAGCATATGGAAACTCTCATAATAGATTATGAAATTCCTTTCGCAAAATACTTTCTTTTGCGAAAAAAACAATATATTCTGCAACTTATTTTTAATGGTTCATTTGGCTTTCATTATAAAATAAGTTTTGAATTTTGTCAATCTCTGCGTAAAATATTACACTAAAATGTCACTTAACGTAAAAACGTTTTATTTTTAAAATTATTCGTAACAAAAATTCTGAAATTCAAAAATTAAATAACGGTAAAAAGATTAACCGGTAATCACGTTTGGAGCACTATCTATATGAACAGGATTGGTTAATTTATAAACCGTCAAATATTTCGTCAGTATTATGGAGGAATTTATGGCAAGAAAAGGTGAAAATATATATAAAAGAAAAGACGGCAGATG